>Ga0181573_10003211_pt1 | contig 14632 bp, 13 predicted proteins | sample 101ome_25_FD_148643 | JGI IMG/M metagenome (GOLD analysis project Ga0181573, IMG submission 148643) | Coastal salt marsh microbial communities from the Groves Creek Marsh, Skidaway Island, Georgia - 101409BT metaG (spades assembly) | ecosystem: Environmental > Aquatic > Marine > Intertidal zone...
CGCTGAGCAGCAAAACTCGGGCGGCGCGCTCTCCGACCTCGGCAATGCGCCCCACCATGCCGTTCGCGTTGACGACTGCCTGTCCCTTGGCGACACCATCCTGACGTCCGGCGTTCAACAACACGGTACGAACGAAAGGCCCCCCGGCGTCGGCGACGACACGTGCGGCAATGAGAAAGGATGACGTCTCGGTCTTGGCGTCAAGCAAGCTGCGGAATGCCGCATTCTCGGCCTCAATACGGCGTGCGACGGTCTGCCACTGCAACAAGCGGTCATTCTCTTCGGTAAGCCGAGCGACCTCGGAACGAAGCTCGACAACCTCGCGAAAATCACGGACCAACGCGTTGACAGCACTCACGGGGCGCGAGACCACATCCATGACCGGGGTAAACGCGTCGACAATGCCGAGCCGCGCGCGCTCGACCGCCGCATTGTCGAACCGTCCCAGCAACATGAGTGCGAAGGCGGAGCCGATCAGCAGGACAAAAGCAAAGCGCTGCAGCAGGTTCCGAAGCGGAACCGCAACCTTAAGGACGTTTCCTTGTGGCGTTCTCAACGCTCAAAACCCCCAAAACCTATTCGACCGCACGCCTCCCCTACGCGCGATGAACGATCCTAGTACTGCTGGTACAACACGCCTTTTAGCGATTTCAATTCTTCCAATGCCCGGCCGGTGCCAAGTGCCACGCAACTTAGCGGTTCATCGGCAATCGAGACCGGCAACCCGGTTGCATTGCGCAGCACCATGTCGAGATTGCCGAGCAGCGCGCCACCACCGGTGAGCACGATGCCTTTGTCGACAATGTCGGCGGCAAGCTCCGGCGCGGTGTGCTCGAGCGCGACCTTCACCGCTTCGATAATGGCCCCAACCGGCTCGGCGAGGCTTTCCGCAATCTGCCGCTGGTTGATGATGAGTTCCTTCGGCACGCCGTTCATCAGATCGCGACCCTTGATCTGCATCGAATCGCCGTTGCCGTCTTCCGGCGGACACGCGGTGCCGATCTGCTGCTTGATACGCTCCGCACTAGACTCACCGACGAGCAGATTATGGTTGCGGCGGATGTAAGCGATGATCGCTTCGTCCATCTTGTCGCCGCCGACGCGGACTGAGCGCGCATAGACAATACCGCCAAGCGAAAGGACCGCGACTTCCGTCGTGCCACCGCCGATGTCGACGACCATTGACCCCGTGGGTTCGGTCACCGGGAGGCCGGCACCGATCGCCGCGGCCATGGGCTCCTCGATCAAGTAGACGCGGCGGGCGCCAGCACTTTCGGCCGATTCCTGGATTGCACGGCGCTCGACCGCGGTGGAGCCCGAGGGCACCGCAATAATGACTTGCGGACTAGCAAAACTGCGTCGGTTATGGACCTTACTGATGAAGTGCTTGATCATCTCTTCGGCGATTTCGAAGTCGGCGATGACCCCGTCACGCAATGGACGGATCGCCTCTATATTGCCCGGCGTGCGCCCGAGCATCATTTTGGCTTCGTCACCGACAGCGAGAACTTGCTTCTTGCCGCGCTGATTGATGATCGCGACAACCGAGGGCTCGTTCAGGACAATGCCCCGCCCTTTGACGTAGACCAGGGTATTGGCCGTCCCAAGATCGATGGCCATATCGGCCGACATTATCCCGAACAAATTAGAAAACATGTGCCAAGCCTCGTTCCCCGGCGGTCAATGAAAAGCTGCGGCCATGTCAGGCTGACATCGCTGCAGGGGCGGTTTTTTCGCGCTTCACCAACAACTTGTTGAGCGCATTCACATAGGCACGGGCACTCGCCACCAATGTGTCGGTGTCGGCACCCTGCCCATTTACGGTCTTGCCGTCTTCTTCAAGCCGAACGGTCACTTCGGCTTGGGCATCGGTTCCTTCGGTGACGGCATGCACTTGATAGAGCTGCAAGCTCGCGCCGTGCGGGAACAGCGCCTTAATGGCGTTGAAGGTGGCATCCACAGGGCCGTCACCCGATGCATGCGTGGCTTTTTCTTCGCCATCGATCTCGAGCTCCAGGTCCGCGGTCTGGGGGCCCTTTGACCCGGCGACGACTTGGAGAGACACAAAGCGGATCCGATCGTTGACCCGGACCTCATCGTCAACCAACGCGATGATGTCTTCGTCGTAGACCTCTTTCTTCTTGTCGGCGAGATCCTTGAAGCGAACAAACACGTCCTGCACCGCGTTGTCGCCCAGGTCGAAGCCCAGTTCGTTCAATTTCTTGCGGAAGGCATGACGGCCGGAGTGCTTGCCCAACACCAGGTTCGACTGGGTCAGACCGACCGACTCCGGGGTCATGATTTCGTAAGTTTCGGCGTTCTTGAGCATACCGTCCTGATGGATACCCGATTCGTGGGCGAAAGCGTTCGCCCCGACGATCGCCTTGTTGGGTTGGACGGCAAATCCGGTAATCGTCGAAACAAGGCGCGAGGCCTTGGTGATGTTCTCGGTCCGCACGCTGGTGCCATAGGGCATGACATCGCCCCGAGTCCGCAGCGCCATGACGATTTCTTCGAGCGCCGCATTACCCGCGCGCTCGCCCAAACCGTTGATGGTGCATTCGACCTGCCGGGCGCCGGCGGCGACACCGGCCAACGAGTTGGCAACAGCAAGCCCTAGGTCGTTGTGGCAATGAACCGAAATCCGCGCTTTGTCGATGTTAGGCACGCGGTTGCGGATTTCCTCGATCAGCGAGGTGTATTCCGACGGGATGGTGTAGCCCACGGTATCGGGAATATTGATCGTTGAGGCACCGGCATCGATTGCGGTTTCAATGACGCGACAGAGAAAGTCGCGTTCCGACCGGGTTCCGTCTTCGCAAGACCACTCGACATCCTCGACATGACCGCGCGCGCGCGCGACCGAGTCCTGCACCGCTTGATGTACATCCTCTGGAGACATCTGCAGTTTGAACTTCATGTGCAATGGGCTGGTCGCGATGAAGGTGTGAATGCGTTTGCGCTCTGCCGGACGCAGGGCTTCGGCGGCACGATCTATATCTTTAATGCCGGCCCGCGCGAGACCGCAGACCGTCGACTCTTTGATGACTTTGGCAACTTCATTGACGGCCTCGAAGTCGCCGTTCGACGCGATCGGAAAGCCAGCCTCGATGACGTCGATGCCCATCGCCTCGAGCGCTTCGGCGATGCGCAACTTTTCTTCGAGGTTCATGGACGCGCCGGGCGATTGCTCGCCGTCGCGCAAGGTTGTGTCGAAGATGACTACTCGGTCGGATTCGGGAATTGTGTTCATGGTCTCGTTCCTTCGGAATCTGGGATTAGCGGACTAGTTCAACACCCCTGAACGAGCCCGTATCCACATACGTTCCCGCTCAGGGGCGCGTAAGTCGAAGGACGAGGTCGCAGCTGTACGCGAACGCACAACCGATCCGGGCGGACCGGCGAACATCATTTGTTTGAGACATTCTAGTCATTGGATTCTTTGCAATGAATCAGTGCGTTACCGTAGTGCCTTATAGTGAATACTCGCAAAACCTGCGTAAGAGTACTCGCGAAAGCTGACAATTGTTGGTTTTAAGCCTTTTTGTGACCTGGTCGCAACACTTTTCGGCAACATCCCCCTAGAACGAGGAGTTGGGCTCCAACAGAAAGGCCTCCTCTTCCGTGGTCGAGGGGCGCCCGAGGATCTTGTTGCGGTGCGGAAAACGGCCGAAACGAGCCACGATCTCCCGGTGTTGGCGGGCCGACTCCAGGCCACGCTGGACCGTTTCGTTGTGCGGCAGCTTCTCGAAAAGGGCCACGCAGGCATCTTGGTCGGCAAGCGCTTCGCTGTGCATCAGAGGCATATAGAAGAACCAGCCTTCGAGGATGCCGAATTCCTTGTCGAAGCCCTTCGCAAGCGCGCCCTTCGCGACCTCGGCGGCATATCCATCCGCGGCGTACATTTTCGGATCGTCGCGAAACATGTTGCGCGAGAACTGATCCAGCGTGACGACTAGAGCGAGGGCAGCGTTGGGTTGCGCACGCCAATCCTCGAGTTGGCGCGACGCCGCCTGGTCGTAGGTCGCGCCGAACCGATCGCGAATTGTCGCGTCGAAAGCCTCGTCTTTGTCAAACTACGCGCGACGAAAAACCGCCTCACCGGCATCGTTGCGGACGCTAAACCAAAAATCCAACACGTCTTGCGGGTCGACCTTGGTCATGTCTCTTCTTTCTCGCGTTGTGTGCGGCGATGTCGGCGGCTCGCCCAATGAAGCACAGCCCACACGACAAACCCACCCAGAGCAAGGACGCCCCAGGTTTCCCACGACGCGGTGTAAATGTTGTGGCCGAGCATGTCCATGACAATGGTCACCGGCAAAATACCCAATCCGTTCGCCAAAGTGAAAGCCAACAGGCTGACCGTGGTAAGGCCCGCGGCGTAGTTCACGAGATTGAAGGAAATCACCGGTAAGAAACGGCTGACGAACACTGCTTGCCAGCCGCTGCGCACCGCCCATCGGTCAAGGCGCGCCCGGTGCCGGTTCGGCACAAGGGTCTCGACGAACGGCCGTCCCAACCATCGCGCCAGTCCGAAGGCCACAAATGCGCCGAGCATCGCACCGACCCAGGTGATGACCGCGCCCCAGAACGGGCCATAGACCAGCCCGTTGGCGAAGGCCACGAATTCCGCCGGGAATGGGATCAACGAATGAATGATCATCAGCCCGATGGACCCGGCGACCCCCCACCCGCCGGCGTCCCGCATAAATTGTGCAAATTCTTCAGTGGAAAGGTCCATCTCGCGCAACGAGGGCAGCAGCGGCAAGACGAAACGCATCACTAGAAAGGCCGCCATCGCGAGAACGACAACCGTGACGACGAGTCGTCGCATCAATCGCAACGCACGGCGGCTCGCGGCATCCGCTTCTGATCGTTCTTGCCCCACCGGAAAAACCCCCGCACCCCAGACGGGCATTAGAGGGCAAAAAAAGGGCCGGCGCGAGGCCGACCCTGTCACAGCCCGGTAAAGGGTTTGTGTTTAGTTCTTTTCTTTGTCGACTAGTTTGTTCTGCGCAATCCACGGCATCATGGCGCGAAGCCGCTCACCGACCTCTTCAATGGGATGCTGCGCTTCGCGGGCACGGACGGTCTTAAAGCTGGTTTGTCCGACCTCGTTCTCGAGCATCCAATCGCGCGTGAACTGACCTGTTTGGATTTCGTTGAGGACACGCTTCATCTCCGCTTTGGTCTTGCTGGTGATGATCCGCGGGCCGCGGGTGTAATCACCGTACTCGGCCGTGTTTGAGATCGAATACCGCATGTTGGCGATGCCACCTTCGTAGATCAGGTCGACGATCAATTTGACCTCGTGCAGGCATTCGAAATACGCCATCTCGGGGGCATAGCCGGCTTCGACCAGGGTTTCATAGCCGGCCTGAATGAGGCTGGTTAGACCGCCGCACAAAACAACCTGCTCGCCGAACAGGTCGGTTTCGCACTCTTCGCGGAAAGTGGTTTCAATGATGCCGGCGCGGCCACCGCCGATCCCGGAAGCATAGGACAGGCCGATGTCTTGGGCGTTCCCGGTCGCGTCCTGCGCCACGGCGATGAGACAGGGCACGCCGCCGCCGCGCTGGTATTCGGAGCGCACCGTGTGACCCGGACCTTTGGGCGCGACCATGAAGACATCCAAATCGCTGCGCGGTTCGATCAACTTGAAATGAACGTTGAGGCCATGGGCGAACGCCAGCGCGGCGTTTTCCTTCATGTTCTCGTGGAGGTGGTCGCGATAGATATGACGTTGCAGTTCGTCCGGCGTCAGCATCATGACGACATCGGCCCATTTGGCCGCCTCGGCGACATCCATCACGGGAATGCCCTCGGCTTCGGCTTTGGCGCGGCTGCTGGAATCGGGCCGCAGCGCAACAGCCACTTCCTTGGCGCCGGATTCGCGCAGGTTGATCGCGTGCGCATGGCCCTGACTGCCGTAGCCGACGATCACGACCTTTTTCGATTTGATCAAATTCACATCCGCATCGCGGTCGTAATACACACGCATGGCTATCCCCTTGGCGTTATTGTTCTTAGAGCGAGTCCGTACCTCGGCTGATGGCGACGATGCCTGTTCTTGAGACATCGACCAACCCGAGGGGCTTCATCAATTCAACAAAGGCGTCGAGCTTCGCGCTCGCGCCGGTGAGTTCAAAGACAAAAGAATCATTGGTGCTGTCGACCACACGGGCGCGAAAAATATCCGCAATCCGCAGGCTCTCGACGCGCGGTTCACCTTTGCCGGACACCTTGATCAGGGCCAATTCGCGTTCGACATGCGGCCCTTCGATCGTCAGATCGCTGACTTTGTGGACCGGCACAAGGCGCCCGAGTTGGGCTTTGATCTGCTCGATCACCATCGGCGTCCCGGACGTCACAATCGTGATCCGCGAGATCTTGTCGGTCGGATCGGTCTCCGCGACGGTCAGGCTTTCAATGTTGTAACCACGACCGGAAAACAGACCGATCACGCGCGCCAAGACGCCGGCTTCGTTGTCGACCAGCGCAGCAATCGTGTGCCGCCGCGAACGTTTCTCTACCTCGACCATATGTTTCTAGACCAAGGCCTTGCCGGCGTCGGAAACCTCGCGCTTTTCGCGATCCACGGGGCCTAGGATCATATCGTCATGGGCCGACCCCGACGGGATCATCGGGAAGCAGTTCTCGACCTTATCGACAAGAACATCGGCCAGAACCGGACCGTCGGTTGCGACCATTTCTTCGATCAAACCGTCGACTTGATCGGGGCGCTCGGCGCGCAAGCCCTTGATGCCGAACGCTTCGGCCAGCTTGACGAAATCCGGGAGCGCTTCGGAATAGCTTTCCGAGTAGCGACCGCCGTGAAGCAGTTCCTGCCACTGACGCACCATGCCCATGTATTCGTTGTTCAGCACGAAGACCTTGATCGGCAAGTTGTATTGAGCAGCGGTCGAGAGCTCCTGAATACACATCAGGATCGACGCTTCGCCCGCAATATCGACGACTAGCGCGTCGGGATGAGCAAGCTGGACACCAATCGCCGCAGGCATGCCGTAACCCATCGTGCCCAGCCCGCCGGAGGTCATCCAACGGTTGGGCGATTCGAGCTTGTAGAACTGGGCCGCCCACATTTGATGCTGGCCGACCTCGGTCGTGATGAAGGTCTCGCGGTCCTTCGTCAGTTCGTAAAGGCGCTCGATCGCGTATTGCGGTTTGATCGTCTCGTCGCCCTGGTCGTAGGACAGGCATTTGATCGAGCGCCACTCGTCGATCGTTTGCCACCAGTCCTTGAGCGCTTGCTGATCGGTCTTGAGCCCATCACGCTTCCATGTCGCGATCATGTCTTCGAGCACGGCCCCAACATCGCCGACAATCGGCACATCGACCGACACGTTCTTGTTGATCGATGACGGATCGATATCGACGTGAATCTTTTTCGAATGCGGGCTGAACGCATCGAGCCGACCCGTGATGCGATCGTCAAAACGCGCACCCAGACAGACCATGACGTCGCAGTCGTGCATCGCCTTGTTGGCCTCGTAGGTCCCGTGCATGCCGAGCATACCCACGAACTGTGGGTCCGAACCGGGGAAGGCACCGAGGCCCATCAGTGTGTTGGTCACCGGCACGCCGGTCATACGGGCAAATTCAATCAGCCGCTTGGACGCCTCCGGCCCCGAGTTGATGATGCCACCGCCGGTATAAAAGATCGGTCGCTTCGCGCCGGCAATCAGATTGACGGCGCGTTCGATCGCCGAGGTATCGCCCTTGATCCGCGGTTGGTACGTCCGATGCGTGACTTTCTCCGGCCCGACATAGTCGCCCTGCCCGAGCTGCACGTCTTTCGGCATGTCGATCACGACAGGGCCGGGCCGACCGCTGCGTGCGACATAAAATGCTTCGTGGACAACCCGCGCCACATCATCGGGACTTTTGATGAGGTAGTTGTGCTTGGTGCACGGCCGAGTGATACCGGTCGTGTCGGCTTCTTGGAACGCATCGTTGCCGATCAAATGAGTCGCGACCTGACCGGTGATGCATACGATCGGAATGGAATCCATCAGCGCATCGGTCAGACCGGTCACCGCGTTGGTGGCGCCGGGACCTGAGGTCACCAACACGGCGCCGACTTTGCCGGTTGAACGCGCGTAGCCTTCGGCCGCATGCACAGCACCTTGTTCGTGACGAACAAGGATGTGACGCAGTTTGTTTTGTCCGAAGATCGCATCGTAAATCGGCAACACGGCACCGCCGGGATAGCCGAAAACAACCTCGACGCCCTGATCCACCAAAGCGCGGATGATAATCTCGGCGCCGTTCATTTGATCCTTAGCCATTGCTCTTCTACCTACTCACCGGGCTGGGACGCCGAATAGCGAAACCGCCCCGCTCCCTGACCGTACGCGGTCAAGGGGACCCAGGCGGCTTACTTTTCATGATCGGAGGCCCCAGAAGCCCCGGAATCCTTAATAATTCGCGGGAACCTAGCCCCTCCACCGAGGACCGTCAACAACTATACGCGAATTTTTGCAAAGAATTCGTTAACCGATGTTTCCGAATCTTGCTCGATTCGATCCCAATTCGTAATTTGATTGCGATACCAGGTCATTTGCCGCTTCGCCAAACGGCGGGTTGCTTGCTGTCCGAGGGCGATGGCTTCGGCGCGGTCGTACGCACCGGCCAGAAATCCCGCCATTTCACGGACCCCGACAGCGCGCCGCGCCGGCGCATCCAGGGGCGGATCGGAGGCTAAGAAAGCCTCAATTTCAGCCAATCCCCCGCCCTCGAACATCGCCGCAAAGCGCGCATCGATCCGCGCGTAGAGGTCCGGTCGCGGCATCTCGACAACCGCGCGCACCGTCGAGCCTTTGAGCCCGCCCTCGGGTGGTTGGCGCTGCCATTCGGCAAGGGAGCGACCGGTTTCGGTGACTACCTCCCACGCCCGGGTTTGCCGCTGGCGATCGCCGGTGCCCAGCATCGCGGCGGTCTCGGGGTCTTTTTCCGCCAAGCGACGATGAAACGCCTCGGGCCCGAGGCGGTCCATGAGGGCGCGCGCTTCCTCGCGCACGGCGGCGGAGATCTTGGGGATGGGCGCCAAGCCCTCCAGCAAGGCCCGCAGATAAAGGCCGGTGCCGCCAACCACGAGGGCGATCCGTCCCTGGGCGTGCGCCTCTGCGATGACGTCGTGCGCTTGGGCGCAAAACGTGGCCGCCGACCATGCTTCGGTGGCGGGCAAAATGCCGTACAGGCGATGCGGTACCATTGCTTCGTCCGCTGTGGTCGGGCGTGCCGTGACGATGCGTAGCTCGCGATAGACCTGCATGCTGTCGGCATTGATGATCACCGCGCCGCCGACCGGTTCAAGACGGCGCGCCAATTCCAGTGCCAGCGCCGACTTGCCGCTGGCCGTGGGACCGGTCAATAAAACAACGGGCTGTTCCATCTGCTCTGCGTTGGTAAGTTGTGCCGAAGCCTTACCAGTTTGCTCTCCTCCTTGTCACACTGGACCGCCGGACATGACCCTCATTCTTTCGTTGATTGCCGGCCCCGCCGGACCGCGCCTCGATGACGAGCTTGTCGCGCGCGTCGCCGGGCGCTTGGCGACCGAGGGCATGACAACGTCCAACCCAAGGTGGTTGAGCGCGGACAAGGCCGTCGAGATCGACGTGCAAGAGGGTGACCGCGCCACGGTTAGGGCACTGGTGTCGGACGCCCTCAGCGACCAACCCATCGACATCGGCGTTCAAACCGATGCCCACCGCCGCAAACGCCTTCTCGTCGCGGATATGGATTCGACGATCATCCAACAGGAATGCATCGACGAATTGGCCGATGCGATGGGTCTGCGCGACACCGTCTCCGCCATCACCGAACGCGCGATGCGCGGCGAGCTCGACTTCGACGACGCCCTTCGCGCGCGCGCGAAGATGCTGGCCGGGCTCGACGCCGGCGCGATGGAGACCGTTTATCAAGACCGCATCAAGCTGATGCCCGGCGCCGAGACCTTGGTAGCCACCATGCGCGCCCACGGCGCCCTGACGGCTTTGGTGTCGGGCGGGTTTACCTTTTTCACCGGCCGAATTCGGCAACGTGCCGGCTTCGATGTCGACCAAGCGAATACCTTGTTGATTGACGAAGACGATCGTTTGAGTGGCCAGGTTGCCGAACCGATCCTGGGTCGCGCGGCCAAGCTACAAGCGCTCAACGACCTCGCGGCGCAACGCGGATTGGCGCTGGCCGACACCCTAGCTGTGGGCGATGGGGCCAACGACCTGGCAATGATCGAGGCCGCCGGGCTGGGTGTCGCGTTTCATGCCAAGCCGGCGGTCGCCGCCCAAGCCGATGTTGAAATCCGCCACAACAACCTAACCGCGCTGCTCTATCTGCAGGGCTATCGCGACGACGAATTCGTGACTCCCGCCTGAAACGTAGCGAGGCGCCGCAGCGCCTCGCCCGTCACGTGAATCGAGCGGGACTAGCCCTGGTCGAGCCGCACCGCGACAAAACGTAGATCGCCGGCGCGCTCCACGAGAAGCAGAACCGATTTGCGGCCCGATCCCTGAACTTCTTGGATCTTTTCCGCGACCTCTTGCGGCGAGGTCACCGGCTCTTGGTTGACCTCGACGATCAGATCACCCGGACGAATGCCGCGCTCGGCCGCCGTGCTGTCACCGCCGACGCCGGTCACGACAACGCCCTTGGATTCGTCGCCGAGTTGGAACTCGGACCGCGTGTCGGGGGTTAGAGGCGAAAGCGTCATCCCAAGGACTTCGCTGCGCCCCGGAGTCGGTCCGCCAGGGGTGAAGGCCGCCTCTTGGACCTCCTCCAATTCGCCGACGGTGACCCGCAGCTTCTTCTCTTTGCCCTTGCGCCACACCACGACGTTGACCGTTTCACCGATTTCCGTGTCGGCTACGATTCGCGGCAGGGCGCGCATTTCGGCGACATCACGCCCAGCAAACTCCAAAATTACATCGCCGGCCTCGATGCCGCCGCTATCGGCGGGGCCCTCTTCGTTGACCTTGGACACGAGCGCGCCACGCGGTTTGTCGAGCCCCAGGCTTTCGGCAATCTCGTCGTTCACGGTTTGGATTTGAACGCCCAGCCAACCGCGCTTGGTTCGACCGAAGTCGATCAGTTGCGAGACGACGCGCTTGGCGAGATTGGCAGGAATGGCAAAGCCAATGCCGACCGAGCCCCCGGAGGGCGAAAAGATCGCCGTGTTGATGCCGACGACTTCACCGTCAAGGTTGAACATCGGCCCGCCCGAGTTGCCGCGGTTGATCGAGGCATCGGTCTGAATGAAGTTGTCGTAAGGCCCCGCGTTGATGTTGCGGCCCCGCGCGGAAATGATCCCAGCCGTGACCGATCCACCCAACCCGAAGGGGTTGCCGATCGCCAAGACCCAGTCGCCGACGCGCGAGGCTTCGGAGTCACCCCAAGGAACGGCGGGCAAATCTTTCTCGGCCTTGACGCGCAACACGGCTAGGTCGGTCTTTTGATCGCGCCCAACGATTTCCGCCGGATAGGACGTGTTGTCATCCATGATGACGGTGATCTCGTCGGCTTCGGCGATGACGTGGTAGTTGGTCACGACGATGCCGGACTTGTCGATGATGAAGCCCGACCCGAGCGACTGCGCCCGACGGCGCGGCGCTTGGCCGCCCTCGCGTTCCTGCCGGTCGAAAAAGTCTTTGAAGAAATCCTCAAACGGCGAGCCCGGCGGGGCTTGCGGTCGTTGTCCGCCCGGACCGCGCGACGATGTACTCGGGCGAACCGACTGCGAGGTGGAAACGTTCACGACAGCCGGTTTTAGCTTGGCCGCAAGGTCGGCAAAACTCTCTGGTCGATCGGCAGCTTGCGCGTTGGTGGCCAGGATCAGCGCAACGATCGCAGTGGCAATCCCCAGCATCCAAAGCCACGGTTTCATCCGGTCCTGCGCGCGCGCGAAAGGCGCCGTCGCGACCGAGGATCCGATCCGATCAGGTTTCGACATATGTAACTCCCAATAACGGTTGGACCTACCGACGCCGGTCAGGTCTCGCACCCTAAAAACACGGACGGTGCGCCCAAAATCCGGCGCTTCTATGGCACCCAATATATGACGCCTCGCAGCGCCGACAAGAGAGCCATTTTGGGGTTTTAGGTGCGGACCAAGGCGACGACCCCGAGGCCGACGATTGCCAACACCAAACCGACGGTCCGCAAAGCGCCGCTGCTCTGCTGGATTGCCGCCGCCATCAGCCGTTTCATGCCGTCCGGCATCAAGGTATAGAGCGCGCCCTCGAGGACCAGCGCAATGCCGATCCCAACAATGAGGTCATCCATGGTCCGCCCTCCGCTCGGTGTATCACCGCTTTTTTATCGCCCGTGCGGAGTCTGTTGGGCAACCCCGAGGCTATTGGGGCGCGCCGTCCGGGAACAAAGAGCGTTCGAAATCCTGGAAGTAGCGGAAGAACTCGCTTTGCGGTGACAGAACCATCGACGTGTCTTCGCTCGCCAAGGTGTTCTCGTAGGCGAGCATGGAGCGATAGAACGAGAAGAACTCCGGGTCCTGGCCGAACGCGTCGGCGAAGATTTTGTTCCGCCGGGCATCGCCCTCACCACGCAAGATCTGCGCATCGCGTTGGGCTTGCGCCAGAATGACGACCCGTTCGCGATCCGCGATGGCGCGAATGCGTTGGGCTTGCTCGGCGCCCTGGGCGCGGAACTCAGCGGCTTCACGCTCACGTTCGCGTTGCATGCGGCGGAAAATCGCTTGGCTATTTTCCGACGGCAAATCGGCGCGCTTGATCCGCACGTCGACCACTTCGATTCCGAGGTTTTCGGTCTGCTGACCGACCAGCCGCGTGATCTCAGCCATCAAGGCGGGCCGTTCGTCGGTGAGAACCGACGACAGCGGCACCTCACCCAAGACACGACGCAAGCTCGAGTTGACGATCGGGCCGAGACGCGTTTCGGCAACGGCTTGGGTCTGCACCGAGATAAAGAACTTCAACGGATCGACGATGCGATACCGGGTGAAGGTGTCGACAACCAAACGCTTTTGGTCGGCAGCAATGATTTCTTCGGCCGGGCCGTCGTAGTTGAGAATCCGCTTGTCGAACCTCTCGATGTTCTGCACGAACGGAATCTTGACGTTCAAGCCGGGATCGCTGATCACCCGCTTCGGATCACCGAACTGCAGCACAATAGCCTGCTGGGCTTGGTGGACCGTGAAGAGCGACGATGCCGCGCCAATTACGATGATGAGAAGCGCAATGGCGAGGACGATGAGGGTACTACGTCTCATTGGGAGCCTCCCGTGTTGCTAGAAGGCCGCGTCAGCTCGTTGAGGGGCAGATAGGGCACGACGCCGCTTCCCTGCCCGCCTTCGGAGTCGATAATGACCTTAGTCATGCGGCTGAGCACGAGTTCCATCGTTTCGAGATACATACGCCGAGCGGTGATTTCCTTGGCGTTTTTGTATTCGCCGTAAATCGACAAAAAGCGCTGCGCATCACCCTCGGCCGTCTGGACGACTTCTTCGCGATAGGCTTCGGCCTCCTGGGTCAACCGGACGGCTTCACCGCGGGCACGCGGCAAGATGTCGTTGGCGTAAGTTTCGGCTTCGTTGCGCTGGGTTTCCAAGTCGGCTCGAGCGCGTTGCACGTCACGGAACGCGTCGATCACCGCACCCGGCGGATCGACCTTTTGAAGCTTGACCTCGTTGACGCTGATCCCGGCTTCGTACGAATCGAGGATGCGCTGAATTTGATCGCGCGTTTGTTGCTCGATCGAGGCGCGGCCTTCGGCCACCGCAAACTGGAACTCGGACTGGCCGATGGTTTCACGCACCGCACTTTCGGCCGCGTTTTTCACGGTGCCGGCGGGGTCTTCGATGTTGAAGAGGAAACGGCCCGCGTCGTTGATGACCCAGAACACCGTGAGATCGATGTCGACGATATTCTCGTCGCCGGTCAGCATCAGGCTTTCTTCGGGCAGATCACCCAGCGTACTGCGCCGACCCTCGCCGGTACGGAACCCGACTTCGACACGCTGAACGCGCGTGACCTTGGGCGTTTCGACCGACTCTATCGGGCTCGGAAGGTGATAATGCAGCCCCGGCGCGGTGGTGTTCACCCACTCGCCAAAGCGCAACACGACCCCCTGTTCGTCCGGCGCGACGCGGTAGAAACCGGTCAGCAGCCAGATGACGAGGATCGCCAACACCGCAATAATAATCGCGCGGGGGCTTCGTGGGCCGCCCGGCATGAAGCGTCGGAAGCGATCTTGGCCGCGACGCAGAAGGTCTTCGAGGTCCGGCGATTGAGGCTGACGTCCCGAGGGGCCGCCGCCGCTTTGGCCCCATGGGCCGCGTCCGCCACCCTGCCAGCCGCCTCCCTGATTATTCCAAGGCATCGAAATTCCTTCGTTTAATTCCGGATAAACGGTGCGCGCATTTGTCTTTACCGTCCAACGGGTTATATGACACCAATGGGCTTGGCTGCAAACCAAGCACGGCTTAGCGGCGTCACACGCGCGTGACGCCCGCCTCATATGAGTGTTTCCACGGTGGGTTCAAGGATGTCGGACGTCAACGAACAGGCGATTATCGAAGTTTTGCGGGGCATTCGCGGGCCGGACGACGCTCAAGATGTCGTTAGCCGCGGACTGATTC
>Ga0181573_10003212_pt1 | contig 14629 bp, 14 predicted proteins | sample 101ome_25_FD_148643 | JGI IMG/M metagenome (GOLD analysis project Ga0181573, IMG submission 148643) | Coastal salt marsh microbial communities from the Groves Creek Marsh, Skidaway Island, Georgia - 101409BT metaG (spades assembly) | ecosystem: Environmental > Aquatic > Marine > Intertidal zone...
GCCATATCCGCCAAGAGTGCCTCAAAACTTGTGGCGAATTCGCCTGTGTCAGTGCGTAACGCGGCATTGGAGGCCATCGCCGGCACAATACAAAGCCAACGACAATCGCTGCTCGATGCGAATACGATGGATCTGTCGGCAGCTCATGACGCGGGTCTTGATGCGGCCTTAATTGATCGGCTTGAACTCACCGAGGCGCGGATAGACGGCATGCTCGAGTCTCTGGCGATTGTGCAGGGGTTACCGGATCCCATCGGTGGGATCGAGGGCTTGAAGTCGATGGAGTCCGGCATACAAGTGGGTAAGATGCGCGTACCGCTCGGCCTTATCGGCATCATTTATGAGTCGCGTCCCAATGTCACGATCGATGCCGCAAGCCTCTGTCTGAAGTCGGGTAATGCCGTACTCCTGCGCGGCGGCTCTGAGGCGCTTCGCTCCAACCTCGTCCTGGCAAGTTGTATTCAGGCCGGGCTTGAAGCCGCCGGCCTGCCTGCGCAAGCGGTTCAAGTACTCGACACAACTGATAGAGAGGCCGTGTCGGCCATGGTCAAGCTTAACGGTGTCGTAGACATGGTGGTTCCTCGGGGCGGTAAGGGCTTGATCGAACGCGTTGCGCGCGATGCCACAGTGCCCGTGCTTAAGCACTTGGATGGTATTTGCCATTTATACATCCATAGTGATGCCGACCCAGTCATGGCGATTGAGCTTGCAGTCAATGCAAAAACGCATCGCTACGGGACCTGTAACACGATGGAATCACTGCTCATCGATAGCGAGTGCGCTGCACTGCTTCCGGAGCTTGCACGCCCATTGCTAGAAAAGGGGGTTGTGCTCCGTGGCTGCGAGCAAACCTGCGCCTACTTGGGCGAAGATTGTTCACTGGCATTGGAAGAGGATTGGGCCACGGAATACCTTGCTCCCATCTTGTCGATCAAAGTGGTCGAAGATTTTGATGCCGCTGTTGATCACATTGCGCGGTTTGGCTCAGGCCATACGGATGGAATCGTTACTCAGTGTCACAGCAGTGCGATGCGATTTCTAAGAGCGGTCGATTCCAGCTCTGTGATGGTAAATGCCTCAACGCGGTTCGCTGATGGATTCGAGTACGGATTAGGTGCTGAGATCGGTATTTCTACGGATAAAATCCACGCCCGCGGTCCAGTGGGTCTGGAAGGGCTCACCAGTCAAAAATACGTTGTTTTGGGTAATGGCCATATCCGCGTCTAATCGGCACATCGGCGTTATGGGCGGGAGTTTTAATCCTGTTCATTATGGGCATCTCAGGGTTGCGAGCGATGCCAAGCATAAGCTCGCGCTCGACGCGATGTTCATCATGCCGGCCGCCCAGTCCCCGTTAAAAACCCAGCACTCGGTCAGCGCTGAACATCGGCTTGCCATGCTTGATCTTGCCCTGACGGAATTTCCTGAGCTTCAGCTCGACACGCGCGAGCTCAATAGGCAGGGACCCTCCTATACGGTGGACAGTCTTCAGGCGCTGCGCCAAGAGATGGGTAGCGACGCAACCCTCTATTTCCTAATCGGTGATGACCTGCTACCAACACTAAATCAGTGGTCCCGGTGGGAAGCACTGACCGATTACGCTCACCTTATTGTGGCCAATCGACCCGGAGAGTTTTTGGCGATTCCAGCGGAGGTGGCTGCCTGGTGGCATGATCGTGAAACGCCTTTGGCTCAGCTTTCGTCGCTTGCATCGGGATGTGTATCGCGGCTCGAATGTTCACTGGTTGATGTCTCATCATCGGAAATACGGCAGTCACTGAAGTCAGGCGAACGCGAGACAGAGATGATTCCATACCCTGTTATGGAGTATATTAAACGCTACAAACTGTACGAAAATTTGAGCCAGACTGAGGCAGTTCTTTGACCCCGACAGAAGCAATTATTACCGACCTTGTGGTCGATGCCCTCGACGATCTAAAAGCAGTTGATACCAAAATAGTGGATGTCCGCGGACTCAGTTCCGTGATGGATTTTCTTGTGGTCGCAAGTGGCAACTCGTCTCGCCACGTGAAGTCACTTGCCGATAATGTCGTTGTCAAAGCTAAAGAGGCCGGGTGTCCACCGATCGGTGTCGAAGGTGAAAATGATGCTGATTGGGTGTTAGTCGATCTTGGCGACGTTGTTGTTCATGTGATGCAGCCCGCCGCGCGAAGCTTTTATGATCTTGAGCGGTTGTGGTCAGGAGAACCCGAGACTGCTTTAGAGCCAGACGCAGTCTCAGATCCCTGGGGATAATCCATGCGTGTTTTGGCAATTGGTACGCGCATGCCCCAATGGGTGAGCGACGGTGCCGATGACTACGTCAAACGACTGCCTCGCGAAGCCTCGATCGAATGGGTTGAGTTGCCCGCCTCCAAGCGAGCGAGAGACACCGCTGAAAGCCGTATGCTGGAGGAGGCAACGGCTATCGAGCGACGGTTGAAGCCCCAAGAGCTAATGGTTGTTTTGGACGTTGAAGGGAAGGTGATCTCGACCGAGACCATTGCTGAGACCCTCGCGACGTGGCAAAGCAATGGCTCGAAAATCGCATTTGTCATCGGCGGTCCTGATGGACTTCACCCCTCGCTGAAAGCAAAGGCAAGTGCACGGTGGTCACTGGGTCGGATAACACTGCCACATCCGCTGGTGCGAGTGATTTTGGCAGAACAGCTGTACCGGGCCTGGTCAATTAATGCGGGACATCCCTACCACCGAGCATGAGGCGCGTTCCTGTGGCACAGTGCATTGAGGTAACAAGATAAGACGCTAATGGCACGCCAGCTTAACCAAATGCAAGATTGGGCGCGTGAAACCCGGATTACGCACGGGAGAGTCACGGTGCTGGCGGTGCTAATGGTTTTGGTCATGACGGGCCTCTTGTACCGCTACTTCTCTCTCCAGGTTATCCAGAACGAAGAATTTCGAGCGCAGTCAGACCGAAACCGAATTGCGGTGCGAACCGTAGCGCCCACTCGCGGTGTCATTGTCGACCGATCAGGTAATCTCCTCGCGGTTAACCAGCCGTCGTTTACCTTGGCCATCACGCCAGAGCGCGCCGAGAATCTCGATAGTGTGTTGACCACGCTCAGTGACCTGTTGGGCCTGACCGAGACTGATATCGAGCTGTTTAAGGAAGCGCGAAAGCGTCGGCGTCCCCTCAGTCCAGTGCCTTTGAAGTATCGACTAACCGACGAGGAGTTGGCCGTAATCGCGGTCAATAAACACGTACTTTCTGGTGTGTCTGTCCTGTCTGAATTAACGCGTCATTATCCTGAAGGAGATCTACTGGGGCATGCGCTAGGGTATGTTGGTCGTATTGGTATTGATGACGTCGACGAGTCTGAGAAAGAGGCCTACCGGGGTATTAGTCACATAGGGAAGGTGGGACTGGAGGCTTACTACGAGGATCTCCTGCGAGGCGGGCTAGGCGTAAGCCGTGTTGAAACCAATGCACGTGGTGTCGAGTTAGACGTAATCGACCGGATAGAGCCTGTGCCGGGCGCCCAGCTGACTCTACACCTCGATATAGAGCTTCAGCGCGTGGCCGCAGCCGCCATGGGGGATATGCGAGGTGCCGTGGTGGCGTTGGATCCGAGAACTGGGGGCGTGTTGTCTGCGGTTTCGAGCCCCCGGTACGACCCAAACAAGTTTGTGAATGGGATTAGCTTCTCTGACTATGCGGAGCTGCGCGACTCGCGAGATGCGCCACTACTAAATCGCGTCATTCAGGGTCAGTATCCGCCGGCCTCAACGATCAAGCCCATGTTGGGGCTTGCTGGTTTAAATCGCGACTTGATCACTATCGACACCGCTATTCCTGACCCCGGTTATTACCAATTACCCGGTGACCCTCGTCGATACAGGGACTGGATCCTTCGCGTGCGCGGCACGGGTCATGCCCAGGAAATGAATCTTCGGGACTCAATCGCGCAGTCATGTGATGTCTATTTCTACGAGCTCGCGAATCGCTTTGGGATTGATGCCCTCGCCGAGTCGCTGGAGGAGTTTGGCATTGGCAGCTTGACGGGTGTCGATCTGCCCAGTGAAAAGCGTGGCATTTTACCGAGTTCTGAGTGGAAGCGTCGTGTCATTGGCAGTAGCTGGTATGGCGGTGAAACACTCATAGTCGGTATTGGCCAGGGATACATGTTGGCTACGCCACTGCAGTTAGCGGTAGCGACCACGGTGCTTGCCACACGAGGTACCGCCTTCAAGCCCACGTTTGTTGCAGCCGTGGACGGTAGGTCCGTTGAACCCGAGCCGCTACTCAATGTCTCAGCAGAGGCAGCGTATTGGGACGAGGTATTTGCAGGTATGGTTGACACCGTATCGTCCGTCAGGGGGACAGCCTTCGGCATGCGATCGGGTTTGACTTACAGCGTCGCGGGGAAGACAGGAACGGCCCAGGTTGTGGGTATTGCCCAAGATGCAACCTACGATGAGGAGGCGTTGTCGGAGTATCAGCGTAACCATGGCTGGTTTATTGCTTTTGCCCCAGTCGAGAATCCCGAGATTGTTTTAGCCGTTTTAACGGAGAACAGTGGGGGCGGAAGTTCCGCATACCCGGTTGCTCGGGCCATGCTTGACTACTGGATGAGCCGAGATGAGTAACGATTTTGCGCGAGTTGCCGAGGTCTCTTCCCGAGAGTTGGGTGCTCGTGTCCGGTTATTGCAGATGCTTCATATTGATCTCTGGCTTGTGGTGCCACTGCTGATACTCAGTGTTGGTGGCTTGTTTGTTCTTTACAGTGCCAGCGGTCAATCCGATGTGATGCTGAATGCGCAAATGCGTAACATCGCGGTGGCCATGGTGGTCCTGTTGATTACTGCTCAATTCAGAGTGGAGACATTGCGTGGGGTATCGCCCTATATTTTTGCACTGGCCACGCTCCTACTCGTCGCTGTGGCGTTCTTTGGTGTGGGCGCTAAAGGTGCGCAGCGTTGGCTGAGTTTGGGCTTCATTCGCTTTCAGCCCTCGGAGGTCATGAAGGTAGCCATGCCGTTGGCGCTCGCATGGTGGTTGTCCAAAAAGGCACTTCCACCTGAGTTGCGTTCGCTCGCAGTGGCCTTCGCGATGGTGGCGGTGCCCTCAGGATTGATATTGCAACAACCTGACTTGGGAACGTCGCTACTGGTTGCCACCAGCGGCCTGGCCGCCATCTATATGGCTGGAATTCAGTGGCGGTATATTTTTTCAATGATGGCGCTCGCCCTCGTCTCTATTTGGCCTGCGTGGGTCTTCGTGTTGAAGGACTATCAGAAGCAGCGCGTGCTTACGCTGTTCAACCCCGAATCTGATCGGCTTGGCGCTGGATGGAACATCATTCAGTCCAAAACCGCGATTGGATCCGGTGGTTGGGAAGGTCTCGGTTGGACCCAAGGCAGTCAGGCGCAATTAGATTTTCTGCCCGAGGGTCACACCGACTTCATTATTGCCGTGTTGGCTGAGGAGTTCGGTTTTCGTGGCGTTTTACTACTGTTCCTGATGTACGCTGTCATTCTCGGTCGGGGTCTGTTGATTACATGGCGGGCGCAGTCGAGTTTCGCGCGAATGCTCGGGGGCGCGCTGGTTGCAACCTTCTTTTTTGGATTGGTGGTGAACCTTGGAATGGTTTCAGGGCTCTTACCTGTTGTCGGAGTGCCATTGCCTATGGTGAGCTGGGGTGGAACGGCGATGGTGTCGATGATGATTGCTTTTGGCATGCTAATGGCGATCTCAACCGAGAGACCGGTCACACGAACCATGAGGTGAGCACACGATTTAGGGGATAACAACCCAGATACATTAACTGAGGGGAGCGAGCACACTATGGGTGGCTTTATGCGTTTTCAAACGATCCTACTATCACTGACCTTAGGCTGGCTGCCCCTAACGGTAGCCGCTGACTACAGTGATCACCCGAGTGCGGAAGCGCTGATCAACCGTGTTGCCGAACGTGGTGTGGACCGCGACTGGTTGCAGTCTGCCCTGTCAGAAGCGACGCGGCAGGAAAGCATCTTGAAAGCCATTTCGCGTCCCGCGGAGAAAAGTAAACCGTGGTCCGAATATCAAGACATTTTTCTCACCGATCGAAGGGCAAAAGAGGGCATTAAGTTCTGGCGGGAGAATAGGGAAACGCTAGATCGAGTGTCTCAGGATACCGGCGTGCCATCCGAGGTCATCGTCGCGATTATTGGCGTCGAGACCTATTACGGACGCATCACAGGCGGGTATCGAGTCATTGATGCGCTGTCGACGTTGGCATTTGATTACCCTCGGCGGTCACCCTTTTTCACCAAAGAACTCGAAGTGTTTCTTGAGCTCGCTTATCAGTCTGGCTTGCCGCTCGCGGAGTTAAAGGGTTCCTATGCGGGTGCGATGGGCCTAGGGCAGTTCATGCCCTCCAGTTATCGCGCTTACGCGAAGGACTATGAGGGCGACGGTGTCATCGATATCTGGACGAATCCGAACGATGCCATCATGAGTGTGGCTAATTATTTTGTGGCACATGGCTGGAGACCCGGTGGTCAGGTGATTACTCGTGCGAAGTTCTCCGGAAACCCAGCCCTGTTTGATGTCGGACTAAAGCCCAAGCTTAGTATTGATGTGCTGACTGACAAGGGGTTGGAGCCAGTGACTGAGCAGTCGTCTGATCAGTTGGCGACCCCCATTAAGTTTGACGGCAAATCGGGTGAGGAGTACTGGTTAGGGCTTCATAATTTTTACGTCATTACTCGCTATAACCACAGTGCCATGTATGCGATGGCGGTTCATCAGTTGAGTCAAACCCTGCGGGCCCAAATGCTGTGATGCGCGTATTCACCTCGCTTGCGCTGTTGGCGCTAGCGAGTTGTGTCGGAAGCCCCCCGACGACGAAGGATTATCAGCCGCCCCCAATCTCAGCTGAGGCTGTCGTCGAGGCCGTACCCACGGCAGACCCCATCTCCAGGATGGGGAATAAGAGCCCCTACGAAGTCTTTGGGCAGCAATATACGGTCATGCCGTCTGCCGATGGCTACACTGAAGAGGGCGTTGCCTCGTGGTATGGCATGAAATTTCAGGGGCGTCGAACCTCTAATGGCGAGATATTTGATGTCTACAAGGCGACCGCAGCTCACAAATCACTGCCACTCCCATCTTATCTGCGAGTCACTAACCTCGAGAACAATGCGTCTATGATCGTTCGTGTCAATGATCGAGGGCCGTTTGTTGACGACCGTTTGATTGATGTGTCTTACGGGGTTGCCGTTAAATTGGGGTTTGCCGAACAAGGTATAGCCCGAGTCCGCCTGGAGCATATTCCGGTTGACGGTACAGATGATTGGCGAGGTGCTCAGGCATCGGATTACCGCCAGCTGCAGGTGGGGGCCTATCAGCTGAGGTCTTCTGCTGAGCAGGTCGCTGAACAAATTGAGAGCATTCTTGGAGAGGGTGTCGGCGTGCATGTGAGCAGTGTTCAGCATGAGACAGGCACCATTTTTCGGGTGCGCGTAGGACCGGTGGACAGTTCCGAAAAACTCGCCGAGCTTCAGGAACTTCTTGCAATAAACGGTCTCTCAAAAGGACAGCCATTACCCTGAGCGATTAAGCTCTTGAGTTGTTACACTAGCGCCGCAGCAAATCCGCGCCAAGGTAAGAAAATGATGCGATCGACCTCCTTTCATCGGCTATTGATGTGTGTGTTGGCCCTTGTGGCGAACCAAGCGATATCAGCCGTTCCGCCCGCGCCTAAGTTGCCAGCGGATGCTTACTTCTTGATGGATGCGACGACAGGTCAGGTACTGGTCGATCACAACGGTGACTTGTCATTACCGCCAGCAAGCCTGACCAAAATAATGACGTCGTACGTCTTGGCTGAAGAGGTCGACGCGGGCAGAGCATCGCTCGATGACATGATCAAGGTCAGCCGGAACGCGTGGTCGCAGAACCCGATCTTCAAGGGGTCTTCACTGATGTGGATTGAACCGGGTAAGCCCGTCAGTCTCGCTGATCTTGAGCGCGGTGTTGTTATTTCCTCAGGTAATGATGCATCGGTCGCTGTGGCCGAGCATCTTGCGGGCACAGAGTCGAGTTTTGTCGATGTGATGAATCAGCTGGCTGTCGAACTAGGCCTTGATAATACCGTTTACCGAAACCCCCATGGCTTGCCGCATCCTGAACACCGCACGACGGCCCGTGATCTAGCAACATTGTCAGTGGCCCTGATCAACGGTCACCCTGAGCACTATAAAATCTACAAAGAGCAAAGCTTTACCTACAACGGAATCAAGCAATACAACCGAAACAGCTTATTACGGTCAGATACCACAGTTGACGGGTTGAAGACGGGATACACCAAAGAAGCGGGTTATGGGCTGGTCGCCTCTGCACAACGCGAGGATATGCGCTTGGTATCGGTTGTACTCGGTAGTGCTAGCAAGCGGACCCGAGCCTCTGAAAATAGCAGTCTGCTCAATTATGGTTTCCGATTTTTTCAAAATTTAAGACCCCTTTCCGCCGAGGTCACATTGGTCGAGCCTCGCGTGTGGAAGGGCGCTACCGAATCATTACACGCGGGCGTGTTGGAATCGGTGGTGCTGACGGTGCCCCGAGAGCGAACTGCCGCTGACATCACCGTGAAGGTCGACGAGCAGCTTGAGGCCCCGCTTAGCCGAGGAGATGTCATCGGCAGTGTGCAAGTCGTTCGAGGAGGCGAGGTGTTGTTTGAGACCCCGCTGCTAGTTTTGGAAGATGTTCCAAGTGGTGGATTCTTTAAGCGTCTGATGGATGGGCTGATTTTGTGGTTCCAAAATCTGGTTGGTTAGGCCGTGACAGAGCAAGAAGCCCCTAAAATCGAATTCCCGTGTCGCTATCCAGTCAAGGTAGTGGGCCGGGCAACACCTGATTACGCGGAGGCGATACGAGCCATTTTTGACCGTCACACGACCGGATTAACCGACGCAGATATCGAGACCAAGAGCAGTCGCTCTGGGACCTTCGATTCGATCACGTTCACAATAACGGCAACCGGCCCCGATCAGCTCGATGCGCTCCACAAGGAGTTGGTGGCGTCGGGACGTGTATCCATGGTGATTTAGATCATGATTGTCCGGGATCTGGGTCATGTCGACTACCTCCCTACGATCGAGGCAATGAAAGCATTTACCCAGGCGCGCGGCGTCGCAACGCCAGACGAGCTATGGGTACTCGAGCATCCTCCTGTGTTTACGCAAGGTATTGCTGGGAAAGACGAGCACTTGCTGGCACCGGGTGAGATCGAGGTCGTCAGAACAGACCGCGGTGGACAGGTGACCTATCACGGACCGGGACAGATTGTCGTTTACGTTTTATGTGATATTCGCAGAGCAAAGCTCGGTGTTCGCGACCTGGTCACCGGACTCGAGCAGGCCATCATCGCCTTTTTATCTGAGTTTGGTCTAGTTGCAGAGGCGGATCCAAAAGCCCCGGGCGTCTACGTGTTGGGCGAAAAGATCGCATCATTGGGCTTAAAAATTAGTCGAGGATGTAGCTATCACGGTCTCGCGCTTAATGTGAACCCAGATCTAGAGCACTTTGGGAGAATTAACCCGTGCGGCTATGCCGGTTTACGAGTGACCTCCCTAGCACAACTTCTCGGTGAGCAATGTCCGTCACAAGCGGATGCCGCCGAGCGATTAGTGGAGCATTTACGCTCAAAACTCCCGCTTCAATAAGCGACCGGTCTCTTTAACTGGCATAATCCGCGGCGTCATCGGAGGACTCATGTCAGAAAACGACAGCGCTATCAAGGCGCGCCGCACATTCGCCATCATCTCTCACCCTGACGCAGGTAAAACCACCATCACAGAGAAGCTTCTGTTGCTGGGGTCGGCCATTCAGGTAGCGGGTTCCGTGAAAGGAAAGCGTGGCCCCCACGCGACATCTGACTGGATGGCTATGGAGCAGGAGCGCGGCATTTCAGTCACTTCCTCGGTCATGCAATTTCCCTATCACGATCGTATGGTCAACCTTCTTGACACTCCCGGTCACGAAGACTTCTCTGAGGACACCTACCGCACGCTAACAGCCGTGGATTCGGCCTTAATGGTTGTCGACGGTGCAAAAGGGGTAGAGGACAGAACCATTAAGTTAATGAATGTCTGTCGACTGCGTGATACCCCGATCATAGGCTTTGTAAACAAGTTGGACCGCGATATTCGCGATGCCATTGAGTTGCTCGATGAAATCGAGGAAGTGTTGAAGATCGAGGCAGCGCCAATTAACTGGCCTATTGGCATGGGTAAGTTTTTCAAGGGTGTTTACAACCTGTATACGGACACCATCCACTGCTATGAGCAAGGTCATGGACAGGTACTGCCACCTGATCGACGCATTTCCGGGCTCGAGTCGGACGAGGCGCGTGACTTGCTGGGAGATGAATACGATGACTTTTGCGATGAGATTGAACTTGTTCGTGGTGCCAGTCACACCTTTGACAAGGCGCTGTTTCTAGAGGGAAAGCAGACCCCCGTATTCTTCGGAACCGCACTCGGTAATTTTGGTGTCAGGGAAATGCTGGATGACTTTGTTGAGTGGGCACCCGAGCCACAGTGCAGAACGACACTATCGCGTGATGTTGTACCCACTGAAGCCGAATTTTCCGGCTTCGTGTTTAAAATTCAGGCCAACATGGACCCAAAGCATCGCGACCGCATAGCCTTTGTTCGCGTCTGTTCAGGGCGCTACGAAAAAGGCATGAAAATGCGCCATGTCCGAATCGATAAAGACATCAGAATTGCGGACGCAGTATCGTTTAAGGCCGGTGAGCGCGAATTGGTAGAGTCCGCCGTGGCCGGCGACATCATTGGCCTTCACAATCACGGCACGATCCAGATCGGCGATACATTTACGTCCGGAGAAGCGTTGCAATTTACGGGTATTCCGCATTTTGCGCCCGAACTCTTCCGCAAGATCCGATTATCGGACCCCATGAAAATGAAAGCCTTACAAAAGGGCCTACAACAGTTGTCAGAAGAGGGGTCGACGCAAGTGTTTTCGCCGCTCAATACAACGGATTTGATTGTTGGTGCGGTAGGGCAGCTGCAATTTGATGTCGTTGCTCACCGGTTGAAGGATGAATACAAGGTGGACGCCATCTATGAGCCGGTCAGTATCTACACCGCTCGATGGTTGAACGCGGAAGACCCGAGAAAGTTAGAAGAGTTTCGGAAGAAGGCTGCCGATCACCTGTCTGAGGATGGCGGAGGCTATCTAACCTACCTCGCGCCAACCCGAGTCAATCTATCGCTAATGCAGGAGCGCTGGCCCGACATCCGCTTTAGAGAAACTCGAGAGCATTGATTGCGCGTTACCCGTTATAGAAGCGCTTTGATTTCTTGCGCTATATCAGCGGGCTTCTTTTGCGACCCAAATCGAGCGACAACCTCTCCCTCGCGATTGACGAGAAATTTTGTGAAGTTCCATTTGATGCGCTCGGTTCCCATGATGCCTTTCACCGAGGACTTCAGATGCTTGTATAGCGGATGGGTCCCGTCACCGTTGACTTCAATCTTCTCGAATAATGGGAAGCTGGTCTTAAAGCGCGTCTCACAAAACTCGACAATTTCTTCAGTGCTACCGGGTTCCTGAGCGCCGAACTGGTTACACGGGAAAGCCAGAACCGAAAAACCAGCGTCTTTGTGGTCTTGGTATAGCTTTTCAAGCCCCTCGTATTGGGGGGTGAAGCCGCACTTCGACGCTGTGTTTACCACCAGAAGGACTTGTCCCTTGTAGTCCGATAACAAGGCTTCGGTGCCGTTAGCGAGTGTGGCTGAGTAATCATAAACGTTGGACATTGCGAGCTTCCTTGAAACAACGGGCCGCAAAGGAAACTACATTCTCAGGTAAGTTTCCAGTTCGAATTCGGTGACGCGCTTAGCGAACTCGTTCCACTCTTGCACTTTCGTTGCTAAAAACAGCGTTTTGAACTCGCCCGTCAGGTAGCTTGATAAAACGTCCGACTTATCGAAGACCGATATGGCCTCGTCCATGGTGGTAGGTAGGGCAGGTGCATCGATCTCCTGATCCCAAGCATTTCCCTCGATAGGGTTTGGCGGTGACAGTGTGTTCTCGATGCCGTGCCAAATCCCGGCCAGCACTGCGGCCAACACCAGATAGGGGTTGGCGTCGGCCCCGGCCACGCGATGCTCAATACGGCGGGCTTCGCTTGGGCTCTCGGGAATACGAATCGCCGTGGTTCGGTTGTCGTAACCCCAAGCAGATTCTGTTGGTGCATGATTGCCCGGTTGAAATCGCCGGTAGGCGTTGAAACTGGGTGCGAACAGAAGCATGGAAGCTGGCAGTAATTCCAAACATCCGGCAACTGCGTAACGTAATAGGTCAGAGCCTTCCTCACCGCCATCATCGAAGACATTGGTTCCGTTTTCGTCAAGCAGGCTGCAGTGCACATGCAATCCGTTGCCAGCCTCATCATCAATGGGCTTTGGCATAAAGCTGGCGACAAAGCCGTGGCGTGCCGAAACCGCTCTGATGGTGCGCTGCATTCTGATCACTTGATCCGCGAGGAGCATGACGTCATCACTGTGTGCCACATTGATTTCGAACTGGCTGGGGGCTGATTCTTTGATAATGCCCTCGTATGGGAGGTCCTGAGTATCAAAGGCCTGTCGCAATGCTTCGAGTAGCGGGCCGTGGTAATCGAGTTCGCTGAGGGCGTATAAGTTGCCGCCCACGGCATTTTGATCTCGAAGCGCTGTACCGATGGCTTCATTGGTTTCTGGCTTTGGAAGTAAGCTGAACTCTAGCTCGACGGCCATACATGGCTTGAGTTCTTTCTCGGTGAATCGGGTTACCAATGCCTGTAGCACCTGTCGGGGGTCCCCCATGTAAGGACTTCCGTCCTTATCGAACATGCTGAGCAAAACCTGAGCCTGGTCCACACCGCGCTCAGTCAGGAGGGGTCGAAGCGAACCCTCGACCAAGTGGCAGTATCCGTCGATATCGCCATTTGCATGAGCCAGCGCAGGAATATCACGACCCCACACGTCGAGTCCCAGCGCCGACTTAGGGAGCTTGAGGCCCTGCTTCTCGATCGTGTCGAGTTTCTGCACGGGCAGCCACTTTCCGCGCGCGATCCCGTTGCAGTCGGTGATCAGCGCTTCGACCATGGTGATGTCAGGATAGGCGTTGAGAAATTGTCTTGTCGACTGCACAACCTAGACTCGTTTAGGGTAAGCCCAAATGGTGGGTCGTCGCGCGTGCGCGCTCAATGACCAAGCTGGGGCAATCGATACCTTAGCTGGGTCAGTGTCATCAATTCATATAGATTTTTAGCGGATCCTCGCCCTTCGCCTGCGCGACGTAGGGGATAGCGTTGATAAAGAGCGCAAAGAGATCGGCCTGACTGTTCACATCAAGTTTCTTGTAGATCGACTTCCTGTGACGACGAACCGTCTCTAGTGAAATGTCGAGTTTTTCCGCACTGGTGTCCGCGCCATAACCTCGGAGTAGTAGCTCCAAGACTTCTTGCTCTCTGTCGCTCACATAACTTGAACCGAATGACTCAAAGCCCTGTTGAATATGATGGTCGACACCGGGTTGCAACAGATTGCTCTCTACAAATTCTTCCCGCCGCGTATGAAGGTCGATCAGCTCTGCGATGACCTGACTGATACTGTATAGCCAGTTGTACTCGTCCTCACTGAACTCTCCTTGGTTTTCAAGGCGCATGAGGCTGATATTAATCACACTGCCATCGCCCAGACGGGTGACAATGATGGCCTCATCAACGGTGCCCGTGCTGACGTAGTAATTTTGATGGTAACTACTGTCCTCGAAATCACCGGTGACCAGGCGTGAAAGGCGGTAGCAGTTATTTCGAGGGGCGTTCAGCGAAATCTTAAAAAAAGGATCTTCGCGATAAGGGCCTTCCAAGTACTCGTCAACTTGAGAGCCGTAGGCTTCTTTTGGGATTTTGTGATCTAACAGCTTTGGCGGGAGGTCCCGGTGATAGAGCCAAGCCTGTGGAAAGGCCACTGGTACTTGCACCTCAATGGCGGCGAATACCTGCTGAAAAAAAATAGGCTCGCCAACATGCGCAATGATGTTGGCCAGATCCGTATTCCAGCGTTGAAAGGCATTTGTATCCACGGGTTTTGACGCTCCGTTTACGATTTGGGCTGGCTAAGGGTGTAGCGTTTCCCTTCGTAGGTCAATCAACCGCAGAGGCAGGCTGCTTTTGGGTCTATCAGCTCTCGCTAACCACTCACGCGCTCTGCAAGGTGCTGGGCTGCGTCCGCAATGGCAACCCGTGTAGCCTCCGTCTCTCTTCGACCTTGTATCTCAACGACGCCATCGGTCAGCGATCGCTCTCCCACAGTGACCCGCAAAGGGATACCGATGAGCTCGCAATCGGCGAACTTCACACCCGGTCTTTCTTTGCGGTCATCCATTGCGACATTGACGCCGCGGGCCTTTAGGTCTGCATACAGTGCCTCGGTGGCCTCAGCGACAGTCTCAGACTTATCCATGCCAAGGGGGATAAGAACGACTGAGAAGGGCGCCATGGCCTCGGGCCAGATGATGCCGTTCTCATCATTATTTTGCTCGATAGCGGCTGCCACAATCCGCGTGATACCTATTCCGTAGCACCCCATACTCATGGGAACCGAT
>Ga0181573_10003214_pt1 | contig 14627 bp, 11 predicted proteins | sample 101ome_25_FD_148643 | JGI IMG/M metagenome (GOLD analysis project Ga0181573, IMG submission 148643) | Coastal salt marsh microbial communities from the Groves Creek Marsh, Skidaway Island, Georgia - 101409BT metaG (spades assembly) | ecosystem: Environmental > Aquatic > Marine > Intertidal zone...
CGTAGGCCACACCGATCCCGTGATTACCCGACGAAAAAGCGACCACCGAATCGGTAGCGTCCTTTTCAGTCAGCACCGTCGTAGCGTTGAGCGCGCCGCGAATTTTGAAAGAGCCAGTCGGTTGCAGACACTCCGCCTTGAGGAAGACCTCTCCGTCGATCAATTGATCAAGCCAAGCTACCTTCAACAGGGGGGTTGCGGAAGAATATTGGTGGACCCGAGGGAGGGCTGATTCTATGTCGGCGCACAACGCCGAGGAGTCAGGGAGGGAGGTCATGGCACGAGTGATGCGACTACCACCAAAAGCGCGCCGACAAATAGCGCCGTAAGCGCGATACCCACAAACACAAAGCGTATGGGGGAGCCATTGGCAAAATCGCGCTCACGCGCCGCAGCATTTTGGATCCCCACCGCCGCTGCGAGCCCCGAAAGCACTGTTTGTTTCCAGGTTATCGCGCGATGTTGGTCGCGTGAATCTGAGTTAATCTGAACCGCGGATTCATCGACGCTAGGGCTTTTGTGGTGGCGTTGTGACATCTCTTTTCTCCGACGGTAGCTGCGGCGGCATCTCGAAGGCTGACTGCTGCATGCTAGGCCCCAAAACGGCATTATGAATCAAAAGTGCTCGATGCGATGCGGCGTGAGTTCGCTTGTGCTTTTTTTTGCGCACCGCGGCGAAGTGCTGGATTGGCACCCATCCATAATCCAGTTATTATCCTACCAAATTACTCAGGTATTAAGACTGACCCATTATGATAACGATCACTGAATCAGCGCAGGAGTATTTGGCAGAACTGCTGTCAAAACAGGAAGACGCGCTAGGGGTACGGGTTTTTATTAACGATCCAGGGACGCCCCGCGCCGAAACCTGTATTGCGTATTGTCGGGAGGGAGATATTCAGGAGGGCGACGTAGAACAGCCCTTCACGGCATTTACGGCCTGGTTTCAAGGAAGGAGTATCCCGTTTCTGGAGGATGCCTTGGTTGATTACTCTGCCGACCGAATGGGTGGTCAACTGACGATCAAGGCGCCGAATGCCAAGATGCCAAGAGTGTCTGACGACAGTCCACTAGAAGATCGCATTAACTACGTGCTCTACAACGAAATCAATCCCTCGCTGGCTGCCCACGGCGGAGAGGTATCCCTGATCGAAGTGACTGAGGACCAATTTGCAGTCCTCCGGTTTGGTGGTGGCTGTCAGGGGTGTAGTGCTGTCGACATGACGCTGAAAGGAGGTGTAGAAAAGACCCTGCTGGAGCAAATACCGCAGCTGGCGGGCGTGCGCGACACAACCGATCATAGCGATCGTAGCCAAGCCTATTACTAGCCTACGATTGACGAGTGTTTGCGAGGTGTTCTCGTTGCTTTAGTGGAGTCCTCAAACTCTCAGCTAATTCACAAACGAGCGCTTCTGTGGTGGCCCAGCTGATGCAGCCATCGGTGATAGATACTCCGTAACGCAAGGCTGACGAGTCCTTTGAAATGCTTTGGCTTCCCGCCTCTAAGTTACTCTCGAGCATTAGGCCAACAATCGATCGATTTCCTGCCACAATTTGCGCGGCCACATCACGCGCAACAGTAGATTGAAGCGCTGGGTTTTTCTCTGAATTCGCATGACTGCAATCGACCATAATATTTGTGGCGAGGCCCGCGTTTAGAAGTGCTTCCTCACACTCAGCAATATGGTCCTTTGAGTAATTCGGACCAGAGGTGCCTCCTCGCAACACTATGTGTCCGTGGGCATTACCTCGAGTTTCAAATACTGACACTTTGCCATCGGAGTTTATGCCCAAAAAGCGATGTGTTTTTGATACCGACTGTAATGCATTGATCGCCACATCCAAGCCACCATCAGTGCCATTTTTGATTCCCACCGGTGATGACAGTCCACTCGCCATCTCGCGATGAGTCTGCGACTCCGTAGTCCTCGCTCCGATCGCTGACCAGCAAATCAGATCCTGAAGATACTGAGGAGTAATGGGGTCCAATGCTTCGGTGGCGGTAGGTAGGCCCATGGCCAATACATCCCGGAGAAGTTGTCGTCCCTTCTCCAAGCCCACTTCGATTTCGAAAGTATCATTGAGGAAAGGATCATTAATTAACCCCTTCCAGCCCACGGTGGTACGCGGCTTTTCAAAATAAACTCTCATGACCAGTAGTAATGCATCACTGACGGTCTCTGATAGCGCTTTCAAGCGAATGGCATAATCGAGAGCGGCCTCCACGTCGTGAATGGAACAGGGACCCAGCACCACCATGATACGCGGGTCTTCTCGATCGAGGACATGCTGTATCTGGAGCCGACTTCGCGCAACAAAATCGAATAGTTCCTCCGTTACCGTTACCCGCGCTTTTAGCTCGGCGGGGGATATCAGAATGCGTTGACTCTTGACGTTGACGTTGTGTATCTGGGTGTTGGACAGGTCCATCTTCGTATCGAGTCGTGGTTGTAGAAAGGGTCGAGATTGTAATCTTTTTCTTGTGTTTCCGGTTGATTCGGAGCCATTACAGCGCGTCAGCTCCTGAGAATATGGATTCATGTGATTCTCAGGGGTTAGATTTCCTCGCTCAGCGGGGCGTGGGATACTTTCGCCATGCGCAGTACTGTTGACCTCTCCCAGTTTGAGTCTTTTTTAAAAAAAGAACTCCCCATTCTTACGCCGGGACGGCGACTGGCTCGAGAGATCATCAGCGCCTGGACAAGTCATCAGCAGTCACACCAAACCGCAGTATTCAGGGTGCCGGTAGAGCCAGTCGATGCATGGCTCGAGCGCGCCTGGCACGTAGCGGTGGAGGACGGCAAATTACCCCAGAGACGCTTGCTAAGCGCCGAACAACAGGCGGTTTTGTGGCAAGAAATCGTGCGGAAAGACATAGCCCGAAGTCGTGATTTTACCCTGACGCAGCCGAGAGCAACGGCACTGCGCGCAAAAGCTGCCTGGGACAAATTGAGCATGCAAGGGGGACTCGAAATCCCGCAACTCTGGTCTCATTTCCAATTTGAGGAGGACTGTGTCGTTTTCGCCCGCTGGGCGCGGCAATTTCAAGAGCGGCTTGAAAAAATCAGCGGCATAACGCGTTATCAGGCTTATCAGCAATTATCGGAATTGCCCGGGCAATCACAACAAATAGCACTCTATGGATTTCCCGAGCTGTCGCCGGTTACACGGCGGGCACTGGAGCATCTCGGAGAACTGATAGTAATACCGCCGAATACACCTGCGAACGCAAAAAAAGCACCCACAATCCAGTGCTTCGCCACGCGAGAGGATGAATTAGCAGCTGCCTCGGCGTGGGCGTATGAGATGAGCCTGACGCCAGGCAAGAGAAGCGCAATCGTATTGATCGATCTGGAACGGGATCGAGCTCAGTTGGAATATTTTTTACGGGCGGAATTCGAGTGTCTAGACGCTCAGTACAACGATTTGCCTGTCAATTTTTCTACCGGCATGGCGTTGGGGTCAACGCCGTTATTTCGGGACGCGACTCTGGCTCTGGAATGGGAAGTGCGCCCGCTCCTTCGGCACGAGTGGCTGGCGCTAATGCGGTCGCCATTTTTTCCGGGGTTATTGGTTAGTCAAACACACAGTGAATTTAAAATTATTGAACGCTTGTTTCAGAGCGGGATCGCTGAAATCAGTATTGAGCAAACGCTGCATATGCTATCGCGCTACGCTCCCGATTCCGCGCTCAAGGCGATACTGCTTGGTATTCGCAGCGACAAAACTCATCGCGAGAAGAAGAGCCTTCATGACTGGGCGGGATGGATCCGCAATCGACTTCACCTCTGGGGCTGGCCCTACCGTGAGGCTCTGGATTCTATTGAATATCAACAGCTTGATCGACTCGAGGCGAGTCTCGATGGCTTAGGAGCGCTCTCAACAGTGCTTCCTCCTCAAGCCCACGAAGCAGCACTGACCCTATGGCGGCAATCGCTTGGCAATACCGTATTTCAACCGAAGACCCCCTATGACAGCGTTCAAGTGATGGGGCCATTAGAGGCCATCGGTCTCGAGTTTGATGGCATATGGGTTTGTGGCGCTCAGCAGGGCTCGTTTCCACGGACACCTCGACTGGATGCTTTTCTGCCTGCCTCCTTGCAGAAACGGCTTGATTTTCAGGAGTTAAATACAGCGCACTTACTCGCCCACGCTCAGAAACTACTGGAGATTTGGTGTCAGGAAAATGTGGAGACGGTGGTGAGTTATCATGAGCTTGACCGTGGCCTGCCTCGGAGGCCCAGCTGCTTGATCGTCCCCGCAGAAAAAGTGGTCGAAAATTCGTGGTTTCCCCCGACCCGCTGGAAAGCCCCGCGGCAAGTAGAGGCCTTGGCGTTGGATGAGCGCGTCCCGACACTGTCTCAGCAACATACCGGTGGTAGCGGTCTTATTAAGGATCAGGCAGCTTGTGGCTTCAAAGCGTTCGTCAAGCATCGCATCAAAGTCAGTTCGCTTGGGGCTGAAGCGTTCGGCTTCACCGCGATTGAGCGAGGAATACTGCTTCACGAAATGATGTTTCACCTGTGGCGTGAACTCTCCTCACAGAGTGAATTACGCCGCATCGCTCCCTCGGCGTTGCCAGAACGAATCGAGCAAGCCGCCACGTCGGCATTTACTAAATTAGAGGCGGATGCGGAGCGCCGGGGGTTCAGCGTGCGCACCCGAGTAGGTGAGAGCTGCTGGCGCCTCGAGAGGCAGTTCTGTGTTGAGGTTGTGTCCGTTTGGATGGAACAAGAGCGGGAGAGGAGCATTCCTTTCACCGCGGTCAGCCTCGAAGAGGAGGCTGTGCTCAACCTGAATGGCCTTGAATTGACCTTAAGACCCGATCGCATCGATAGACTCGAAGACGGTCGGGGGATAGTTATCGACTATAAATCTTCGTCGCCCGGAAAATCACGATGGATCGGTCCGCGGCCCCAGGAGCCTCAATTGCCGTTGTACACCTTCCTTGACAACACCTTGAAAGGCATTGCGTTTGCGCCTCTCACTCGTGACGGTCATTTTGTACCTTTGGGCGAGAATCTCGGTCTCACTTCCGGAGCTGATAAAGATCTGTCGAAGCAGACTCAGGGATGGGCTGAGGACTGGGACGAGCTCGTATCCAAGTGGTCCTCAGACCTCGGATTACTGGCGCAGGCGTTCTTGGATGGCGTTGCCAACGTTGACCCAACCCCGGGTGCCTGTCAGTACTGCGAACTTCAATCCGCGTGTCGCGTCGGGCAGCTGCGACGCGCAGCGCATGTCTTACTGGAAGATGAGTCCGGCGAGTGAGCGTTCAAGACCAGAAAAATCGTTTGCTAGCAATCGATCCGACCCAAAGTTTTTGTGTCAGCGCGCCGGCAGGTTCTGGAAAAACTGAATTACTGACACAGCGCTTGCTGTCGCTGCTGTTAACAGTAACGCGTCCCGAACAGGTCCTTGCCATTACCTTTACTCGAAAAGCAGCAAGCGAGATGGCGAGTAGAGTCGCTGAAAAACTGGAGGAAGCGCGGAACGCCACCCCCATCCTTTTTGCACACGAAGCCACAACGCGGGAGCTGGCATTATCACTGCTCTCCCACGCTAATCGGCTAGATTGGCAGCTCGACGAATCTACTCTGAATATTCGGACCATCGATAGTTTTTGTCACGAGATTACTCGGCAAATGCCAATCGTCAGCGGTGTAGGGGGAGTAACCGAGCCTGTTGATGACGCGACGGGCCTGTATGAGCGTGCGGTGGCCCAATTGCTCTCTCAAACAGGGGAGCAGAGTGAGGTAGGAAACGCCCTGCGCCTACTACTGACTCAGCTCGACAATCGCTGGATAAAGGTTCGCGAATTGCTGGTATCTCTCCTCGCAAGAAGAGGGGATTGGGCTCCCCACGTGGGACAACACCATGACCCTGCGGGCGCCCAGAAAACACTCGTGAAAACAGTATCAGATCTGGTGTGTCAGCGACTCGCAACCGCAAAAATGAGATTGGCGCATCAATTCGTCGAGTTGGGCGACGTACTAAACGAGGCGAGAGAAGCGCTGGAATTACCTCCCTTGGTGTTGGCGGTCGGTGCCGAAGCTCTCGATGACTGGCGCGCCATGGCGGCTATGTTGCTGACAGCAGAGGGAGACTGGCGCAAACCGGGCGGGGTATCGATTCGTCAAGGCTTTGAGAAAGGTAGCGAAACGAAACGCCGCTTTATCGGATTGCTGAGTGATTTCAGTGGCGATGAGGAACTCAGAGAGCTCCTTATTGAGATGCGGCATTTGCCGAGCACACAAAGTGACAGTGCGGACTGGCCTCTTGTGATCGCAATTTCGACCTTGTTGCCCGTTCTTCAAGCGCACTTGTTACTCGTGTTTCAACAGGCGGGAGTGGTCGACCACACCCACATTGCACTTGCCGCGTCTGATGCACTTGGCCCAGATGACAATCCATCCGCTGTAGCACAACGGCTCGATTATCAAATAGAGCACATCTTGGTTGATGAGTTTCAGGACACGTCACACTCACAGGCAGAGCTTCTGCGGCGCCTGACAAGAGACTGGTCGGATCATAATGCCACTGGCAGTGCTCCCCGAACGCTTTTTGTCGTTGGTGATGCAATGCAATCGATTTATGGATTCCGGTATGCGGATGTCGCTCTGTTTATGCGTGTGCAGGCTACCGGTTTGAGCGATCTGAGGTTGACACCTCTGACGCTCACCCAAAACTTCAGGTCTCGCCCTGCCATCGTAACGTGGGTTAACACCGCATTTGCGGCACTGATGGGTGAAAAAGAAGACACGAATAAAGGTAGCGTAAAGCACGTTGTAGCAACCGCGACCCGAGACTCCTTGAGCCAAGGCCAAGAGGAAGGCGTTCAAGTTGCCCTCTTTGCAGAGACCGATCGGCCGCTTGAATCAGAACATATCGCAGCGACGGTAGCGGAATTGCGTGTTATTGACCCCGATTCATCGATCGCGATTTTGGTTCGGGCGAGATCCCATGCTGCGGACATTACCTCTGCACTGAGCGCCCGGGGCATTCCATTCGACGGCGACGCGCTGCAATCGTTGTCGGAGCAGGCCGTGATACAAGATTTACTGTCACTCTGCCGGTGGTTGGAAAATCCGGCCGATAATGTTGCATCGATAGCGTTGATGCGCTCCCCCTGGGCTGGGCTCTCACTGACATCAATTGTGATACTGGCTGGCAGGGTGGAATCCAGACCCTTCAATCTGTTCGAAATGTGCGGTGGCGACGAAACGGCGGCACTCTCCCATGATGAGCAATTCCGCCTCTCCGCGTTGATATCGACCCTGCGATGGGCCAACAGCACGCGAGATCGACTTGCACTCCCCATTTGGGTTGAGCAGATTTGGTTACGACTGGGCGGACCCATCACTGTGCTACCCGATGATTTACCTAGGGTTAGGCTTTTTTTTGACGCCCTGCGTCGCGCGGAGGCTTCAGGGATTGGGCTCAATACCGATCGCATCGTCGACGATCTCAACAGCATTTCCCTAGACAGCGCAGCGCCCTCGGGCAGTGTAAGAGTACTCACTTTGCACAAGGCAAAGGGTCTTGAGTTCGACTATGTATTTTTACCCGCGCTGCAAAAGCTGCCGCGGGCAAACACTCGAGAACTACTTCGTTGGCACTGGCACGACGGTACCTCTGCAGCGGGGCTCTTGATTGCGGCTGACGACCAAGAGAAAAACGCTCCAACCCTATATAACTATCTCAATTGGTTACAAAAAGAGAAGCAGCATGAGGAGCTAAAAAGGCTACTTTACGTCGGTATTACTCGCGCCCGCGAGCGCGTTTTTCTCAGCGGGACTGTTAAAACTGAAGAGGACAAAGGCGAGAGGCCGGCGCCAGCGGGATCATTACTGTCGTTACTGCAACAAATTACAGCCACCCCCATAACGCATGATGCAGCGCCCGCAGCGGGCGCCTTGAAAAGTGAGGTTGGAGCGATGGTCCCCGGATCTGACCATAATCTGGCCCTCTATCGCATCGCGTCAGCGGCGCTTGCCATGCCCGCGGTCCTGTCATTAGCCAGCGACAGCGAGGACTTGGTTCGATCGAGGGGTATTAGCGAACACGGCGATCAGGAAAATAGGGCTGAGAGAAGCGTGGGAACTATCACGCACCGGATACTCGAGCGCCTGACAACGAACCCCTCGCCGTTGCCCTTTGAAGTGACTGACGAAATCCTGGCGTGGATTAGCACTAATACGCTTCAGGCCAACCTCACTCCGGCAGAGGCAGAGCATGTGCGAAGCGCATGCTCAACGTTGGTCGCCAACACACTAGGCTGCGAAATAGGACGCTGGCTATTAAGCGGACACCGCGACGCACACAGCGAGCTCCAGGTTGCACGCGTGGAAGCAGGCGAGGTTCGCCAGTATTTTATTGACCGCACGTTCTATGACGAGCACGAGGGCGTGCGGTGGATTATTGATTATAAAACCAGCAGCCCAAAACCGGATGAGGACGAGGACAGCTTTAAATCAAGGGAGTTGGTGACTTATGGTGGTCAGCTAGATACCTATGCTGACCTGCTGGAAAATTACGGCTGGGACAGACAGGTGCCAATCAGGACCGCGCTGTACTTTCCCGCAATTCAGGCACTGGCAGTACATTCATAAAAAAACCCGGCGCTGGGCCGGGTTTTTGAAGACCCTAGAAAAGAGTCAAACTTCCTTCAGTGACAGTACCAAGGCTTCCGTAAAGACCACCACCACGGTATCTCCGAGACGAACATCGTCAAGCTTGGCGAGCTCCACGCCGCCCACAGTATGCATGTAGCCGCGAGCGTCCCTGATAACGACATTACCGTTTCGATCCATCGCTTCGATAGTGCAGACGGCCCGAACGAGTCGAGCGGCTCCGGCCGCGGTTAATTCAGAGTCGCCTGCTGTGTTGCCCATTTCACCCATTACTACCCAAGGGTTGGCAGCCTCTTCCTCAGTTGGCGCTCTCACTTCGGCTTCAACGGAGGCGATATAATCGGCGATGATGGTATCGCCTACAGCGATTTTGGAGAGGTCAACGCCGTCCTCGCGGGCCGTCAAAGTAACGAAGTTACCCGCGGGGCCGCGCACCACAACCTCTCGCGTGTCCATATTAACGGCGATGACTTCGCCCTCGACCTCTGCGATTAGCGCTCTGCCGCCGGCCGCCCAGACAGTATCTGCACCACCCATTTCTGCAGCAACGGCGTGCTCACCCGACTCGTGGTGGGCCGCCAGGGCAGAAGAGGCGAAGCCCGACAAACCCAGGGACAAAGCAACAGAAAATATCGATAACAACTTCATAGCGTAGTTCCTCATGTTGCACCAATCGGGTGCAGGCCAATAATTCAGGTGGGCGAAAGATAACGCAATCGCTTGCTAACGCAAAGGCGCGAGTTTCATGCTGTCAGTAATTGCTCAACGCTAATCTATGCCTGATTTTTCCATTCGCGAACCGCGGTGAATACGGCATCATAGGTGTCGTCGTCCAGGCGGCCTCGCTCTTTCAGCGTCGCTCGCACTGCGGGGCTATCCCATCGCAGAAAAGGGTTGTATTCACACTCGGCACCCAACAGCGACGGTACCGTTGGCAGACTGTCCCGCCTTCTCTGCTCGCAGTGTTCCAGAAAAGCCTCTAATCGCTGATTGCTCGGCTCGACCAATCGTGCGAAGTGGAGGTTAGCGAGGGTGTATTCGTGCGCACAGAAAATCCGCGTCTGCGGAGGGAGCTGGCGCAGCTTTTCCAGCGACTGTCTCATTTGGGGTGGACTTCCCTCAAATACACGACCGCAACCCCCGACGAACAGCGTATCACCGCAAAAAATGACCTCCTCACTCTCTGAATAGAAGGCAATATGGTCCAGCGTATGTCCCGGAACTGCCAATACCGAAAACTCCACGCCGAGCACATTCACGTCTGCCCCCTCATGGAGTGTGTGATCGTAGGGTCCGCCCGGGCTATTTTCTGGCCCCCATGTTTCGCAACCGGTTGAATTTTTCAACTGAGCAACACCACCCGTGTGATCATAATGATGGTGTGTGATAAGGATGCCCGACAGCGTTAATTGAGACTGCTCGAGAGTCGCCAACACGGGGACGGCGTCCCCCGGATCGACCACATAGGCTTCGCGCTCGTCATGGATCAGCCAGATATAATTATCGCTGAAGGCATGGATGGGAGATATAGTCAGGGACCCCATGTAACATTCCTGATTCAATTAACGCCCGGTGGAGGCTACCTGTTAGCGATGACTGTGACCAGTCCTCATCATGAAGAATCAACGAACCATGCCGCGTTGACACGCTGGTATGCAGAGACGGCGATGGGCCAACGATTGGGCGATCAACTGAGCCACATGCTCAGTCAGATGCTCGAACAGGTCTTTGGCTATCAAATGCTGGTGACTGGCGCCCACACTGGCGCAGACTTTAGCCAAATGGTAAAGACTCAGCGCGTATTCAGGCTCGCGAGCAACGCTTTAGGCAACCTCACGGAGCGACAAACAATAGGCATCTCGAGTGATCTCCCGTTTGCCTCCGACTCCATCGATGCGCTGATTTTGTGTCACACATTGGATACGTCTCCAGTACCCCATAGTGTTTTGCGAGAGTGTCAGCGAGTGCTGGTGCCTAACGGACACTTGTTTATCCTGAGCTTCTCTCCGTACAGCCTCTGGGGGTTAAGCAATTGGACACGTCATCTGTTTTCACGCCGCCGCCGCCGCTTGCGCGCAGTAGGCAGCCGGCAACTGAGAGATTGGCTGTCACTTCTGGACTTTTCTTATTCTGAACCAACTTTTATGGCGACGATGGCGCCGCGCGGTCGTGGCCGCCTGAGTCGATTTATCGACGAGATAGACAAATGGCTGGTTACACATAATTCACCAACCGGCGGTGCCTATCTGATTCACGCTCGCAAGCGAGTGGCGAGCTATCTTGACGCCCCCGCTACAGCGATGACTCGACCGCGATTAATCGCGATGCCCCTGGGCAAACCCGGTGGAGGCGTTGCGGTACCCCGGCAACTCCGTGCAGCGGATTCCTCTCTCATTGGGAAATCGTCGTGAAACGGGTGATTGCCTTTACAGATGGAGCATGTAGCGGCAATCCCGGACCAGGCGGCTGGGGGGTCGTTTTGCGTTCCGGTGAGCATGAGCGTGAAATCTTTGGTGGTGAAGCCGAGACCACCAATAATCGCATGGAACTGACCGCTGCGATTCAGGCGCTACAAGCGTTGCGAGAGGCCTGTGAGGTCGAGTTAACGACAGACTCCACCTACGTCAAAGATGGCATCACTCAATGGCTGCGTAAGTGGAAATCAAATGGATGGAAAACCGCCGCCAAGAAACCGGTGAAGAACAGGGACCTTTGGGAGCAACTGGAGGCGCAGACAGCTCGTCATGCCGTGGACTGGCAATGGGTGAAGGGTCACAGCGGGCATCCGGATAATGAGCGCGCCGACGCCCTGGCCAATCTGGGCATGAATAAAGTTAAGGAAGGGTAGGGTGGAAAAACGTCAGATCGTTCTGGATACCGAAACCACCGGGCTAGAGGTTTCACAGGGACATAAAATTATCGAAATTGGGTGCGTTGAGCTCATCAATAGACGCATAACAGGACGTCATTTCCATCAGTATATTCACCCAGAGAGGGAGATTGACGAGGGCGCTATGCAGGTTCATGGCATCACCTTGGAGTTTCTCGCAGGCAAACCAAATTTTGGGCAAATTGCGGCGGAGTTCGTCGACTTTATCAAAGGTGCCGAGCTGATTATCCATAACGCGGCCTTCGATGTTGGCTTTTTGGACGCGGAGCTTCACAGCCTTGGTGACAGCCATGAAACGGTAGGACGCATGTGCGAGGTAATCGACACGCTGCAGATGGCCCGACACAAGCACCCAGGTCAGAGAAACAATTTGGACGCGCTGTGTCAGCGCTATGAAATAGATAATAGCAGCCGAACTTTGCACGGCGCATTGCTCGACGCGGAAATTCTTGCTGAGGTCTACCTGGCAATGACCGGAGGTCAGGCATCGCTGGGGCTGTCATCAGAGAGCGTGATGGCGGGACAATCGGCCAACGCCAATGGCGCGAACGATATCAAAAGACTGCCCGCCAATCGAAAGCCCACTCCCGTTATTCGCGCTACTGAAGAAGAATTGGCTCGCCACGACGCCCGTATCGCCGAACTCGAGCAGGGGGCGGGTAGCGCGCTGTGGCGGACATCCATCCGCCACTGAGTTAGAGGTTAACGATCACCGCTCCCAAACCAACTCCGGTCAGCACGACGGTGTATGGCAATGCCATGATTACCATCTTTCCGTAAGACAGCCGAATCAGTGGCGCCAGCGCTGAGGTGAGAAGGAACAAGAAAGCCGCTTGGCCGTTAGGTGTGGCGACAGAAGGAAGATTCGTTCCGGTATTGATCGCTATGGCAAGCCGATCAAACTCCGCACGGTCAATTTCTCCTGCTTTCAGCGCTGCGTCAATCTCAGAAATATAAACAGTCGCCACAAACACATTATCGGAGATCGCGGATAAAAGGCCGTTGGCGAGGAAGAACATGGCTGGCCTGACTTCGCTAGACATGGCAAGCACCGCCTCGATTACAGGGGTGAAAAGATGCTGTTCGTGGATGACTGCGACGATAGCGAAGAACACCACCAGAAGGGCTGTGAATGGCAAGGCCTCCTGGAACGCGTGACCGATCTCGTGCTCATCGGTGATACCGTTGAATGCGGTCAGTAGCACTATCACAAGCAGACCAACCAATCCCACTGCCGCCAGGTGGAAAGCCAGTGCGATCACCAAAATAACAGCTACGATTGCCTGAACGATCAACCTCATTTGCGAGCGCTGCGTGGCGCTCGCCTGCTGCGCGGCGTCGAAGTCGACCAACACCTGGCGCACTTTGTCGGGCATTGGGGCGCCATATCCAAATGTACCCGTGGCCTCCAGCAATACGCAGGTTATTAAGCCGCACGCCAATACCGGCATCGTGATGGGCGCCATATAAAAAAAGAACTGCTGGAAATCCCAACCCGCAACGGTGGCGATCAGGAGATTTTGCGGTTCGCCTACGAGGGTGCAAACCCCTCCCAGCGCGGTACCCACTGCACCGTGCATCAAGAGACTGCGGAGGAACGCTCTAAATGTCTCGATATCCTCTGAGGTAGAGGGATCAAGCCTTTTGTCCTGCGTGTAGTCATGTGCCTTGTCATCAAGCACGGTGCCTGATGAAACGCGGTGGAATACGGCGTAAAAACCCACGCCCACGGCAATGAGAACGGCAGTTACGGTAAGCGCATCAAGAAAGGCCGAGAGAAAAGCCGCCACAATAGAGAACAAAAAAGAGAGCATCTTTTTTGAACGCACATTGAGCAATATTTTGGTAAAGACGAAGAGTAGCAAGTCTTTCATAAAGTAAATGCCTGCCACCATGAACATCAGCAACAGGATCACTTCAAAATTTGCCTCGGCCTCGTGATAAACACTGTGTGGCTCCGCGAGCCCCAGCAAGATACCCTCGATGGCTAACAATCCGCCGGGCTGAAGCGGGTAGCAGCGTAATGCCAGGGCCAAAGTAAAGATGAACTCCGCAATCAATGCCCACCCTGCGACGACAGGCCCACCCACCGTCAAAAGGATCGGATTCAGCACCAAAAAGCCAATAATGGCCTGTTTGTACCAGGTCGGCGATTCACCCAAAAAATTGTGCCACAGGGCCGTCAGTCGAGATTCGTTCATTCTTATATCCGTCTAATTGTCACTAAGGTCGTCACCGGTATACTCAAAAGTCACCGAGGGGCGGCGCCATTCTCTGGCCCCAGCCGCGGAGCAACTGTACACCTGAACGCGCATCCGGGATATACGAAAAGACGCACCCCTTGGTTCTTGTACTAGTGGCGCTCGATTCCTAGACTAGCGCCTCATCTTCAGCTTCCGGAGCAATCGTGCTCGATATCTCTTTACTTCCTCAGCAGGTGGAACCCAGCGATTGGGCCCTTGTATTCGCCAGCAGAAACTCCGTAACGGCAATGCGTGGCACGCCGGGGTCTCCGTGGACAGTTCAGCAGGCATCCGATCTCTGGGGTCTTGATACCCTTACAGCTGTTCCAGTGGGTTATTGGCAGGGGAGGGGGCTCTGGGCGTTCTCCATTGCTGAAAGCCAAGTGAATCAAACGGAGCAGATTTCAAGTAATCTATACAGCCTCTTGGGCAGGGTTGACGACAACCTTTTTCACGCTCACGGCCGTGCCTATCAGTTGCTCCATTGGACGCGCACTCACCGATACTGCGGCCAATGTGGATCAGACACCGCTCTGACAGAGGGGGGCCGCGCTGTCTTGTGCAATGCATGCGAATTCAGGGTTTATCCCCGAGTGTCACCTTGCGTGATTGTATTGGTGACCAGAGGAGATCGGTTACTACTGGCAGCCGCCGCTGGCTTTCAAAAACGCTTTTACAGCACACTCGCTGGTTTTATGGAACCCGGAGAGAGCTGTGAGCAAGCAGTTGCGCGAGAGGTTAGAGAGGAGGTCGGCATAGAGATTGGTAATGTCCGCTATTTTTCTTCCCAACCTTGGCCTTTCCCCAGTCAAGTGATGCTCGGTTTTTTCGCGGATTGGGTTTCGGGAGATCTCACGCTTA
>Ga0181573_10003216_pt1 | contig 14626 bp, 3 predicted proteins | sample 101ome_25_FD_148643 | JGI IMG/M metagenome (GOLD analysis project Ga0181573, IMG submission 148643) | Coastal salt marsh microbial communities from the Groves Creek Marsh, Skidaway Island, Georgia - 101409BT metaG (spades assembly) | ecosystem: Environmental > Aquatic > Marine > Intertidal zone...
TCAACCCGCCGATCGTCATCTGGGTGTCGCCGAACTTGACCCCGTCGAGGAACTGCACGCTCATGACGTACGCCGTGCACAGGCAGTTCAGGCCGAGAATTTTGAACATCTGCTGCGAAGCGACCAGAGCGGCTCGGCCCTGCCGAACGAGGTCGACGCACGGCGCGACCCCTCCGCTCCTCGCGGTGAACGGCGCGGCCAGAGACGCGTCGCCGGGTCTGACGGCCAGCGCCAGTCGCCCGCCCGCGCTTCGATCGTCCGCAGCCTCCATTCGCCTCGTGAGCTCCGCGATGACGTCGCCGTTTGAGTTTTCCGTCAAACGTTCAACGCCGTTCAATTTTTCGTTCGACGTGGTACCCGACGTAGACGTCCTCCCATCTCGGGCCCCACCCACCCGGGCCCGGGCGCCGTCGTGAAGGAGCGCCACGCCGACGTGCGCCGCCCGCAGCGCCCCGACGTCGTTGGTCCCGTCCCCGCACATCATCACCCTCAAACCGACGTCTCGCATCGCTCGCACGATTCGCGTCTTTTGTTCCGGCGCGGTTCTCGCGTAGACTCGCACGTGTTTGACGCAGTCGTTGAGTCGGTCACGCCGCGTCATGGCGTCGAGACCTTCGCCGCACACCGCCAGGTCGTATTCGCTCGCCAGCGAGGCGAGCGAATACGACCTGGCGGTGTCGTACGTGGTGATGAAAAGTGGTAGGGGCTCCACTTTCTTCCCTTCGAGCGTCGCCCACCACCAGTCGTCGTCGCCGTCGGACTCGAGAAGCAACGTCGGGCGAGCGGTCATGCCAACCTCGGCCGCCACGTGGCAGGCTGTGAGCGGCGCGTCACCCGTGATCATCACGGACGCGTGAGACGATCGGGCGAGGACGCCGACGGCGGGCGCGGAGGTTGGTTTCACGCGACACGCGAAGACGGCGAATCCGATAAAGTCCAAACCCGATTCGCACTCCTTCCTCGTCATGGACCTGACGGCCGAGACGTCTTTGTCGTCGGGGATTGCCTTGGCGCAGAGGGCGATGACGCGGTAGCCTCGCCTCGCGAGAGCCTTGTGCGCGCGGCGGTACCCGGCGGGAAGTTTTCGTAAGGTGGCCTCCATCGTCTCGGGGGCTCCCTTGGCCACGACGCGTCGCTTGCTCCCGTCGAAGCCGTCGACGGCGACGACGGCGGACATCCGCCGCAGCTCGGATCGGAACGCGTGGCGCGTCATCACCCTCGCGGTGCGCCTCGCGACCGAGCTCGCGCCGCTCGCGGACCTGTCCTGAGGCAGGAGGGTCCAGTCGCACCCCGCCAGGCCCGCGCGTTCCATGGGATCCCCCGCGGCGGCGCCCCCCACCAGCGCCAGCGAGTGGCACGAACCGAGCGCCAGCGCCGCCTCGGGTGCATCTCGAGAGAGGTCCCCGGGGCACGTGGTCAGCACCGGGCACGCGGGTTTAGGGTTAGGGTTAGGGTTTTTGTCGTCGAGGCCGGCTGCGAACGCGACGTCCGAGGCGGTCGCGACGCCCTCGTACCGGAGCTCGTCCTCGGTCAGCGTGCCCGTCTTGTCGAAGCAACACACGTCGCATCGGCCGGCGTCGACGACGCGAAACGGCTCGGTGCAAAACACGCGTCTCTTGGACAGCGCTATGAGGGACGTGTTGACCGCGATGGACAGCTCCATGGGAAGCTCGGGGGGTATGACGGAGGTGAGGATGGTGACGCAGTTCAGAAAGAGCTTGTACCTGCTCCTCGCGGGGTCGGCGAGGCCGTGGAGCAGCACCCGCGTCGAAGCCACCGCGGCGAAGGCGAGCAAGACGGCGATGAAAGCGTACGTCTCCCGCGAGTCGGCGGTGACGCGCTCGCCGGTGTGCAGGATGGTCCGCACGAGCTCGCCCTGCGCGGTGCCAAACCCGGTGCGGAGGACGACGCAGACGCATCCCTTGTCCGGGGGTCTGCCGACCCTGACCCCGCCCGCCGTCCCCGTCGCCGTCGCCCCGCCGCCGTCGCCGCCGCCACTCGCGGACCCGTGCTCCGCTCGAAGCACCCTGGTGCCCGCGAACAGCGTGGCCGTCTTATCAATCGTCATTGATTCAATCGTATCGCCCATCAATCGTTCGCGCCCGGCGGGTTCGATCGCGCGCTTGCGCTGGGGCGTGGATTCGCCCGTGAGCATCGCCTCGGTGACCGTGGCGTCCCCCGCGACGAGCACGAGGTCCGCCGGGACGACTTCCTCCTCGCCGGCGTCGTTTACTCCGTTCGCGCACACGGACACGACGTCGCCGGGGACCAGCTCCTTCGCGAATCGCCTTTGCCACCGCCCGCCCCGGTGCACCAGCAGCGACGCCCCGTTGGGGGTCAGGGACATGAGCTCGTCCACGTTTCTCAGCCGCTGCGACGCCACCGTCGACTCGAACACCGCCAGCATCGCGAGCGTGAACAGCGAGTAGTACCAGTACTCGTCGGCGAGCCAGAGGACGCAGCAAAACGTCTGAAACACGAAAAACGGCGCGACGAGCTGCTCGCGCAGGATGTCCCAGAACCCAGGCCTCGGCACCCTCAGCTCGTTCGCGCCCCACTTGTGCGCTGACGCCTCCGCGCTGACGTCGTTGTGACCCGTCCGCGAGACGTACCAAGTCGCGGCACGGCGGTCCGGGTACTCGACGGGCGCGAATGTATTACCACTATTACCTGTGTCGCTCATCCGGTACACGACGCTTTCGTGCTCAAAGGACAGTTGCGTCCTGGACCAGTCCGCGGCGGGGACGCCGTCCTCGCCGGGGAGGGCATCGCCCGGGGGTGTCGCGACGGACACCGCGAGCGGGCGCAGGAAGCGGCGGCGGCGGCGGCGGCGGCGGCTGGTGGCGGCGGCGGCGGCGGTGAACGATTGGTCGAAGGATTGGTCGGTGACGAGAGCGAACGCCTGCGCGCCCGACGCGGCCGCGCGGGAGGCTTCCTTCGGGGAGATCTCGCGGCACGTCAGCGCGGCGTCGACGGCGACGGACCAGTGCGTGGACAGGACCACGAGGGCGTGGAGGATCGCGCCCGCGCCGACGATGAACGCGCGCTCGAACAGGCCCGACGAGGTCATCGCGCCGGTGGCGATCCCGATCGTGACCGCGTGCACCGCCCCGAAGGAGACGTCCAGCCTGAGGTGTTGGGGTTTGCGCGAGACGAGCCGGACGTCGAGAGGGCTTCCGCCGCGCGGGTCGTCGCGCACGGGATCGACGACGTCACCGTCGACGGCCATCGCGCGCGTCGTCGCAGCAGCCTCGGATGGACGAACCGACGCGAATCAATCACCCGCCGCGAACGTGCGCGCACCCGACTCGTCAACCGTCGGACCTCACCCGTACCTTCGGACCGCGGCCGAACGGTTGACCGGCCGAGTCCTCGACCGATACCCTCGGGTCTCGCGCCGTCGCGTTCCTAAAGGGAGCGCGCTTCGCCGGGCCCCCGAAGGTGACGATGCAGGTTTGGAGAACAGCAGGGAGCTTTTCGGACGACGACGATTTTGTCGTCTGCTCATCAAAATTGGATTATCCGGGGTTGCAATATCTATCATATTGGCAATTAGTATCACGGGTTAACGGTGTTTACCCTAAGCGACGCGGATGTTTTTCCCGCAGATTGATGAGCAGACGACAAAATCTACCGAAAAGTGTTTGCGCAAACCGGGGCGAGGGAGGATTCGAGGTTCACTGTCCGCACCGCGCGGGCACACCGAGGCGCCGTTCCCTCCGAGGTTCGTCGCGCACCGAACCCGCCGATCGCGTCGCGACCGCCGCCCGACCGACCGGCGCCAACATCCCGGACCCGGCGTCCATCGACTCCGGGGTTGCGGGTTGAGACGATCCGAAAATTCCTCATCGCGCCCACGTCGACGAGGTGACGTCATATGGCGGTCGAGGAGATGGGCGGCGTCGTGCTGCGCCTCCCCGCGTCGTGGCCCAGGCCCCTCGACGTCATCGAGGCTTTGGAACAGGTACGCTCGCGCTCGTCGCGCGCGAAACCCCGTCGGTCGCTCGCAGCCACCGGACTCCGCGCGTCCGCGCGTCCGCCCCATCTTTCTTTTTCGCCCTTTTTCCTCGAATGTGCGAGCCACGTGTCCGGAACCCGGCTGAGCCCCGACCGCCCTCCCGCGCTCCACCCGCCAGGTCGGAGGCGACTACGAGTTCGTCATGGGCCTCATGCACGACGAGTTCTTCCACAGCGCAAAGGAGAAGACGGCGAGGTGCGCGGACGCCGCGGAGCGCGCGCTCGCCAACCCCGGTGCCCACGACGTTCAAGCGGAATCCATGAAAATAATCGCGTTCGAAGCTCACGCCATGAAGGGCAGCGCGCTCACGCTCTGCGCCAAGGCGGTCGGGGCGCGGTGCGCGCGTCTGGAGCTCGTCGCAAACGGCCGGTGCCAGGATCCGAGCCCCACCGGCGAGGACGACCCGCGTCGGTTGGTCCAGGACATCGGCGCCAAGCTCGACCAGCTCTTCGCTCACGTCGCCGAGGTGGAACGCGTCGACTCGTTCCCGTTGGCCGAAGCCGCGGAGAAGTTCTCGGACGCCAAGGAGCTCGCGCCGCGCATCGCGACGCTCGCCGTGGACGCGTGCGTCGCGTTCCAGGCGGCGCTGGCCGGCGACGCGGACGCGTCGGATCTCTGCGCGGCGGCGGCGAAGAACGCGTCCGCTCTCGGCGCGGCGCGGTTATCGTCGGCGGCGGCGGAGACGTCGCGGCTGTGCGCCGACGGGAATCTGCCGCTCGTTCCCGACTCGGAGGACGCGTCCACCGCGGACGTGCTCGGCGAGTACCAGTTCGCGGTCGAGTCGTTCGCGTGGGACGCGTGGCAGGTTCTCGGCGCGTCCCTGCCGGACGTCGAGGCGCGTCTCCGGAGGTCATCAATCGAAGGCGATGAGGTCGGGCATCCGAGAGCGTTGGACCGGGTCGAGTACGCGACGGTTCGACCGAGCTCCGAGGCGCTCGAGCGCGGCCGAGTCGCGGTGATCGCCAAGAAGCTCGCCGCGCGGGCCATCGGGTCCGTCCATCGCTCCCTGGGGGACGGCGGCGGGGACGGGCGATCGTCGATGGAGATGTCGCACTCGGCGGGGGCGTTTGGAACCTCGGCGCGAAGCGGCAACCCGTGCGATTTCATCCGACTGGTTCGGAACCTCGGCGAGGATAACCAGTTCGCGTTCGGAATGCTCCGAGGGTTCGTCGACGAGGTGGACGCGTTTTGCCGGGGGGTCAAGTCGAGAGACGACGGAGGGGACGATTTCGTCGTGTTATTACCCGACGAGCGCGCCGCGGCGGAGCGACTGGCGGAGACGGCGGAGTTTTTGTCTTCGCAAAACCTCGGCGAGTCGCTTAATTCTCTGACGCGTCTGTGCTCGACGCCATCACGGGGCGGGGACGCGTTGAGGCGCGGCGTCGAGCGCGTAGAGGACGCGGGGTTCGAGCTGAGGAGCTTCTCGGAGGGCCTCGCGAGGGCGCAGATGGCGACGTCTGGGTCTGCGAGTCACACGCCCAGGGAGTCTCGAAGAAGCCGTGTCGTCTCGCGCGTCTCGCGGGACGACGACGACGAGACTCCCAGCGGAGTAAAAGCGACAAAACCCGCAGAGACGGACCCGGCTTTTCCGAAGTCTTCTCCAACCTCAAAGGACCCGTCGGCGTCTGGGGGTGACGACGCGCGCGCCGACTCGCGCGCGGAGGACCATACGAAGGGGGTCGAAGGCGGTGACTCACCAGGCGGTGACTCACCAGGCGGTGACGCGCCGGGCGCCGACGCCGACCGCGGTGACGCGCCGGGCGCCGACGCCGACCGGCGCAGGCGCTCCGACCCGCACGTCCTCTCGAGCCCGGTTCACCAGACCCCGCGACGGTCGGACGGCGCCGTGGACAGCGCGTGGTTCAACGCCAAGTACGGCGGAGACGTCGGCGAGCGGCTGAGGGAGGCGAGCTGGGTGCTTCAGCAGCGACGGTCGTCGAGGGTCTCCAAGAGCTCCGCGTCCACCGCGAATTCGCTCAGATCTTCGCTGGATATCGTCAGGGAGAGCGAGGAGACGCGGGGCACCGCCGCGGCGATCGCCAACCTCGCGCCCAGGGAGCTTCGCGAGGTGCTCTCGCGCCTCAACGTGCCCGATAAGGCGTCTGAGGGTCTCATCGTCGACCTCGGCGAGGCGCTGACAAATTCCGACGGCAACTGGGATTTCGTGTTGGGATGCGTCACCCGGTACGCGTCGCTCGCGAGGGAACAGTTCGAGGTTCTCAAGATGCTCCTCAACCCGCGACGATGCGAGTCCAAGCCGGTTGACCGGGTCATCACCGAGGCGCTGCTGGCCAGCGCGCGGTCCATCGCCGAGGGCGCGAGCGTGTGTTGCGCTCCCCCGCTCTTCTCCGCGTTTGAGCGAATGGAAAACGTCCTCGTCGACATCGCGAGGAATCCGGACGGCAAAGAAGACGATCGATGGAACGAACGCGTCGCGCACGCCATCGCCGCCTCGGAGCACAAACTCGCCGCGTACGAAACGTGCGTCAGGTCCTTGTTCGACGTCGGGACCTTCTCCCCGCGCGACTTGGTGACGAAGACGTGCGGGGGCGACTTGTCCTCGTCGACGGAACGGTTGCGCACGTTTCTGAGGGGCGCTTACGGCGCGCACGTGCTCGCGGCGGACGCCTTCGCCTCTTGCGCCGAGGCGCACGCGTCCGCACGCCCCGAGGACAAGGCGGAGGCGGTGGTCGCGAAGCTCGTGCGGGCGAAGGCGGCGCTGAGCGCGTCGGAGCGGCGCGCGGCGGGTATCTGCGCCAGGGGTTCCGTGCTCGGCGCGATTCGGCGAGCCGTCGCGAGGATCGACCTCATCGCTCGCGACTTTGGCGCGGACCCCGAGTCACTCGCGTCCGCCTTATCTAGGGACGACGCGAGGGACGACGCGAGGGACGAGGAGGACTCCACGGCGTGGGCCACGCCTCCCCCGCGGTGTTCGTCGCCCGCGCCCACGTACGGTGCAGTCACGTTCTCGGCGGATCGGTTCAGGGCCGACGCGGTGGCTGGACTCTTGGACCTCAAATCCCAGATCGAGCGAGTGGCGAAGGACATTCACAGGATCGCGCCGCGGGATTTGCCGGGGGATCCGACCGCCAACCCGGACGCGTACCTGAGAGCGTCGCACGACGACGCCGAACGCGTCGAACGAAGGCGGACCGTCGCGTTTAAGAACGCGACGTATCCGCCCAAGAGGGCTGTAGACGGGGCTCCGGATACCGCGGATCCGTTCGAGGAAGGGACGGGTTTCAGCGAGTTCGACGCGGGGGTGAAGAGGGTGAGCGCCGCGCTGGTGGACGGGCTGTGGATCCGCGCGTTCATCGGGTTCTTCATCACCTTCGCGGCGTTTCGACTGGCGATGAAGTTTAGCACCATGGATTTGACCCCGGCGTAGCCGCGTGAGTACTAAAATTGATCATCCCTTATTTTACAGCGTCACTCGCTCTTCGCTTCCTCCGCCGCGGGGGCTTCCTCCGCCGCGGGGGCTTCCTCCGCCGCGGGGGCTTCCTCCGCCGCGGGGGCTTCCTCCGCCGCGGGGGCTTCCTCCGCCGCGGGGGCTTCCTCCGCCGCGGGGGCTTCCTCCGCCGGTGCGTCCGCGGCTGGTGCCAAGGGATCGATGACTTCCTGGTAACCTTTCTTCATTCCCCAGAACATGTTGTGAGTGTCGGGATCCATCATCATTTTAGCGGCGATGGAGGTGATAAACTGCTTGACGCCCGGTACCTTGTCTGAGAGGGACACGCCGTCCTGCTTGAGATGCTCTGGGTCGCCGCCAAAGTCAAAGCCGATGGTTTTGTAAAACTCTGCCACTTCGTACTTGATGACCGCCACACCCTGTTCCGGACCCATGTCAATCGCGAGCGACTGTCCGTTCACGTTGCGGGAGCAATCTATCGACATCAGAGCCTCCTCCCCTTGGACAGTTCTGATGATGTTTTCAACCGCCACGACGCCTTGAACGGAGGCAAATTCTGCCGTGCGCTCGGCTGCAACCTTGCCAGTCACGACGTGCGCTCCAGTCGAAGGAAACATCCTCGATTCGACGATGTCTCCAGCTGCGAAGATGTGTGGGGCATCGTGCAATCGCAAGTGGTCGTCAACCTTGACGAATCCCTGCTCATCGAGAGCAGCCTGAATCACAGAGTCAGATTGCGCATCCTTGAGCGCCTGGGTGTTCGCACGAGGGCCCGTGCATCTATACACCTTGCCCGCGGAAAATGTTTCACCCGTGTCCGAGGTGTAGGACTGTAGCATGTCGTCGAACTCGACCACTCGCTGATTGAGATGAATCTCGACGCCGAGAGACGTCAGAAAATCATAGACGTACTTGTGTGCATTCTTGGCGCGAGGAAGCAGGTAGGGTCCCGAATGAACCAGAATAACCTTCTTTCTCTCGCCGCCGTTCGCCTTGTGTAGGCGGTCCGCGGCGTTTCCTGCAATCTCGCATCCGACCAGACCTCCGCCGATTACCAAGATGTTGGCCGCGTTTTTCATGGAAACAAGCTCTGCCTGATGCTGCTTCCACCGGTACTCGGCAGTGGGGTTGACAACCTTAATATTCGAGGCATAGCTCGAGCCCATAGCCAGGATCAGATAATCGAAAGGAACAACCGTGCGTTCGTTTCCAACCTCGACGTGAGTCTTGGATATAGACTGAACAAAGCCGCACACGTGCTTCCCCTTTGCGACAACCTTGCTGAAGGGGGCGATGGAATTCGCAAACCGCCCCTCTTCGACCTTGCCCGGGTCGCACATGAGCATGGGCTGCGTCGTCGGATCCTCAAAGTAGTTCTTCGGGTCGACGATGGTGACGTGGAACCTCTCCTGCTCGTCGCTATCCAGGTGATACGCGCACATGGCGCCGGCAATGCCGCCGCCGCAGATGACGACGTTCTTTTTGGGCCCCGTCCATTTCTTCTTCTTTGCGACGTCGACAACCTTGTTGACCGTGGCGTTTTTCCTCTGGAGAACCTCCAGCGCGGGAGCCATCGCCGCCTCGACCTCCTCGAACGGCCCCCGAAGAGCCTCCAACATCCCGTGGTCCAGACCTGGGAGCGGGTCCTCTTCGTCCGCCAGTCCGGCGTATCTGTCGACCGCCTTGCTCGCCGCCGCCGACGTCTCGGGCGCGACGGGAAGTTTGAACGCCGAGGCGGCTGACAAAAACCGTTCCGAGATGTTCCTCGCCGAAGCCTTCACCAGCCTCAGCCTGGGCATCGACAGCGCGCCCGCCGACGTCGGCGAGATGGCCTCCGCCGCCTGCCTGAGCTGATCCACCTCCACGAGGAACGTCACCGACTCTTCCGGCACGCCCACCTTCTTAGCCGCGACGCGAAGCCCGTGCAGCACGAGCGGCGCTCGAATAGCCGCGGCGACGCTCACGCAGTCTCGCGCGGCAATCTCCTCCGCCGCCCTTTGCATGATGGACTGCGCGACGTCTTCGGCGTCGTCGTCGCCCGCCGCGGACGTGCCCTGCGAACTCTTTTCCCACGCGGTATCCTTCTCCGACGCCGACGAGGAGAGCCCGGGCTTCCGGCTCTTCTCCTTCTTTCGCGGGCGAAGCTCCTCGGGGAGGTCATCGTCGCGGACGATGCAAACCTTCTGCAGGGTGTCCATCCCCGACATGCTCTTCTCCTGCTTGCGCTGAACCCTCATCTCGCAGTCGTCCAGGAAGAACGTGAACTCTCCCGCGGCGAGGAAGCGGTACTCCGGCGGCAGCGCGTCGAGGTCCTCGACGGTGACCTTCGCCTTGGACTTGGCGCCGGGCGGGGGGCGCTTCGACTCTTCGCCGTCAAAGTCGAACTCGCTGTCGTCGCTCGAGCTCTCCTCGTCCGCGAGAGTCAGCGCGTGGGTCATGACGAGCGATCGAAACACCCTGAGGGAATCGGTATCCTTGCACATGACGAAGCCCGGGTACAGGTTCTGGTCCGCAGTCTTGCTCTCAAAGTTGTAAACCTTGATCGCGAGTAGCGAGGTCTTGGCCCTGGCTCGCTTGGCGAGGCTCACCATGGTGTCCGGGATGGACGCCTTGTTGAACACCTCGCCGAATCCGAGCACGGTCACGGTTTCTTTCCCCGAGAAGCAGTCCTTGGTGAGTTGAACCACCGTCGCGGTGTCCACGCCGAGGTTTTTGGTCTCGCACTCGTGGTTCAGAGCCTCGGCGATGGCCTTGACGGAAACCTCCCTCATGTCCCCGAAGTGTTCGTCCCAGAACCGCCTGGAGTCCACCTGCTCGAGCTTGTTGCTCGTGCGCGTGCTGTACGTGTGGAGCTGCGTGGCCTGCACCAGCGAGTCGAGGTGCTTGCGAAGTTCCTCCTCCGTTCGCTCCAAGTCGTCCTCCACTTTCATCGCATCCTTGCCCGCGGACGCGACGTTCAGGCAGATGCACACGCCCCCGCCGCCTTGCTTGGTCGCGCCAAGCTTGATCATGCGGTCGATGAGGTCGTCGAGCTCCTCCATGCAGCTCGAGATGTTCTCCAGGATGGTGCGAGTTCTCTTGTCGTCTACGTTACACCCATCCACCATGCCGTCGATTTGATCGATCAGCCTCACGCAACGCCTGCACGTGTTGGGCAGATGCTCGGCAGCATCGATCCTCGCCTTGACCTCCTTGTAGAGATTGTGGATGGCGTAGGCGAGATCCACCGTGAGGCCGGCGATCGTGGACACCATCGCGACCGACTCGCAAGTTTATCGGATGCGAACGCCGATGAGATGGGAAATGTCGAATTCCACCGGAAAGAAATGTCCGGACGGCAGAACACGCAGAACACTCGCCGAGAAGAGCGACGGGGGAGGGTTGGCCGGATACGTGCGGGTGGACGCACAGTGCAGCAGTCTTTCCGGATGACGACGATGTACGTCGCCCAGGACGGTGCCAAGGCGTCTGTTTTGCGGCCCAGAGAACGGTACATTAGGGATCCCAACGCTGCCTGTTTTGGGTCCGTTTTACCGGGAAGTGATCTGGCACCGGCGGACCTGCTGATGACGTGGTCAGTCGTTTTGCGTTTTGTACGAAGACCAGTTAGGGTTTTAACGATATTATGTAAATAATACGTATTGACAATCAGTCTCATCCTATCAGTCAACCCCAAATCATCGTGCGACGAGAAAATTGTCTCAGTTGCCTGGCTTCTCCTCGATGGTCGTGTGGATGTGGTCCATACTCAGGCGGCTGGACCCGAACCCGACGTAAATGCCCTTCTTGACGTTCAGCAGCGTGTTTCGTAACGTGGCCGGGTAGAACGGCTTGGACATGCTGCCGTCCATGCCCGCCGCCTTGACCCGCGCGGTGTACTCGGGCCCCACGTTTGCCGACAGTCCCACGATGGTCTGCGGCGTCAGACTCCTCTTCTTTTCCAACGCGCGAATCTCCGTCGTCGCCGTGGCTCCGTCCATGATGGGCATCATCATGTCCATCAGGATGCAGTCGTACCCGGGTTTACCCTGATCGAACCTCGCCGTCACGATGTCCACAGCCTCCTGCCCGTGCATGGCGATCTCCAGGTCCGCGCCGCACTTGAGGATGGAAAACTTGGCCATCTGCTGGTTCATGATGTTGTCCTCCACGAGAAGCACCGTCATCCCCTTGAGATCCCCGGTACCCTCCGCCACATCGGGCGGTTCCGCCTTGATCAGCGCGTTCTCCGCAGCCTTTATCTCCGCGTGCTCCAGTCGTTTCTGCACCGCGCCGTCCTCAGAGTCTGTGGTGTCGTGGAGAAAGTCAATCTCCCCGGCGGCGCCCTGACGCGTGAGCTTGGCGATGGCCTTCCACAAATCAGAGGGCTTGACCGGCTTGAGCACCGTCTGGACGTTCCGCATGTCCGAGATGTTCTTGTGCAGCTCCATGAGCTGGTACGGCAGTCCGAAGATGATGATCCCCGCCCGCGGGGTCGCCTTGATGAAATCAAGGCTCGAGTTGAGGTTGATGACGTCCGTCAACACCACCGGGACGCCCAGCAGCGAAGCCTGCCGTATCTTATCTTTCAGCTTATCCTCGGCCGGCACGGTGACGTAATTGACGCCCGGTTTGCCCCCGAAGCACTTCATGATGCAGGTGACGTGCTTCCGCGTGCTCTCGTTCATCGCCGGGTGGAACACCACCCTCGCCTTGGGAGGCAGGGCTTCGAGCTGCGCGGAATCCTCGACGAAATCCGCGTCGTCGCCGCCGTCGCCGCCGTCGATGCTCGCCTCCCTGGCTCGCGCAAAGTCCAGGGTGAAGAAAAACTTGGTTCCCATGCCCTCCACGGACTCGAAGTCGATGTCCCCTCCCATGCACTCGATGATGGCCTTGGTGATGACCAACCCGAGGCCGGTTCCCTTCTCCTTTGCCGTCTTGTGATCCGCCGGTTGGCAAAACGGGACAAACAGGGTGTGCTGCTTCTCGAGCTTGATGCCCACGCCGTTATCCTCCACGGCGAACGTGATGGCGAGGCTGTCGGGTTTTGCGCCCGGGGCGATGCCCATGGAGAACTCCACCAGCGCGGTCCTGCCATCCACGTTCGAACTGTACTTGATGGCGTTGTCCACCAGGTTGACGCAGCACTGCCTGAGACGGAAAAAGTCACCCACGAGCTTGGTGTTGAAGTGCTCGGGAGACGTGATGGAGAAGATGAGGTCCACGCCCCTGCTCGACGCCTTCTGCGAGATGTCCATCACCTGCTCGACGAGTTGTCGGAGGGTGAACACGTCGTCGGAGAGCTCTATGGTGGCGTTGCTTCCGCCGGATTTGTCCTTGGCGCCCTCAAACTTGGCGAAATCGAGAATCTGGTTGATGAGACCCAACAGCGCTTCGGCACTGGTGAGCGAGGCTTTGATGAACGACTCGGTGAACTCGGTGAGCTCGCCGGATTCCATCGCCAGGGTGTTGAAGCCGATGATGGAGTTGAGCGGGGTTCGAAGCTCGTGCGTGATGTTGAAGAAGAACGCGCGCTGCACGCGCGACATCTGAATCGCAAACGCCTTGCGCCTCTCCTCCAGCACCTCGATGAACCGCAGGGACCCGGCGGAGATGATCAGGGTGTACGAAAACTTGGTGATGACGTCGTTGTACAGGTACCAGTCGTGCTGGGTCTTGCAGTCGATGTATCCAAACTCCGTGGCGAAGTAGGTGACGGGGTACCCGCTCCACGCGATAACCTTCAGCGCGACGATGGCCGTGAGCCTCACGCTATCCATGTGGGACAACTCGCTGAACGTCATCACGTCGAGCAGGGCGTGGACGCTGTGATAGATTATGAAGACGAAGCACGCGACGGACGCGGTGAGAAAGACGGCGCGCTCGACGCCCGACGCCAAGGGGAGCACCAGGCCGCAGAGCAGCATGCACTCGTCCGCGGCGATGAGCACGGCTCGGTTCACCGGTTGGTACGTCGCGGGCTTTCGCTTGCCCTTGTCGCTCGTGCCCGCCGCGGCGAACGCGTACGCGTGGATGTTCTGGACGATCGTTAGCAGGATCGGCGTCGTGAAGCACCACTCGAGCTGCCTCAACCCGGAGAAGGCCACCGCGTTGCCCCCCATGAACCGCGATCCCATGTAGGAGACGTACCAATCCTTACCGAGCCACATCTCGTAGTGGGTCCACGCCGCCACCGCGCTGATGTACGCCACCTGCAGGTTAAGCGATGTCTTCGTGACGTGCAGCGACCACATCGCCGCGTTCATGTTGAACATGAACGCGGCTCCGAACAGCATCATCGCCGCGAACGCGTGGTCGCGCTCGATCCCTTCGCTGGAAGAGCCGTCGGGCAGGCTGATGCTGTCGGCCAAGCCATCCTTGGGGGAGAAGACCCTGCGTAGGCTGGTGTTGACGAAAGCGAAGAGCGCGAAGAGCACTGCGGGGGGATGGGAGAAACGGGGGCGGACGTCAGGCGCGGGCTCGAGGTTCGTCTATCTGGTCGAGATAAAACCGGTGGTTGCGCGTCGTCGTCTGCTGGAGAGGATTGGCCTCGGGGAAGGGGCCACTCACGGAACACGTGCTTCGCCTTGACGCGCGGCAGCGACTCCGAGCCCGGCGCGTCGGTCGTCATGGTTTCCTCCTTCTTGGAGGCGACCATCCTCGTCGTCCCCGCGCGCCTCTTCGCTGCTGGCTGTGGCTGGCGTTGCCCTGAATTTAACCCACCACAGTTAACCTGACACGTTGGACACGTCTCGTCGCGATCGCTTGGCTCGCGGCGCGCAGCTCTCGTCGGACCCTCGTCGGAACTGCAACTGCCCGGTCGCAGCCCTAACGAATGAACTAACACTCGGTCGGTCCCGCCCGTGGACGCAAATCACGGCACGCTCCCCGTCCGCGCCAGCACGCGCGCGACCTCACGCGTCGGAGCGACCGTCGGCACACCCGAACCCCCCGCCCGGGTCGCGCGAGCACCTCGGGCAGCAGGCGACGCCCCTCCGACTCGGAGGGTTCAAAAAAGCAAACGAAACAGATCCGCAGCGCCCATGAGCACCCGCAAGGAGAGGGAGCGCGCCGAGGCGGCGGAGGCCAAGGCCGCGGAGAAGGCCGCCAAGAAGGCCGAGCTCGCCGCGAAGCGCGCCGCGAGGGACGCGGAGAAGGCGGCCAAGAAGGCCGAGGAGGAGGAGAAGAAGGAGGAGGCCGGCGCCGACCCCGAGGTGGAT
>Ga0181573_10003221_pt1 | contig 14607 bp, 13 predicted proteins | sample 101ome_25_FD_148643 | JGI IMG/M metagenome (GOLD analysis project Ga0181573, IMG submission 148643) | Coastal salt marsh microbial communities from the Groves Creek Marsh, Skidaway Island, Georgia - 101409BT metaG (spades assembly) | ecosystem: Environmental > Aquatic > Marine > Intertidal zone...
ACCGTCGTCCAACGCCGAGTTCGGGTCGGCGCCTCCCGCGGTCAAGCACGCCTCGACGCCGTCCTCCCATCCCAGCTCAGCCACCAAGCAGAGAAGATGGCTCGTGTTGACTCGGTCGCGCTCCACCTCCCCGAACAGGAACCGCAGCGTCTTGCCGGCGAACGCACGAGCAGCCGTGGCCGCCGCGTCCTCGCACCCTTCCCCGTGGAGCCACGCCCGGAGCGCCGTCCCTCCCGGGCGGACGAGGCGGCCCCGGACCATCTCGGGGTCGTCCAGGGCCAAGAGCAGCCGGTAGTCCATGTTGTCCCACGAGTCGTGCTCCGCCCTGATCCGCCAGGCGCCCCTGCACGCCGAGTAACGCGCATACCACTCGTCCGATCCGACCTCGATCCCCTGGCCCTCGGGCACCGCGCGCAGCCCCTCGCGGTCGAGCACGTCGCGCGTCGCCCGCCGGACCTCCCTGTTCCCGCACTTGAGCAGCACCAGCCATTCCGGGAGCCGCAGGCGCCGGCAGATCTCCCAGACCATGTCGTCGGGGATTTCGTCGAGCGAGGCCCGAGGGTCCGGTCCGGCGACCCTGCCGTCGGCCCGACCCGTGCCCCGAACCGCGGGCCACGACACGGGCACCGGGACGCCGTCGGCGGTGCCCGCGTCCTGCGGGCGGAGGGGAGAGGAAATATGGCCGGTCGCATCCAGCCGTGGCTATCCGTGGGCGACCGTGCCGTCGGCGCAGCGACCCGCTGCGGCGACCCGCGGCACCGGTGTCCGTCGGCGCCGGTCGCGTCGGGCTCGCCCTCCCCGCGCGCCAGGCCAGGATCGGAACGACGCCCGCGGCACCGAAGCCGGTTCTAGTCGATGTAATACGTTCGTAACTGCTGTATACGCGCCGCGTCGGCGTTCCCAAGCGCGGAACGGAAGGCTCGTTCCCAGTCCGTCGTCGCTCACCCTGGGTTCCAGGCGGGCCGCGCGGGCGCGGGCCGCGCGGGCGCGGGCCTGGGCGCGGGTGACGGTGGGAGGATCGACGTAGATCGTGTTGTCGGACATGACGACGGGCGGAGCTCCGGGTTGTGTGACCGAGTCGGTGGGGTGGGGGGGGGGGGCGGTGGTGGGGACGGGCGGGGGAGGGAAGGGAGGCGACGGGAGGCAAGGTCTGGGCGTTCAATCACAATATGACAAGCTTTCTCCCCCCCCGCACCGCCCGGTGCCTTTCCCAGAGCGCCTCGGACGCGGCGACGAAACGGGCGAGCCCCGCCGCAACGGCGTCGGCCTCGTCCACCTTGTCGTCCTCGTCCATGAGTGGCCGGCCGACAACGACGGTGATCCCGTCCCCTGCCGATGGCAGAGGAAGCCAGGCCATCAGCCCCTGGCGCCCCGGACCATAGGGCCAGAGGGGCACGAAGCCGAGGAGGCGCCGCGAGAGGGCGGCGACGGCGGAGCCACCTGGCGGAACGCACGCGTCGAGCGCCCTCTCTTGCCCAAACACCACGACTGGGGCAAGCGCCGCGCCGCCGCGTCGCGCAAGGCGCACGAATCCCGAGCGTCGTCGCAACAGAAAGACCTCGCGAGTTGCGGTCGGATCGGCGGCGTGGCGCCCGCCGTCCCACGCCAGCACCTCGGCGACACCGCCAGGGCAGAGGGCCACCGATCGGCCCTCGGCGAGGAGGCACTCCTCGAGCCTCGATCGCGCTGCGGATACGGCGAGAGGGCGAGGTTGGGAGGGGAGGGAGAGAGGAAGAAGAGCGACAAGGAGCGAGGAGGCGGCGTGGGAGGGCAGGCGTGCAGGGGAACCACGTGGCGCACCCTCGCTCGCCGACGGAGACGTAGCCCACGCTCTCCCAGAGCCAACGCACCAGCGGAGCGTAGAGGAGGGCCGACGTGCCCGCGATGGCGCTCGAGATGTCGGGTCGAGCGGCGCCCTCCCAGCGGCTGAACGCAAGGGCCATGCCGATCGGGAGAACCCCGTGGGGCTCGCACCCAAAGAGGACGGGACGGCCCTCGGATGCCAGACGAGACAGGTCCTCCTCGGCGCCAGACTCATAGACGATCCGGAAGTCTGAGAGGAGGGTCGAAGGAAAACAAGAACGATGGCCGTCGGCTTGCTAGTCCCCCGGCGGCGGGGGCGGTGGCAGCGGGAGCGGCAGCGCCTCTGTTCAAGGGCGCACTCGCCCCAGTACTCGGCGGCCGCCGTCAGCATCGAGCGAGCAGCAGCGCCAATCGCGTCGCGCGCGAACCTGGGCAGCGCCGTGAGGGGCGTCATCGCCAGCACGACCACGCCGGCGAGGGCGAGGGCGAGCGACCGGCGACGGCCGAGACCGCCCGGATCGAGCGCCGCCAGCAAGATGACGGCGGGAGCGAAGAAGAGTCCCCACACGGGGGTGGTGCCCCACACGGCGCGAGACGGGGGAACCGCCCGAGGTTGCGGGCCCCAAACGGCCGGCGCGGCGCCGAGCTCCGGACGGGCGTCGTTGTGACGACGCCTGCGGGTGGCCATCTCGGGCCGCGCCCCGCGGGGCTCGGCGAGGGGGTGGTCGGGGGGACGAAGTGGGCGCGAAGAGGGACGACAGTGACGGGCGGGGCCTCGCGCGCCACCACCACCGACCACGCGTCGCCGCTCGTCCACCCAGAGACAAAAATCCTACCGTGACCGCCCCCCCAACCCCCCCTTGCGCCTCTTATTCGTCTGCCCTCGCATCCTCGCGTCGCGACGCTGGCGGGCCAGCCGGAGCGCCGCCTCGCGTTCGCTCGCGGCGCCGCCCTGGCGCGTGTCAAGCCTGGGGTCTGAAGGTCCTATCGTCAGGACGCCATGCTTGTCGTCCCCGTTGGTCACCAACTCCACCAGCCCGAGAGTGGCCTCGAGGACGGCGTCCAGCGTTTTCTCAAGCTCAACGACGCGGGCGGCCTGCAGCGCCGTCGTCTCGCGGAGAGTGTCAGACACGGCAACGGGCCCGCCCGGTCCACTTGTGCCCCCGCCCTGGACCGGCCCGCCCTGGACCGACCCGCCCTGCGCCGTCGGCAACGCCAGGCCCAGGGCCGCGGCCATCTCCCCGAGCGGGAGCGCCGCCACCCCGTCGGCGGCGTCTCGATCTGGGCCGTGCGGGTCGGCGCTGCCCGTCCGCCTTTCGGCGCCCCCCTGCGTGGTGAAGAAGAGGGGGTCAGGGCGAGGGCGTCGTTGGGGTCGGTATCTCGGAGAAAGCGAGCTCTCGCTCGCAAGGGCGCGGAGCGACCGATGGTGGGGACCTTGGTTCCATCGGGCTCGGGCTCGCCCCACGACCTCCCTCTCCACCATTCTTCCTCTCTCGCCTGGTGGGAATGGCGGCTCGTCCGGCGAGCGAGGTCCTTCCCCTTGCCCCCCTCTGCCCCTCCCTCCAGCGTCGGGGGCGTTGACGACCGTCCCGACTTGTTGGCGTCCCCCTTGGCGACGTCGTCGTCCCGGGTCGGGTTACCCAGGGCAGCGAGGCGCTTGACCCGGTCCCCGAGGCCCTTGATCAGGCGCCGCTCCTTCTCCCGCTTTTCCCGAATATTCTTGACCTCGTCAGACCGCCTCGACAGCGTCACGACGAGGAGGCCCATGGAAAAGACGAGCACCGGGGCCAGGAGGTACCAGTTGTAGAGGGACACCTGCTCTAGGAGAATTGCGCCGAGGGACTCCCCCTCGTCGATCGAAATGGCCGCGGCTATGTCGTCGGAAAAGAGAAAGCCCGACCCGTCGATGAGGGACAGGGCGGCGTCGTCCGAGTCGCCCGGAAAGTGGGCGAGGACGGAGCCCTCGAACGACGGCAGAGCCAAGGAGCCCGTCCCTACGCCGGCGATGTAGGAAGACACGGCGGCGTCCACGGCCGACCGGAGGCCCTCACGACCGTTCTGCGGGTAGGCCACGGCGAAAGGGGCCTCGAAGAGGCCTGGGGACGCCACCAGCCCCGGGTAATTGCCCGTGGAGAAGTAGACAGCGGCGACGGCCGAGTCGATGAGGGCAACGTCGACGCGATCCGTCTCGACGTCGGCCGTCAGCCGCAACAGGCACTCGGCAACGCCGCCGTCGTCACCGCTCGTGATGACCCGGAGCGACGGATCGAGGTCGAGCGCCGACTGCTTAGGATGCACGTCGAGCCACCAGATGCCGTAGTCCCCCCCTGGCACGCAGAGACGCTTGCCGACCATCTCCGGCGCCGACGCGAGCACCCGCAGAATGCGGGAGTCGTTCTCGAGTCCGGCGACGGCCAGCACAGCCCCGATGGCCGTCATGCCTACCAGAGACGCCACCATCCAGAAGGCAATGACGGTCCGGCCAACGGTCGTGACCGGGGCGCGGTCGCCATAGCCCACGGTGGACATGGTCACCATCGACACCCAGATGCCGTCGTCCACTCCGTTGATGTAGCGGTGCCGAAAGGCGTCGGGCTGGGCATCGCGCTCGGCCAGCCAAATAAAGTGGCCAACCACCAGTACCCCCACGAGAATGACGGCGAGGGTGTTAGCCGTTTCGGGACTGAGGAGGATCCCGATATTGGCCACAAAGGTGACAGGCTCGGGGCGCAGCACGGCCGTCACGGCTACCAGGGACGATCGGAGCCAGGGGGTGCCGAAGTCGATGCAGCACGCCGAGGGATCGGCAGGGGGGCCCGTGGCGTCGTCGAGGTGCAGAGGGCACGAGAAGCGGCCGCACGACTCGCGGTAGCTCGTGCGCGCCACCGGACCGAGGACGATGTCGCACACCGCGTCGGGTGCCGGGCACCCCCCTGCCGTCTCCGGCGCCGGGTTGGACGTCATGCGCAGGGCGTAGAGGGCCGAGGCGGCTGTAATGTACGGGGTCACGGTGTAGTCCATCCCGGCGACCTGCCGCAGAGCCCCGTCGATGACGTCGACCGCGGCCCCCTCCCAGTCGTTGACGAAATCGGACTGCGACAGCGTGACGGTGCCCTCCGCCACTTCCAACACCGGCCTCCCGAGTAGGCACTCGCCCGCCTCGGCGTCCTCGGCCGAGCATGGATCGCCGAAGGCCCACTTGGAGTCGGGTGTGGGCGCGAAGAACCTGGGGCGGACGACGCTGCAGACGCGCACAGGACCCTCCGGGTTGGCCTGGGGGCGGGGGAGGCGGTCCGAGAGGGTCACTGATGGTACAAGGACGGGGTGGGACGACCCGGGGGCACGGTCGGCGCGACGACGAAGCCGATGGCCGAGGCCGAGGCCGAGGTCCCACTCCGGGACCGGTCGCTGGCCTGGACCGCGGCCCCGAAGGGGTTCGGCTCCCCCTTTGATCTCGCGGCTTCCTGCCTAGCCTCGCGAGTACGCCGCTGGTCCGAATCGATCGACGGCGTGCCCGGGGCCGGCGCCGCGGGACCGCATGGCCTGCAAGAAAGGGCCAGCCCCGGCCGTTGCAGCGTCGTGTCGCTCCCCATCGCGCGCGACCCCCCGCCGCCTTGGGCCCCACGCTCCCGCGCAGTCACACCACTCGCCCGAGACAGGCAGCGCCCCGAGTTGTCCACGCGCCCCCCGAAGGACGCGGAGGTCGCGGCGAGCTGGCCCCAAACACCTCGTGGCACGAGGGCTGCCATCAGGACCATCCATGTCACCACGAGTCGCAGCATGGCCGCTGGGGCCATGGCGACAGCCCGACAGGGACGGTGCGCGTGGGAAGGAGGGCGAACACCTCGCGCGTCATCTCGCTAACTCTGTAGTCCTCCTTCTTGTCCCTGCGTGTCCCCTCTCGTCCGTCGTTCCTCGAGATAGGACGATTCCTGGCTTAATTGGGACAGCCGGGGGGCCGGGGCTCGCGCCCCGAGCCCCGTCGGCACGACAGAGGCCACATGGCCTCGCCCGCGCCTCGGCTGCATCTGCCGCTGCCGACCTACTCGGCCTCCCTCCCGGCGTGTGGCTACTGCGCGAGCCGATCACGGATCCGCCCCTGCCGCAGTTGGCCCGAGCACTGTCCCCGCTGGGGCTTTACCCGGAGATCGGGTGGCATACGGCCCTCGCCCTCGTTGGCGGGGACGGGGAGGGGGGTGGCGTCGTCGTGGTCGACTGCGAGAGCGCTGAGCAGATGAGCGGGGGGGTCTACCGCGCCGCGGCCGGGATGAAGGGCCTGCAGATGCGCGCGATCTGCGCCGGGATGATCGAGTGAGGCGGCCGACCCGACCTTGACCTCGAACAAACCCCTCCCCCTGCCCCCACCAGACCTTCCTGTGGACGCTGGCCGCCCCGCACGCCTTGCCCGGGCCGTCGCGGCGGGCCTGGGCTCGGTGCCCGCCGAGGTGCGGGTCCGGCCCGGTCCGATGCCGCGCCGCCGGACCTGGGCGCCAGCTCCCGTCCGCCTCGGCGACCTGCTGTCGTCGCAGGACCTGGCAGGTGACGCCCTCGCAGCCGCCGAACGCGCCGGCTTCGACCCGTCAGCGCCCCCCGCCTTGGGACCCGGACGCAACTGCCGGCACTTTTGCGCGGCCGTCGCTCGTGAGCTGGGCGCGGTGGACGCCCCGCTCGAGCCGTGGAGGCTCCCCTGAGGAAGGGGCTGCCGCACTCGACCCCTGCCGGCCTCCCACTGCCGACGGCGGACGACAAGGTGGACGAGGCCGACGCTGTTGCGGCGGGGCTCGCCCGTTTCATCGCCGCGTCCGAGGCGCTCTGGGAAAGGCACCGGGCGGTGCGGGAGGGGAGAAAGCTAGTCGTATTGTGATACAAATACACCACCCACCACTCTCCTTACCCGCTAAGCGCGGGCACGGCCATCTCGGCCTCGACCTCGGCCTCGACGGCGAGGCGGGCGACCTGCCCGGGCGACGGGGGCGGAGCGACGTCGACATCGCCGGCAGTTGCCTGCGGCAAGTCGACGGCATATTTCGTTGGTCCAGCGACAACCTGCGTGGCGCCATCGGGTGCCGCTGCCGTCTCCCCCGCGAGCTCCCCCAGCCGAGCCCTCCGCGCCCGGAGCTGCGCCAACGCGTCCTGAACTCCGCCGTCGTCGTCGGCGTCAGCGTCCGGGGCCACCTTTTCTCCAGCAGCGGCGACGACCCTCCGCCGGGACCGCCCTGCTGCCAGCCCGCCGCCCTCGCCGTCAGAGGGTGTCTTTTCGTCAAGGCTCTCGTCGTCGTCGCTGTCGTCCCTGGACGCATTCCCCTCACTGAGGCTCTCAGGCTCCTCGTCCGAGTCCTCGGGGTCAGCATCGACGAAATCTCTGTCGTAGGCGGGGCCACGCCGCCTCTTGCGGGTCCGCTCGAGCGGCTCGGCCTCGAGCAGCCTGCGCCCCTCCTTGAGCGCCCGATCGAGGAGCTGCAGGGCCACGCCTGCCTTGCCCGCCCCACCCTCGGCCGGCCAGCGCCAGTAGCGCCCGTCAGACTTCGCGGCGGCGCAGTCGACGTCGTCGTTCGTCGCGACCAAGGCGGCAGCAGCGGCGGCAGCGGCCGCGCCCCGGCGGGCCGGTGCGGAAAAGCCCAGGCCCTTGAGGAGGCGCCGAGCGGCGCCCGTGCCGAGCGCCTGGGACGACGTCACGTCGTCTGGCACCACCTCGTGGTCGGCGAGTCCCACCGATCCCACCGGTCTGCCCGCCCAGAGATCGGCAGCCTCGGCGAGGCACCGGCGGGCCGAGGCGGCAGCTGCGGCGCCGGCCGAGGCGCCCCCCTTGACGCCCTTGCCCCCCAGCAGCTCTCGTGCCGCCCGAGCAGCCCGTGCCCCCGCCGACGTTCCCTGGGCGCTCTCGTCCCAGAGACCCAGGTCCTTGAGCTTACGCGCCACGGCCGCGCTCGTGTGGCGCTCACCCAGCGCGGCAACGAGCCGGGCGGTGGCGTCGCGGCGGCCCGCGACGTCGACATGGAGGCGCCGCACGACGTCCTCTTCGTCCACCGTCCACCCACCCCTGCGGCGACGCACGTCGTTCGCAACCTCGCGGGCCCACTCGCCGGTGTCCTCATCGCCCAAGAGGCGCGTCCGCTTGTGGCTCTTGCGGCGAGTACGGAGTCCGCCATGGAGGCGCCGCTCCTCGGCGTCCTGCCATCCATAGTCGCACGCGATGTCCTCGGCGTCGCCACGCGTGCACTGGAAGAGGACTTCGACAAAGGCCAGCGAGCGCACATTGGCCCGTATCTGACTCTCGCGCTCGGCTCGTTGCTGCGCCTGCCGGTCCACATGATTTTCTTCATTTGGGGGTGCACCCCGTGTGGGTGCAGGCGACACTGCTCCCGCGGGCGAGAGGAGAGAAGAGGTATCGGCGGCCGTCGCCAGAGCGTCGGCCGTCCTGGGCGCCAATCTAGCCAGCAGTCGCGCCGTCGTTCCCTGGGCGAACCGAAGCAGCTCGGCATAGCGACGGATGTGCCCACGGCGCATGGCCGGGTCGGCCTTACCCCCAAGCTCTGGGGCGTTGAGGACGTCGTCCAGCGTCAACAAACAGGGCAAATTCCACACCATGGCCCCGAGGCCCATGCCCCCCTCGGCCTTGGGCAACGAGACGCGCCGGAGGAAGGCGACGGCGCAGTGGAGAGAAAAGGCCGGGGCGTCGCGCCACCCCGCCATCACCTGGACAAAGAAAGCGACGACCGAGGGCAAGGCCAACTCGGACGCGACGCGACGCCGCAGGTCGAGAACGATCTCGGCAGTGGCGCCATCGCGGCGCTCGGCGTCCTCGTCCTCGAGGTCGGCCGCGGCCTGGGCTCGGGCAGCCGCCTCAGCGGCAGCGGCATCGCCAACCTCGCCACCGCCCGCTGCGGCACGGGCCTCGGCAGCGGCCTGGGCAACAGCCTTCTTGGCGCGCTCGGCTCGCTCGGTCTTGCGTTCCTTGCGGCGCCGCTGAGCGACGACGAAGCCCCCCTCCTCGGCTCCGTCGAGCCGGTCCAATGTCTTGAGCACCACATGCGCGGCCTCGCACAGATTGTGGGCATCGGCGCGGGTGCCGCCCGCAGCTGGCGCATGGGTCCTGATCGCTTTACCGAGGAGCGGTAGGAGGCCCGACTCCCGCTGATCGTCAAAGAGGAGGCGGCGCTGCAGGCGGTCAGCCGCGTCCCGGTCGTCGTCAGTGCCCAGCCGCACGGCCGCGTCAAGGGCAAACATCAGCTCCTTGAGGAGGCCCAGGGATGCTGCCTGCAGACGAACGTCCTTGTCTGGGGAGGACACGGGCGTGTCAAGCTGCCTCGTCCACAGCTGCTGAACCGCGCTGAAAGTGTCCCACCCAAGGGTGGCGGCGACGCGGCGCAGGCCCGCGCCGGCTCGTGCCTTGTCCCCCGACGCAGAGTCGGCTTCGGCGCGGCGGCACGCGGCCTCAACAAACCACCGGGCGACGGCCAACCAACGGAGCAGGTCGTCCCGGTCGAGCCGGGACACGCCTATCCCCTTCTCGACTTCGCGCCGGAGGACGTCCATGAGGCAGTCGTAGCCTCCCTCGAGCATCGAGTCGGCGAACGACCAAAGCGCGACGTGACCGGCGTCGGACAGGGGAGCTGCTGCAACGGCTCCCATCTCAGAGGGCCCAACGTCGGGTGCCGCAACGAGGCTCCCCTTTCCAGGGCCCCCCTTCCGCAAAGCGATCGACGCCAGCGGGTCCGGCACGTGGCGCGATTCGGCACCGACGCGAGCAGCGGCATTGGCAGAGGTCCGGACGGCGAGGTCACGGCTGGACCCGACGGCGGAGCCCCCGCCCACGGCAAAGACGCGACCAACCCCTACCACGCCCGCCTTGACTGTCGCCCGCTTGCCCCCAATCCGCCCCGGCTCCGCGGCGTCGGGGAAGACGGGCCGAGACCCGTTGGGGAGCTGCCGGACCAGGCCGCCCCGGTGGAAGCGGGGGTGCCGCCGAGCATCTGGGGGGGGGGGGGCGGCCCCGGCTCCAGCCGCGCCCACGGCCGCCCCGAAAAAGCCCCGCCCTGGTCGATCGACAGACGTCAGCGGCGACGACCCGTCGCGCTGAGCCGGCTTCCGAGAGGAGGGCAGTCTCGGACTCTGACGGCTGCGCCCGGGTCGGGGGCGCCAGGGCTGGCGCCTCCAGCGAGGTGGGCGTGGCAATGGGGGCGGCAGCGGCTTCCGCAGAGAGACCCTCGGGTCTTTCTTCGGCGCCTCCACCTTTCGCCAAAGCAGCACCCTCCTTCTCCGCATCAAGTCCGGCCCGGACCACCGCGGCCGGCGGAGTGCCGCCCAGCAAGCCCGCGACCACTTCAAGCAACAGCGCCGCGTCCTGTTTGAACGGCGCCTCATGGGCGTGGCCCGCGGCAGCCGCCACGACGTCGAGCGCTGCCTCCTCCCCCAGGCGCTGCACGAGGGCATCGCGGCTCCCCGCCCCTCGCGCCTTGTCGGGCAGCGCGAGGAGGTTGCGCAGAAAGGTGAGGACGAGCTGCAGCGTCTGGGCATCCCGCTCAGTCATGCGCGGGTGCCGGCTGAGCGGACCTGCAGCGAGGCCCACGAGAGTGCCTAGAGCCCCGTCGGCCTCGACCACGGCCCGGCGCACAACGGCGGCCGCCGAGGCCTGCCGGGCGGCGGCGTCGCGGGGCAGGCCGGGCTCGGGAGGGAGGCTCATCAGTGTCGCTAGCCGCAGCGCCTGGTAGGCCACATCGGCGTCGTCGGCGTAGTGGACAAGAAGGGGTACCAAGTCCCGCTCGGCCGTGCGCCACGCAGCCAGGTGGAAGAAGGCCTCGCGCGTGTCGGGGTCGTCGTGGGCGAGGAAGCGCTGGAGGTCCTTCAGGCACTCTGGGGTAGAGAAGGGCGGGGTTGGAGAAGGGCTTCGGGGCGTGTTCCCTGGAGGCCGCGAGGCTCCACCCGACGGAGCGCGGAGCGCTGCGGCCGCCGCGGCGGATCCCGTCGCAGTATCCGCGTAAGAAGCGCACCCTCGCAACGAAGACGAGCACGTGCGGGTCGCCGGAGCGCCCGACGGCTGGCTGGCCGTCGAAACGCCGGTCGTTGTCACAACCGCGTTTCTCACGCTGCGCCTCAATCGAGGCGGTACCGCGACTCGCGCGAACGCGATATCTCTTCGAAAGTGGCGCGCAGCTCCCGTAGCGCTCCAGAGAACCAGCGAGGGCCTGACGCTGGATCCCAGCGTGTCGCCGTTGTCCTTGACGGTCACTCGCCCACGCAGTCGTCATCCTTGACATAGACCTGTTTGGCCGATCCATCGTCGTCCGCGTCATCGTGGGGGCGCCACCGGCCGAGGCTTGTCGCCGTGTCGATGAGCAATGCCCGGTCAATTCCGGTCGGCTCTTCTGCTGGGCCCCATAGAGCCTCCGGCCCCGCCCCCGGGCCGACTGTCGCGCGGCGGTGCACCGCCGCCATTCCGATGGGTGCTGCCTGTCGAAGGGGATCCGAGGGGGAAAGGAAAGGAGGGACGGGCAACGAGACGGGGGCGTGGGAGGACGTCACGCCGCTGCCACCGCGCCCACCCAGGGACTTCGCTTGAGCAATTGAGGGCAGTGCCGCGTGCCAACCGGATTTTCGCCTCTCCGGCGATATTTCCTGTGGCTTCCTGGGAGCCCACATCTCGCGAACTCGAGGAGTGGTTAGAGAAGCCCCAAAGGTCTCCCGTGGGGGACAACAACCCAGGAAAAATCGGTGAGGGACGGACGACATCTCTATGCCTGGACCGACACGGTTGACATCTCCACTTGATCTCGTCCCAGCCCGGCTGTTACGAGGTAAGGGTATCACAGCGTAGCTGTTGATGGAGATGGACGACGAGAATGGAGCCCGATGCCGCTGCCGCTTCCGCTCCCACAGCTGGCCTTCCATTCTCTCTTCTCCTCCCCAGTCTCTACCCCGTGATAGAGAGCAACGCGAGCCGGACCCAGGGCACCTGGACCAACAGAGTGCTGATGATGCCGACGACGGCATAAGCCAGGGCGCAGTAGGGAAGGGCCTCGGGCTCCTTGGCGGCTAGGGCGGCCGTGCCCAGGCCGTGGGCGCTGGCTGCAACGGCCATGCCCCGCACGATGGGGTCCTTGAACTTGAGCTTGTCGAGAACGACCTGGGCAAAGGCCGCGCCCAGAAGACCCGTGAGCATGACGCTTGTGGCAGTCACGGCAAGGGCGTCGGTACCGAGGGCCGTCGAGATGGGCAGGGCGAGGGCGACGGTCACAGACCGGGCGACGACAGCGCGCGAAAGGAGCGCCGGCACCCCGAGCCAACTGGCAAGGTAGGCCGAGCTGAAGAGTCCAAAGGTGGCCCCGATGAAGCAGCTGCCGATGATCTCGAAGAAGTGACGCTTCATGATGGCACGCTGGGGGGGGAAAAAGGAGATATTAGGGGTGGGGAGGGGTTCGGGGCGGCGGGCCCTCAGCAGAGTCCCAAGCGGTTGGCGGCTTCGGGGCCGCCTTGAGGATCGGAGTCAGTGACGTCGTCGCTGCAACGGGATCTGGGACTTTGCCGGCGTCGTCACATCGAAGTTATCGGCAGGGTACCCCGCGTCGACCCTTCCCACCGACCCCCTTGCCTGCTCAAAGATCCGGAACCCGAACGACAGAATGACACATCCCAGGAATGACATGAGAACGTCTCCAGGCCCCAGGGTACCTCCCACCCCGCGGGTGAGGTAGAGACGTAGAGCGGCGGGGAAGGAGGTGGCCCCAGCCGAGGCGCCGACGACCGACACCATCCACGCCGCCGCCATGCCGCCGGCGGCGGTGACGACCACAGGGGGGACCACGGCCTTGAACTTGGGGGGGGCGGCGTTGCCGGCCATCTGGAAAAAAGGGAGGGGGGTGGAAAAATCGGAGGGAAACGTCCGGACTGGCGGGGCGACGAGTGCAGCGTGGCCGCCCAGTGCCTACCAACCCATCGATCCCCCCACTCGCGTGTCCAAGCACAGTCGCCGAGAGAAGCAGTATCGCCGTCGGGGTCGCTGACGCGAGCAGAGGCACCGGCAACGCCCCGATCACAGGCAGCGCGGAAGCCGCCGTTGTGCCCTGCCCGAGGGCCACGGCCGCGGCCGCAGCGGCCGCGATGGCCACCCAGGCCTTCACATGGATGCCCGTGAAGGGAACGCTGGCCGTCTTGGGCGTGGCGGGCAGGGTCGTCGTCTTGGTGAACTTGCGAATAAGGACGGCGGCCTGGGAGCGGTGGGTGGGAGGAAGAGGAGGATTTCAAGTAGGGACTAGAGGAGTCGTCGTGGGCGGCAGGTAGGATCGCCAAGGGTCGAAATGTGGGCGGTGGCCGGGCCGACGTCGGAGCGCGGGGAAGGAATAGGGACGGAGATGGAGGGGTCCGCCGCCTCGGTGGCAGAGGCGCCTGGCGACCGGGGGTGACTGACCGACGACCGAGAGAGAATGATGACAGACAAGCTGAGGGCGCTGCGAGCAGCGCCTCCGCCCACCGTCCTAGCCTAGCATGCCACGATTTGGCAAGCTAGCTACTCCAGTGAGGGCTGGGCTCATCCGCTGAGGGTTGTGGCGCGGCTGGGCCGCGGATCAACCCTCGCGTACCCACTCTGCTTCCTCGCCTGAGCCGTGGCGACTAAAGAGCCAAGCCCTCCCAGTACGAGGGAGAGGAGGATGCGTCCTGCGGCGGTGGGCGGCACGGTACCTGCGGCGAGGGGAACCGTCACCATGATGGGCACGTAAAACAGGGGCAGCCACCGCGCGATCCAGTCGAGTCCCGGCCGAAAGGCGTCGACGATGCGGTCGGCGGCACTCTCGTCCACCTCGGCCAGGGCCAGCAGGGCAGCGACAATTGCAAACATGCCCGCGAGGGCTGAGGGGAAGGTCACACCCCGGGACGACTGAAAGGCGAATAGAGCGCGGTCCGCGGCGAACATGAGGGCGAGGGGGATCCACTTGGACAACCAGATGCCGACAGGGCCACGCAGAGATCGCAGGCTGTCGACTGACCGGGCCGCCACGACGTCAGAGACGGGTCGGCAGACGGCGCCGTCCTCCGTAAGCTCGCACACGAGGTCCTCCTCGACCTCGGCAGCGTCGTCGGCCATGTCGACCCGGCCGCCGTCCGACGCCCGGACCTCAGGATGCCGGCGGGGTTGGGCGCTGCCGCTGCCCCGAGGCCGATTGGCAAACGAGAGAGAAGTACGCGGGTCGGCCAGGGAGGCGGCGGGGGAGCGCGCCGCGATCATCATCACGGCGCGTGGCCTGTTGTGGGGGGGGGCAGGGGGGGTCGGGATCGCACGTTCACGTCCTGGGGAATGCCGACCAGACAGCCGGCCGACCGCGCCGCTCCCTCGTCCCAGCCTTCTCGCACTCGCCTCATCTGAGTCGCGAGCTGCATCATCGCTGAAGTGCTCACTCCGTCAAGTGTCGCAGTCAGCTGTTTTTCCCCATCGCGCGGGGGAGTTTGGGCTCGGCGACGAGGCGCCTCGAGGGGGGCCCGTCGACTGGGCCGTTGCCTTCGTTCGCCCACATCCGCCCCCGACTCGCCGCACCCCGGCACGCCAGCACCCCGGCGGGGCTAAAGCGCCTCAGCGAGCGTGGCGCCTCTCACGACCTCGATTTGGGGAGGGTGGAGGGGGTGGGGTGGGCCCCCCGGACCTTGGCCGTTGTTTGCACGCTCGCTTTCTCCTGCTTCCGGTAGTGTTCGCGTTCACCAAGCCCCATTACCCCCCCCCCCCCCCCCCCCCCCCCCCCCCCCCCCCCCCCCCCCCCCCCCCCCCCCCCCCCCCCCCCCCCCCCCCCCCCCCTCCCCCCCCCCCCCCCCCCCCGC
>Ga0181573_10003226_pt1 | contig 14583 bp, 12 predicted proteins | sample 101ome_25_FD_148643 | JGI IMG/M metagenome (GOLD analysis project Ga0181573, IMG submission 148643) | Coastal salt marsh microbial communities from the Groves Creek Marsh, Skidaway Island, Georgia - 101409BT metaG (spades assembly) | ecosystem: Environmental > Aquatic > Marine > Intertidal zone...
CGTCGGCGGATCCGTCCATCGCTTCCATCGCGCCCGCCTTTGTGCCCATCATGGAGGGGGTCGAGACGGGCTCTGCCGATGCAGCCCAGCTCCAAGACCTGCGGAGACTCCAGCGCGTGGTCAGGGCGTGTGCGTTGGGCGGTCGCGTGCTCCCGTGGGTCGGCGGCGCGATGATCGTCGGGGGACTCGTGATGATCTTGCGGAGTCTGAGTCTGGGCGGGGAGGCGTCGGAGGGAGACGGAGACGGAGACGGAGACGGAGACGGAGAGAGGTACGGGTACGCCCGGCTGAGGAGCGACGACGACGACGACGACGACGACGACGATCGCCTCGAAGCCGCCCTCCGCTGGGAAGAAGAGGAAGCGAGAGAGGGAGAGACAGGAAGCTGACCCCCTTCTTCGTGTAAGAAAAAAATCATTCGTGATCCGTGATGGATGGAGATCCAAATCATCAGGTGGACATCCCGCAGCTGCGACTGCAGCTGGCGAGCGACCCGTTCAATAGCATCGTCTGGGACGAATTAATTAATGCGACATCGAACGCCTATCCGGACGGTCCGGAGCGCGTGTCGGCGATGCGTGAAGCGTATGAGTCGGTCACGCTCCAGTTCCCCACATCCACGTCGTATTTCCGTGAGTTCTGCGAGTTTGAAATCAATTCGGGCACGCCCGAGACCGTCAAGGCCCTGTTTGGTCGCTGTCTTCTCGTCTGCTTGGACGTGGACCTGTACGGGTTGTACGTTGACTACATCAAGTCGGCGAGCCAGGACGACCAAGCGCAGATTCGGGCGTGCCTGGAGTTTGCGCTCGAGCACGTCGGGTGGGACTGCAGAAGCGGCGGGTTGTGGGAAGAGTACCTCGAGTTGTTGGTCAAGGCACAGGACGGGAAGGACGTGGCGAATGTACGGCAGGCGTTTCATCGGGCGCTGGTTGTTCCTTCGAACTCGTTGGACCATATCTGGGGCATGTATGAGGCGTTTGAAACCTCGACGAGCAACAAGGCGCTGGCCAAGCGGGCGTTGGACGAGTGGCGGACGACGTACCACGCGTGCAAGGCCGTGTCGAACGCTCGTCTGGAGCTGAACGATCAGCTGGACACGAAGATGCTGCCGTTGCCGCCGGGGAAGGGCGGGCGGTATCAGATGGAGCAGGCGGAGAAGTGGCGGCGGTACTGTCGGTTCGAGCGGGACAATCAGGTCGGGGAGGACGGGTTTCGGCATGCGGAGCGGGTGGGTCTGGCGTACGAGCAGAGTCTGAGTTACTTTGTGCAGTTTCCGGACGTGTGGTTGGACTATGCCGAATGGAAGCGGGACGGGGAGGCGGGCGTCGAGGGGGCACTCAAGGTGTTGGAGCGGGGGCGTGAGGCGCTGCCGTCGGCGCTGGCGTTACATTTCATGGCCGCGGATCTGATGGAGGAGGCTGGTGACGTCGAGAAGGCGCGGGCCGTGTACGAGGCGCTGGTTGTTGTTGCCGGGGAGGAGAAGAAGAAGGGCGAGGGAAAGAACGAGGGAGACGATGGCGGCGAGGCGGAGGCGAATAGGCTCAAAACGCTGGCGTGGATCGTGTACATGCGGTTCACGAAGCGGGTCGACGGGGTGCAAAAGTCGAGGCTGCTCTTCATGCGGGCGAGGAAGTTTACGGGGCTGCAGTGGGAGGCGTACGCGGCAGCGGCGAGCTTCGAGTGGCTGAACGACGGGAATAAGGACGTCGCGTGCAAGATTTACGAGCTGGGACTGAAGACGTTCCTGAATACGCCGCCGTATGTGCTGGAATACGCCAAGTTTCTGATCGGCGTCGGGGACTTTGGCAACGCGCGGTCGCTGTTCGAGCGGGCGCTGACAGAGACGGCGGACGAGGAGACGGGGCCGTTGTGGGACGCGTTCATCGCCTTCGAGGCCGAGTGTGGCGGGTTTTCGACGGTCGCGTCCCTGCAGATCAGGCGGCGGGAGGCGCTGAGGGAGGCGTCAACGGACGACCCCCTGGACGCCATGCAGACGGCGCTGCTGCGATACAAGTTCTTGGATCTCTATCCGGGTCACGTGGACCAGTTCGAGGTGAGTCCGGAGCTGTTTGAGGATGCAGACGACGTGGCGGACGGCGACGAGGACGGCGCCGACGCCGACTTTGACCCCGCGGGCGGGGTCGGGGGCGGTCCCGAGGGTCATGCGGAGGAACTGCACTCGCTGGGAGGCCCCGGCGGGAGGCGGGGTCCCGGGCCCGGGCCCGGGCGGCGTCCGATGGTGCCGAGGGAACTGCACGGGCTGGCGATGCTGTTGCAGCGGGGGGAGGTCGAGGGGCCGATCCCCGAAGTCGACTATGTGCTCGGTCCCGTGATGTCGTTCGACTTCACGCCGGCGGGCATATCCCGACACGAGGCCGCGCTGGGCATCGGCGGCAGCGACAGAGGCGGCGGCCCGCGCAAGCGCGGCAGGCGGATGTGAGACGGTCGCCGAATAGTAGCAAGAGCTGAGTTCTTCACACTCCGCAGATATTTATTCGTCTATTTGTCCAGTAAAAGGAAACATCGTCAACGGTTCGCTAGTATTGTTCCGGTCAATGAATTGATGCTGCTTCGTGCTTTTGCGCTTTGATGCGACAAGCCTACTTGCGGCTCCGGGTGGACCTCCTGGCCGGGGTCGTCGACCGGCTTCCCGAGGACTTCTTCGAGCCGGTGGACGTGGACCTCTTGGCCGGAGCCTTCTTCGCCGGGGACTTCTTGGCGGCAGTCTTCTTGGCGGCCGAGGTCGAGCGCTTGGGCTTGGGGCTGGCGGACTTGGCCTTCGCCGGAGCCTTCTTGGCGGCCGGGGCCTTCTTCGCCGGCGACTTCTTGACGGACGCGCTGCGTCCCCTCGAGGTCGACGCCTTCCTCGCCGCAGGAGAGGCAGACTTTGTCGCCTTCTTCGCCGCCGGCTTCTTCGTGACGCTGCGCGAGCGCCTGGTCGGCGCGACGGCGTCCGTCGCCGCGGCCTCGGCGACCTTGGCGGTCGGCTTTGACGGCCTGGCAGAGCGTGGAGAAGTTTGGGGGAATGAGCGTGAGGGTGGGGAGTGAGACTCGAGTGATCCGGAGATCTCATCTCTCGCAACCGACAGAATTTGGCGCGGAGAGATCGACGACTCACCGGGCAGACGTGCGGCTCTTCTTTCCGCTCGACTTCTTGCTTCCGGTCTTAGACAGCACGGAGAAGAGGTAGATGGTCAGAGCAACCGTCAGCAGGCAAACGGTCAGGGGAAATGCGAGGGCGTTCGGGACGCCCATTTGGGCAAGAATGGGAGCTAGCGAGGTCTCCACCACCGCCTTCGCGTTGGCGAGCATCGTCTCGATCTGGTTCGACATCGTTGTTGGTTTGGGGAAGGATACTACACGTTTGTGAGTGATTTTTTCTCAGAGAGCGGTGACCTTGCGAGTTCGTTGGCCGGCCGTTCGGACGGAGCCTGGGCAGTCGAACGAACGAAAGGACGATCGTTCGGCCCGCTGGCTCGACCCGGTGGCTCGACCCGAAGGATTCCCCGGCCCACACGGCGCAACGGCGCGACGGCGCAACGGCGCGACGGCGACCGGCAGCGGACAGCGGACAGCGGACAGCGCGCGAGCTGTAGGAGGAGGGCCCGCGGAAGCGTCGGTCGACCTTGCGGTCCGGGCTATCTGAAACATTCCCCGACATCTCAAGGAATGATTACCGTCAGCCACAAAACTCAAGCAAAATCGTCATCTCAATACGTTCATCGTCGTTGATTCCAGCCACACGCCGCGCTACAGCAGCGTCACAATGTACCCGCACGCCATGGCCGCCGAGTAGACAGTCACCGCCGCGGGGACAATTTTTCGCGTGTTCTTCGCCTTGATGCCCATCAGCGCAGCCAGGCAGATCGCCGTGGCCAGCGCCAGGATCGTTCCGACCTTGCTGGTCGGCACGCCCATCAGAGACGCGGCAATCAGGAGGAGCACCGCCACCCCGCTGCTCACAATGAGCGACTGCGTCGACCCTTTGCGCACGTAGGCCGCAATGCCTCCGGCCACCACGATGAGCGCGAAGGCGTACGTCCATCCCTTCATGGGCTCGTCGCCGCCGCCATCGCCCCTTCCGCCCCAGCCGCCTCCGCCCTTGCCGCCCTTGCCGTCATCGCCACCGCCGTAGCCGGGAACAGCGTTCGGCGAGATGTTTTCCCTGACCTCGGACAGCTGGCCGCTGAACGACGAGGCCGAAGGGATCTGGTAGCGCCACCACGCCTTCTTGCCGAGTCCCTTCCGCTGGCCGCGGGCTCCGCCATCCCTGTAGGACGGGAGGTTCTTCGGGGCCTGGCCGACGCCGGTGCGGTAGTTCGGGAGCGAGTAGTCCGGGACCTTGCCGACCTTCAGGTCGTAGTCGGGCAAGCCGTTCTTGTTGTCTGTCGGGTCGTCCGAAGACGACGACGACGACGACAGTCCCCCGAACGTCGGGCTCGAGTCCCAGAAGCCGGCACGCGCCTTTGTTGGCGAACGAACGAGCGAGTGAGCGCGTGAGCGTCAGTGAGCGTAAGTGAGCGCGTGAGCGCGAGTGAGAGTGGGGGCGTGCGAACGCCCCGCTCGTTCAAGTGCAGCTGACATACAATCGTCCTGGACCGATTACTCCGACTGTCCGCCAATCCGGGACACGCCCGCGTCGGAAGCCTGTGAAAAGCCACCTGTATCATCTCTTTCGGGGATGGGAGTTCGGAGAATTCTGATCAAAACTCTGATATGGTCTGATATGGGAAAGGGCTTGTGCGTACAACGATGAATGACTCAGTACGCCACCGACCACCCCTTCTTCTTCCGTCCTTCCTCGGACACCTCCTCGACACCGGCTGCCCCCTGGAACAACACGGACAGCACGTCCCGCTTCGAGCACTCGCTCCAACCGCTCACGACATCCGAGCTCGTCCGCCGCATCGACATCTGCGCCGGCGCGGTCAGCCCCGGACAGTTCCAACCGAACTCTATACAATTCACCGCATCCTCCCGGCGATCGCCCGAAAGCAATACGACATTCGCCAGCGACTCGGTCGCACCGACGGCACTCGCGAGGAACGCTTCGTCCAATCGGTCCGTCATCAAGCGCCTGAGGGACCGATTTCGGTCCCCCAGGCGCTTCTCCCGCTGTTCGTTCGCCTGAAAAAACGGCAGCGCCCGCCCAGCGTACACCTCGACGATCCGCCGCCGATTCGCCACAGCCGCCGCAATCCCCTCGTCTCCCAGGTGCGCATACGCTTCCGGCACGACATCCAGCACGTGCAGACCGGGCCCGTCCACCCCGCGCACCGCCAGCTCCCGCATCAGCTGATGCGACGCACAGTAGAAACAGAAAAAGTCCACGAGACAATCGTCCAAGCCCAACGGGAAGCAAGGGATCGCCGGCGGCAGCCCATACTTCTGCCGCACCTTCCTCCTCGCGTTGCACGTATACACGGCCCCAAAGTTCGTGCACACGTTCCCGCACAAGCTCAACACCTGACCAATACCGCACGAGAACACGCACGCCATCGCACACCCCAGCCCGCACAGCGCCCGTACATCACTCTGATACCCGTGCCGCCCCACCTCATACACCGGCATCACGTACTCCCGCCCCAACGCGCCCGCATACGCCGCCCTAGACCACCGCATCTGCCGCCACCCGGTCCACAAACACTGGTTCCACGTCTTCCCCAGACACCACCCCCGCCACAGCCACGGCCGCCACCGAAAACTCGTCCAGCACGGCACGTGCACCGCGTGCTTGACAAACTTCGCCTTGGGAGTCCACATATCGAACTGGCACGAAGCGCAAAGCGCGAGTGAGCGTCGTGCCAAGCGTAGTGCCAAGCGCGAGCTCGATAGAGGTCAATAGAGCTCAATGGAGTTCAATACACACCAAGCCCACCGTCCAGGACCCTTCTCGAACCTTGTTCCGGTAGGCAAGCGCGACCGCATCCAGGCTTGGCGGGACCCGGTCCCTGGCGAACGAACGAACAAAGTGAGCGAGCGCAGGCCGACGTAGCCGTCGAAGAGGAAACAAACACCCACCGGAAGTCTACGCCTTTGAGCGACAACACCTTCTGTTGGAGAACGCTCCCATCGTCAGGAGACCAGCAGGCTATCCATGAGCCCCTCGTGCACGGCGCGATTGTCCGTTCGATGGCTGAAGTGTACAGGTTCGCTGTTGTCAGGAGCAACCACCGACACGCTTTCTGCTGCTGCTGCTGCTGCTCCTCCACCTCCTCCTCCTCCTCCTCCTCCTCCTCCCGTTGCTCCTCGAGCTCCGCAGTCGAAGCACCTGCGCCACAGCGTCGTCCACGCTCGGACATCGAGACCGCGTTTTGGTTTCGATCCATCTCGAGGCACCCAGAAGAATTTGTCAGTCATCCTCGATGCCGTCAACTTCGAGTCGTGGACGAGGACGAGGACGAGGACGAGGACGAGCCCCCGTCGACCTTGACTCGGCCATCGGGGGCGGGGGCCAAATCGCCTCCCGGAAGGCAATCTTCTGCCCGAATTCGCTCATCGTCGCATGCAGCGGGGCATCGATTCGCGTGTACAGTGCGCTCGGTTCGGGCGAGCTGCTGTTTCAGATGGAGGGTCATACGGATGAAGTCACCGACCTCTATCTCAGCGACGCGTCGTCGTCGTCGTCGCGGCTCTTTTCGTGTTCGAAGGACGGGTTCATCCGGCAGTGGAGTCTCGATAGCGGGGCCTGCGTGGGTTCCTGGGAGCTTCCGGGTCGTCGGCCGGCCGAGAGTGTGGTCGTGGTGGGCGATACGGCGTACGTGTCGTTCTTCTGGCGTGGGGAGGATGCGGGGCGGATCCTGGCCTTTGACTTGGATGCGGGGCGGGCGAACGAGGTGCGGATCAAGCTGTCGACGCCCAGGCCGGTGGTGTGTTCGTCCAGTTCCGGTTCTGTTTCATCCTTTGGATCCGGTCTTGGACGAGAGCATGCGTATCGGATTGTGGCGACGCACGATCGGCATACGATTCTGTTGTGGGACGTCGGTCGGGAGGGGCTTGGGAGGAAGAGGGCGCTGCGCTTGCATCATACCAAGGCGTTTACGTGCGTGGCGGTGAGTCCGGACGGGTCGAGGGTGGCCGCCGGGGACGTGACGGGGCGGATACTGATATGGCACGATTTGAAGCAGGGGATGGAGGCGGCGGCGGACAACAACAACGACGCCAACGATGCCAACAATAACAATAGCAACGAAACGATGGATGACGACGTTCAGGAAGATGCAGAGGGGTTTGTGGAATATACAGAGCCACCGGCCGCGAGCGTGCACTGGCACGCGCACGCCGTGGGGTGTCTGTCTTTCAGTGTGGACGGGAGGTATCTGTTGTCCGGGGGAGAGGAGGCGGTGCTGGTGCTGTGGGACGTCAAGACGTCGGGGCGTGCCTACCTGCCGCGGTTGGGCGGGCCGCTGACGGGCATCGCGCCGTCGCCGGAAGACCCGGCCAAGTACTGTTTGCGGCAGTCGGATAACACGCTGCGGGTGGTGAATATTGCGTCAATGATGATCGAATGTTCGATTCATGGGGTGCGGCCGGCGCCGCGGGCCGGTTGCGGGGCGCCGATTTGCTTCGAGGGTCGGCACGGGTGTGCGGTGGTGGTCGGAGACCATTCCGTGCTGCAGTTCTTCGACGTGTCTCGGGACGTGCATGTGGATAGATTGCAGCTGTCGCGACGTAATATTGTGTCGATGTCGGGGGAGGAGGACCATGGGGTGGTCGTGGAGGCCGTCGCCTTTGACGACACGGCCGGCCTGTTGGTGTCTGTGGAGACGTCTGGGGACAACCAGTTGCTCAAGTTCTGGGATCGCTCGCCGGACGACCAGCAGCAGTATGGCATACCGTATAGGTTGAACACGCTGGCGGAGAACCCGCACAGGACGGCGTCGGGCAACCACGCGGTGACGGGCGTGGCAGTCGCAACCGCCAGGGCGGGCAAGGTGGGTCGGCGCGCGGCGAGCCTCGTGGCGACGTGCAGCGCGTCTGGGGACTTTGCGCTGTGGGAAACGCACCGGGAGGCGGCAGAGGTCCGCTCGGCAGTCACCTGGCGGAAGATGGCCGTCATCCCGGGCCACCACGGCGACCCCTTGACGGCGGTGGCGTTTTCCTCGGACGGCTCCCTGGTCGCAGTCGCCGGCGACCGGGGCGCGCTCTCCCTGTGGGACACGACCTCGTGCGCGTTCGTCGGCGAGCTGCCTCCGGCTTTTGACGTCGTCGCGGTCGACACCGCTGTCGACGACGCCTCTGACCCGTCGGGGCCGTCGAGTTCCAACTCGATGACGTCCCCCCGGGCGACCACCGCGGTGTTCTTCCTGCCGGAATCCCCACTCGCGGTCTACGTCTGCGCGTCGGGCATCGCCGTCTACGACGTCCTATCCCTCTCCATCGTCTGGTCGGCCGAGATCGAGGGCATCTGCAGCGTGGCAAACGACCCCGCTTCCAACCACTGGGCCATCGTCACCGCCGCCAACCACGTCCTCCTCTTTGAGGGCGACAGCAACAGGCCCAAGATGGGATGGTCCATCCGCCAGCGCCAGACGTCCATTCCCAAGCCTCCAACCCTGAATCCGGCGACGAGCGGCGGGGCAAGGGCCGCAAAGACGGCACAGACGGCCAAGGCGGGAAAGCCTCGCTCGGCCGTCTCCGAGATTGCCTTCGTGCCGCGCGGCACCACGACGTACAACGCGGCGCTTCCGACGTCCGTCCCCGGATGCAGCCCACTGGTGGTGTTTTCCCCGGACCGAGAGTTCATGAGCGTCACCAGGGACCCGGGGATGGGCCCGCGGACGAGGGCCGCGAGCGACCTGTACCTGTCCGGTGGCATCCACGGCGACGAGGGCAGAGAAACGTCCGGGTACAGGGCCATCTTTGGATCGGCGCCTCGGAGTATCCGGGACGAGAACGAGAACGAGAACGAGAACGAGAACTGGTGGAACGGGAAAGAACCGGCGGCCGGCCGTGGTACCTTCCCGGCCGGTCTGGTCCTCAGCGGATCCGTCTCCGACTTGGCAGTCACTTATTTGGAAGCGCTTCTCGAGTGATGATGCGTTCGTCGCTCTTCGTTCCTCGTTCGTCGCAGTAACAGTAAGAGTATCAGGACAGTAGTATCAGTACAGCGAACAACGTGGATCGAAATTTTGTCTGAACCGACACCGCGATCGATGACGTTGGAACGCGTCCACGTGGGACAGGAGCGGGCCTCGCCTCGCCAGGGCGTGGTGGAGAGTATCATGAAGGAGGCTGGGCTCTCGCATCTGAGCGACGGCTTTGCTGGTATGAGCGTTGACAAATTCCGTGACTTGATGATACAAGAGTACGAATCGTTCGGGGTGTTCGACGTGGAGGACAAGCAGGCCCTCTTCAAGGTCGTCAAGGACGTCGACCGGTACGTGGGTCTCTCTCTCAGCCGTGAGGGCGTGCGGGAGGCGACGACGGTGGAAGCCGAGCGGGGGGACGCGTACGGCGACGGCGACGGTGACCCGTTGGTGGATACGGTGGACGGGGACGACGACGACGACGACGGGGCGCTGCTGGGGGATGGGCTCGATCTGGACCTTGGGCTCGATCTGAACAAGAATAACCTCGATCTGGACGAGGAGCCCTCGTTTCTGGACGTGGAGGACGATGGCGACTTAAACCTCGGCGTGGAGGACCTCATGGCGGAAGACGAGGAGATGCGTTCGGCGAGCGTCGCGGGTGCGGTTGCGGCCGTGCAGGTGTCGAAGGCGGCAGCCGCGTCGGCGGCGTTGGCGGCGGCGGCAGCGTCGGTCCCCGTCTCCCAGACGAGCATCCCGAGCATCCCGCCCATGCAGTCGGTCCGCGCGACAGATGCGGGCGACATGCCGCGCATTCGGGTGATTGTACGGAAGAGGCCGTTGAACGCCAAGGAGGAGGAGCGTGGGGACATCAACGTCATCCACTGCGACATGGAGGCGTCGTCGCTGACGGTGTACGAGCCCAAGACTAAGGTGGACACGACCAAGTACATCGAGAAGCACGACTTCAAGTTCGACGACGTCTTTGACGAGAATGTGGACAACGACGACCTGTATATCCAGGCGGTGCGGCCGCTCATATCGACGGCGTTCAACTCGGGCCGCGGCACGTGCTTTGCCTACGGGCAGACTGGCTCTGGAAAGACGTACACGATGGAGCCGCTGCCGCTCCGGGCCGCGGCAGATATCTTCCAGGTGGCCGATACCGTGGAAGAGTTCCGCGACGTGACGCTTAATGTGTCGTGCTACGAGATCTACGGCGGCAAGGTCTTCGACCTGCTCGGCGGCCGCGCGCGCCTCGAGGTGCGGGAGGACGCCAAGCGCAAGGTTCAGGTGGTTGGGCTCAAGGAGGTCCAGATCAAATCGATCGACGATCTCTCGAAGCTTTGCCAGCACGCTGCCTGCGCGCGGTCGACCGGTTCGACCGGCGCCAACGACGAGAGCTCGCGGTCCCACTCGGTGATGACGTTTGCGATCAAGCGCCCCAGGGACGGCGGACATGCCACGTCGAGGATGGCCGATGAGGCGCGCATCAACAAACAAGTTGGCGTGGCCTCCTCCAAGGCCGACAAGGCGATCATCGTCGGCAAGCTGTCGTTCATCGACCTGGCCGGCAGCGAGCGCGGTGCCGACACCTACGACAACGACAAGCAGACGCGGCTCGAAGGAGCCGAAATCAACAAGAGTCTGTTGGCGCTCAAGGAATGCATTCGAGCCCTGGATATGGACGCGGGACACGTGCCGTTCCGGGGATCCAAGCTGACCTCGGTCCTCCGCGATTCGTTCATCGGCAAGAACGCCAGGACCGTCATGATTGCCAACGTCTCCCCCTGTTCGAGCTCTTGCGAGCACACCCTGAACACGCTCCGATACGCCGATCGCGTCAAGGAGATGAAGAAGGACGAGAGCAAAAAGAAGTCGAGCAGCAGGCGGGAGAGCATGGTCGACTTTCCGGGCATTGGGAGCGTCGGTGGCGTCGCCGAGGCCGCAGCCATGCTGCGCTCCGACGCCATCGCCGCCAAGCTGATGCAAAGCGTCGCCGAGCGGGAGAAAGAGCGTGAGAGAGAGAGAGAAAAGAATGTCGAGCGGGCCAGCGATCGCACGGCCGACCCGCCCGCCAGGATCCACGCCCACCGCAGCGGCCTCGCCAGGGCCAGCATCACGACGACCGCCACCACCGCCACGACGACCGCCACGACCACGAGCAAGACAAGAACGAATAATAAAGAGACGTCGTCGTCGAATAAAGACGTCGTCGAGATGCACAGGCAGCACATCGAGGACGTCATGGGCCTCCTGCGCCGAGAGATGGACCTGCTGGCAAAGTCGTCTGACCCGGCGGCGCCGACGGGGATCACGCTGGATGAGTACGCGCGGGAACTCAAATCGATCCTGAAGCAGCGCCTTAAGGCCATCACATCGTTGCAAAGCGCGTTGGAAAGCATTTGAACCTGACTTTTACACTGTGGTAACGAGGGCCGCTAGCCCGACTTGAACAGGAGCACGCCCAGCTTGCCGACGTAAAAGTAACAAAAGTGCCGGGCCTCGTGCGTGACATAACTCCCAAAGTCCTGCCCCACGATACAGTGCCACGTGGGCGACACGCGACTGTCCATAGCTTTTTTGATGTAGTGAGCGATGTCGCGCGGGTGCTCGTGCGCTCGCACGGCCTCGACCGCCACCTCGATCACCTCTGCCTGCATCTCTTCGGTCATGTCGGTCGCCTTGATGGAGTGTGGCGTCTGTTTATTGAGTGTCGTTGTCGGAGGGACCATGATTTACGCGCGGAGGGGTGTCGTCGTGGGGTTTGGGTTTGATCGAATCGTTCTCGTGTCCGGCTTTCGTTTCGCGCAGCGGTGCCCGTCGCGCTCTCGCTCTCGAACCGTGAAGGTGCCTGCTTTAGATTTGGATATATGTACGTATCGTGATGAATGCGAGCGGCGTTGTGTACTTTTGTTTATTGTCGGTATTCGGAACGAATGAGGCCCCATTTTGACTCAGGCTGAGACGAGGTTTGCGACCCAAAGTCAAGGTTGACCTTCGGTTCCCGGCCGTTTGTTTGTTCGTCCGTTCGTCCGTCCGTCCGTTCGTCCGTCCGTCCGTTCGTCCGTCCGTTCGTCGCGCGTATTTAATATGTCGCTGAGACGCCTCGCCGTGGTCGCCGTGGTCGTTTCGGTGGCGGTGGCCGCGGTGGTCTCGTCGGCGCGCGCCGACGAAGACGAAGCCTCGTTTCTCCTGTCCACAGTTTACAGACTCCCAAACTCCCAGCAGCAGGCGTCCGGCCGGCGACAGTACGAATTGATAGCCAGCGCGGCGGGGTCCGAGGGCCTTTGGGACAAGCTGTGGGGAACCGATTGCTTCACTCGGGCGTTGCGCCAGTTCAGTTCAGAGTGTCGGGACCTCAAACCCTCGCAGAAGGCACGGCTGGCGTACTCCCTGACAAGGTGGGTATTGAACTCGACCGGCGTGCGCTCGGGCGCCCCGAAGCTCTCACTCGGTCGCTCGTACTCCAGATGTCAGCTGGAGGTGCACGGCGAAGCCGATACGGACGGCCGACTACGATGCTCGCCGAGCCAGTTGCTCAAGCACTGCCTCGATCGCCTCACGGATCGAGAAGCCAACCTCTACGTGTCGCAGCTCTCGCACATCGACACGTCGTAGGTATCGAACTCGACCGACGGGCGCTCGCTCTTCGTCCCGCCCTCACTCGCGCTACGCGCTTTGCTCGTTCGCCAACGCCAGCTGCTTGTTCATCCAGAACCTCAACTTCGAGGCGAGCGCGGAACGGACCCTCAACAACCTCGTGTCCTACAATATCAAGAACGAGCGAATGGTCAGGCTGATGACCGTCGAACTGGACGTCCTTCTGTCGGGGATGCAACGCTTGAACAACGCGACGGAAGCCGCCGCCATGTTCAGCGCGCAGTTGAACGAGGTGGCCGCAACGACCAGGGACGTTCGTGACATGCTCTCGGCGATCCATCAAACGGCGATGGATGTCGAAACGCAGCAGAAAAGCCTCGCGGCGACGGTGACTGCTTTGGTCACGCTGCAAGAGGAGGCGACGGCGACCTTGGCGGGCATCTTGGCGAGCGACGTGACACTGCAGGACGCGGTCTTCTACGCGCTGGCCATCATCTCGCTGGTCCTGGCCACCTCGATCGGGGTGCCGGCCAAGCTGCGGGGGGTCTATTTCGTATGGCTGGCGATCGTGCTCGCGGTCGAGCGGGCCTTCGAGCTGACGGCAGGCTCGAAAGTCGTCGTTCGAAAGTTCGTCGCGCTCGTGATTGCAACGGCCTGGTTTCTCGTCGAATGGATCCATCGCGTCGATCGAATGGCCACAGAGCGTCGTCGAGGATCCACGACGGCGAAGGCGGCTGAATGGTCGCCACCCGCCACCACGACGGCCCGGAGGCGGTCTCCCCGAGCGACGCGCAAAGGCTGAGTTTGGGTTGGATCGGATCGGATCGGATCGGATCGAGTCGTATCATTCACATCCGTGGTTGTCAATGTCAATGTCAGTATCAATTCATGGCTCCACTCCCCGACCAAACGCCCGGACCACCCGGTGGTGGACTTCGGCGTGAAGCACGGACCCCGCGTCGACGAGCTCCCCGTCGACGTTCCATACGTTGTTCTGGCCATCGGCGTGCGTGATCTTGACCGCACAGCACGGCTCGACCCGCACGACGCCGTCCGCCGGGCCGCCGCTCTCGAGGCCCTCCTTGCTCAGGCGCACCAGGAACTTGAGATAGTCCCACCTGGAACACGCTTTGATCATCACCAAGTGCAGACGACCGTCTCCCAGATGCGAATACTTGCAGACGCCCGATTTGCTCTTGTCCGACCGGCAGGGGAGGATGACGAGCATCACCCCGTTCCACTCGCCCTCGACGACCTGCCACTCGTTCCCGAACCGGTCGCGGCTATCCCGCGCGTGCAGCTTGAAGCTCTTACGCGCCGGATTGAGCCGCTCGTGCGACGGCTGTAAACATACCGGACAGTCTTTTGTGCAAACGATCTGTCTCGCGCTCGTCTCGGGCGGCGCCGGGAGGAACTCGATCCGCGCCCGGTACGACCTGTTGCGCAACCACATTCGCGCGCCGACGAGATCGTACCGCATCGGCCCGAGCCACCGCACCTTCTCGCTCTCCTGCATGACGTTGCCGAAGAATCCGTAGCTCGCCATCGACATGGCAAACTTTGTCGTAGAAGAAGAAGAAGCCGGCGGCGACGGCGACGTTGAAAGCGGCGTCAGCCTCGGTATCGGCGTGGTGTCGAGCCTCAGGACGTCAAGGGCCACGCTGTCTCCCAGGGCCACGTGAACGGCGGCCGTGAAGGCCGACCGGGTACCGTTGAGCGTACACGCCACCGAGTCTGTCGACCCCGCTGCCACGTGCGCGACTCGCACCCGGTGCTGCATGTCCACCTCCAACAGCCCCGCAACCACCTCGTGAAACAGCCCATCGCCCCCGACCGCAACGACGCCGTCCATCCCGTCGGCCTCTGCGCCACCGTCCACGACCGCCGCACCATTCCAATTCCCATTTCCACTCCCATTCCCGTTCATCCCCCCCCCACCCCCCCCACCACC
>Ga0181573_10003228_pt1 | contig 14562 bp, 10 predicted proteins | sample 101ome_25_FD_148643 | JGI IMG/M metagenome (GOLD analysis project Ga0181573, IMG submission 148643) | Coastal salt marsh microbial communities from the Groves Creek Marsh, Skidaway Island, Georgia - 101409BT metaG (spades assembly) | ecosystem: Environmental > Aquatic > Marine > Intertidal zone...
GTACCGGGGAACCCCGGGGCGGGCGGGGGGAGCGGGACGGCGGTGAGAGGGGCGGTGGACGTGGACGACGGTCGCGTCGGGGCGCTCGCGCGCGAGCAGAGCGAAGACGGGAGCGAACCGGGGAGTCCGTTCGGGGGCGGGCGGTCGCCGAGGCGGCGGTTACCGTCGTGGAGAAGCGCTGGGGATGGGTTAGGGTTCGCGCCGGATCCGTACCCGTTGAATGAGGTGACGTTCGCGAGAGAAGGGGGCGGGCGGTTGCGAGGAGAAGATTTCGCCGCGTTTGGTACGACGACGACGACGACGGAACCGACGACGGCTGAACCGACGACGGCTGAACCGACGACGAGACGGAAGAGTAGCAGACGCGCTGCGACTCCACCGACGACGACGACGACGATAAATACAAAGTCATCAAGAAAGAGTGGTAGAAGGACGACGACGACGACGACGAATGCGTCCGCGGCGTCCAACGCCGGCGGTTTCCAATCCGCGTCGCTCGGCAAGGTGAACGCGCAACACTCTGCGAACGATCTGGGCGATCACCACGGGTGGGTACACATCCCGAAACGCGCCGATCGTCGACGCGCCATCGCGAGATTTACCACAGCCATCATTCGCGCGGCGGGGCATCAGAGTTTCATCTCGAGAGAGGGCGTGGGCTATCGCAAGGCGTTCGACCGGTTTCTCGTCGAGACGTACGGGGACACCTTTTCCGAGGGTGGGTACTGGTACAAAAACGCCGAGATTGAACCGTTTTTCAGAATGATTGTGTACATCGCCACCGATGGGAGGGTGAACATAGCCAACGATGACGTCAAGTATTTATTCACCAAGAAGGAGGAGCGGCAAGCGGCGGAGTGGGTGCTCGACGAAGTCGTTTTGGGTGAGCTCGGACTCACGGCGAAAGACGTGGCGCTCGTGTACGAAGGGAAACCGCGTACGTCGAAAGGGGGATTCGCGAGAGGAACCCCGCTCAAGGTTCCCTCTGGGTCGTCCATGCCCCCGGAACCGGCGCCGTCGCTCGAAGCCATCGTGCGCGGAGGCTGCGGGAACGGCGACTCGAAGAAGCCCGCCGCCTCCATGCCGCCTCCGCCCGCGCGCGTGCCAACCCCAGCCCTCACCGCCGCGTCCACAGTTCCACCGGACATTCAAAAGCTCTTCGATACCGTCCCTCGACCGAACGTCGCCGGTCTCACTCGAGCCGCGTCGAGGCAAATGTCTAGACAGTACTCGAGCGACTTGTCGCGATTGATGAGCGAGTTCAACGCCAATCCGAGCATCGCCGACGATTACGTTCGCAGTTACCTCGCGCGAAGCGCGTCCGAGCTCGACGCTATCGCCGCGATCCAAGCCAAGGAAAAGAAGACGAGCACGTCGTCGACCAAGAGAACCCGTCGTTCCTAAGCGAGTCAGTCGGAACGAGCGAGCGTGTAATGCAAAAAGACGAGAAACCGCACACCGCGACGCGAAAATGTCAGCCGGACCGACGACGACGACGACTAAAAACGGTCCGATGACAATCGTAGCCCCATCTCGACCGCGACCGACGTGCCCGAAACACAGGTTCATCCGGTACACACTTCCAGGAGGAACCGAGGAGCGACAACCGCGCGTCGGGTTGTTACTCGCCGAGGGCGGTGATGAGATTTACTCGCCGTCGTTCACGCGTCGTCGAGCCGTGGACGGCGACGAATCGCCGACGACGTCGACGTCATCTTCCGTGACGACGACACCGACGACCATGTCTCGGTGCATGGAGCTCTACACCGACGACGCGTGGACGATGACGCGCGAGCGCTCCGGAGCGCTCTTGCGGAACGCGGCGTTGCTGTCGCCCGTCGACGCGGATGCGAAAATCGCGTGCGTCGGGAAAAACTACCTCGAACACGTGGGCGAGGTGGACTCCACCATGCCCGGGATCTCGAGGGAGGCGGTCCCGGAGCTTCCGATCGTGTTTCCAAAGGCGAGCACGAGCGCCGTCGGGTACGGAGACGCCGTGGACGTCGCGGGACGAACGGACGTGGATTACGAGGGTGAACTCTGCGTCGTCATCGGACGCGAGACGAAGAACATTCCCGAGGATATGAGCGAGGAGGACATCATCGCGACGTACGTCGGCGGGTGGACGATCGCGAACGACGTCACGGCGCGGGTTTTACAAAAATCCCATCAGCAGTGGTTCTTGGGCAAATCGTGCGACACGTTTTGTCCGCTCGGACCGTGGATCGTCGGCGCCGCGAAACGACCGACGAGCGGCGACGACGACGACAACGAAGGTGGGTTCGTTCTCGGCTCACAGAGACTCACCACAAAAGTAAACGGCGAGATTCGTCAAGACTCGACGATTGATAAGATGATTTTCTCCGTCGCTCGGCTCGTCGCCGTCACCAGTCGTCACCAAACGCTTCGTCCGGGTGACGTCTTCCTCACCGGTACCCCGCGCGGGGTTGGCGCCGGGTGTAAACCCGTGCCGAAATTTCTTCGCGACGGGGACGTGGTGGAGATCGAGATCGAGGGCATCGGCGCGCTCGTAAATCCAATCGTAGACTCGAGTTTAGTCTAGTTTCGCGACGAGCGCGTTGAAGATAAAGAAGAAAATGATTCTCACTTCTCTGCAGTCTGCGCCGCGGTGCGAGTCCGAGTCCGATACCGATACGCGACGACAACGAAGAAGACGACCCGACACCATGTACGCGCACGCCGCGTTGAAGACGTCGACGCCGATCGCGCCGATGCGTCGTCGGTTAAAACAAAGAGAAGAGGTTAAAACCGCAGCCAAGGGTAGAAACGCTCGACTTCGAAACGCCCCGCAAAAAGCGCAAGACGACGCGGACGCGGCGGCGATCGAAGCGCGGGAAAAGCAAGCGCGCGGTGGTGGTAGCAGGAAACGCGCGACGTCGTCGGCGTCGGCTTCCTCGGCGGCGTACGATAATAAAAAGTTGACGGCGTTGCGACGCGAGGCGGAGCGGAAACGCGCGGATGAAACGCAAAAGCGAGAGGCGTTCGATCGTAAATACGCCGCGAGGTCGGCGCAAGGGGTGCCTCAAGTCGTTACGGATCGCATGTTGAAGCGCGTGGGGATTTTCTGCGGTACGCCGCTGATATTCGGGTTCATGACCGGTCCAGCCTATTACGTAGCCAAAAAGGTTCTGGATGTGGACGTGCCGCCGGCGGTGTTTTTCACGGCGTCGAGTCTGACCTTCGGCGCGGCGTTCGTGGGAATCTCCTACGGGGTTCTCAGCGCGAGCTGGGACCCTCGACGGGAGGGATCGTTTTGGGGAACGGAGGAGTTTAAGCAAAACATTCCGATTTTGGTTTCGACCGTCATGGGCAAGGCGTCGGGTGAAGTCCCGATGACTTGGGACGACGAAGCCGAGGAGGACAGTTAATCGCTCGATCGCGTTACCCGTAGAGTGCTTGTAATACCGTACGACGTACTGCGTCTATGAAAAGAAGACGAGCTCGGGTATGAGCCATGTGGTCACACTTTAAAGTTTAAGATTTTATCAAATGAACATTTTGCTAGACGCGTTCTTCTAGATGTACCGACTGGTTTCGGCGCCAAAGGCAACCGTCGTCGCCGCGGCGAGTCGCGCGGCGCGCGAGCCTTGCGGCGAGTCGCCGAGCGCGGCGATGGCCTTGGCATCCGATGGCGCAACGATGGGTGTCAGCGGTACGGTGGTGATGTTGGCCGAGGTGACGTTGTCGCCGGCGTCTAGAGCGTCGTCGGCGCTCGTCGCCGGGGCGTCTGGCTGCGCTCGCAGAGTCGTAGACGACGAAGACTCGATAGTAGCCCGCGGCGCGCTCGATCCCTTCTCATCGGCGATAGTGGCGGTCGCGTTAGCATCATCCGCCGTCGCACCCGTGTCGCCGTTGTGTGCCGTCGAGTGTGTGTGACGAATCATGTAATCATCCGTAATCGGCGCGTACGAGCTCGGTTTCGGCATGGCGGCTTTACGTCCGCTCGTCGCCCCTTCGTACCAGTTCTCCGCCGTGTACGAATAACACGCCAATTGACCCGTTTCGCACCCTCTGTTCAACCACGCGTTGACGTCGACGAGCGCGTCTCGCCTCAGGTTGGACGTCAAGCCGTCGAGGAAACGCTTTGACACCATGTAAAACTCAGTTTCGAGTCGCTCGCCGACAATCTTGGCGACATTCTTGTACAAAATGTACGACTTGTCCCAAGCCTTGTTCCTAAACAACGCGTCCGGCGCGGCGAGTTGACGCGCATCCACCCCGCGCTCGCCGCGATCGAGAAACAAGACGTCCCAATGCGACGGCCCGCGAAGCAAAAAGCTCAACAGGAACGAATCAAACTCCGTCGGCGGACCGCAGTGCGCGTTGATGTACGCGTCCGGCGCCGCGATGATGGCCGCGCTCGCCTCGTGCTTCTTCGCCTTTAACCACACCGACAAATGACTAAACGCCGGTCCGACGTTCTCCAACCCTTGACTGATTCGCGTCGCGTGCAACTTGTGATCCTCTGGAAACGTCTGAATGGCGTCGAACGCTTCGAACGCCTCGGGCGACGTACCCTTGACCCACATCACCGCCTCTTCCAACTCCGCCGTGGGCCAGTGGGTGAAATCATACATCGTCGCCCGCTTCACGTCTTTATTCCCCCTCTCGTGATACAACGCCCAGTTATCCTCGGTCGTTTTAAACTCGTCGTCGCCCTCCGGTCCGCTCGGCGCGAGCTTGTACGTCTGCGGAAACGTCGCCCCGCCGACGAGTAAACCCAACCCGCCGTCCGCGTCCGAGTCTCCACCCAACCGCGCCGTCGATCCGCGTCGACGATCATCATTACCGCTACCGCTCGTCGCGTTCGCCGTCTCACGAACCGCCGCGACCGTGGCACCGACGAGCGCGCCGCACCCGATCGCGACCAGCGCGATTTTGGTGTTGCGCTTCGAGCCACCGCTCGCGCGACCGTTGCTCGCGAAAGTCGACGTCGACGCCGACGCCGACGGTTCCGACGGTTCCGTCGCGAGGAGACCCGAGCGTTCGCTCGCGTCCGTCGTTCGCATGGCGGCGCGTTTCGCCGATACCCGCGCGCGGAAGTCGCGCGGACGTCGCGACGTCGTCGGGTGTTACGTCGCGAACTCGACCGAGTCTCTCGATAAACGACGGTTTGTGACTCGTGGATACTGTGACTAGCATGGTTTATGTGGGTAAACAGTTACGTGTATCATTCCAGTGTGGACAAAACGCGACGAAACGCGCGTCGGCCGGGAGACGACTCGACCGGCCCGGCGGCGGATGGACGACGACGACGACGCGGGGTGAAACGTTTTTAAAGCTCGCGTAACGGCGACGACGAAACGCGCGCGCGCGGGGGGGGGATTGGGGCACTATCAGATTTTTGTGTCAAACAAAGAGTTTTTTCTGTACACTGAAAACAATTCGCTATCGGCGTTTCCGTCGTCGATTGTCACCCGCCGCCGACGAGGGAATCGAGGTCCATGGCCTCGCGGTTGTCGACGTAAAACTGTTTCACGGCGTCGAGGGAACGGGTGCGAATGGTGGAGCTAATGGCGACGAAGTCTTTGCCGTACTGGAGCAAACCAGAGACGAACTTGGTCTTTTCCATGTCGGTCCATTCGGGGCCTTTGCTCGGAGGTTTATCGGCGTTCTTTTTCGCCTCCTCGGCGTCGCGAGCCGCCTTGGCTTTGGCCTTTTCGGCGCGGGCTTTGGCCTTGGCGGCTTTGGCGGCGGCGGCGAGCGCGGCGCGCTCGAGGCGAGCCTCGGCGGTGGGCGCCGAACGTTCCTCGCGCTGCGCTTCGATGGTGGCTGGGTCAAACGCGCGTTGGCGCTGAGCCTCGGCGTACGCGCGACGCTTCTTAGCGGCGGCGCGACGGCGACCTCGGAAGCCTTCGTCCGTCTTTTGAAACTTGTAATAGTACATGACGCAGTCGCCCGTATCTCTGCCTTCCAAATGCTCGGCGATGCGACGAAAGTTTTTACCGTACGAGTTGAACTTTTCGTGAAAGATTTTCTTCTCCGCCTTCGTCCATGGACGGATGAGGTTGATACGATCGCGCTCCGCCACGGGGTCCTCGACGAGGTTGTTCCGACTGTCAAAGATTTCCCATCGCAACTGCTGCGGGTCGAGCACCATGTCGGGGATGGTGGTCATGTGACGAAGCTCCTCCTTGCGCTGAAGCGACTTGATGATTTGCATCTCTTCGTACTCGGAACGCGCGACGCCGCCGAGATCGTTGGACGAACGGTTGCGCCCGCTCGCGCGAGATCCGGGGGTGAAGGTTTTCTTGCCGCCGACGAAATCCTTGGCCAACGCGTCGTTCGCCTCGCGAACCATCTTAACGCGCCAAATCTCGCGTTGCTTAATGTACGCGAGAGCGTTGGTGTAGTTGCGCGCGGAAACGGCGTCTTTACGCTTCTGTAAAACCTCCTTCACTTTGCGTGCGACCTCTATCATGTACGGCGTCTTGGCGTGCTCAACCTCGCGCGCGACAATGGCGTTGAAATCCACCAGCTTGACATCCTTGGCCAACTCCAATCCAAACTCCGTCTTGACGCGCTTCACCGCATCCGCCGCCAACTTTTTGTTGTGCTTAAAGTCAGCCTCGACGTGCTTAATGCGAGTACCTTGACGATCCATCATGGTTTTGATGGATTTCGCCGCCTCGCTCGCGGCGCGTCTGTTCAAAGCCTGTACCTCCGCGGAAGCCTTTCTCGATCTATTCGTCCCCGTTTCTCGCGCCATGGTCGCCGCCTCGCGCAGTTTATTCGCTGCGTACTCCTGGGCGCGAGCCGCCGCACGCTCGGCGTTGGACAACCGAAGTCTCAGCGCTTCCGTTTCCTTTCTGTGTCGAGAGAGCTCATCTTTAGAATCCAGCGCGGCGCCGTGCTTTTCTTCCTCTGCGGAATTCTTCAACGCCTCGAGCTCCTTCTCCAAGCTCGCCACTTCGCCATCCACGCGTTCCATCTGACCGAGCAGCGCCTCCTTCGTCACCTTGAGTCTCTGCTCCGCTGCTCTCGCCTTTTTAACCGCGTCCGGATCGACGCTCGGCGTCTCAATCGCAACGGTGCGTTCCGTCGTCGCCGGCGCGCTCTGCTGCGCGCGAGCCATCGCCTGGCCCCACCCTCCCCGATCCGCCGTCTTTGGCGTCGTCGCCGGCGTCGTTTCCTCACGCAACGCACTCGGCGCATCCGTCCCCATCGCCGTCGTCGGCGTCTTCGACCTTGCCAACGCTTGACCCCACCCGCCCAACTTTCTCTTCTTTGGCGTGTTCGCGTCGCTCGTCGGCGTCGGCGTCGCGCCTCCACCCGGCGTCGGCATCAACTCCCCGCTCTCCAACCCGCTCGTCGCCGTCGTTGACGTCGTCATTCCCGATCCCTGATGCGTCGGCGGTTCAATCATCACCGCCGGCGGTCTCTGCTGACTCAACAAACTCGGTCGAGCGTTCGTTCGCACGCTCGCCAGCAAACTCGGCCGCGGTCTCTGTTGCTGCGACTGTTCCCCCATCCCAGGCGGCGGCGCGACATCAAACCCAGGTCTCGGCGTCGCGTTCGTTCGTCCCATCGTCGGTACCGGCGGGTACGCCGGCGAAGAAACACCAGAACCGTGTCCTTGTTGTCCTCGCGCGGCGTAGTCAAACATGCTCGGTCGTCTGTTCGCCCCGCCCTGCGGCGGGTTCGGCGCGTTTCGACCCATCGGGCTCATCCCCGGCGGCGGCGCGATTCCCGGCGGCGGCGTCGCCGTCGCCCCGCCTCGCATTCCCGGCGGCGGCGCGATTCCCGGCGTCGACGCGGACCCGCCTCGCGACGCGCCTCGACCCCAACCCGCGTTCGGGCGCTGCTGCGTTTGCATTCCCGGCGGTGGTGGCGGTGGCGCCGCCGCCGCCGCGCCCGCGCCGGCGTTCGCCCCGGCTCGGCGCGGGGGTGATCGCGAGTTTCGTCGGTGCGATCCGCCAGACATCGCGAGTGCGCGCGCGCGCCGGCGTCTGACGATGCGCAACCTCGGCGATCTCCAGCGGCGCTCTTTGGATCTGCGGGGAGTACTTAGGGTTTTGTAATTGTATGTGTATACAGTATGTAGGGTTTAAATGATGGGCGACCACACATCCGTGGGTGGATGGATTGGATGTCTCGTAGTCCCGCGCGCGCGACGTTCGAGCGATGCGCGGAACGACGACGACGACGACGGTCGCGTCGACGCCGCGACCGTCGTGCGTTACCTCATCGTCGTCGAGGGCGCGGCGCGAGGGGCGTCGTCGTAGTCTCGGTAGAGTTGGAGCGGATTTTGGTTTCAGGAGCGGGAGCGCCGAGACGCGCCGACGCGGTGCGACGACGACGCGGACGCGGGCGTACGGTGAATCCGAACGCGATGGAACGTGGAAGGAGAAACCGCTGAACGCGTTCGGAAACCTGATGAACGCGGCGCGCGGGCGAAGGGAGGTGCTGCAGGCGGGCGCGCCGCCGCTGCGCGACGTGGCAAAGGAAGTGGACCCGAAACGGATCGACGACGGGGATGTTCAAGAGCTCATCAGCGAAATGGTGAGCGTGTGTCGGGCGAGAGGGGTTGGGTTGGCGGCGCCGCAGCTCGGGACGCGGTTGAGAGTGATTGTTTTGGAGGACACGGCGGAAGGTATGTCGGACGTGTCGGAGGAGGAACGTAAACTGCAAAAGCGCGAACCGTTCGCCGTCAAGGTTATCATCAATCCTGTCTTGACCCCGATCGGGGATTTATCGGCGAGTTTCTTTGAAGGGTGTCTCTCCGTTGCGGGATACCGCGCCGTGGTGCGCAGACATTTGCGCGTGCGGTGTCAAGGTCTCGGCGCGGACGGTTCCGTCGTCGATTTTGAAGCCACCGGATGGCAAGCGAGAATCTTGCAGCACGAGCTCGACCATCTCAACGGTGTCTTGTACACAGATAGGATGGATTCTAGAACTTTTCGACGCGTCGATCTTCTCAAGGAGGCTTTACCAGGGGATCATCCGGAGTTTGGGCCGGCGACGACGCTCGGAGAGTCAAAGACGCCGGCGAACGAAACGCGCGCCGCCGCCGTTGACGCCGCCGAAATCCGCGCGAAATCCGCGCGAAAGAAACGTCGGTGATTCGGGTATCACGAATCGGCGTCGATATCCGTGTAGCACACTAGCCATCATTCATCGTTGTAATCTGTGACGCTCGTCGCAAGTCAAATCCACACTTGAAGTCCAACCCTAGTGACTTTGAAGCATCACTCTGAGACGCGACGTCGTCCGCGAACGCGCACGAGCGAACGCGCACGAGCGAACGAAAGACGGTCTTTGGGACGTCGCGCGTCGAGTCGTGTACGCAAACCCGACGAGGCGCGGTAGAGAACGCGCGCTGTTTGCGTCATTTTTTGAGATCTTTCATTCACTGAGTGATCGACTCAACGTCGAGAGTCCGACGCGTGTACGAGAGGTTCCATCTTAGAGACCTCTGTGATTCCGCATAGCCCACGTCGGCGGTCGGTTTAGAATCGTTCGGGCTTGTCCACGCCGATTGTCCGCTCGGGAGGAAAACGCAGGAATTATTTGTTTCGAAGAACAATTCTTTCAGTCAATACAGATACAGAACTGTTAGTCTCGCCGTTGCCGTGTGTGTCTCTTGTCTGTTCTCGACGTTTCACGTTCTTCTTGTGCTCGCTGCTGCTGCGTCGACGCGCGCGTGTGATTGATTTGCGAGAGAGAAAGATGGCGACGAGCGGAGAAGAGTTTGACGAGTATGCGTCGGCGCTGACGGAACTCGTGTTGAACAGCAAACCAATCATCAATTCTCTCACCATATTAGCCGGAGAGATTGCTGGTAAGGATGTAGGGCGCGCGCGAACCGTGGCGACGTTGATTCGGGCGCACATCAGAGAGTTGCCGCCAAAGAATAAGCTGTGCGGATTTTACTTGTTAGATAGCGTGGTGAAAAATCTTAGAGGACCCTTTGTCAGATGTTTCTCCGAGGGATTGAGCGATCTCTTTCTCACCGCGTACGCGAAAGTGGACGCGACGCAAAAGAAGAGCATGGTTCGTCTCTTTGGAACTTGGAAAAGCGTGTTTCCCTCGAGTGTTTTAGATGAAATCGACGAGTACCTCGCGCCGCCGGCGGCTCCAGCTTCGGCGCAGCAACAATGGCAAGCGCCGATCGCCGCCGCGCCGCCGCCGCAGTGGGCACCACCGGCGCAACAGTGGACGGGATACGCCGCACAAGCGCCACCGCTCATTCAACCACAATACGCGCAGCACGGTGGGTACGCGCAGGCGGCGCCGCCGCCTCCGCCCGCGCTCACTGGCGCCGCGGGCGGCCACATGCTCGCCAACATGCTTCAGAGCGGTAGCGGCGGCGATCTCTCCGCCCTTATCGCCTCCCTCGAAGCCAAGGGCGCGTCCGCAGCTAGCACCGCACCGTCCGCGTCCGTGAGTCGTGCGCAACCGGGCGAGGTGCCGCCGCTGACGGCTGATTTCGATCCAAAGAAGGATCTTGGCGAGCTCAACGTGCGTCGCGAAGCCGTCGTGCGATCCTTGTACTCTGAGCGTCCTTTTCAGTGCTCACAGACTGGTAGGCGATTCATCGATCGCGCCGCGCTCGACGCGCACATGGATTGGCTCCATGCACGTCGGCGTCGGCGCAAGGAGGGCAAGGTGAGCAGGAAATGGTTTGTCGACGCCGCGGCTTGGTTGAAAGGTTTGCAAACCATGGCGGAGGAAGTCGCTGCGAGTTTCTTTGGTGGTGGCGGCGGTGGCGACGACAAGGCTGGATCTGCGGACGACACCGCGAGAGATGATGTCGATGAAAGCGTGAGTGTCCCCGCGGACGAGTCTCAGAAGACGTGCGCGCTCTCTGGTGAACCGTTTGAGACGTTTTGGAACGAAGACGAACAAGAGTGGCACTACAGAGGCGCCGTGGTGCTCGATCGAGCCGTCGGCGGCGCGAAAAAAGGATCCATCGTTCTCGCGCGCGCTGTACCGAAGAAGAAAACGACGACGAGCGGTGGTGGTAGTGCAGCGGCGAGACGAGCCAAGGGGGCGGCGGCGGCGGTGAAGACTGAGGATGGCGGCGTTCGACGAAGCGGACGCGGAGCGAAGACGAAGGCGGAGGACGCGCCGGCGGAGACGAGCCCGGCGAAACGCGCGCGACGCGGCGCAACTTAGCAGCACGAGGGAAAGAACAGAACCAACGCGTACTACACAACAATTTGTATTTAGAAGAATTCTACGTTTACACTACCACCTTCTTTTCATCGTAGCTCGTCCTCGTCGTCTTCATCCGCCATCGCCTCGGCGGCGGCTTCCGCCTTGGCTTGATCATCAAACCGCCCTAAATCCAACTCGTCGTACATCCGTCTCGGAACCCCACCCATTTCAACGTAATAATAACCCCCATTCGCCTCCCACGACACCAAAGGCCTCGAACTCTCCGCCTCTCGCATCGCTTCTCGCTCAAACCGCGTCTCGTACTCGCGCGCGTTCCACGAAAACTTCTTCGCCACCACCGTCCCATCCTTCGCATCGATCCGCATCGTCTTGACGTACGGCGATATGAACCACTGCAAAAGCGCCGTGGTGAACGACCCGAACCCAATCACCGTCGCGCTGACAGCCATTTTCGCCTCTAAAAGCATTTCCGGTTGCGACATCTCGAGAAAGAGCGGACACCCCGCGCACGTCGCTCCGAGCGACGCGAGCGATAAGAGCTTCACCTTGCGCACCGTGTCCCCCAACGCCGCGACGTAGACGACTCGGTTACTGTTTTCTCCGTCTTCTTCTCCCTCACCGCCGCGTCGCGGCGGCGTCGTTGAAGTTGACGAAGATGAAAACCTCAACAAAAGTGACGACGACGAGCAACCCATTTCCCCGTCATCGCCGCCGATGATCCGCGCACCGACCGCGGAGACACCGGTGGACGATCGATGCACGTCGTCGACGCGTCGTCGTCGCGCCAACGCGCGAAGCATCGACGTCGTCGAGCGGTGCAGCATTCGTTGTTCTGTTCTCTCGCGTCGTCCGATGAAGATGGATTAGAAAAAGTTTGTCGGCAAAACCCGACGCAAAGCGCGGCTCGACATGCCGACGCTCGCGGAACGGTTCCTCACCGAAGCGATCGCGCGGAACGGGTACGACGCCGCGCCGCTCCGGCGATGCGCCAACGCCCGCGTGCCGAAACCGGGTCGGTTCGAGTGCGAACTCGAAGTCACGCCCGAGCTCACCAACGCCTTTGGAACCCTTCACGGCGGCGCCATCGCGACGCTCGTCGACGTGCTCACCACGGCGGCGTTGCTCTCGACGAACGAGACCCGCGGCGGGGTATCGACCGACCTCAGTTGTTCGTACGTCGCCCCCGCGGAGCGAGGGGCCCGGGTTTCGGTGAGGTGCGACGTCGTCAAGACGGGCAAGACGCTCGCGTGGATGGACTGCGTCATCACTCGCGTCGACGACGGGGGCGTCATCGCGACGGGGAGGCACACAAAGTTTTTACCCGTCGGCGCGGGCGCCACCGCGCCGTCGGCGCACGCCGCCGGCGTCGGCGCGTCCAAGCTTTAGGACCGCTCGCGACGCGCTCGCGCTCGCGCCAGTCGCGCCGGTCGCGTCGTGTTCGTACCGTGTATCATACTGTACCGTGTATCATAGGATGTACTGTTTTATTTTTTATTGATTCATAGTACACATACAGCCATAAAATACTTGTAGTATGTAATATCCTTTTATGTGTGAGTAAACAGTATACAAAGTCGTGATACCCAGAAGTGTTTCAACACCCAGCGCGATGCATCGCGATGACCGTCCTCACACGCCGACGCCGCCGTTCGCGCCATCGACGCCGCCGAAGCCGTCGTTCGCGCCGTCGTTCGCGCCGTCGTTCGCGCTTTACGGAAGTACCCGCCGTCCGTTCGTCCGTCGTCCGTGACTGACTGACTGACTGGCCGAAGACTGCTGTCGAACAGTCGAACGCAAAGAAGATGGTGTTACGTCGTCGCGACGCCGATGCCGACGTGTTCGACGCGCGCGGTCGCGCGCGACGCGCGACGCGGTCGAACACGTTGACGATGACGACGACGAGGATGACGACGACGCTCGTGATGATGATCGTGATGATGATCGCAACGCCGCTCGTGGGCGTGATGCTCGCGGATGGGGCGTACACGCACCAGGACGATTCGCGAATCCCGCACCCGGGGTGCTTGGACATGCCCCGGGGCCAGGGTTATAAGTGTCCAGGGATCAGGATGAATGAGGTGTACACGGACTATCAAGCGGATATCATGAATCCGTTCAACTTGCCGAGGTTTACCTCTGCGTTTGACACGTACGTGAGCACAAACTACGGATCAGATCCGGACTATCAAGCGTGTACGCTCACGGGGGCGGATGACGACGCCTCAATCAACTATCAGCAGTACTCTCCGAACTATTTTGGACCGCTGCGGTTTACGTACCAGTGCCCGTGGATGTCAGCGCCGGTTTCCCGACCCGCGAACGGTATCGGTAATCCGGATGATACGACGACGTTCCAGATGGATATGCGTTACGCGGGATTTTTGATGATCAACGCGCGCGTGCAACGCACCCTGACGACGTGGCTGAATACGCACAGCATTAGCGACGCCAACATTGCGCAAGACACCAAGGATATTCTCTACAAGTTTTTCCGTTTGCTCAACCAAGGAAGCACGTACAGCAAACACGAGCAGCGTTACAAGCAAGGTTTAACTCTCACTTCGGTGACAAACGAGTGGACGACGCGTTTCACGCAGCTCGCCCTGGCGCAACACGCGGCGCTGCGAGACGACGAACAAGTTGGCTTGGATGCATTCTTGGCTTCAAATGGCGCGACTTCGTACGCGCCTTCGTGGACCATTCAGCAAGTTGTGGACGATCTCGCCGGGTACAATGCCGCGCTCGCTTCGGCGTACGACACGCATTACTGGACTACGCAACAGAATCGCGTCGCCACCTGGTCATCGGTGAATTCTTACACTGTCAGCGTTCCAGAGCGAAACGCGGTGACAAGTACTGCCGCCGTGAGCAATTTGAACACCCTCGTCAAGGACCGCTTCACTTCAGCGGCGCTCAACGCGTGGAAGACGGACCAATGTGCGGCGAATACTTACATTTGCAGCCAAACTCTGACGTACGCCACGGCGGAGGCGAACATCGACGCATTCAACAACGACGTCAACAATACAGCCAAGACGGCACACGACGCAGCTGTGTCCGCGGCGATTGACGCTTGGAAGGCGGCGAATGGTTACTCGTTTTTCACGTACACAAGCGCGGACGTCCAAGTTGCACAGACTGATTTGGCGCAGTTCAACACCGACGCCGAAGCGGCTTATCTCACGCATAACAACGCCGTGTTCTCGAGCCTCGGTCAAGGCATCGGCACGCCGCCGCCGCCACAGGCGAGCCCGCCACCGCCGCAGCCGAGCCCGCCACCGCCACAGGCGAGCCCGCCACCGCCACAGGCGAGCCCGCCACCGCCACAGGCGAGCCCGCCACCGCCACAGGCGAGCCCGCCGCCGCCACAGGCGAGCCCGCCGCCGCCACAGGCGAGCCCGCCACCGCCACAGTCGAGCC
>Ga0181573_10003230_pt1 | contig 14561 bp, 10 predicted proteins | sample 101ome_25_FD_148643 | JGI IMG/M metagenome (GOLD analysis project Ga0181573, IMG submission 148643) | Coastal salt marsh microbial communities from the Groves Creek Marsh, Skidaway Island, Georgia - 101409BT metaG (spades assembly) | ecosystem: Environmental > Aquatic > Marine > Intertidal zone...
AGCACCTGCTCGAGCATCGGCTGGATGGTCGTGTCGAACAGCGGGATGCCCACGTGCAAATCCACCAGCTTGGTAAACAGCCCGTACGCGACCTTGAAGTACGCGAGACTCAGATACCCCACCGTGAGATACAGCGCCGGCGTGACCACCGACAGGGGCGACAGCCTCGAGAGGACAGCCATCGTATGTGGTCTCTCTCTTAGAGAGACGTTTCGTTCCGGGAAATCGAGTCGAGCGCCAGGACTAAAGACGGAGAGAGCACGTCGCGCGTTACACCACGTGATCCAAGTACGTTCTGTCGCCGAGTCAGAGCCCCACGGTGCTATATGGGACACAAAGTAGTACCGTAGAGCCGAAAAAGATGGGTAACCTCGGTTTGAGGCTCGTGTCCGGACATGTCCGGACACTCCCCGAATGAATATCCATTGCAATCATTCATCATTTGATTCATCCACTTCACTCGTCATGGAACCCCCGTCGACGTCTGTCATTGGCTTGTCCTCGCTGAGGCCAAAGGATGAGCCCAAGAAGAAGAAAAAGCCCAGCAAAGACGCGGATGCAAAGTCGAAGGCCTTGCAAGATTACTTGGCCGCGGCATACGGTTCAACGGGAGACGCGGGCGGCGAGCGGAAGAAGGATAAGAAGGATAAGAAGGATAAGAAGGATAAGAAGGATAAGGGCAAGAAGAAGTCCAAGAGGGTCGCAGGAGGTCTCGCCATCGTCGATAACGACGTGGACACGACGGTGCAGGCGGTCAAGGAATTGAACGGGGCGCACGACAAGAGCGACGACGAGGACGCGCCGGTGGTCGTCAACGAGGGGGAGTTTCGGAGACTGGAGATCCAAGAGGAGCGACAGAAAGAGCTCGCGGAGCGGGCTGGCGGGTGGAAGGTTGTCGAGGGCGATGCGCACGTCGGCGTGGGGCGAGTGGCGAGCGGTGAGGACGGTGAGGAGTGTGACGACGGCGACGAGGGTGCGAGTCCGCCGAGGAGGGTACGGCATGATACGGACGATGACGAGGAGAGTGACGTGGATGCGAGCCCGCCGAGGAGGGTGCGACATGACAGCGATGACGACGAGGATAGCGACGTGGACGTGCGGAGGAAACCGTCTGCCGAGGATAGCGACGCGTCGCCGCCGCGGCGACTCATTCACGATGAAAGCGACGACGGTGACGACGGTGACGACGGGGACGACAGCGACGTGGACGTTCCGCGTCGTCAGGGCGACCGCCCCACGGAAATGATGTCCGACGGGACGCTGGCGGGCATGGTGACGGGGCAGGAGCTGATGAAGGAGATGGCCGAGAAGCGCCGGAGGGATATCGAGAAGTTTGAGAAGCTGGGCGACTCGGTGACGGGACGCCACGCCAAGACGGTCTACAGGACGGATGACGGACGGGCAGTCTCCAAGGAGGAGTTTGAACAGAGCGTGCGGGAAAAGCGGCAGAGCGAGAAGGGATACGTGGAGGGGTCAGAGTTGCCATGGGGGAAAGGACTGCGGCAAGCCAAGGGCGCAGTGGCGGACACAGACAACCAGCGAAACGTGCCGTCGCGCTGGGACGATCCGATGGGGCACATCCTGGCGAAGAAAAAGCCGGGAAGCAAGAAGAAGGCCGGTAAATCGCTGCTGGACACACATGCCAAGGAGCTCCGCAAGGCCGGTTTTAATGTTCCGTTGGAGGTGCCAGCCCACAGCTGGCTGAACCGGAACATCGCGCCGCCGCCCAACCGCTTCAACATCAAGCCCGGACGGCATTGGGACGGCGTGGACCGGGGCCAAGGATTCGAGCAGTTTGTGGTCAAGACCTTGGCGGAGAGGCGCCAGAAAGATCTCATGGGGCACTTCATGGCGCAGGAAGACATGTGAGATGAACCTAAAGGTTTCCCGGTGTATGTCGACCTGGTTGCTCTGCTCGATGACAAGGGCCGGGAATTCATACGCGACCGTCTTTCCATCCTCATAGGCCGACCCGGCGTCACTTCTCAATTTATTCTTGCATATTTATGTCATACACACCTCATACAAGGCGCGTTGCAGTGAATACACGCCTGGTTGGAGGCCATTTGGGCTGAACAAGGCACTGGCGAACTGGAACGAGCATGCCGAAGAACCGGCAAAAAACTTGGTGCCCAGGCAGCGAGGTCTTAGACGAGCTGCAGGCGCTGGAGGCGATCTACTCCGATGACGTTGGTTCGTTCAGGAGGCCGAACCCTAACGAGGTTTGGATCCGGGTCGTGCCACATGAGGCGGTTGGTCGTTGGACTCGACCGACATGCGCTCGCCCGCCGACTCGACTCGACGCCCTCACCCCACTCCCTCGCACGTTCGCCAGGCGTTGGAAGAAAACTATGTGCACGCCGAGCTGCGGCTGACGTTCGCGTGTGACTACCCGGACGAGCCCCTACAGCTGAAACTTGTCTGCGAGTCGATCCCACAGGCGCAGTCAAAGTCTATCGCGAGGTCGTTGCACCAGGCGGCGTCGGAACATGCACGAGATGGCGTCGTGTGCGCGTTTGTGCTCGTCCAGTTGCTTCAAGAGGCGCTGCAGGATATCAACGAGGAGCCGGCGCCCGAGGAGGCGCCGAGCTCGCTCTGGGAAGACATGCAGAAGCGAGAGTTGGAGCAGGATAAGTTGCGAGGCGAGCACAGTGGTGATAATCAGACGTTCAAGTTTGTGCGCGGTGATTTGTTCGAGGAGGACTCGTATCGGGAACAGGCCCGGCGGATACAGGCGCAGCAGCGGCCGCCGCGGCCCAAGTCGAAGCTCTCGAGTACGAACGCGTCTTCTTCGACGTCGATGCTGACGCCAATGCAGAGTTCGTCGTTGGTGGAGGCAGACGGGCGAGAAGCAGACGGAGCAGCAGACGAAGAGTGCGACAGCGAGTCACTGTCGTTGACGCAGTCGGACAGAGGGTTCGGGTCCTTCATGAGCCGAAGTTTTCGGCAGAATCTGCCCGACATGGTCCGAACGCTGCTCGACCGGACTCGAAGCGGGTCGGTGGGTGGCGCCGGCGAACTCGGCCGATCGACGAGCAGCAAGTCGATCGCCTCTCTCGGCGGGAATCAACAGTCGTCAATGACAGAGATTCAGCGGGACTTGCTCGTGGCAAAAGCGTTGTTTGACAGGAGAGACGAGTCGTCGTACCGTGATGACGTGTCCCGGGCCGTCGAGATAGGGCTGATCCCGTCGTGGCTGGAGCGCCTCCTCCTGCGGCACCAGCAGCAGTTCGTGAGGGCGTTTCAGAAGGTCTTCACGAGGCACATTGCCGTCCTGAATCTCGATGCGTCGACGTCGGGTGAGATGTCCAAGTACTTCAACTCGTTTGCGGTCGCGGGGCGCGAGCCCGCTCTGGGCGGTCTAGGTGGTCAAGGCGGTCCGGGCGGGGGTCCGGGACGACGCACGCCAGAGCCCGAGTCTGCGGCGATATCCCTCTCGAGATACCGAGAAGACTTCTCCGAGGTCAAGGTTCTGGGTCGCGGGGGGTACGGGAAGGTGTATCTCGCGCTGCACAAGTTCGACGGCCGGTCCTATGCGGTCAAACGGGTCGACCTGCACTCGTCCGGAGACGAGTTTGAGAAGATCATGCGAGAAGTCCAGACGCTGTCGCGGATGCAGCACCAACACGTTGTTCGGTACTACAACGCCTGGCTGGAGAGTTCCTACGAGGACGACGGGAGCTCGAGCGCGGAGGACGACACGCTCGGCTACTCGGACACGTTCGACGAGACGACAGAGGTTTCCGAGGGGCCGCAGATGGGCGGTACTGCCACCCGAGGCAGCTGCCTGTACATCCAAATGGAGTTCTGCAGCACGACGCTCCGAAAGCTGCTCGACGACGGTGACCTGGTCGACGACGACCACCGATGGAAGATCGTCCGCCAGCTGCTCAGCGGTCTTGCGTACGTGCATGAGAAGGGAATCATCCACCGAGACCTCAAACCGGCCAATATCATGCTCGATACGCTTGGAGACGTCAAGCTAGGCGACTTCGGTCTCGCGAAGGAGGCGAAGGCCATGACGGGCACCGCCGCTGGCAGGGACCATGAACACAGGGAGCACTCGCTGGACCGTGGGGACGGCCGGGACATGGGCACGGCGGGAACGACGGGCGTTTGTGGAACGGGTTTCTACATCGCGCCCGAGATCGAGCTCGCCAACAAGTTCTACGACGAGAAAGTCGACATCTTCTCGCTGGGCATCGTCGTCTTCGAGCTCTGGAACTCGTTCGACACCGAGATGGAACGCTTTGTGACGCTCAAGGAGCTCCGAGAGAAGTCCAAGCTCCCAGAACATTTCGCCAAGGCCCACCCGGAGGTAGGTCAGTTCGTCGCCTGGCTGCTCAACGCCGACCCCGTGGCTCGGCCGACGGCGCTCGAGGCGCTGCGCAGCGAGCTGGTCCCCGCCACCATCGCGGACGATCAGCTGGAGAACCTGATACGAAGTCTCCCCGACAATCCCATGGCAAGGGACAGGATGATCTCCGAGCTGTTCAAGATGCACTCCAACGCCAACATTGTCTCCAAGGATGTCGACGTCTCGGAGCTTCCGGGGTCGCCGGACGCCGCGGCCAACGCTCGACTGGAACGAACGCGACGAGTCGCAGAGACATTGAGTCGGGCATTCAAGACGTCCGGCGCTGTGGAGATGACGTCGAAGACCATGGGTCGACTGTCTGGCGTGGGCGCCGCGGCCGCCGGGTATCTCGGGGCGGGCTCCTCGACGAACCACATGGCCTTCATGGCATCGGACGGCAACTTTGTGTCACTCAGACACGAGGTGCGGCCGAGATTTGTTGACTGGGCCGTGTCGGCTGTTCTGGACGGCGAGATCGAGAACCTCCACGAGGGGGACGTCGTCGGATTCAAGCGCTTCGAGACGTCCAAAATATACCGAAGCTCGAGACACCCTACGGCGCCCAAGGCGTATACCATGATGGATGTGGATAGTCTGCTGCCGCCGAAAACCGCCACGTCGGTTCCGGTTGGCGAAGCCGAGCTGGTCTCTGTCGTCTGCGGCGCCATCTGCGACCTGGAACACGTCGAGGACGACAGGTGGGAGCTTCGCATCTCGCACGCGGCGCTTTTCAGCGCGCTGGTCACCGAACGGTTCGGCCTTCCGAAGGAATTGCAGCAGTCTGTCTACAAGTACCTCCGCCAGGCGGCATTGACCATCTCGCCCAGCGATGCGGCGGGCCGCCAGGCGAGGTGGTCGACGATGAAAGGCGAGCTCAGCTCCCTCGGCGTCGCCAGAGACAGTCTTTCCAAGATCAAGGAGGTGTTTGTGCAGTGTGCTGGCGATTTCGCCTCCGTCCAGCACAAGCTCCTCGTGCTCGTGCCGCCGAAGGGGAAGTCGGCCAGGGCGAGCGTCCGGTCGGCCCCCGGTCACGCGTGGCTCGACGAGCTCAACAGGTGGGTACTGAACGACGAGATCGACCCGACCCTCTCACTCTCCCTCTCTCGCACACTCACCCGCACTTCGCGATTTCGTTCGCCAACACCACTACAAGCATGATGTCATTCTTGAGCTCGTTTGGCGTGCCGAGCTCCAAGTGCCTCTTGGACCCGTTCGTCTCGCCGCAGGAATACTACTCCGGGATTCTCTTCGAACTCCACTACGTCGCCGAGGACGGCTCTAGCACGATGTTTGCCTCTGGCGGCCGATACGACCTGCTCGTGAAGGCGGCGTGGGCCCGCCAGTCGGTCGCATTCGCCAAGCAATCGTCCGAGCCGATATTTGGTGCCTTTGGCGTGACCCTCAACCTCGACAGGCTCATCAACGCCTCGACGCCGGCAAACGACTTCCGCCTCTCGTCGGCCGACGTGCTCGTCATGAGCAAGGGGAGCGGTTCAGGCGCGTCCGGGGCCTCCAAAAAAATCACGGATCGCGCCCTGTTGCGCATCCACGAAAAGGCCCAGATCGTTCGACTGCTGCGTGACGCCGGCATCGCCAGCGAGATGATGCCGGCCGCAAACACCTCTATGACCGAGCAGTTTGCCTACGCCCAAGCCCGACGGATCCCCTACCTCGTTGTCTTTGACGTCGACGACCTGCAGATGAACGCCACCGTCAAAGTCAAGCAGATTCACGGCGGAAAGTTCGAGGAGGAATGCTCCTTGGACGACCTCGTCCGGGTGCTTTCCTCCCAGCTGTCTGTGCACGGCCACGGCGACCACGGCGGCCACCGCGCCCGTCACGTCGTGGGTGGCATCCAGATGACCCGGACCCACAGCTCGGAGGAGCTCGGCGAGCTGCTCGCGGCAAACGGCGGTGCCGGCAACTCTGGCCTCAAGGCCAGCCCGTCGACCGGTCGATCTCGGCGATGAGTTCGAATGAATGTAAACAAATCACGGCCATTTTTGGGTTCATACACACTCGTAGAGTGACACGGGGGACGACATACGCACGAGAGGCACAGGATCAAGCCAAGCAGCGCGAGAACGTCATCTCCGTATGCAGCGCATTCAGACGCAAAACCAGCACGGGGCGTGTGTTCTCCGCAGCGTCGGGGTCGCTCGACGTGCGGATCCATCCGGGTCTACATTTTACACGCGAAGAGTCACACGCGGCATGCCTCTGGGCCAGACACGCACGCAGCGCCCGATCCGAACCACGACGCCCCATGCAGCAGAGCCCCACGCGATTGCCGACGGGGGCCGACCGCGGACGGCGGTGGTGGGCATCCTGGGCGGCGGACAGCTCGGGAAGATGATGTCTCAGGCTGCGTCGCAGATGGGAGTCACCGTGAAGGTGCTGGATCCCACGGAGAACTGTCCGGCATCGAGTGTCGCCGAGCAGGTCTCGGGGAGCTTTGCCAACGGGGACGACGTCGTTCAGTTTGCTCAGGGCGTGGATATTTTGACGGTGGAGATCGAGCACGTGGACACCAAGGCGCTGGAGGCTGTCGAGGCCGCTGGAATCGAGGTGCAGCCGGCCCCAGAGACGGTGCGGGTGATCCAGGACAAGTTCCTCCAGAAGGAGCACTTTAGTTCGCACGACGTGCCGCTGCCGCAGTTTATGAAGATAAATTGCTCAAAATGTGCCGCGTCGGCGGGGGCCAAGTACGGCTACCCGTACATGCTCAAGTCGCGGACGCTCGCCTACGACGGCAGGGGAAATGCCGTTGTACGCTCCGAGGAGGACACGGAGAACGCGGTGGCGTCGCTCGGTGGATACGAGAAGGGACTTTACGCGGAGAAAATGGTGCCGTTCGTGTGCGAGCTGGCCGTGATGGTCGTCCGGTCCCGCAACGGCAGCGTCACCTCGTTCCCGGTGGTCCAGACCATCCACAAGGACAACATCTGCCTCACCACCGAGGCACCCGCCCCCGTGCCACCCACCGTCCAGGAGGCGGCGCGCAAAGCGGCCGAGCGGGCCGTGGGGTGCCTCAAGGGCGCCGGCGTCTTTGGCGTGGAGCTCTTCCTGGTCGACGATGGGTCCGTGCTGCTCAACGAGGTTGCTCCCCGCCCGCACAACTCCGGACACTACACGATCGAGGCGTGCGGTATCTCCCAGTACGAGGCGCACCTCCGTGCCATCCTCGGGTGGCCGATGGGAGACACCGACCTCAAGGTCGGCTGCTCCATCATGATGAACATCTTGGGCAGCGCCAGCGGCGACGCAGGCATGCAGGACGCCCACGACACGATGGGGCGGGCGTACGAAACGCCCGGATCGAGCGTTCACTGGTACGGAAAGGCCGGTGTGTCGCCCCAGCGGAAGATTGGCCACGTCACCATTGTCGGCGAGGACCGCGCCCAGTGCCGCGTCCGGCTCCACCACATCGACTCGGAGATCCACAGGCTGCTCGAGTCCAGCTCCCCTGATGTATCCTCCTTCGCCCATACGATGCCCCAGGTCGGCATCATCATGGGGTCCGACTCGGACCTCCCGACCATGAAGGCGGCTGCCGAGATCCTTGACGAGTTTGGCATCAACTGCGAGATCACGGTCGTCTCGGCGCACAGAACCCCTGAGCGCATGATGGAGTACGCCAAATCCGCACCCGAGCGAGGACTCAAGTGCATCATCGCCGGCGCCGGCGGCGCCGCCCACCTGCCGGGCATGGTCGCCGCCATGACCCCGCTGCCGGTCATCGGCGTCCCCGTCATTCCTGCCGGGGCCAAGCTCGACGGCATGGATGCCCTTCTGTCCATCGTCCAAATGCCGAAGGGCGTCCCTGTTGCCACGGTTGCCATCGGCAACGCCGCCAACGCCGGCCTCCTGGCCGTCAGGATCCTCGCCAGCGCCGACCCGGAGATCCTGGACAAGATGATGGCGTACCAGCGGGGCATGAAGGACATGGTCCTGGGAAAAGCCGAACGGCTTGAGAGCGTCGGCTGGAGAGATTACTAGTCGATACGTTGTAAGTCGAGGAGATTCACAAGTCGAGGAGATTGGCGGGCTTTGAAGCGTCGTTCGAAGGACCGGACAACGCCCGCGCCCCATCCACAGCTTCCACAGCGTCCACAGCGTCCACAGCGTCCAATCCAAGCAGGTCACCACCCCCGTCCGCCGCCGCGCCCCCGTCCGTCGCCCCGCCCTCACCAGCGCCAGTCTCGTCGCCATCCAACGCCGAATTCAGACTGTCCCACGCCTCCAGCGCCCGACACATCAGCACCTCATCGTTCCCATCGTAGTCATTCAGCATTCCCCGCAGCTGCGCCCGCAGCTGCTCGGAACGTGACCTCATCTCCTCCACATCTGCCACGTTCGCCCCGTCGTCCTCTTTCAACAGCACCATCTCCCAAAGGATCTCCGCCGCGTCCTTCGACAGCACCGTCAGCACCGCAAGCTCCTCCTGCTGCGACGGCACGTGCACGTTCAACGACCCCTGCCGTCGCTGCTGCTGCTGCTGCTGCTGCCCGGCACCCCCACCTGGCGCCACGTACCCCCCGTCGTCCTCCTCGTACAACGGCGTGTCCATATCCGACACCAACGGACGCTCCAGCGTGTCCAGCTCCTCGTACCCATTATTCGACCCGAACAACTGCGAGAACCGCGACTTGAAGTCGTTGAACCGACGCTGAATCACCTCTGTGTTCATGTCGACGTGGCGGGCGTGGGGATCCGACGCGTTCCCAGGGTACGATCAGGACGAGGGTTTCTCTCTTGCGTTCTCGTTCGTTCGTCCGCGCCCTCGTTCCGGTGTGTGATGACGATTCGGATGGTTCGGATGGTTCGGATGGTTCGGACTCTACAGACGTCGTGGTGGCTTCTTCCTTTCGGGATCTTCGAAAAGTTTTTCTCTGTGGGTACACCCAGCCCCCTGCGCCCTGCACGCGTACGCACTTCTGCGTCCACATCCACACTCCCAACCGGCGACGATGACTTTGCTGTCCCGCGCGAGGATCGCGCCAGCAAAGCAGCATGCGTCCGTGCCGTCGCGTTCATCGTCGTTTCGGTCGACTCGAATTCGCCTGGCAGCGGGCGCCTCCTCCTCCTCCTCGTCGTCGTCGTCCCTCCCCGGCTCATTCGATATCCCGGCCGCGCCACTCGCGTCCCTGCTTCCTGAAGGACCATGGACGCTGATCGAAGGGTCCGTGACCGCCCCTCTGGGCTTCTCCGCCCAGGGCATGTACGGCGGGCTGCGGGCCTCGGGGGACAAGGGCGATGTGGCGCTGGTAGTGGCCGACGAGCCGGCGGTGGCCGGTGGGGTGTTTACGAAGAACGTGATGTGTGCGGCGCCTGTGCTGTACTGCAAGGAGGTTCTGGCGAGGCGGGAGGCGGTCAAGGCGGTGCTGATCAACGCGGGGCAGGCCAACGCGGCGACGGGGGAGCAGGGCTACCAGGACTCGTTGGCGAGTGCGGCCAAGGCGGCCGAGGCGTTGGGATGCTCGCCGGATGATATTCTTCTGGAGAGTACGGGGGTGATCGGGAAGCGGATGGTGATGGACAGGCTGCTGGAGGCCGTGCCGGTGCTGGCGGCAAACCTGGGCAAGGGCGTGGCGGACGCGCACCGGGCGGCCGTGTCCATCACCACGACGGATCTGGTGAGTAAGTCTGCGGCGATCTCTGTCGCGCTGAGCGGGGGGCGGACGGTCAAGATCGGGGGCATTGCCAAGGGCTCGGGGATGATCCACCCGAACATGGCCACCATGCTGGGGGTGCTCACGTGCGATGCGCCGGTGGAGGCCGGCTCGTGGAGGCGGATGCTGCGGAATGCGGCGACAAACTCGTTCAATCAGATCACCGTGGACGGGGATACGAGCACGAACGATACGGTGATCGGGCTGGCGAGTGGGGCCGTGGGCGGGGAGGCGGTCGTGCAGGGGACGCCCGACGGGGAGCTCCTCGAGCGGGCGATGACGGCGCTGCTGCAGGGTCTGGCAAAGTCGATTGCTTGGGACGGGGAGGGAGCGACGGTGCTGTTGGAGTGTGCGGTGACTGGCGCGAGGAGCGACGACGAGGCCAACCGGGTGGCGAAGAGCGTGGTGGGGAGCAGTCTCGTGAAGAGCGCGGTGTTCGGCCACGATCCGAATTGGGGCAGGTTTGCGGCCGCGGCTGGATACTCGGGCGTGGCGTACGACCAGGAGGACGTGGCAATCACGCTCGGCGGGATGAAGCTGATGGAGGGCGGGCAGCCGCTGGAGTACGACGCGGCCAAGGCGAGCGCCTACTTGAAGGGCAAGGCCGGCGAGCACGGGACCGTGCAGGTAGAGGTGCGAATCGGGAACGGCGACGGCGTGGGCATGGCGTGGGGATGCGACTTGTCGTACGACTACGTCAAGATCAACGCCGAGTACACGACTTGATGTAATTCCGAAAGACACGCGAAAACCCTTTCAGTGCTCTCAATATGCGGCCACGGAGACCGAATGGGCGGGACGGTGGGCTGAAAAACATCTCGCCGCGTGCCCTGTTGGACGACAGCGAGCAGGAGGAAGAGGTCGAGCATTTTCAACGATCGATTGCGCAGTCCGCCTCGGCCGCCTCGAAAATTGGCACGTCGCTCGCCGTCGTCCTTGTGCTGATCCACGTCTATTTCGCGGCCGTCCAGTACGCGCGGCCGTTCTCGCTCCGTCACCATCGTCCGTTCGCCGACAGTGGCGCGGACGCGAGCCTGGCCGTTGGCGAACTTGGTTCGGCGCTGGCGGTCGCCGCCTCGGCGCTGGCGATCAACAGGTTCGCTCATCCCCGCGCCGACGGGCTGTCGTGGAAGTACGCATTGAACGTCGCCATACTGGTCACGGCGCTGCAGATGGTCTACTGGGTCGCCGCCGGGGCGAGCGTGTACGTTGTCTCTCTCAGCGGGAGGAGCGGGGCGGCGGTCCCGTGGGGGCTGATCTGGTGGAAGCCGGTCCCGGCGATGCTGATGTTTGCGCTGGCTGTGACGAGCATAGACAGCATCAGCAAGATGCAGATCGACTTGGGGCTCATGCGGAAGAGCAGGTACCGGTTCAAGACCATCTGAGGATCGCTCATCTCTTTTCACTCATCTACTCGCATGCACATCCATCTACTCGCATGCACGCGAGGCATTTATTTATACAATGATGTGCACCACAATGCAGCCGCGCGGGCGGCTTTCTGCCCCCGTGGTGACGGGCAGCGCGCTCCCTCGGAGGTACAGGTATAGCTCCAACTCCAAGCGACCGATCGGACTCAGAATGAACACAGCAGCCAGCACAAAAAAACCAGCCGGGAACGAATCAGCAGCAGCAGAACCGTCCGCAAACTCTGCGAACGCTGCGTGCGACCTGGGCCAGCGGCTCCTCGTCAACACGGAGCTCTCCCTCTCCTCGTTCCTGGTCGTGACGCTCCTCGCCGTCGGCTTCCTCGCCACCGCGGGAGACGCGTCCTTCGCATCTGCCGGAGAGAGCGCCACCACGACGAGCCCCACCGCCGTGGAATACTTCTCCCTCGCCGAAAATGAGGACTTCTGGGCCAACGTGCTCCGCTATGTCAGTTACTTCTTCAGCGTGCTCCTGGGAACCGCCTACGTCGCCTTCAAGCCCATCGTCGCGCTCCTCAAGAGGCCCACCACGGCCATCCTGGTCATCGCCGCCTTTGCCGGCCTGTACTACTTCGTCTCGACGACCGTCAAGGCCATGGTCGGCGTCGACGAGTTTGCATACGAGCCGAGCTCCATTGTCACGCCCTATTTGCAGTAACGTATTTGTATCTTTTACCTAGGTATCCGTATCATTTATTTTATTTGTACGCGACTGGCCAGTCGTCATCCATGGATGCCTTGTACGTACAAATAGCCGCTCCGCGTCGTCGTCGCTCACACCGTCCTCGTCCTTCCAGTTCCCGGTTCCTCCTCCAAACTCTCTACCCCCCCCCTATCTACCTACCTCCTCCTTGTCTCTAGTGGTGGGCAGCCTTCGGGTTGCTAAACTTGCTGGCCTTGAGCTGCTCGTCGGTGATACCCGAGGACACTTTCAGGATGAGGAAGCCGGTCAGGGCGAATCCAGTCACAAACGGCCACCTGAGGGAATAGGAGGGAAATCGAGCACGTGAGTGAGACTGTTGTCACCGTAGCCTGACATACATCGCCCGCGCGGACTCCAAACGGGCCCAACAACGCCACGAGCAGCCAGCGAGGTGAAATCGGTTCATGACGATGATATCGTTCACAGGCACGTACATCTGCCTCGCGGACCGCAGGATGGTCGCGGACGGCGCCTCCGTTGTGATGGAAGGGAGCGGGTATCGCGGCATGGTCTTCCGGACGGGAAATTCGTTCTGTTCTGTTCTGTTCTGGTTCGAGAGAGCCAAAATTTTCCGTCAATCACTCGCCGATTCAGTCCGATCGACACCGAGTGCGTTGCTTGGACGGTCACTGGGACATACCCGCTTCCGGCTATCGGCTATGGTGTCCATCAGGCGGTTCACGTGTCGTGACCTGTTCAAGTTCGACTCCGTGAACTTGGACTATTTCACAGAGACGTACAACGTGCTGTTCTACCTGCAGTACCTGGCCCGATGGCCAGAGTACTGTCTGATGGCCGAGAGCTTGGGCAACGAGCGCACGGGGTACATCCTCGGCAAGGTCGAGGGCGAGGGAACGAGCTGGCACGGGCACGTGACGGCGGTGACGGTGGGGCCCACGTATCGGCGGCAGGGTATCGCGAAGATCCTGATGGACAAGCTGGAGGACGTCACGGCCAACATGCACGACGGGTATTTCGTCGACCTGTTTGTTCGGGAGTCGAACAAGACGGCGCTGGGAATGTACAAAAAGCTGGGTTATACAAAGTATCGGACGGTGCTGGGGTACTATATGAACGCGGAGGACGCGCTGGATATGCGGAAGGCGATGCCGCGGGACGTGAAGAAGAAGAGCATCGTGCCGCTCAAGCGGCCAGTGCGGCCAGAGGACCTTGAGTTTGATTGATCGATTGATCGATTGATTGGTTTAATGAACGAACGAATGAATGGATGAATGCAAAGAGCTAGGAGATTGTGGCGTTTGTGAGCTTGTTGGCCTTGACGACGCCCGCCGAGGTGTTCATGACGGCGCCATCGAAGGAGGCGGCGCCCTCGGCGTCCGTCTTCAGGAGCGGCTGGCAAGCCTCCCAGAACTTTTTCTTCTGCAGCTGGTTGCCGTTTGCCGGCTCGCCCTGCTCGGCGTCGTCGCCGAAGTAGACGCGCTCGCCGTTGACGGCGTCGGCGGGAGCAGCCAGGGGCTCGACCTCGGTGTGGTCTGCGTTGGAGGCACAGAGGAGCATGCCGTGGCTCTTGATGCCGCGCATGTTTCGGGCCTTGAGGTTGGCGAGGACGAGGACTTTCCGGCCCGTGAGGTCGTCCACGGAGACGTACTTCTTGAGACCAGAGACGATGGTCCGTGGGCCCTCCTCCTCGCCCAGGTCAATCTGCTCGACGTACAGCGAGTCCGCCTCGGGGTGGTCCTCGGCTGAGAGGATCGTGCCAACGCGGATGTCGAGCTTGGAGACGTCGGCGGCGTCAGCGGCGGGGGCGGGGGCGGCAGCGTCGGCCTCGGCGGCCCTGGTCACGGTGAAGAGGCGCCTGTTGCTGCTCGGCTTAGCCATGAAGACGCACGACGGGGCGCGCTTCGCGCCGAGACGGGCACATTGGAGAAGTGACATGTTGTCTGTCCGCAATATGTTGTGAGTGATGGAATGCGTGGGGAATCGTGGCTCGAAGGACACAAATTTTGTGGGCGGGGGCGATTCGAAGTACTACTTACCTACGGTAGGTACAACTTCGAGCCACGGTGGCCACCTCCACCACGATGGGGACGGAGGACGGGGAAAAGAACGTGGAGCGGGGGCGCGTATGGACCTCTGTCGGTTACATAGGGCATCGCTGTCGCTCGGGCTCACACTGGCCTCCCGTTCGTGGCGCAGCACCCGCGGAGGTCGGCGCACTCCGTCTCACCACGTTCTCCACCTCGTCTGCCTTGTCCAAAGCAGCCCCTTGCGCTTCTTCGACGCATGACGATGGTCTGTCTGCAACGTTGATGTGACGCCGGAGGGAAAACTGGCGGACGACGACCTAGAATGCCCCAGGAGGTCAAAGCTCATAACAATTGCAGACCTCCATCAATCGTTCATACGACGTAGAATACAGCGATACCCGTCCGATCATCGAA
>Ga0181573_10003234_pt1 | contig 14555 bp, 10 predicted proteins | sample 101ome_25_FD_148643 | JGI IMG/M metagenome (GOLD analysis project Ga0181573, IMG submission 148643) | Coastal salt marsh microbial communities from the Groves Creek Marsh, Skidaway Island, Georgia - 101409BT metaG (spades assembly) | ecosystem: Environmental > Aquatic > Marine > Intertidal zone...
CACGATCCCGGCGCACCCTGAACTGACGGTCTCCCCGACCCGCGGCCCCTTCCGGCTCGCCGTCGCCATGCTCAGCGTGACGACGGTGACCATCCTCTGGGGCGCGCTGACGACCAGCACCGGGTCCGGCATGGCGTACGCGGACTGGCCGCTCTCGGACGGCCAGCTGATGCCGGAGAGCAGCTACACGCAGCTGCCCCACTTCTTCGAGCACTTCCACCGCCTGTTCGCGTCCAGCGCCGGGCTGATCGCGCTCGGCCTCTGGATCTGGCTGGCCTGGTCGGGTCGCGCCGACCGGCGCGCGACCCGGACCGCCTTTCTCGGCGGCTGCCTGGTCCTCACCCAGGGCGTCATCGGCGGCACGGGCGTGCTGCTGAACCTGCCCGCCGTGACCTCGGTCACGCACGGCACCCTCGCGCAGCTGACGCTGGCGACGTTCGGCTGGCTGACCTACCAACTCTCGGACCGCTGTCGGGACACCGAGATCGCGCGCGACGTGGCGCCGGGCGCGGGCCGCAAGCTCGTGCTGTTCGCGCTCGCGGTCGTGGTCGCGCAGACGGTCGTGGGCGCGGTCGCGCGCCACACCAACAGCGGCCACGCGCTCTGGACGCACGTCGGCAACGCGTTCGTCGTCTTCCTGGTGATCACGGTCGCTACGGCGTTCGCCGTCGGCAAGCTCTCCAAGACCCGGGGCGTCAAGGGCCTGTCGCAGGCCATCGTCGGCCTGCTCATCCTGCAGATCGTCCTGGGCTTCGTCGCGCTGGCCATCCGCAACGACGCCGGCAAGGCACCCGAGAACGTGGACCGCCTCGGCGCTGCGACGACGATCTCCTTTCACGTGCTGATCGGAGCGCTGCTCACGGTGCTGATCGCTGCGCTCGCGGCCCACGTCTTCCGGGCGACGCGGCGTCCGGGCGTCGAATGACGCCGAGCCGCGCCGAGCGGCTCCGCTCCTACTGGGAGCTGAGCAAGCCGCGGCTGTCGGCGCTCGCGGTGTTCGCGGTGGTCGCCGGGGCCTTCATGGCGTGGCCCGCCAAGACCTCGAGCCCGCCGCTCGACCTGCTGGTCTTCACGACGCTGGGCAACTTCCTGGCGGCGGCCGGGGCCGCCGCGCTCAACATGTACCGCGAGCGCGACCTGGACCCGCTGATGGTCCGCACGCAGGGCCGCCCGCTCCCGACCGGCAGGCTGCAGCCGCGGAACGTGCTCGTCTTCGGCCTCGTGACCTCGGTCCTCGGCGTGCTGCTCGTGCTCCTCGGCGCCGCGCCGCTGGCGCCCGACGGGTCCCGCCCCGGCGGCCAGCTCAACTGGACGGCAGCCGGCCTCTGCGCGCTGATCGTGCTCAGCTACGTGCTGGTCTACACGCCGATGAAGACGCGCACGCCGCTCAACACGCTGGTGGGGGCGATCCCGGGCGCGCTGCCGCCCGTCGTCGGGCACGCGGCGGTCGCGGGCGAGCTGCAGATGCCGCAGCTGGTGCTGTTCGCGATCTTGTTCTGCTGGCAGATCCCGCACTTCCTGGCGATCGCGTGGCGCTACCGGGACGACTACTCGCGGGCCGGGATGCGCATGCTCCCGTCGCTGGACCCGACGGGGGCGCGGACAGGCGCGACCATGCTGCTCTACGTGGCGGGTCTCGGCATCGCGAGCTTGATCCCCTACGTCACCCAGATGTGCGACGAGCGCTACGCGGTCGCGGCGGTTCTGCTCGACGTGCTGTTCTTCGTGCCTACGCTGGTCGCGGCGTTGACCCGACGAGACGTCGCGATGCGCCTGACGTTCGTGATGTCGATCGTCTACCTGCCCCTGCTCTTCGTGGCCATGGTGTGGACCCGCAAATGACCGACTCCTCTGCCGTCCGCGCGTCTGGCGTGCAGTTCGCCTACGGCGAGCGCCAGGCGCTCCGCGGGGTCGACTTCGAGGTGCCGGCGGGCGCGTCGTTCGGCTTCCTCGGCCCCAACGGCTCGGGCAAGTCGACCCTCTTCAAGCTGCTCTCGACGCTGGTGCCGCTGCAGCAGGGCGCGGTGTCGATGCTCGGCCACGACCTCGCGGGGCAAGCCGCGGCCATTCGCCGGCGCATCGGCGTGGTGTTCCAGTCGCCCGCCGTCGACAAGAAGCTCACCGTGCAGGAGAACCTGCGCTACGGCGGCCTGATGCTCGGCCTGGGTGGCGCGGACCTGCAGGCCCGGATCGACGCCTGCCTGGAGTCGGCCGATCTGACGGGCCGGCGCAAGGACAACGTCGAGGACCTCTCCGGGGGCCTCCGCCGCCGCGTCGAGATCGCCAAGTGCCTGCTGTCGCGGCCCGAGCTGGTGCTCCTCGACGAGGCGAGCACCGGCCTCGACCCGGCCGCGCGCCGCGAGATGTGGAAGGTGCTGCGCGCGCAGCCTGGGCTGACGGTGCTGTTCACGACGCACCTGATGGAGGAGGCCGCCGAGGCCGACCAGCTGATGCTGCTCGACGAGGGCGCCGTCGTCGCACACGGCCGCCCCGGCGAGCTCATGGAAGAAGTCGGCGGGCAGGTGCTCGAGCTCGAGTCCGCCGCCGCCGCACAGCTGCAGGCGCAGCTCAAGCAGGAGCTCTCGGTCGACGCGACGCTGCTCGATCAGACGCTGCGCATGGACGGCGAGGACGTGCACGAGCTCGTGCCCGAGATCATGAAGCGCTACGGCGCCCAGGTCCGCCGGCTGCAGCTGGCGCACCCGTCGCTCGAGGACGTCTTCCTGCACCGGACCGGCAAGCGGTTCGTCGTGGCCCAGCCGGACGCGGCCGAGAAGAAGAAGAAGCGGAGGCGGCGATGAGCAAGGCGGTCTTCTCGTTGTGGCACCGCGAGATCGTGCGTTTCCTGCGCGACCGCTCGCGGCTGACCGGCTCCTTGATGCAGCCGATCATTTTCTGGCTGCTATTCAGCGGCGCGCTCAACAACTCGGTCACGTTCGGCGGCACCGAGAGCTACAGCGAGTACTTCTTCAGCGGCACGCTGGCGATGATCACGCTGTTCACGGCGATCTTCGCGACCATCACGGTGATCGAGGACCGCAAGGAGGGCTTCCTCCAAGGCGTGCTCGTCTCGCCCGTGCCGCGCGCCGCGATCGCGCTGGGCAAGATCCTCGGCGGCGCCACGCTCGGCGTGGGGCTCGCGGTCGTCTTCTTGATCCTGGCGCCGTTCGCCGGGATCGAGCTGGACCCTGGCCGCGTGGCGGCGGGGCTCGGCGTGCTGACGCTGCTCGCGGTCGCGGTGACCGGGCTCGGCTTCGTGCTCGCGTGGCTCATGGACAGCGCGGCCGGCTACCACGGCATCATGATGCTGTTCCTGATGCCGATGCTGCTGCTGTCGGGGGCGTTCTTCCCGATCGAGCAGGCGCACTGGCTCATCAGCTGGATCCGCTACGTCAACCCGATGACCTACGGCGTCGGCGCGCTGCGTCACGCCCTGCACGGCGCCGCGCCCGGCTGCCCGACCTTCACGGTCTGCTTGGTGGGCACGGTGATCTTCGCCGTCGCGACCTTCCTCCTGGGCACCTTCGTCGTCACCCGCCGCAGCGCGCGGGACGCGGCCTGAGCTCCTGATGAACACCTTCGAACCCAGCTGGGACGTCGTCCCGATCGCCTCCGCCGGCATGGACCTCCGCTTCCTCGCCGACGTCGACGCGGCGCTCAACGGCGCTGCGTTCGTGCTGATCTGCGCCGGACTCGTCGCGGTCAAGCGCGGCAACGTCGAGCTGCACAAGAAGCTGATGCTCGCAGCGGTCGCCACGTCGGCGCTGTTCCTCGTCTGCTACCTGACCTACCACGCGACCTGCGAGTCGGTGAAGTTCCAGGGTGAGGGCGCGATCCGGCCGGTCTACTTCACGCTGCTGATCAGCCACGTCGTGCTGGCAGCGGTGCAGGTGCCGCTGATCCTGCGCACGGTCTACCTGGGGCTGAAGGACCGGCGGGAGGCCCACAAGAAGTGGGCGAAGGTCACGACGCCGATCTGGCTCTACGTGTCGATCACGGGCGTCGTGATCTACGTGATGCTCTACCACATGTAGAGGGCCGATCCCCGCGCCGGTCATCGCGTCGGGCGGCAGCCGGGCCCTGCGTCGGCCGCAGCCGGGCGACGCGAGCGAGCCCGCGCCGCCGCGTCGATCAGTTGATCGTGCCCAGGCCGCCTTCGGACAGGGTGAAGGTCGAGCCGAACTGGGCCGCCTGCGAGTAGAGCTGCAGGCCGGCGAGGCTCGGGTCGTTCGGGATCGGCAGCGAGAGGATCGCCTGGTTGACGAACACGTTCAGCGTCTGGACGACGTCCGGCTGGGCCAGCAGGGTGCAGCCGCTCGCGAACGGCGCCAGCGCCAGGGGCGTGTTGTCGCTGGCGAGGCCGAGGATCATCGCCGCCGGGCCGGCGCCGAGGTTGGCGGTGCGCAGGACATAGTTGGTGCCGAGGTTGGGGGCCGTCAGCCCCTGCATCGTCGGCGCGCTCGTCGCCGACGCGCAGCCTGCACCGTAGGTCGAGAACGTCGCGACCGCGCAGTCCACGTCGACGATCTTGAACGCGTCGAGCGCCGCTTCGGTCACCGAGTTGTTCGGGTTGTCGGCGACCGAGAAGCGCATCGCGAACTGGTTGGGCGCGCCGAACAGCGAGGCCACGTCGAGCGTGCGCATCTCCCAGCCCGAGGTGCCGGAGATCGACCCGATCGCCGTCCAGGTCGCGCCGCCGTCGTTCGACGCGCTGATGTCCAGCGTGTCGTTGGGGGTAGTGCCGCCGATCTCGAACCACACCATGTAGCTCACGACCGGCGAGGTCGCGTTCGAGAGGTCGACCGTCTCGGTCGTCAGCACCGTCGGGCCGCCGTCGACGTCCTCAAAGTTGGCGTTGCCGGTCACCCAGCACTGGCCGCTGCCGTCGGCGTCGGCCGCGGGGCCGCGCGAGTCCTGCGGGGTGGCGCGGACCCACGCGCCGGTCGCGAGCGCCGTGTTGACCACGCTCCAGCCCGGCGGGTTGCTGTTGAAGTTGTAGTTGCGGATCGTCGTCAGCGCGGCGGCCGCCGGGGCCGAGTGCGTCGACGTCGGCGCGTTCTCCGGGCTGGTGTAGGTGACGGCGTCGACGCCGGTGGCGCTGACGTAGTACATCACGTTGTCGCCGCAGGCGGTCGCGGGGAAGGTCGCGTCGAAGGTCGTCGCGTTGACCGCCGTCGGCACGATCTGCTGGAAGGCGCCGCCGGTGGAGACGTTGAGGCGGAGCGTGCCTGGCTGCAGCGCGACCGGCCCGGACAGCGTGATACGCAGCGTCGTGGCGCCGCCGGGGTCGATCATCGACGGGAGCCCGTTGGGGAACGAGATCTCGAGGGCGGGGCAGTCACAGACTCCCTGCGGGTTGGCGAGCACGTTCTGGAGTCCGGTGAGGTTGGCGCCGGTGCCGGCGTTCGAGCCGCCGGTCGACGTGCAGCCGCCGTGCGTGTGGATGCCGATCGCCTGGTTCGTGCCGTCGAGGATCACCGGTGAGCCGGAGTTGCCGCCGGTGGTGTCCGTGGTGTAGCGGACCGTTGTGCCGCTGGAGCTGACGTAGGGGCCCGCGTGGGTCTTCTGCACGAGGTACCACGTCGGCGAGACCGGCGACGTGGTCGACCCGTTGCCGGTGATGCGGATGCTCTGGCCGCTCACCGGCGGCGGCGTGACGAGGTCGAACGCCTGGCTGCCCTGCGCGGCGTAGGCGGACAGGCCGGTGGTCGAGTTGTCGAAGACCCCGAAGTAGGCGTAGTCATTGCCCACACCCTGGCCGCCGTTGCTCTGCATCGAGGCGGCGTCGACGGCGTACTGGTCGGACGGGGGCGGATGGTTCAGCGAGCCGTTGGAGTTCGAGAGCGGCACGTTGAACTGCACGACCTGGAGGTTGCCGGTGCAGTGCCCGGCGGTCAGAAAGCAGTGGTTGCAGTCGTTGATCATCCACGACGTGCAGCCCGTGGGCTGGTTCCGGGCGACGCGCGCGTCCGTGCTGAGCACGCGGTCGTCGGTGCCGCCGCAGATCGAGTCCGTCTCCTGCACCACGCGCGCCTCGTCGGGGCCCGCCTGCGCGGCCTTGAGGACCAGCCGGTTGTCGCCGGTGCCGGGATGCGAGAGCAGCTCGACGAGCACGGAGTTGCCGTTGAAGTAGGCCGAGGTGTCACGCCATTCGCCGACGTGCCGGAGGTGCTGGGTCTGTACGGCGCCGTCCCGCATCGACGTCAGCCGCAGGAAGGAGCCGTCGCTCCCGGGCTCGGGGCTGCCGGAGAGCAGGACGCCTTCGTATTCGAGGCGGAGCCAGCTGGCCTTCGGGACCGTGACGACCGTCGACCAGACGACCTGGGCGATGCCGACGGCGGCCGGCGAAGGGGTGTCCAGTCGGACGACGCCCGAGTCGACGTTCAGGTAGTGGGTCGAGTGGTCGGAGGGGACCGCCTGCGCGAACAGGGGGGCGGCCACGAGCAGCGCGGCCGCGATGCGGTTGATTGCCATGGAACGGATCTGCAGGGGTGGGGCATGGGAAGTGTAGCAACGATCGGCTGGCCTTCGCACCCACAGCGGCGGCGGCAGGCCCGGCGGCGGTCGGTAGCGCCGTGGGCGCGCACGCGGCATGCTCAGGGGCCGCGGCCCATGCTCCACACGCTCCACATCCGAAACCTCGCTCTCATCGAGCGCGCCGAGCTGCGGATGGCCGACGGGCTCACCGTGGTCTCGGGAGAGACCGGAGGCGGCAAGTCGCTGCTGATCACCGCGCTCAAATTGTTGCGCGGCGAAAAAGCCCAGGGATCGCTGGTGCGTCACGGCGCGCCGGAGCTGCAGGTCGACGGTGAGTTTCGCCTGGGCGGAGGAGCGCGGAGCGCCGCGATCCAGCGGTTCGTCGAGGACGCCTGCGGCGGCGCCGTCGACGACGACCTGCTGCTGGTGACGAGGATCGTCGACAAGAGCGGCCGGACGCGGGTGCGCCTCGGCGGCCGGCCCGCGACGCTGGCGGCGTTGCGCCAGCTCGGCGGGATGCTGCTGGAGATCCACGGTCAGGGAGACTCCCGCGCGCTCATGCGGCCGGAGATCCAGTGCGAGACGCTCGACGCGTTCGCCGGCACCGCCGGGCTGCGCGGCGAGTTCGCGGCCGCGCTGACCGGGGCGCGTGAGCTGCGCGCGCGGATCGCGCGCAGCGCCGACGGCGAGCGCGAGCGCAAGCAGCGCCTCGAGTTCTTGCGCTTCCAGCTCATCGAGATGAAGCAGCTCAAGCTGGGCGAAGGCGAGCTGGAGCAGCTCGAGCAGGAGCACCAGGTGCTGAGCAACCTCGACGCGATGCGCAAGCAGCTGGCCGACGCGCTCGAGGCCCTACAGGACGGCGAAGCCAGCGTCGCGGACCAGCTGGCGGTGGCCTCGCGCGCCACGCGGCACGCGGCCGAGATCGACGTGCGGCTCGAGGACGCCTCCGAGCAGATGGCCCAGATCGAGGACCTCGTCGCCGACGTCTGCCGCAAGCTGCAGTCTGGCCAGGCGCGGCTCGAGCTCGACCCGGGGCGGCTCGCGGCCGTGGAGGAGCGGCTCGACGAGATCCACGCGGCGCTCAAGCGCTTCGGCCCGACGGCGCAGGATCTGCGGCAGAACCTCGCCGCGACCGAGCGCGAGCTGGCGGACCTGGAAGAGGTGGACACCGAGCCCGAGGCGCAGCTCGCGGCGCTGCGCGAGCGCACAGAGGCCGTCGTGGCGCTCGGCAGGAAGCTCGTCCGGGCCCGCGCCAAGGCCGGGGCCGCCTTCTCGAAGGCGATCGTGGCGGAGCTGCGCGACCTCGGCATGAAGCACACCGAAGTGCGGCTCGCGACGGCCGACACGTTCGCTGCCGAGAGCCTGCTCGACGAGGCCACCGAGCACGGCCCGGCGCCGGTAGACATCGAGGTCCGCATCAACCCTGGCGAGCCGTGGCAGTCGCTGCGCGAGACCGCGTCTGGCGGCGAGCTGGCGCGCGTCGTGCTCGCGGTCAAGAAGACGCTCGCCGACCAGGATCGCGTGCCGCTGCTCGTGCTCGACGAGATCGACGCCGAGATCGGCGGCCGCCTGGGCCTGCAGGTCGGCAAGAAGCTGCAGGAGGTCGCGCGCCACCACCAGGTGGTGATCGTGACGCACCTGGCGCCGGTCGCGGCGTTCGCGCAGCAGCACTTCCTGGTCAACAAGGTCGTCGGCGAGCGCACCAGCTCCGAGGTCCGGCAGCTGCCGCGCGGCGAGGTCGAGAAGGAGCTCGCCGCGATGGCGACCGGTGACGGCGCGGACGGCGCGGCGCTGGAGCAGGCGCGCCGCCTCGTCGCCAAAGCGCGCGAAGAGGCCGGGGGCTGAGCCGCCGCGCCGGGCGCGCCGCGCGTCAGAAGCCGATCATCTGCGCGACCAGCATCGCGCCCGCCGCGAGCAGGTAGAGCTGCAGCATCAGCGGCAGGATGAACCGCAGCCACCGGCCGTAGGGCACGCGCCCGAGCGCCAGCATGCCCATCAGCAGCGCGTTGGTGGGCACGACCATGTTCATGAAGCCGTCGCCGATCTGGTAGGCGAGCACCGCGCGCTGCGCGGAGACGTCGCACAGCTCGGCGAGCGGCGCCATGATCGGCATCGTCACGTAGGCCTGCCCCGACCCCGACGGGATGAACAGGTTGGCGACGCTCTGCACCGCGAGCATGCCCAGCGAAGCGAGGAACGGCCCCGCGCCGCTGATCGCCGCGGCGATGCCTTCGATGATCGTGTCGATGACCTGCCCTTGTGCGAGGACCACCTCGATCGAGCTCGCGACGCCGATCAGCAGCGCGGTCGTGGTCATCTCCGCAGCACCTTCGCAGAACCGGTTGGCGACCAGGTTGGGACTCAGGCGCGAGACCGCGGCGCCGGCCACGCCGAGGCCCAGGAAGACCGCCATCAGCTCGTCGAAGTACCAGCCCCACTCGGCCACGCCGTAGACGAACAGCACGATCGCGCCGACGAACAGCGCCAGCACAGCGACGCGCGGCAGCGTCATCTGCGTGTCGGCCGGCATCTCGTAGCCTTCGGAGTAGTCGACGTCGCGCACGAAGCTCTGCCCTGGGTCGCGCTTGACGCGGTTGGCGTAGCGCACGATGTGCAGCACGCCGACCGCGCAGGCCGCGACCATGAAGACCACGCGGAACAGCCAGCCCGAGGCGGGCTCGACGCCGGCGATGTCTTGCGCGATGGCGACGGTGAACGGGTTGACGGCAGCGCAGCCGTAGCCGACGCCGGCGCCGATGTAGACGATCCCGAGGGCGACCACGGCGTCCATCTTGAGCGCGAGGCTCAGGGTCACCAGGATCGGCACGAAGGGCATGTACTCCTCGGCCATCCCGATCGTCGAAGACCCGATCGCGAACAGCAGCGTCATGCCGGCGATCAGGAGCACGGGCTGCCCCGAGAAGCCGCGGATCGCGGTCCCGATCAGCGCGTCGATGGCGCCGGTGGCGCGGAGGATCCCGATGACCCCGCCGACCACGAAGACGAAGAAGATGATCCCGGCGCCGTTGCGGAAGCCCTGCGGGACCGCCGTCAGCGCCGCGTACCAGGGCAGCCCCGCGACCCCGCTCTTCGTGGCGTAGCTGCCGCCGACGACGGTCGGGTGATCGTCCGCGACGGCCTGCTTCCAGGCCTCGATGGCGGCGCTCGTGGGGGGCTCGCCGGTCTGGACCCAGCGCTCGAGCAGCGCGCCGACGTTGGCCTCGATGGGCGCGCCTACGCGCCACGCCTCCCCGTCCGCGACCGGCCCCGCCTCCCACGCCTCGACGGTCTTGCTCGAGACGCGGAACAGCGCGGCGACCTCCGCGACCTCGAGCCCGCGCGCGGCGCGCGCCGCCGCGAGCCGTTGGCGCAGCGGCTGCGTCTCGCCGTCGGTGCGCTCCGCAAACGGCGCGCCGCGGTCGGGCCTCGGCTCGGTCTCGAAGCTGCCCTTGGGCAGCAAGTAGGTCAGGAGCTGCGCGACGACGACCATCGCGAAGATCAGGACCAGCGAGTGCGGGAACCTGCTCGGCTTTGTCACCGCCGCATCATGTCCGCGTTTCGACATCGAAGCGACGAATTGCCGCGTCGCGCCTCCGGACCAATCGGTAGACTCGACGCGCTCACCACGCTCCACCCGCGACGAACGATCTCCCACCTGCCAGAGCCATTCCTCCTCGAGCGCGAGCTGTTGCCCAAGGTGTGGGGCGGACGCGCGCTCGCCGACACGCTCGGGATCGAGTTGCCCGACGACGGCGTAGCGATCGGCGAGTCCTGGGAGCTGTTCGATCGGCCGGCGGGGTCGTCGCGGATCCGCGGATCGGACCAGACGCTGGCCGAGCTCACCCGCCGCTGGCCCGAAGAGCTGGTCGGTCGCGGCGTGCCGCTCGGCCACGACGGCGCGTTCCCGCTGATGCTGAAGTTCCTCGACGCGCGCGAGGCGCTGTCGCTGCAGGTGCACCCGGACGACGGGCAGGCCAACGGTGACCTCGGCAAGGACGAGTGCTGCCTCGTGCTCGCGACGACCGACGAGGCGCGATTCGTGCACGGGCTCCGTCCGGGCGTCGAGAAGGAGCAGCTGCTGCTCGCGCTGGAGTCCTCCGAGGTGGAGGAGCTGGTCTACGCGTTCCGGCCCGAGGTGGGCCAGCTCGTGCACGTCCCGCCGGGCACGCCGCACGCCATGGGGCCCGGCGTCGTCGCCTTCGAGATCCAGGAGAACAGCGACCTGACCTACCGGTGCTACGACTGGGGACGCAGCCGCGAGGTGCAGCCCGAGGAGGCTCGCGACGTGGTCCAGATGGTCCATAACGAGCGGCCGCCGGTGGAGCGCTCCACGTCGCTCGCCGACGGCGGCGAGCTGCTGCTGGTGACGGAGCACTTCTCCGTCAGGCGCTACCAGATCTCACACGGCCTCGAGCTGCCGACTAAAGGGCGCTACCTGACGGTGACCTGCCTCGACGGCAGCGGTCGGCTCGGGTGGCGGCGCGACGGGCGCGCTGCGTCGGTGCCGCTGCAGCGTCCCGACACCGCGCTCGTGCCGGCCTGCACGGGGACGGTGACCGTCGAGCCGGACGGCCCCGTCGATCTCGTCGTCTGCGGCCCGGGGGCGCGCTGATGGCCAAGCGGCACGAAGACCGTAAGCCCGGGCAGCGCTTCAAGCGCGGCGGCAAGGCGGAGGCCGACGCGCCGAAGAAGAAGGCTGCGCGCAAGCCGAGCACCAAGCTGACGCGCGCGATGGAGCGCGCCGCTGAAGCGCGCTCGACGCGCAAGAAGGCGACCAAGCGCGCGCCGGTCCGCGGCAGCGCCCGCCGCGCTGAGGGGCTCGTGGTCAAGCCGTCCTCGGTCTTCGACGGCGCGCCGAAGACCGCAGACGGCCTCGTCCGGCTCAACCACTTCTTGGCGAAGGCGGGCGTCTGCAGCCGCCGCAACGCCGACGAGCTGATCGCGACCGGTCGCATCGAGGTCAACGGCGAGGTCGTGACCGAGCACGGGGTCCGCGTCGACCCGGCGAGCGACGACGTGCGCTTCGACGGCTCGCGGCTGCAGCCCGAGAAGTCCGTCTACGTGCTGCTCAACAAACCCAAGGGGGTCGTCTGCACCAACGCGGCGCACGAGCAGAAGAAGCGCGTGGTCGACCTGCTCCCGACCATCCGCGGGAGAGTGTTCACGGTCGGTCGCCTCGACATGGACTCCGAGGGCCTGCTGCTGATCACCAACGACGGCGCGTTCGCTCAAGAGATGACCCACCCGAGCTACGGAGTCAGCAAGCTCTACTCGGTGATCGTCAGAGGTCGGCTCGAGGACGACCACCTCGACAAGGCGCGCGGCGGCGTGTGGCTGTCGGAGGGGCCGACCGGCGGCATGCAGCTCAAGGTCGACCGCATGACCAAGGACCGCACGTATCTCAAGGTCACGCTCCGCGAGGGCAAGAACCGTGAGATCCGGCGCGTGTTCGCCAAGCTCGGCTACCCGGTCGCCTCGCTCAAGCGCGTGCGCATCGGGACGCTGAACCTGCACGGCCTCGGAGAGGGGGACTGGCGCTTCCTGCGGATCGACGAGGTCGCGCGGCTCCGGGACCTCGCGCGCAGCGACGAGGCGGAACCGCAGCCCGAGGCCGCGCCGCCGGCGCGGCGGCGCAAGGCCAAGAAGGCCGCCAAGCCCGGACGCAAGCCGCTGCCGCCGCGCCCCGCGAGCCGCCGCAAGGCGTCCAGGGCCGCCGGCAAGAGATAGACAACCCTGATGAAGATGGACCTCCAGATGCTGCCCGACGTCGACGTCGTCGAGCTGGACAACGGCTTTCGCGCGCTGCTCGTGGAGCGCCGCGCGCTGCCCGTGGTGGCCTCGGTCTGTTGGTACCAGATCGGCTCGCGCGACGAGCGCACCGGCGAGACCGGCCTCTCGCACTTCCTTGAGCACATGATGTTCAAGGGCACCGACAAGTTCGGCAAGGGCGAGATCGACCTGCAGACCAGCAAGATGGGCGGCAGCAACAACGCCTTCACCGACACCGACAGCACCGCCTACTACTTCTCGCTCGCCGCGGACCGCTGGGAGACCGCGCTCGAGATCGAGGCCAGCAGGATGCGGGACTGCCTGCTCGATCCGGCCGAGTTCCAGAGCGAGAAGAACGTCGTGCTCGAGGAGCTGGCGATGGGGGAGGACGAGCCGTGGCGCCCGCTCTATCAGGCGGCGGAGAGCACGATGTTCCAGACGCACCCGTACCACCACCCGGTGATCGGCTACCGCGAGGAGCTGGAGCGCGTGACCGTCGGGCAGATGCGCAGCTACTACGAGCGCCACTACGGCCCGAACCGCGCCTGCCTCACGGTGGTCGGGGCGATCGACCGCAAGCGCGCGCGCCAGCGCATCGAGCGGCTGTTCGGGTCGATGCCGCGCGTCGACGATCGGGCCGTCGCCATCCGTGAGCCCGAGCCCACGGGCGAGCGGCGGGTCGTCGTGAAGTCGCCGCACAGCGTGACCCGGATGTGCGTGGGCTTCCCGACCTGTCGGATGGGAGCGCGGGACGACTACGCGCTGGACCTGCTCGCGCACGAGCTCGGCAACAGCAAGAGCAGCAGGCTCTACCGGCGCCTCGTGGTCCGGGACCGCTCGGTGACCGAGGTCAGCGTGATGAACGAGGTGCGCCAGGATCCTGGCGGCTTCTTCGTCATGTGCGAGCTCCACCCGGGCGCGGACCCGTCCAAGGTCGAGGCCGCCGTCCGCGAAGAGGTGGCTGGCATGGTCGCCGACGGCGTCGCCAGCGCGGACATGCGGCGGATCCGGACGCAGATCGAGTCGTCGTTCCTGTTCCAGGACGAGACCGTGCTCGATCTGGCGATGAAGCTCGCGCGCTTCGAGGCGGGGACGCCTCTGGGCTTCCGCACGCTGGCAGACGTCCTGCCGACCTACGCCTCGCTGACACGCAAAGAGCTGCGCGAGGTCGCGGCGCGCTACCTCGACTTCGACCGCGCCACCGTCGCCTGGGCGGTGCCAGCTGCGGGTCGCGCCGAGTCGACGCGCGGCGCCAGTAAGGCGTCGAAGAAGGCGCGGAAGAAGCCTGCCAAGAAAGCCGCGAAGAAGGCTTCGAAGAAGCCGGCGAACAAGGCCAAGGCCAGCAGGAGGAAGGCATGAGCGCGCCTGCCGTCCGTCTCGACGTCGCCGAACGCACCCTCGCAAGCGGCCTGACGCTGCTGGCCGTGCACAACCCGGGCGTGCAGACGTTCGCCTGCGTGGCGTCCTTGGACACCCGGGTCGCGGACGATCCTGAGGGGCTCCCCGGCGTGGCCAACCTGGTCGGCGAGTGCCTCGACGAGGGCACGAAGCGCTACGACGCGCTGCAGCTCTCCGCCGCCGCCGAGAACCTCGGCGCGATGCTCGAGGGCAACCACCGCGGCGGCGTCGTGATGTGTCCGGCGCCGACGCACAAGAAGGCGACCGACCTGCTGCGCGAGCTCGTGCTCGAGCCGACCTTCCCGCAGCGCGAGGTGCGCCGGGTCCAGTCGGAGGTGCTGACCGAGCTGCAGGCGGAGGCGGACGACCCCCGCTCGGTCGCTGCGCGGCGCTTCCGGCGCCGGATCTACGGCGACCACGTGCTCGGACGCGCGATGCAGGGCACCGTCGACAGCGTCGCTGCGATCAAGCCCAAGCACCTCCGGCAGTACCACGAGCGCTGGTTCCGACCGTCCGGCGGCTACGTCGCGGCCTCGGGGCCGTTCGGCACCGAAGAGACGCTGGACCGCCTCGAGCGGGCCTTCCGCGGCCTGCGCGGCGCGACGCCCGCGCACGCGGTCTATCCGGAGGTCACGCTGGGAGACGCGAGCGACGAGCACCTCGCGATGCCCAGAGAGCAGGTGCACGTCTTCCTCGGGCACGCGGGCATCCGCCGCACGGACCCCGACTTCTACACGCTCTCGGTCATGGACCACATCCTGGGCTCAGGGCCTGGCTTCACCTCCCGCTGCTCGCGCAAGCTGCGCGACGAGATGGGGCTGTGCTACTCGGTGAGCGCCGGGATCGCCGCCAGCGCCGGCGAGCAGCCGGGGACGTTCACGGCCTATATCGGGACCTCGCCGGAGCACCGG
>Ga0181573_10003235_pt1 | contig 14553 bp, 10 predicted proteins | sample 101ome_25_FD_148643 | JGI IMG/M metagenome (GOLD analysis project Ga0181573, IMG submission 148643) | Coastal salt marsh microbial communities from the Groves Creek Marsh, Skidaway Island, Georgia - 101409BT metaG (spades assembly) | ecosystem: Environmental > Aquatic > Marine > Intertidal zone...
CCCCCCCCTCCGTTCCCGCCCCACCCCTCCCATGGACGACCGCCAAAGTCGGCGCGCCCTCCCCCGCCCCGGGGGTCCCCGACCCCTCCCCAGCGGCCGCCACCGCCATCCCGGGGGTCCCCGCCCGCGCCCAGCCGCCCAACTCCGCCGCCACCCCCCCACCTGCCGCCGCCTCCGCCGCGCCCGCCTCCGCCGCGCCCGCCGCCGCGCCCGCCTCCGCGTTCGAGCCCGCCGCGGTCGCCGCTGCGGGGACCCTGCCCGCCCCCACCCCCGCCCCCGTCTGAAGCGGCCCACTGCGACGATGAACAGAGGCGGCGACATCAGTGACGGTCGGTCAGAGCGCTTCGGCGAGAGACGGAGACGTCCATGGAGAGAGTGCGTGAGTGATACAGGGAGACAGAAGGAGATATAGAGACAGAGAGGGACAAAGAGATAGAGAGGGACAAAGAGGCAGACGGAGACATAGGGTTAGAGAGAGAAACAGAGACAGAGAGAACGAGAGAGTGAGCCCGCCTGAGCCGCCACCTGGGCCCGATAGGCGGCCCCGTCCCTCCGTGCCTGTCCCGGCCCCGCGAGAACGAGATCCGCGCCCCGCGGCCGTGGTGCGTCGCACGATGGGCCCGCGTGGTCGTCCGATCCACAGTTGAAGCATGAGATCGGGACGCGTCCTCCGTGCGCGTTCGCGCCCGCATCGTCATCGGCCTCGTCGTCGTCGCTCGAATCGTTCGGATCAGCAGCCGCGTCCGCGTCGTCCCCCCAGGGCACGCAGCAGAAGTGCCCTCGGTCCCCGCAAGCGAGGCAGACGACGCGCGCAAGGTCGTCCCGGGACACGCCCGCGGGACAAGCCCGCTGGGGTCGCCAGGCGTCCCCGTGGCCCAGGGCGCGGCACGTGTCGTCGCCGCACCGAGCGCACGGCGGCGGAGCCGGCGCCGCGGGGTCGTCCGGGTCCCGTGGCGCCGGGCAGTCGGCGACGAGGTGCCCGCGCCACCCGCACCGGAAACACACGGGATTGGGGCAAGCGCGGTCATCGTGGCCCGTCTCCGCGCAGAGGGTGCAGGGGGCGCGGCCCGCCCACGGACACGACCGCGCCAGATGGCCCGGCCGGCCGCATCCGTAGCATTTCGGACCGCCCGCGCTATTGCCAAGACCGAGGACCTCGGCGTTAAGGTCGTCATCGCTGAAGAAATAGCGGCCGGTGGGGGGCGGGGCGGGGGGCGGTAGCGGCTCGGGCGAGTCGCTCGTCCCAGCGGCGACAGGCTCGGGCGAGGCGGAGGCAGCGGCGGGTGGCATTCGGTCGGTGGCCGAGACTGCAGGGGGCGGGGACGAACAGCAGCCGCGTCCCCTGCAGTATCCGCCCCGAATGGCGAGGTCTGCAGGCGGAACGAAAAGCAGGCATTCCTTTTTCCTCGGTCCCGGCCTTCTTCTCGACGGTCGCTCCCGCCTGCGCCCTCGATGGCATGCTGCTGGTCGAGCCGGCCCTGTCGAGCCCCCCCCCCACCTCCCATCCGCGATAAATCTTCCGCCGGTCCCGTAGGCGAGCCAGGCAGTCGCGCGATGACACAAGCGCGCTCGCGGTCAGCCGTGGCGCCGCCGACGGCCGTCCCTCTCAAGCCGACTGGTATGGCCCTCCTCTCGGCGAAGTGATGGCCCCCGTCCATCATCGATCCATTTATCACCGATCGAGCATCCGGTCTGGCGTTCTTCTCCTCCCTCGGCACTGGAAGCGCCCGGACGGCACCACCGCGGCCCACGCCGACCCCGTGACGCCTACCTTCGGCCCAACCCCAACCCCGACCGCAACTCCGCAGTCCCCCGCGGACCCTCCGCGATGGACGACCTCTCCGAGGTCTCCACGTCGACGCTGATGGCCGAGGTCAAGCGTCGCCTCGAGTGCGCTGACAAGCCCAGCAAGCGGATCGTGCTGCTCGGCCCCCCCGGGTGTGGCAAGGGCACTCAGTCTCCCCTGCTGAAGAAGGAAAACTGCCTGTGCCACCTCGCCACCGGCGACATGCTCCGCGCCGCCGTCGCCGCCGGCACTCCCGCGGGCCGCCGGGCGAAGGAGGCGATGGATGCGGGCGCGCTGGTCAGCGATGACATCGTCGTCGGCATCATCGCCGACGCGACCCAGGCCACGGCCTGCCGCACCGGCTTCATCCTCGACGGATTCCCGCGCACCGTGCACCAGGCCGAGATGCTCGACCGCATGCTCTCGGCGCGCGGTCAGAAGATCGACCGCGTCCTCAACTTTTCCGTCCCCGACGCCGTCCTCGTCGACCGCATCGCTGGTCGGCTTGTCCACCCCGCCAGCGGCCGTTCCTACCACGAGCGCAACCACCCGCCCCGCGTCGCTGGCGTCGACGACCTGACGGGAGAACCGCTGGTGAGGCGCAAAGACGACAACCCGGACACCCTGAAGGCACGACTGGAGGCCTTCCACAAGCAGACCAAGCCGGTGGTCGAGCACTACAGTCGCTTGGGGGTGGTGTGGAACATTGTGGCGGACCGACCCGCTGCCGAGGTGACGGCTTCGATCCGGTCGGCTGTCGCCGAGGACGGGGGGAAGAAGGCCGCGCCGTGAGGAAGGGCGACTGTCTGAATCACGGCGACGACGAGGCGTGGGTCCCGAGGGGTCCCTTCCCGCACGCGAAGCAGCGGTCGCTTGAGCGTGGCGGTCGTGCGAGCGGCCTCGTGGCCCCTCTTCCTCTGGTGCCGTCCCGACCTGCCCGCGTAAACCATCGGACCACCAATCCGCCCGCATGAAGGCGTCGACGAGCGGACGCAACGCGTCGTCGCTCGCGCCGTCCGGGAGAGGGCTGCCGACAGTGTCGCGGTCTGCCCCACTTGTTCACGCACTGCCGCGGACCACTCGCCGGTTCCGCGAGGCCTTCCTACCCCGGGCCCGCGCAGGAGATGGAACAGGGTCCGGGAACGGGGCAGTCCCCCCCCCGCCGCCGCCTCCTCCCCTCCCCTTGTCCCCAGATGACGACCTCCCCGACGCCTTCGCCACGGCGGCGACCCGGCTGTACCGGACCATCGCCGCCGCCCCCGTCCGCGCCGACGCCTACTTTCTCGCCAGCGCCGGGCGACAGGCCGCTTGGTGCGGCATCGCCTTCGGCCTCGGGTTCTGGGTAAGGTGAGACCCGATCCCGAAGAGCGGTGGCTGCAGGACTAACGCAGGTAGAGGCGAGACGGCGAGGCCCGCAACGCTTCTCCCAACGCTTCTCCCCGACCTCCCTTCCTGCAGCAATACGTGCACCACCGCCTTCGGTGCCCTCGGTATCAAGGACGCCGTCGCCGCGACTATCCTCGTGGGCTTCTCCGAGACGTGCTCTTACGTCTGCTACTCGGCGAGCGCGAGAGTCGAGAGGAGGGGAGAGGGAAAGGGGAGGCGCCGCGGGCGCCGCTGCCGGCGCGGCTGTCGCTGCCGTTGTCGATGCCGCTGCCGGTTGCGATGCCACTGCCAGTGCCACTGCCGCCGTCGGCGCCGATCCCGCCGCAAAGACCGCCGAAGAGGGAGCGATGACAGATGCTGCAATGGACGAGGGCCCCCATGACCCACGCCCCGACCCTTTTTCTCCTCTTTTCCACCCTCGGTCCAGGCACGCACGTGGACGTATCAGTTATTGCTGCTGCACTGGCTCAAGCTCGGACTGCAGAGCGCGTTGCTTGTGGACGCGCTGAAGTGCTGCGGGGGGTTTGCGTAATTGGATGGGTTGGGGGCAGGGCCAGAGGGGGCTGCGGCTGGTGAGAACGTCGTTTCGAGTGTTTTTTTGGACGTGAACCGGCCCCCTGTCTCTTTCCCGCGGGAGGGAAAAGAGGGTCAGCGCGCGCTCCTTTCGGCGTCTCTCGCGTCACTGGCGTAATGACGACGCGACGGGCCGCGTGGCAGGTGGCAGCGGCGGCGACCGTGGCGACCCGCCGACCTTTCTCTACCTTCTCGTTCGATACAGCCGTCGCGGACGTCCTGAAGGTGAGAGAATGGAGATGAAAAGCGTGTGGTGTCGTGCAGAAGCACCAGTCCCGCTCCCGTCCGCAGCCCGCGTCGCGACCCTTCTGACGCCGATTCGTCGTCGCCCCTCTCCGCCTGCAGTCCACCCTTGTCCACGAGATCAAGACTCGCGCCACCCCTGCGATCCTGCTGAAACCCCCCCCCCCGGGCCTCGCCGTGCCGCCTCGCGGGCTTTGGGGAGAGCGGTGCTGCCGTGTCGCCCTGCGCAGTGCCCCCGCCCCGACAGACGCCGCCGAGGCCGCCGCCGCCGCCGGCCCCGGCCCCTCTTCGCTCCGCGTCTCGGGTCTCGCCGCGCGGGCCAACGACCCGAACGTGCAGACATGGTCGTACCGCGCGGGGATCGCCGACTGGACCCCACGCGAGGCTCGGACGACTCCCTTTCGCCACGCCTTGCCGGCCGAGGCCCGTCTCCGGCGCGGCGGGGGCGGATACGAATCCGGCCCTGGCGCCGGATCCGGTCCCAACCGACCTCACCCGGATCTCGCGCTCCGGTTACGCGTGGAGCCGCACCGATTGTGGGTGTCGGTCGACGCGGCGCGATGGGTAGCGCCGAGCGTGAGTGCCGGCGGGGAGGGCGAGGCCGCGGCCCGTCGATGGATGGAGTTTGGGCGCCGCGCCGGAGGGGCCGGTCGCGCGGGCCGGGGCCAGGGCCGGGGCCGGGGCCGGGGCCGGGACCGGGCCCCCCGTCGGCTCCGCCGCGCCCTCGCCGCCGCTCTCGCGAACGCCGGCCTCGACCGCGCCCTCCGCGGTCGCCTCGTCGCGGCAACGCTCGAGCGCGAGGGGGAGGCGCACCGGCGGTGGCTCGGCGACGTCCTCGCCTGGACGCTGTGGAGGCCCCCCTCGGAGGAGGCGCTCTCGGGTCGGCTGCCGCCGGGCGACGTCGGCGACGACCGCGGCGGCCACGTGGGGGACGCGCGGGGGGACCGTCCGAGCCTGCCGGACCGATGACGGCGACGACGCGGGGCACCGTTCGACCCGTCCCCAGTCCCCCCTCCTCCCCCCTCCGTCCGCCTCGGGCGGGGGCCGTCCCCTTCCCATCCCGTGTCCGCCGGACCCCCCGTCTCGTCCCCTCCGCCCCTCCCTCCACCCCGCTCCCTAGGCGTAGGCGTCCGTGAACGAGACTCCGCTCAGAACGATCCCCACGATGACCCCGAACAGCCCAACGGCGGACCCGAAAATCTCCACGACGAGGATCTTGACAAAGAGGGAGGGGTTCTGGGCGTCGGCCAAGGCAGCGCTGCTGCCCACGACGCCGACGCAGACGCCGCAGGAGAGATTGGCGAGGCCGACGAGCAGGCCGGACCAAAAGAGGGCGTATCCAGCCTGAGAAGAGGGAGAGAGAGAGAGATAGAGAGAGATATAGATAGATAGAGAGAGAGAGGGAGAGATAGGGAGTGCGTTCGGGGAGAGGGGGAGGGAAGAGGGAGGAGAGCGGGGGAAGACGCCGGGGTCCGGGGCGGCGGGCGGCGCCGCCCCCCCCGGTCCGCGGACCCGCCTGCATCGTCTTGACCGGCCAAGTCCCGTCCGCGAGGGTTCTCACCGGCTCCAGCTTCGTCGCCAGGATGATCCCCACGATGACGCCATAGATGGCGACCGCCTCGCAGAAGATGACGCTGATGAGATTCTTCGTCGCGATGCGCGGCGCGGCGACGGCGCCCCCAACGAGCGACGCGCCCGTCGCCAGAATGCCCCACGCCGCACCCGTAATGGACAGACCGACGCATAGGCCGATACCGAGGTAGGCCCAGAAGTAAGGACTGATGTGCGCGAAGAGGAGGTAGAGGTAGGGCCAGTCGATGAGGGGTGCGCCCGCCCCCTTGGTGAGGGCGCGGACTGCCAGGAGGGACGCTGGGATCCCGAGGAGTGAGGCGAAGGCGGTCCCGGCGGGGGCCATCGCCTCTACCTCCTCGGTGGTGGGATGGGGCCTGGGCTCGGGTGGATTGGGTCGGAGGGGGGTCCTGGAGGGGCGAGGACGGGGGGACGTTGGGGGGTCGCGGGTGGGCATGGCGACGAGGGCGGCGGGCGCAGCGAGGCCGTCGGCGGCGCCCTAAGCGCATTTTTTCGCCACGTTGTTCGTCGTAATGACGATTTAAACCTACGTCTCTTTCCGATAGAGGCGTCACCTTCACGCGCGGCGCTCTCTCGATCCGGGAGTGAGAGACAAGCGGGCGCGCTGGGCGGCACGCAGGCCGCTCTTCAGAGGTCCGGGACTCGCCTCTTCCGCGGTAAATCTGACGGGAACCTGGCGCCACTACTCTTCTGGGGGAGGCGGCGCGGGGCGGTTCGGGGCGAGGCGGGGCTCGTCCTCCTCGTCTCCTCTTCTCTCGTCCTCCCCCGCCGCCGCTCGACCCGCCGTCGTTGCCCTGGCCCCTATTCCTTCGCCACGCTGCCGCCGTAGTCGGTCCGGTTGTCCACGTCCGCGCGTCCCACCCACTCGAGCCCCTCTCCCACCTCGGACCCCGTCGCCGCCGCCCCGCACCGCGCGAGCGTCTCCGGGTGGTAGAAGCGGCTGAGGTGCCGCGCCCCGCCGTCGCAGAGCAGCGTGACCACGACGCTCCCCGGCGGCAGCTGTCGCGCCACCTTGACCGCCGCCGCGCAGTTGAGCGCGGCGCTGCCCCCGAGAAACAGTCCTTCGTGTCGAACGAGGTAGCGGCCCATCCGGGCGGCCTCGACGTCGGTGACCCGCACCGCTCGGCCGTTCAGCAGGGGCAGCGCGGACCGCATGTTCGCCGTGACGCGGTTGAGCCCCACCCCCTCGACGAGGGTGTCGAAGGGGTGCCTCCTCCGGCTCCCCTCGGCCTCCATCTCGGACCAGCACGCGCCTCGGGTCACGAGATGATACAACGAGCTGCCGGGAGGGTCGGCGAGCCAACACCGCGCGCGGGGCGCGAGACGAGCCAGCGCGGCGCCGACGCCCGCGAGCGTCCCGCCCGTGCCGGCCCCACACACGAAGGCGTCGATCGACAGGCCGGATTCGCGGCACTGCAGGGCGATCTCGGTTCCTGTCGTCAAGTGAGCTCGGGCGTTCGCGAGGTTCTCAAACTGGTCAGCGAAGTGCGCCGCCGGGGCGGGGGGCGCGTTCAAACTCGCCGCTGCCGCGCTTTCGGATCCGCCGCCGCCGTCGCCGTCGGCCGCCGCCGACTCCGTCTCCGCCGCGTTCGCGATCGCCTCGGCCGCCCTTCTCCGGGCCACGTGGACAAAGTGGTCGGGGTGCCCGATTCCCACGGGTCGGACGCGATCAACGCCCGCCCCCATCGCGACCAGGAGCGACGCCTTCTCCGCAGCCACGTCGTCCGGGACAGACGCCCGAAACGCCAGACCAGACGCGGCACACGCCGCGGCGAGGCTGACGCCGGTGCTGCCGACGGTGCCCTCGGTTATCAGACCGCGAGGACGGACGAGGCGGCGGTCCAGGGCGTCGCGAACGATCTGCGCGGCGGTGAGGGGCGGAGAGGAGAGGGTCGACGGGCGGCCCCGGGGCGGCCGGCCGGTGGGCCCGGGGACCTCTTTCCCCCTCCCCTTCCCCCCCCTCGCCTCCCGCGCCACCCTGTCCTTGACGCTGCCGTTCGGATTCATGAACTCGGCCTTGCCGAGAATGACCCGTCCCGTCGCCTCCGACAGGGACCGAAGCCGGACGAGGGGCGTGCGGCCGACGAGTCCAGCGAGGCCGTCGACGACGCCGACGTCGCGGCGCGGGGCCGAGGGGGGTCGCGCGTCGTGGGGATCGGGGTTGATCGTTGAGTCGATGGGGGGGGGAAGAGGGGATATGAGGTACGCGGCGGCGGCGAGGACGGCGAGGGTCGCGACGGCGGCGGTGGCAACGGCGGCGGCGACGGGCGGCAATGGGGTCGCTATGGCGGCCCCGCTGCCGCCGCCGCCGCCGCTCTCGGCGGCGCTGCCCACGGTGTTGGGTGGTCGAGGGGTCGAGATTTGAAGAAGAGGTGCTCTTCGACTCCGTCTCCTTCCCCGACCTGAAAGGAGGGGCGAAGAGGTCGCTAGTGGCCGAAAGGCACGGCTTCGTCCTCGAGAAACGCCGAGGCGGCCAGGAGACAGGGCGCCCCACCGCCGGATTCTGTCTCTCTCGCCAGCGCACCCGCGCGCGGCTCCGCAGAGCGAACAAAATGCTTCGTCAGGCGGCTACGCGCCTCCTGGCGCGCGGCGTCGGCTCCTCCGGCGCCTCGTTTGCTCCCGTGGCCAGCGGCGCCGGGCACGTGGGCTTTGCGTCCGCCTCCGGGTCCAACAAGGCCCAGGCGAAGCCCGTTGCGGAGGGCGTGGGCATGGTCAGCCAGGTGAGACAGAGAACAGGAAGCGGGAGGAGCGGGGGGATGTCCGGCGCCTTGGCTAGTGCGCCGCCGCGCTCGCTGCTGTTACCCCCGGGATAACAACGCGCTAGCGCCCCCTCGGGACCCTGCGCCGCGCCTGCCGGCTCACCGAGCGAACAGCTGCGTCGCGGCCGGCGCCGCGCGTTGGCCCCGTCCATTTGCGACTTTTTCCCGCGGCTGCGTTGTAAGCTATTTGCGTTCCGTCACGCGGACGGATCCTAACCGTTCACGGGCCCGATGCCCTCGCGGCTCCGGTACCGCGCGCTCCGAGAGGCCTGACCGAGCTGCGAGCGGCGCCGGCCGTCCCTCCTTTTTAGCCCTCGGTGTCGGCGGCGGGCCGTCTCGCCCGCCCTGGACCCCCCAGAGCGTCGCGCCGCCTTCGGAACGGAGCGTCGCCCCTCTGGCCACGGTCGCTGTAGTCGCCCGCCCAACCCTGCCCGTGCCGCTTACCCCCACCTCCCCCCCCCATTCCCGCAGGTCGTCGGCGCCGTTGTCGACGTCAAGTTTCCGTCCGGCGGCCTCCCCGCCATCATGTCGGCCCTCGAGCTCCAAGACCACGACACGCGCGTCGTCCTCGAAGTGGCGACCCACCTGGGCGAGAACTCGGTCCGCTGCATCTCCATGGAGGGTACCGAAGGCATCCAGCGCGGCCAGCGCGTCTCCAACACGGGCGCCCCGATCCGCGTCCCCGCGGGCCCCGAGACCCTCGGCCGCATCCTCAACGTCATCGGCGAGCCCATTGACGAGGCCGGCCCCGTCGACTCCAAGGTCACGCTGCCCATCCACCGCGAGGCCCCGGAATTCGCCGAGCAGTCGACCGAGAAGGAAATCCTGACGACGGGCATCAAGGTCGTCGACCTCCTCGCTCCCTACCAAAAGGGCGGCAAGATCGGTCTCTTTGGCGGCGCCGGCGTGGGGAAGACCGTTCTCATCATGGAGCTCATCAACAATGTTGCCAAGGGCCACGGCGGCTTCTCCGTCTTCGCTGGCGTCGGCGAGCGCACTCGCGAGGGGAACGATCTGTACCACGAGATGATCGAGGGCGGCGTCATCAAGACGGGCAAGGACCGCGCGCAGTCGAAGTGCACTCTCGTCTACGGCCAGATGAACGAGCCGCCCGGCGCCCGCGCTCGCGTCGCGCTGACCGGGCTCACTATGGCCGAGTATTTCCGTGACGCCGAGGGACAGGACGTGCTCCTGTTCGTCGACAACATCTTCCGCTTCACTCAGGCCAACTCCGAGGTGTCGGCCCTGCTGGGCCGCATCCCGTCCGCGGTAGGGTACCAGCCCACCCTCGCTACCGACCTGGGTGCCCTCCAGGAGCGCATCACGACGACGAAGAAGGGGTCCATCACGTCTGTCCAGGCCGTCTACGTACCGGCCGACGACCTTACGGACCCCGCGCCGGCCACCACGTTCGCTCACTTGGACGCCACGACTGTGCTGTCTCGGCAAATCGCGGAGTTGGGCATCTACCCTGCTGTCGACCCCCTTGACTCGACCAGCCGCCTCATGGACCCCATGGTCGTCGGGGAAGAGCACTACAACACGGCCCGCGCTGTCCAGAAGGTGCTGCAAGACTACAAGGGTCTCCAGGACATCATCGCCATTCTGGGCATGGATGAGCTGTCCGAGGAAGACAAGCTCACCGTCACCAGAGCGCGCAAGATCCAGCGCTTCCTGTCGCAGCCCTTCCACGTGGCCGAGGTGTTCACGGGATCGCCCGGACGGTACGTCGACCTGCCGGACACGATTAAGGGCTTCAAGGACGTGTTGTCGGGCGCTTACGATGACTTGCCTGAGCAGGCCTTCTACATGGTCGGCGGGGCGGACGAGGTCAAGGAGAAGGCCGCTAAGCTCATCGCCGAGCTCGCTGCCAAGAAGGAGTAGGGGATGGTGACTTTGGTGGGGATGGGAAGATACTGTGGAAAGGGAAAGATCGAGTGACGTCCATCACGAGCTCGTTGCCAGCCTCGACCCTCTGCTGCCCATCGTCGCGCGCAGGTCATCGCAGCGCCGCCATGTTGTGTCAGCGCATGGTGCTGAGCTTGATGCCGCCGTGCTGTCGCCACACTCGGCGCTCACCGGCAGAGAGGACAATGCCGAGGAGGCGGAGAAGGACATGGTCGCGGCAGCGGCTGGCGGACAGAAGGCGACGTGGAAAGGGGGCAGGCAGCGTTGGCGGGGGCGGGGAAGACGTGTCGTTTCGCATAATGAACCAACGCGCAAACCTGACCTCGCCGACCCTAGCCCCCCCGCCGCGAGCTCCCCTTGCTCGGCGCAGGTACCTTCCCCCCCCCCCCCCCCCCCCCCCCCCCCCCCCCCGCCCCCACCCCCCATCGCGCGTCGACTCGCACACACTTCCCTCGTAAGTCGGTAGCACGAGCACGGCCGCGGTCGTGTTGTCCGCATCCCCGTCGAGATCCAACGCGAGCATGATGCAGTCCTTGACCAGCTCCCCCGCTGCCTCTCTCGGAGTCATCCCCTGCGCCAGCGACGCCATGACGTGCCGCACCGCCTCGGTGGGTTCCATCACGTCCCAGATGCCGTCGGACGCCACGATCAGGCATGCGTCGGTGGAGCGGAGGCCCATCTTGCGCACCGTGGGCGTAGGCACGACGCCGTAGTTTGCCATCAGCTTGTGCCCCAGGCTGCGCGTGACGGCGAGCTCGAACCCAGCCCACGGTCCGCGCCGGATGCCGAGGTAGCCGTCCTCGCCGATAGTGCACTCCTTGCCCCACCGTTCCGTGACGCGACGACGCTCGGCCTCGTCCCGGCACCAGTGCCGCGTTGTGACCCACTGGCCCTCGTACCTGGCGCTCGGACCCGCAGCCGAGCCAACGCGGTAACCCAGGACCGCGGCCGAGTCGCCCACATTGGCGACGATCAGGGTGGAGCCGTGGACGAGGGTCGTAGTCGCGGTGGTGCCCAACTCGAGCACCTTGGGCTCGCCGAACCGCACGGGGAGGTAGACTTGGGTGCCGTTGAGGACCTTCAACCGGTGCTTGGCGGCTCCTGGGCCTGACGGAGGGAACTTGAGCTCCTGCGGCGGATCCTCGTAGATGGCCTTCATGATCTTGTCGTGGGCCTCGTGGTAGATGGTGGTGAGGCGCTCGGCCATCCGCGTGCCGTTCATGTCACGAGCATCAGCGAACTCGTTTGCTGGGTTACGGAGCTCGTCCATGATGTGCACGCCTGAGATTTCGGCAGCCCGCTCACCGAGCAATCCATGCCCGTCGGCGACGGTGCAGGCGATGCACCGATCCCGCATATCCTCGTGGTGTCCGCCAATGACAGTGTATCCGAGCCAGTCTTGGTTAAGCTTACCATACCGCGTGCCCTCGTTGGACATGCCACCGAGCTCGATAGTACCAATTTGGGAGTCGTCGGCGTAGACGCGAGCGTCACCCCCGATGGCCTTGACCTTTTCTTTCGACAGAGACGAAAACATTCTCTGGAGGACGGGGGTCGGGTTGGAGGCGCGTTGGGCGGGAGTGGGTGGGTGAGCTCTCAGAATGGCGAGGGGCGCTGGCGCGTGCTCCGACTGGGGGCGACAGGGAATAGGACCACGGGAGAAAAAATCTCTGAAAGGATCCGAGCAGCGCGGCTGAGGATCCCAATTTGAAGCGTGGAGGTCGGGAGAGGCCAGCCGGCTGGCGCGGTCCTCGACGCGCGCCCAAGACGAGACGCCTGCGGGCACATACAGCGCCCCCTCGGACTTATCCGGGAGTCAGTGAGTGAAAGTTTGACCAGCGCGCGCCGTGACACCCGAAAGGTGGCGAATGTTCAGGCTTTCGCCTCCCTCGGCAGCCCCGACAACGCGTCGCTCCGCCCCCGCGCCCCCGTCGACGAACATCCTGCATCCAGATACTCCGAAAGCTCGCCTGAAGCATCAAGAGAGGGGGTTAAGGCCCGCGCTAAACCCGACAATGGGGAAAGTGCCTTGTCGGTCGTTTTCGCAACGAGGGACTGGCTACGCCTCCGAAAGATTACCCGGCCCGGTGGCCCGGGGCAACGGGCTGCCATGAAGGATGGAGGGGGGCGTCAGGAGACGAGACGCGACGTGGAGGCTCGACAACCCTCTTGACACTCGCCCACCCCGACCCGTCGCTGTGGCGCTGGCCAAAAAAACATCACCTCCTCCCCCCCCCCCCCCCCCCCCCCCCCCCCCCCCCCCCCCCCCCCCCCCCCCCCCCCCCCCCCCCCCCCCCCCCCCCCAGTGTAGTCGTCCGGGAACCGTCGAACTCCTCCCTCGTCAGCCTCACGACCCGAGGGGGGCACGACTCGGCGCCACCGCCGCACCATTCCCACATGGGGCCATATGTCCCACCCCACGACGAGTCGGTAGGGCCGGCCCCGCAGCTCTCCCCTTCGCTGCGACGTCACCGGATATTCGGCAAGCTTGCCCTGCACGCTCCCCGCGTCGCCGGAGAAGCCTGTGGGTAGAGACGCGGTCCGGGCGGCGGCCTCGTTTGCAGCGCGGGCAAGGTCGGCCGCTGCGTTGGCGGCGCGGGCGGCCGCGAGGTCGAGCGAAGCGTCGCGGGTCTCCGCCCCTCCTCCCTCCTTCCCCCCGCCACGCTCCTCGGCTGCCGCGTCGGCGACAGCCGCGGCACGGGCCGCGTCGGCTGCGGCGTCTGCCGCGCGTCGCGCCGCATCTGCCGCCAGGGACGCATCTCCGGCGCCCCGGCTCAGGCGCGCGTCCCAGACCGTGTGGCCGTGCGACCTCCCTTCGTCGTCGTCGTACTCGATGGAGACCTGCGATTGAGGTACGGACCAATGCAGATGGAAGTGAACGGATGGAGACGAACGGACGGAGACCAACGAATCAACAGAGGACGGGTGGACGGAGGTGAGAGGACTTGCCATGAGGAAGACGGCCTTGACGTTCCACCCCCAGGCGTCCCGCAGGTCCCAGCTGACGTCCAAGAAGGGCGCGGCCTGATCATGCGGAGGGAGGGGCTCGCCGAGGCTGAAGCGGGTGGCGCCGCCCACGGGGCGGAGGTCGACCCGCACCACGGACGCGTCCGCGGTGGCGGGCGTGAGGGGGGGGAAGGGACGGAGCCAGCTCGCGGCCTCGGTGGCGAGGCCGAGGCCCAGAAGCGACACGAGGGCGAGGGTCCTGCGTCGAGGGTCGGGGGGTATGGGTGGAGGGTCTGCGCGGGCGAGCGGCGGGCAAGGGGCTGCGGCGTGGGGCGGGCCTCGAGCGCAGCGGCAGCGATCTCGTCGCCGAAACACGTCGTCGAAGCATGCAGCGACGCCCCACTATTTTCACTCGCGTAAGAGACGTCAGGCGCTGGGCGGCGTTGTACATATTTACTTCAAGAAGCCGGGATACCAGGCGCCGACGCTGTGGCGGCGACGCCACCGCCGCAGCAGGGTGGAGGAGCCGGCTGGTGAAACCGCCGGGCCTCCAGACCACCACTGCGCCACCGACGTCGCGTTCGACGCTCCCGGAAACGACGCGTGTCAATTTTGCGTCTGGCCTTCTCACAAGGCCGACAATGCGACAGGGCAGAAGGGCTCCGCGTTCGGACAAGTTGGCACTCCCCCCGAGGGCGGGGGCGAGTGGGACGACCTAAAAAATGGCGGATGGCGGACGTCCGGTGAGTCGCGGTGTCGCCCTGCCGATGTGCCAGCCGGCCCCGGCCGCTTCGGCGCCACCCTGTGCTCGCGTTCATTACCACTTCGGTTCCCCCGTCTCGGTCGCGGGACATCAGATCTTTGCCACGGCCAAAGCCGCCTCCCCCGCCAAGGCCGCCTCCCCCTCCTCCCACCCTGCCGCGCTGCCCCCGCCCAGTCACCGCCGGGCACCCGACCCTTTGCCCCCCACCTGTCTTGCATTCTCTCGCTCGCAGCCCCCGACGGCGTGGGCCCCGACCCTCGCCCGCGCCGCCGGCGCCGCCTCGTGGGAGCCACCCGTTGGAATGATGCCGCCCGGGGGCGGGGTCAGTGGCCACGGCGGAGGCGGCGGCGGCGGCCCCCTCCCCGGCCCCCCCAGCGCGGGCTGGTCGTCCCACCCTGGCCCGCCCGCCCCCCCCGCCCCCCCTCCCCCGGGCCTGCTGCGCCCCAAGGGCGGAGGATCCTTCGTACCGCGCACGGGCGCCCCCCGCGCCCCCGCATCCGGCCCTGCCGAGGCGGGCGCCGTCCCGACGGCGGGCGGGGGCCGTGGCGGCAGAGGCTCCGGCGGCCCCGGCGCCGGCCGCGGCGTGCCCCCCTCCGGCG
>Ga0181573_10003236_pt1 | contig 14549 bp, 9 predicted proteins | sample 101ome_25_FD_148643 | JGI IMG/M metagenome (GOLD analysis project Ga0181573, IMG submission 148643) | Coastal salt marsh microbial communities from the Groves Creek Marsh, Skidaway Island, Georgia - 101409BT metaG (spades assembly) | ecosystem: Environmental > Aquatic > Marine > Intertidal zone...
GAATGCGGATGATCTGTTCGGTCGTGTGTCGGGTCTTCTTCATGGATGGTTTCCTGAGTTTTCCCGGAAAATCATCTCATTCGCAATGGGCCAGTTCGCGGGGGCCCAATCAATGGCGAACAACTCTCACAGTCAGGACCAAATCGCCAGCGAATTTGCTGCCATCGGCGCGCGTCCGTTTTGTATGCCGAAACGGCCTGATTGCAGCTTCCTGGGTATGCCTGGAGAAACCGTTTGCACGCCCCGGAGGGGCGATCCGAAGGTAGCCGGTCGGTGAAAGGCGCGAAGCGCCTGGAACCACCGGACGACCCGCCCCATTGATGCCGAAACGGTCTCAGGAACGGCTCGACTCCGGTGGGCGCGCGACTACGATGGTTGCCTGGCACGCCAGAGCAACGAGATGAACCTGCGAACAACGAAATCACGAACAATAGCGCGCCATTCGAGACGCATCGCCGGCCTGGCCATGGCGACGCTTTCATTGTGCGCCCATCACAATCCGGTTCAGGCCGCGGACAAAGCCGCCGCCGCGCCCCCGGACCTCGCCCGCGGATTGGCGGGCCATTGGACCTTCGATGACGGCAGGGGCTCGATCGCGCGCGACGCCTCGGGGCGCGGCAACCACGGCGCGATCAAGGGCGGCGCGAAGTGGACTGAGGGCGTCATCGGCGGGGCGCTGGAGTTCGATGGCAGGGACGACTTTGTTGCGATTCCGAATGAAAGCGCCTTCGACATCACAGGCAGCGTCACGGTGTCTGCCTGGATCCGCGTCGAGTCCTTCACGAGATCCTGGCAGGCCATCGTGACCAAGGGGGATCGCGCCTGGCGACTGCACCGGGCGGGCGCCACGCAAAGCGCGGGCTTCGCCTGCACGGATCTCTCACGAAATGAGACCGGCGACCTCAACGGGAAAAAGAACGTCGCCGACGGCCATTGGCGACACATCGCCGGCGTCCTCGACGGGACGACCATCTCCCTCCATGTGGATGGCGTTCCGGACGCCTCCGCGGAGTCTTCACCCAAGATCAGCGTCAACGACCATGCCGTGCTCATCGGCGCGAACGATCAAGCCAAGGGCAGGCTCTTTCGCGGCCTGATCGACGATGTGCGCATCTACGATCGCGCGCTTTCCGTCGGTGAAATTCAGGCGCTCGTCAAGGCGGGCGGAGTGACGGCTCCCCCGGCGAAGGAGGCTGTAACCGTGGTTCAAAAAAAGCCGGCGCCGGTTCCGGCTTCTCCCCCGCCGAGTCTTCCCGGCGAGTTTCAGGCGATCTTCGACGGCAGGACGCTCAAGGGCTGGAACGCCCACGACATGAGCTACTGGTCCGTTCGCGACGGCGCCATCACCGGCCAGTCCTCGGCCGAGCATCCCTGCACGAAGAACCAGTTCATTGTCTGGCAGGGCGGCGACGTCAGCGACTTCGAACTGAAGCTGAAGTTCCGGGTCCAGGGCAATGGCTGCAACTCCGGGGTGCAGTTTCGCAGCACGATGCGCGAGGACGGTCTCGCGATCGGATACCAGGCCGACATCTTCCAGTCCGGCGGATACCTGGGCGGGGTCTGCGACGAACTCCACAAGCGCGACGGACCGGAACTGCTCAGCGCCAACGGCTCCAAGACCGTGATCGACAAGGACGGCAGACGCACGCGAACACCGATCACCTCAAAGGCGACGCTCAAGCAGTGGGACGCGTGGAACGACTATCACATCATCGCCGTCGGCCACAGAGTGATCCTGCGGATCAACGGCGTGACGGCGTCGGAGATGATCGACCATGAGGAGGCCCACTTCGATCCGGCGGGGATCCTCGGTCTGCAGTTGCGCGCGGGCAAGCCCATGACCGTGCAGTTCAAGGACATTCAGTTGAAGCAGTAGGGGCGGAAAATGCCATTCGCGCCGCAAGCCCTCGGATACGGGTGAAAGCGGCAGTCCGCGGTTGCGCCCACGCGGCGAAACTTCCAGCGCTGAAGCGGAATGAATTCCGCGCTCCTCATTCCGGCTTCCATCACGCCAAGCCCTGCGGGAACGCAGCGGTCGATTGACAAACCTCCGTTCCGTCGGCCAACTGATTCCCCGCATGAGAACGGCAATCGCGTTTCTATCCCTGCTCGGCTTCGTCCGACTGGCTCCCGCCGCAACGATCATTGAGGCGGACGTCTGCGTCTATGGCGGGACCTCCGGCGGCGTGGTCGCGGCGGTGCAGACGGCGCGCATGGGCAAGCGTGTCGTGTTGGTGGAGCCCGGCCGACATCTGGGCGGGCTCACGGCGGGCGGCCTCAGCGCCGTGGATATCGGCGATCCACGAAGCGTGGGCGGCATCGCGCGCGAGTATTTCAGCCGACTCGTCGCCCGCTACGGCAAGGAATTGAATTGGGGCGAACGCTTCCAGGGCAACGGCGGACCCGCGACGGGCGGCGCCTACTCCATCGAACCTCACATCGCCGAACGGGTGTTCGATGCGATGGCAAAAGAGGCCGGCGTGATCGTTTTGCGCGAAGCGCGGCTGGCAAGGGTCGCCAAGGAAGATACGCGCATCATCGAACTGCAGACCGATGACGGCCGCGTCGTGCGGGCCAAGATGTTCATCGACACCACCTACGAGGGCGATCTGTTGGCCGCCGCGGGAGTGAGCTACACCCTCCTGCGCGAGGGCAACGCCAAATACGGGGAACAATACAACGGCATTCACTACACCGAGAAATACCGTCCGCGCGCAAATCACCTGAAGCCCGGAGCGAACGGACGCGTGAAGGGCGGGCAAGGCGTCTGGGATCGCGACTTCCCGCTGGATCCCTACGTGGTGAAGGGCGACCCGAAGAGCGGACTGCTGCCCTTGGTCAATGAAGGCGATCCGGGCCGCCCGGGCGATCCCGCCCCCGGGGTGATGGCCTATTGCTTCCGCCTCTGCCTCAGCACGGCGGACGACCGCCGGCCGATCGAGCCGCCGCCCGATTACGACCCGCAACGCTACGAACTCGTCGCCCGCTTCATCGAAGCCTGTCTGGCGATCGGCGACGACATGGACCTGCGCTGGTTCAGCAAGCACGATCCCTTGCCCAACCAGAAGTGGGATTTCAACACCGCCACCTTCGGCGGCAATCTCCCCGGCGCGAGTTGGGAATGGCCCGAGGCTTCCCATGCCCGCCGCGCCGAGATCGCGAAGGAGATCGAGAACTACCATCGCGGCCTGCTGCGTTTTCTCGCCACCGATCCGCGGGTCCCGGCGAAGGTTCGCTCGGACATGGCGCGTTTCGGATTGCCCCGCGACGAGTTCCAGGACAACGGCGGTTGGCCGCACCAAATCTACGTCCGCGAAGGCCGCCGAATGGTCAGCGATCTGGTCCTGACCGAACATCACACCTTCGGCCGTGAGGCGGCGCCCCATTCAATCGGTCTTGGCTCCTACGGCACGGACGTCCACGAAATCCGCCGCATTGTGAAGGACGGCGTCGTCACCCGCGAGGGCAAGGTGGCCGGCGGGCGCGGCGGCTTTGGCCCCTATCAGATCGGCTACGGCGCGATCGTGCCCAAGGCCGACGAATGCCAGAACCTGTTCGCCACCTTCGCCCTGTCCGCGAGCCACACCGCCTTTGCCAGCATCCGCATGGAGCCGGTCTTCATGGTCACCAGCCAATCCGCCGCGACCGCCGCCTGTCTGGCCATCGACGACGATGTGCCGGCGCAGCAGCTGGACTACGCCAGGCTCCGAAAGCGGCTCGTCGCCGACGGCCAGATACTCACCTGGCCCGGTTCGCGCATGCGCAAGAAACTGGAAGGCATCGTGCTCGATGACACCGCCGCGAAGTTCACCGGCGCCTGGACCCGCAGCAACGGGCAGCCGCCGCATATCGGCAGCCACTATCGGCATGACGCCAACCAGGATCGCGGCCAGAAGACCGCCATCTTCCGTCCACAGATCCCAACCGGCGGCGACTACGAGATCCGCCTGCTCCACACCGCCCATGAAAATCGTTCCTCCCGCGTCTCGGTCGTCATTCACATCGGCGACGAGGAACAAACGTTCCGAGTCAACCAACGCAAACCGCCGGCCAGCCTGGGAGTTTTTCATCTCCCCAAGGGAGACAGTCTGACCGTTGCTGTTTCGAATGAAGGGGCTGACGGATATGTTGTCGTCGATGGGCTCCAGCTTCGTCGTTCCCCCTTTGGCAAACCCCGAGTGCTCATCCCCGCCCCGGAGGATCCGAGATATCATCACCTGGGCTGGCCCAAGGCGGTCGCCGCCGATGACGGCGCCATCGTCATCGCCTGTATCGCCGCGCGGAAACATGTCAATGGCGACGGCTGCCCGGCGGTGTCTGTTTCCCGCGACAACGGCGCGACCTTCAGCCCGCCGAAAATCCTGAAGCGCTTCGACAGCACAATGCCCTACCAACACGGCGCCAACCTGGCGCTGGGCAAGGCTGAGGACGGCGCGTTGGTCCTCATGGCCATGGCCTTCACCGACGACCTCCGCAACAACATCTACGGCTGGCGCTCCACCGACAGCGGTTCAACCTGGACCCCGACAGACACCTCCGCGCTGGGCCGAACAAGACGGGGTTCCGTCTTCGGTCACGTCTTCCCCGTCCCCGGCAAGGGCCTCGCCGTTTGCGGGCACTACCGCCAACCGAAGGGCAACGGCATCTGGATCTCGTATTCCGGGGACCACGGACAGACCTGGGGTGAACCCAACACCATCACCGCCAACAAGTTCTTTGAACCGACCTTCGTCCATTCCGCTGGACGCCTGATCGGACTTGTCCGCGAAAACGCCGCCCATGCCTACCACCAATACGTGAGCGAAGATCTGGGGAAGACCTGGAGCTTCCAACCAAAGGCGCTTCAAGGCGACGCCAAGGCCAATCACCCGAGCCCGTTCATCGTGGTCGACCCGAAGAATCCCCAACGGCTGCTGGCCCTGCAGACAGAGCGGAACCAGGAGCGCGCAATCAACCTCTGGCAGGCGAATGCGGACACCTTGAAATGGCGGCGTCTTGGTCGCGTCGTCTCACATCCCTCCGCGGAGGATTTTGGCTACCCCTGGATGACTCATCTGGGCGGCGACGATTGGTTTCTCGTCTATTACGGCGGCGAAAAGGACGGCCCCAACTCAATTCACGGAATGAGGCTGACCCTTCCCGCCAAGGAGTGACATCCGGAAAGGCGCTGCCTTCCCACCCTTTTTTCACGGCGTCTCATCTCGGTCATGGTCACTCCGGCGTGCGATTGAAAGTGGGTGGCCGACTCTTCCGCCGAAATGACGAAACACCCAACCAACCAAATCCGAAAGAAGCCCGAGTGACGAAATTCAGAATCCCGACGCAATACCCACGAGACTGAAGCTCGCTTCGGAATTCGGGTTTCGTCATTCCTTCCGCCTTCGCCCGGCTTCGGCGTGACAAGTGGGTAATTGGGTCCTTGGGTGTTTCGTCATTGGCGCACATTCCAAACATGGCCGTCTCCAATCACCACCCTTCCTTAATCACGCGCGTCACTCCGACAAAGGTCTGGACCGTCTTGACCATCCCGCGACCAGCGATCAGTCTCGCGCCATGTTGAGCAGAATTCTGATTGCCCTGTGGTTCCTGGCGGTTCAGGCCCAGGCTTTGGAACCGGTTCTCCTTTCCAAGGGAGCGCCGGTGTTCACCGAGGATTTCTCCCGGCAACCCAAGGAAGGCTGGAAAGCCTATTTCGGTGAATGGAACGCCAAGGACGGCGTTCTCCACGCCCGTCAACATGCGGGCAAGCACATTGCCTCGGCGCACCAGACGCTCGAAATGCGGGACGGGATTTTCCAGGTGCGCTTCCGACTGACCGGCAAGGGCGAGGGATTCGATTTCACCTTTCGGCACAAACCCGGAAGCCTGAAGAAGAAGGACGGCCGTCTCATCTCGGTCATGGTCACTCCGACAAAGGTCTGGATCAGGAAGCACAAGGACCGGGGAAACCCCGGGAAGGACCCGGATGAGGATCTGGCCAAGGCGGCCCACAAGTTCGCTCCCGGCCAATGGCACACCCTGTTGTTCGAAAAGCGGGGCAACGACGTCGTGGCCCAGATCCGACCGGACGGTTCGGACAAGATCGTCAAACTGAAGGCAACCCACCCCACCTTCCATGTTCCGACGCCAAACCTCGTGTTTCGTTGCACGGGCGATGGAATCGAAATCGATGAAGTTAAGGTCTGGAAGCCGAAGCGGCCGTAGGGCAGTTCCGTTTTCATGCGTGCGATTGAAGGAGGGAAGTAGCCGCCTTCGCAAGAAGGTGGGTCGCCGGTTCTTTCCCGTGCTCCATCCACGCTCTGGCGAGCGCAGCTTCTACGGAAGCGCCGAAAGACTCCCGCCCCTCTCGCAATCGCCCACAGTTTCCGTGAGGCCGCAATCGACGAAGCTTACTCAAACAAGAAGCAGGGTTGATCGATTGAGAAATGACTCCCGTTCGGCAAGCAAGCCCCGATACCCGATTCTCAATTCGGGTTCTTCGACGTTTTCAGTGGGAATGCCCTTGGCCACAGAACGCCAGGGTCCGTTTGATCGCGAAATGGCCACAGTCAACTTCCGGGGAGCACACGCGCCTCGCGTGTGGCGATCGGCGCCCTCGCCGATCGCTGTTGCGCGCGCGGCATTTCCAGGATGTCGTGGTTGATTTCGTCGCGCCCAACCTGCCTGGGCGGCCCTCTTGACGCGCAAGGCTCCGCCCCTACCGGAGGCGCAACTCCGCCCTGTTCATCGGCGAGGCGCCGATGAATGCAGGCGAGGCGCGCGCGCCCGAGTTTTCGTTCGACTGCCGAAAACTCCCCTCCTACCATCCCGGGCATGAAGTCAGCGGGGGGATCACCGCCTCGGAGCGGAACTGAAGAGACAGCTTGAAGACCCGGCCCGACTGGAATCCGGCATCAAGAAGAACCTGAAAGGCCTCGGCATGGGATGTGAAGACGGCAAAAAAAAGGCAAAGTCCGACGGTCGTCCGAAAAAGAAAGCCGGAGTCTCCCTTGTCCGTTCCTCGGCGGCGGAATACCTGACCTTTGTGGCGGCGGGAGGCGACTCTGAAGCCAGCGTGGAGATGCGCTACGAGGATGAGAACATCTGGCTGACGCAGAAAATGATGGCAACCCTCTACGATGTCTCAATCCCCGCCATCAATCAGCATTTGAAGCGCATTTTCAGCGACAATGAATTGGAGGAGGCGACAGTTGTTAAGCCCTACTTAACAACTGCCAGGGATGGGAAGAACTACCGGACCAAGCATTACAGCCTGCAAGCAATCATCGCCGTGGGCTTCAAAATCGAGAACGAGCGCGCCGTCCAGTTCCGCAAATGGGCCAACCAGATCGTCAAGGACTACACCATCCAGGGCTGGACGATGGACGACGAACGCCTCAAGCAGGGCGGCATCCTGACGGATGAGTTCTTCGAGCGGCAGCTCGAGAAGATTCGGGAAATCCGGCTTTCCGAGCGCAAGTTCTACCAGAAGATCACGGACATCTACGCAACGGCGCTGGATTACGACCCGTCCGCCACGGCCACGAAACGCTTCTTTGCGGCAGTTCAGAACAAGATGCACTACGCCGTGCATGGCCAGACGGCAGCGGAGGTGATCGCGGACCGCGCCGACCACGAGCGGGAGAACATGGGGCTGACTACCTGGGAAGGCGCTCCCAAGGGGAAGATCCATCGCTATGACGTTTCCATCGCCAAGAACTACCTCTCGGACTTTGAACTGGAACAGATGCAGCGCATTGTCTCCGCCTACCTCGACATGGCGGAAATGCAGGCCATGCGGAAGATTCCGATGACGATGGAAGACTGGGAGAAGCGGTTGAGCGGATTCCTTCAGCTCTGGGATCGCGAGATTCTCCAAGACGCGGGCCGGGTGACGGCGGAGCTGGCGAAGGCTCACGCCGAGAGTGAGTTTGAAAAATACCGCATTGTACAGGACCGGCTGTTCGAGTCGGACTTCGACAAGATGATCAAGGAATTGCCCGGGAAGGACGACCAGCCATGAGACTCTTCCCCAACCCGCCCTTCAATCCCGCGCCATGCGGGACCAACTTCACCTGGGGCCGGCGCCGATGTCGTCGCCCAGATCCGGCCGGACGGTTCGAACAAGATCGTCAAACTGAAGGCAAGTCACCCCACCTTCCATGCGCCGACGCCAAACCTCGTTTTTCGTTGCACGGGCGATGGAATCGAAATCGATGACGTGAAGGTCTGGAAGCCGAAGCGGCCGTAGTGGAGGAATCTTCAACGGCCCATGCCGTGGAGTTGTGGCGAATTGGAGCGGCGGATCGATTCCTCCCAGTCGGCAAGCAAGCCCCGATACCCGATTCTCAATTCGGGTTCTTCGACGTTTTCAGTGGGAATGCTCTTGCCCACAGAACGCCAGGATCCATTTGATCGCGAAATGGCCACAGACAACTTCCGGGGAGCACGCGCGCCTCGCGTGTGGCGATCGGCGCCCTCGCCGATCGCTGTTGCGCGCGCGGCATTTCCCGGATGTCGTGGTCGATTTCGTCGCGCCCAACCTGCCTGGGCGGCGCTCTTGACGCGCGAGGCTCCGCCCCTACCGGAGGCGCAACTCCGCCCTGTTCATCGGCGAGGCGCCGATGAATGCACGCGAGGCGCGCGCGCTCCCCAGAAGAACTCCGAAGCCGCTATCCGCTTGAACGCCAGACCTCCATGCCACAGAGAACATCGAGGAACCTCTGTCTATCGAGTGACGCCGCGCGGGCCGGTTGGCCGACCTTGATCGGTGTCAACCGCATCAACGCAGGCGTTCCCTCAGTCGAATCCGGTAACGGCGTTGACGCTCGGCGCTCTTGCGCCGCTTCTGCGCGTCGGAAACCGGCGGGCGTCCCCGGCGAAATCTCAGCACATCCTCCGGACGCGTGAAGACGCCCCGTCGCCGAAAAGCGCCGGGAGCATGAACGAAACTGTCCATCCAGAGGGGCGGATGATCGTGCCACGGCTTGTCAGCGCGGCGGAACTCATCGTCCAACCACTCCGGCAGGGGCACGCCGTGCCGCTCGCAGAGCCATTCCACGTAGGCGGCAAGGTAGGCGTCACACTGCCCGGCATCCCCAAGTCGGGCGCGCATGGCCGGCGGACTCTCCTCGATGCGCCCGGCAAAGTCTTTGCGGTTCGTCACCTTGGCCAACTCATGCTGCCAATCGCGCAGATTTCGTCCAAAGGCCTCCGCGCTCTCGCTCATGGCCGCGACTTCCTTCGCGGTTGTCGGGCGTTTCCAGCGTTCATCCATTGTGCGCCTCCGTGATCAACGATTGCAGCAGGGCTCTGTCCTGTTCGCGGATGACGTCGTCCGGATAGAACCGATCGATCGCCTCCTGAATCCGGTCCAATGAGCGGATTTCCATTTTGCGGATCAAGAAGGCGAGGTCGTCCAGATCTCCGCGATAGCCGCCGATGGGGCGCCGGCAGGCCAACGCCTTCATCGCGAGCAGATAGTCCGCGCTCGGAACATGCACAATCAGTCCCGTCGCCTCCTCAATCTCCGACAACCGGCGTTTCAATTCCGCCTTTGGTGAAACAAACCGGGCCACATCCGAATTGATCCAATCCTCCGGCAGATCCAACTCCCGGGCCACCCTCATTGCCAACCGCTCACCCGCTTCAAAAAATCGCCCGCCTCAATGGTCCTGCCCTCGCGCGAATCCTCCATCGCTTCCCCAATGGCTTGATTCAGTCGCAACGTTTCATTCACTTCAGCAAGAATTGGCGAATCGTCCGGCAATTCATCGACCAACTCATGAACGTGTTGCTTCAACGTCACGATTGGAAGATGCCCAAGAGCGCAACTGCGATCAACACCATCTTTCGAACGGTCGGATAGGCCGGGTCGGCTCTCACCATTGCCACATTGAGTGCGTGGTCCGACTGTCCTTGTCCGGGTGGTTCATTTCCTTGGGTACGTCTCGCTTCGCACGACAGCGTGAACGATGTCGCTGAGGCCGTGCCCGTCCGACTCGGTCTGATGAGCCATTATCCTGGGACTCCAGCTTGCCGCCACTCGCGGACAGTCATCGATCAGCGGCCTCGAAATTTCCGACGCCCTTCAATCAGTCCACGAAACGCAGGGAATACAGATCTGCGTTCTCCATCCTGATCCGCAGGCGAATTTCCCGCCCGGCCAGCCCGGCCAGCGAACCGCCGCGCCAAACGACTTTGTGTTGGAGTTCGTTGCCGAACAGGGTTTCCGAATCGTAGAGCGTGAAGCCCGGGATCGGCGTTCCGTCAGGCTGGCAGAGTTCGAAGCGGATCCAGCCGGTGGCGTCGGTCGCGTGGTTTACTTCGAGGGCGTTGCCTGCAAACTTCAGTGGTCGCGTCAACGCCTCGCCGACCTGCCCGGCGGATTGGAGCGAGACGAAGCCGTCCTTGCGAATGACGCCTCGCCGGAGCCGCATGCCGGGGTGGCGATAATGTTCGGTCCAATAAATGGAAAGCTCCTCCGGACCGGTCTCGACGATTCCCCAGGCGGGATAGTTGTTCCGATCCGTCCAGACTTCCGCCTCGGTCGACGGACGAATGAACGCGTTCGACCAACGGTGGAAGTTCAACCCGTCGCGACTGCTCATGAGAATGGCGTCGCTGACGCCGGGCGGCTCGCGGCCTTCGATCTTGGTGCGATTGGGAACGAAGCGGGCGGGCAAACCGAGGTAGATGTGCGGCGCGCGGTCACAGGGTTGAATTCCGTTGGTGTAGAGGTGCTCGGAGCGCGCGTCCTCGTATTCGAGAAACACCGGGTCGGTCCAGGTCCGAAAGTCCTTGCTCGTGCAGGTCATGATGTCGCGCACGCCTTTGCGGCCTTTGCGATGGAAGTCGACGTAGCATTCGCGAAGGGGATCCCAGAAGGCCAGATTCTGCGAATCAAACGCGCCGTCGGTGATCGCAGGATGGTCGAGCAACTCCCGCCACTTGACGCCGTCGGGCGAGGCGAAGACTCCGAGCCCGCGCCCGTGATGCGAATAGCCGAGCGCCTTGAATCGTTCGTCAGCCGCGGCCTTCGGATTGCTGTCGAGAAAGGGCGTGAAGTTGTGCGCGCCAACGCCGCGCCAGATGATGTTGTTGTCCTTTGAACCATCGACTTCGAACAGCCCCGCGTTGACGCGTTCAAAGCGGATTCCATCGCGGCTTTCGGCGACGCAACAGACCTGGCCCGGGCTGCCGGGCGCGACCTGGCCGCGGTAATACATGAGGATACGATCCCCGTCGCGGACCATCGCAAAGTAAGCCGAGGTCTCGCCTTCCCAAGGCTGGTCGAGCTTGATCACGACTTCCCGCGGATCGGGATGATGGAGCCGGCGCTGAACGCCGCCGCTCGTCCCATCGAGAAGAAAGTCGTCGACGAACAACTCACGTCGCTTCCCGATTTCGTAGGCCGGTTTGTCGCCGGGCTCGACCCGGGTCAGTCCGGGCGCGCCCGGTTCGTCGCCGCCCTGCACGGTCAGTTCCGCGTCATCGGCGTCGAACACGCCGACGTCGCCGACGTAGGCATAGATCACGACGGTCACTTCCCAGGCCGCCGCGGGCGCGGTTTCCTCAACCACGACGCGCTGCCAATCCTCGGCCGGCCCTTTGGCGCGCTCGTATTTGTGCCCGATGCGGCGGCCGTTCAGATCGTAGAAATCGAGGTAGACTCCGGGGCGGCAGGCGTCCGCGGTCCGCAGCCAGGCCGACGCTGTGTAGACGCCGCCGGGTCGCGAGGGAACTCGGCGGCTTTCGAGCATCTGTCCCTGCGCCGCGCTGTCGTCGCTGAATCGCGCAAACGCCTTGCCGGTCCGCCCGCCATCTTCAACACGCGCAACCGGGATGCCCTCGCGGTTCCTCCAATCGTCGGCGACGAAGCCTTTGGCGTCCGCGTGTTCGAACGATGGATTCGCGATGAGATTGGGCGACTGCGCCGACAGGATCGCGGGGCAGAGCAAGGCGGCCAGGAGGAAGCAGACTCGTTTCACGGACCCGGTTCTACGTCGTCTTCGTTGCGCCCGCAAGGCGGCAGAAACGGACGTCGGGTTGACCGATGTGTTCGCAAACGATCACGAACGGGGGACGCAAATCCAAGTCCCGGAGGGGAGCGCTGTTTTTGGGTGACACGAACCGACGGCCATCCAGCAATGCCGCTTTGCGGCGGACGTGTAGAAAAGGCTCCATGAGCCTTTCATTTGTCGTTGTCGGACTCTCCCAAGACGTGAGTCCGGCGGACGCGCCGCGCGCAGCGCCATGGAGTGCGGCGGCTTGACGCCGCCTTTTCGTTGGCATGGCGAAGCGTGCTGCAATTGGGGAGGGCGAAGAACGGGTGGTTGTTCGGCCGCAACCGGGCCCCGGAAAGGCGGGGCTTTCGGATGCGGCCTCAGAAATCAAACACTGCCCAAGGCCCCTTTCAGTTCTTCCCGATGCAGTACAAGGCCTGGTGAGTGCGGACGAAGATCCGGCCCTGGCTGATGGCGGGGCTGGATGAAACGGGCTCCTCCAGACTGTTCTTGGCAACCACTTCGAACTCGTCTCCCGGCCTGACGAGCGTCGCCTCGCCCCGGTCGGAGAAGAAATACACGATGCCGTCCGCCAGAACCGGTGACGCGCTTTGCCTGCCCGCCAGACGCTTGGTCCAATGGACTTCGCCGGACCCGGCGTCGAAGCAGGTGGCGACGCCGCTGTCGGCGACCACCAGCAGGTATTTGCCCGCCAGGATCGGCGAGGGCACATAGGCGGCGCCGCGATTGGTCCGCCAGGCGATGTGCGTGTCGGTCAGCTTGCCGGATCCTTTCGGATCGATGGCGAGAATGTGCTTCTCGGGAAAGCCCCCGGTGACGAAGACGTATTCCCCGTTGTAAACCATCGACGCCACGAACTGCTCGGTCGGCCCGTCGAGGACCCAATGCCGCCTGCCGGTTCGCGGGTCGTAGCTCGCGACCGACAGACTGCCGGACAGGATCATCTGGTCGCGCCCGTCAATCCTGCGAAAGATCGGGGTCACATAGCTGCGGGTCTTGTTCTCCCGCGGCGTGCGCCAGCGTTCCTTGCCGGTCCTGCGATCGAGCGCGACGATGTAGGCGTCGCCGTCGTGGTCGCCATTGACGATCACCAGATCCTCAAACAACACGGGGCAGGAATTGAAGCCATGCGCGCTGACAAAGGCTCCGGCGTCGGTCTTCCATTGCTGCTTCCCGTCGAAGTCGTAGGCGGCGACCACAATCCGGCCGGGCGTGATCATGCGTTCCGAACCGACGTTTGGCGCCGTGATCATGTCCCCCTTGACCTGCATGAAGGCGACGTAGATGCGTTCCCCATCGGCGACCGGCGTGCCCGAGGCCCGGCTGTTGAGGCGATGAAGGGTTTCGGGCTCCGTATTGAGGACGACGCGTTCCCAAACGGTTTTTCCGTCGACGCGATTCAGGCACAGCAGCCGGCGTTCGTTCTTCTCCGTCAGGCTCGTGGTCAGAAACACGCGATCGCCCCAGACAATTGGCGATGAGTGCCCCTCGCCGGCGATCGGTTTTCTCCAGGCGATGTTTTCGGTCTGGCTCCAGCGGGTGGGGAGTTTTTTTTCGGCGCTGATTCCGTCGCCGCCGGGGCCGCGCCATCCGGGCCAGTTCTCGGCTGTAGCCGATGCGGTGAGGAGAAGAAGAATTGTCAGTATTCTCACAGCGGCAGATTATCCGTGTTGGACCCGGGCACAAGAATCGAGTTGCGGCGTCCGTTCTCCATTCCATGTTGGCCGGCGTCGAAAACGGATTTGCGGCGCTTGGAAGTGAAGGCGTTTGCAGGGCTTCAAATCAATCCGGCGGCGATTCTGGCGACTCCGGCCGAGGCGTTGCCGGACTGGGCATCGACGACGGGAACGCCGAGCCTGGCTGAGCGGATTCTCGTCCAGGCCTGGTTCTGCGCTCCGCCGCCGGCGGTGAAGACGCGTTTCAGCGCAGGCGCCCCAAGTTCCTGGAGAGCGGCGTAGGCAGTTCGCTCGATTTCGCTGAGTCCCTCCAGCAAGGCCTGAAAAAACGCCGCGTCGTTTTCGGGCCGCGGGGTCAACCGGGGCGGCAACTTGGAATCGTTGATGGGGAACCGCTCGCCGGGTCGCGAAAGAGGGTAGTAATCGAGACCCGTCGGGGTGTCTGGTTTCAATTCCTTCTCCATCCGGCTCATCTGCTCCGCGGTGAAATGATCGAGCAAAACGCCGCCGCCTGAGTTCGAGGCCCCGCCCGGCAGCCACATGTCCTTGATGCGATGACTGTAGACCCCGCGGGCCGGATCGGTGACCGGTTTGTCCGACAGCAACTTGATCGCCAGGGTCGTTCCCAACGAAGTGACGCCCTCACCCACCCGGGAAGCGCCGGACGCAAGGAAGGCGGCGTTGCTGTCCGTCGTTCCCGCGATCACTTTCACATCGGGCGCAAAGCCGAACTGTTTCGCAATGGCTCCGTCGATGACGCCAAACATCCCGCCCACCGGTTTCGCCTCAGGGAGCAGACCGAGGTCAACGCCGCAGGAGGAGAACCAATCGGGCCAGATTCGACGCTGAAGATCGAAACCCATTTTCA
>Ga0181573_10003241_pt1 | contig 14543 bp, 14 predicted proteins | sample 101ome_25_FD_148643 | JGI IMG/M metagenome (GOLD analysis project Ga0181573, IMG submission 148643) | Coastal salt marsh microbial communities from the Groves Creek Marsh, Skidaway Island, Georgia - 101409BT metaG (spades assembly) | ecosystem: Environmental > Aquatic > Marine > Intertidal zone...
GAGCGCGGTCGATGGACTCGTTATCCCTTACTTTGATACCTACAGGCACGTCAGATCACTCCTTGCGTGGTTGAAATTTTTTGTGACAGCCTCGAAAGATACGAACTCCCACCCGTTCATCGCAAAAAAAGCGCTCCACGAGATGCCCCCAAAACTGCTTGTTTCGACCCGTAATCCGCATAAACTCCGTGAAATTACTGCGATCATGGCGCCCTTCAAGGTCGAGCTCATCTCGTTGGACGCTTTTCCGGATGCGCCCAATGTGGACGAGGACCGCCATACCCTTGAGGGCAATGCCATCAAGAAAGCCTGCGAACTGTACATCCTGACTGGCCTTCCCACGCTGGCCGATGACACCGGTTTGGAGGTGATGGCACTGGATGGCGCGCCGGGCGTCCGCTCTGCCCGTTTTGCCGGGGAAGAGGCTGACGACGCTGCCAATCGTACCCTCCTGCTCGAGCGCCTCCAGGGTGCGGACGACCGGCGCGCCCGCTTCCGCACGATCATCGCCCTGTGCACTGCCACGGGCACCCATACGTTCGAAGGCATCTGCCCGGGCACCATCATCCAGGAAGAACGGGGAGGGCATGGCTTCGGGTATGATCCCCTGTTCCAACCCGAGGGCCATGACCTGACCTTTGCCGAAATGCCGGACGAGGTCAAGAACGCTATCAGCCATCGTGGTCGTGCGCTGCAGACCCTGGCCCGAACCTTCGATCTTGCCATGCTGGACTCTGCCCCTTCGGAGAGTGCGCCATGATAGCCCTGATCCAACGCGTAAAGCGCGCCCGTGTGACGGTGGACGGCCGTGAAACGGGCGCCATCGGAGAGGGCCTCCTCATCCTGCTCGGCGTGCACACATCCGACACAGAGGATCTCATCCCCTGGTTGGCCGGCAAGTGTGCCCGGCTGCGCATCTTTCCCGACGAGGAGGGCCGTATGAATCGCTCCCTCATCGATCATGGCGGGTCGGCGCTCGTTGTCTCCCAGTTCACCCTCTATGGAAACGCCGAGAAAGGGAATCGCCCCTCCTTTATCGAGTCCGCCCGGCCGGAAGTGGCCGAGCCCCTGTACGAAGCCTTCTGCACCGCGCTGTCCGAGGCCCTGGGTCAGCCCGTCGCCACGGGCGAATTCGGCGCCATGATGGATGTCGACCTCTTGAACTGGGGCCCTGTCACGCTGTCCATCGAACGACGAAACACGTAGGGCACCCTGCGTGTTGTTTTGCCTTCTCCCCATCCAGACAGACGCCATGCGCCTCCTACGTACCCTTCTTTTCGCCTCGCTCCTTTGGACAGGCTGCACCTCCGAGGATCCCAACGGATACCTGCTCGTGGACGCCGTCATTTACACGATGGACGATGACACACCCATGGCCGATGCCATGGCGGTGGTGGATGGAAAGGTGGCAGCCATTGGTCATGCCGAGGACCTGCGCGCGGCCCACCCGGACCTCGAAGAACGCTCTGCCGCAGGCAAGACCGTTGTCCCGGGCTTCACGGATGCCCACGGGCACTTCATGGGTCTCGGGATCGAGAAACTGCAGGTGGACCTGCGTGGAACGCGCTCGGTCGATGAAGTCATCGAGCGCATCAAGGATTTCTACCCAGACCTTGAGCCTGGGCAGTGGATTCGAGGACGCGGCTGGAACCAGGAGCTGTGGCCCAACCGTACCTTTCCCACCCGACAAGACCTGGACGCCCATTTCCCGGACAATCCCATCGCTCTTTCGCGGGTCGATGGTCATGCTGACTGGTACAATACGGCTGCCATGAACATTGCCGGCTTTGATACCATCCAGCAGGCCGATGACCCAGTCGGCGGTGCCATCATCCGGGATGCCGAAGGCGTTCCGACCGGCGTGTTCATTGACGCTGCCGCCTGGATGGTCGAACGGCACGTACCCGAGTGGACCGAAGAGGAGCGTGACCACGCCCTGGAGCTGGCGCTCGAAGAGGCGGCCCGCGTCGGACTGACCGGCGTCCACGATGCCGGCGTATCCCAGGCCACCGTCGAACGCTATCAGCGCTTCATTGATGAAGGCCGCTTCTCGGTCCGCATGTATGCCATGATCGGGGGCATCGAAGGCTCCGCATTCGAGACCTACTGTAACAACCACATCATCGACTACGGCAATTACCTGACCGTACGTTCGGTCAAACTCTATCTCGATGGCGCCCTGGGAAGCCGCGGCGCCGCGCTGCTCGAGGATTACAGCGATGCCGCAGGCAACCGGGGTTTGCTCTTTGCCGAGCCTGAGGCGTTTTCCGGGCAGGTCCGGCGCGCGGTGGATTGCGGCTACCAGGTGAACACCCATGCCATCGGCGACCGCGGAAACCGGGTCCTTCTGGAAAGTTATGAGTTGGCCGGTATCACTCCCGAAATGCGCCCCCGGGATGAGCACACGCAGATTATCGCCCTCGAAGATATCCCCCGCTTCCAGCAGCTGGGCATCATCGCCTCCATGCAGCCCACACACGCCACGAGCGACTTGAACATGGCCGAGGACCGCCTGGGGCCGCATCGCATCAAGGGCGGGTATGCCTGGCGAACCCTTACCGATGCTGGTATTCCCATTGCCTTCGGATCGGACTTTCCGGTCGAGAAGTCCGATCCCCTAGAAGGCTTCTTTGCGGGCGTTACGCGACAGACCAAGGACCTTCTGCCCGAGGGCGGCTGGTATCCCGAAGAGCGCCTGACGCGTGAGGAAACCCTGGAGGCCTTCACCAAGGGTGCTGCCTACGCGGCCTTCCAGGAAGACCAACTCGGCTCCCTGTCTCCGGGCAAATGGGCCGACTTCGTGGTGCTTTCGGATGACATCATGCAGAGCCCATCACCCCAGATTCTTGAGACCAGTGTGCTGGCGACCGTCGTGGGTGGAAAAACGGTGTATGGATCCATCGGGAGCGAATGAGCAACGAGAACGACCATCATCTCCTGACGGATTCCTTCGGGCGCAAGCACACCTACCTGCGCATCTCGCTCACGGAACGGTGCAATCTGCGGTGTACGTACTGTATGCCGGCCGAGGGCGTGGATCTCAAGCCCAGGGACCATATCCTTTCGTTCGAGGAGATCATGCGCCTGGCCGAGCTGCTCGTCTCGCGGGGCGTGACGAAGATCCGGCTCACAGGCGGCGAGCCGCTCATCCGCAAAGAGTTGGTACAGCTGGTCGAGCGCCTGCGTCAGCTTGACGGCCTGCAGGAATTGACCATCACCACCAACGGACTGCTGCTGCCCCGCAAGCTGGACGATCTTAAAAAGGCGGGTGTCACCGGGTTCAATATTTCGCTGGATACGCTCCGGGAGGATCGTTTTGAGCACATCACCCGCCGGAAAGGCCTGGAAACAGTGCTGGAAGCCATCCACATGACGGTCGAGGCTGGATATGATCCGGTCAAGGTCAACTGTGTCGTCCTGCGCGGAGTCAACGAGGATGAACTGGTGGATTTCGTGGCGATGACGCGCGAGATGCCTATCGAAATGCGGTTCATCGAATACATGCCTTTCGATGGCAACGCCTGGAATACGGGCGAATTCATGCCCTACCGGGACATGGTTGATCTGATCACTGAGCGTTGGCCGGATTTTGAAGCTGAGGGAGGCGATGAGCTGGAGATTGCCAAGCTGTGGCAGGTTCCAGGGCATCGGGGCAAGGTCGGGTTCATCTCCTCCATGAGCGATCACTTCTGTGCCGGCTGCAACCGTATCCGCATCACGGCTGACGGGAAATTGAAAGTGTGTCTCTTCGGGACCAACGAGGTCAATCTCCGGGACATGATGCGCGCCGGTATCAATGACGAGCGATTGCTGGAGACCATCCAGTCGGCACTCGCCCGCAAAGCGGCCTCTCACGCCGGTATGGAGGTCATCGCCAAGAGCGACAATCGACCCATGATCCTGATCGGTGGGTGAGTCCCCCAAACGCCGAACTGCGTTGCCACTGGTTCGTAGCACTGCACACAACCCTCCATCCTAGACATCTGATTCGAGCATGTCTGACTTCACACACGTCCGCGCAGAGGGAGGCGTCCACATGGTGGATGTCTCTGCCAAATCAGAAACCTTGCGCACAGCGGTCGCCATGGGTAGCGTGATCCTGGGCGCCGAAGCCTTTGAACGCGTCCGCGAGAACACGATACAGAAAGGAGATGTGCTGTCCATTGCCCAGATTGCGGGTATCATGGGGGCCAAGGAAACAGCCCGACTCATACCGCTGTGCCACCAGGTCCAGATCCAGGGCGTGGACGTAAGCCTGACGCTCGACAGCAACGCCCATGCGGTCCATATTCGAGCGTTTGCCAAGAGCCAAGGTCCGACAGGCGTTGAGATGGAGGCGCTGACAGCCGTCAGTATTGCCGCGCTGACAGTGTATGACATGTGTAAATCCATCACCAAGGACCTGCGTATCGACGGTATCCATCTCTTGGCAAAGACCGGTGGTGCCAGCGGCGACTATCTGCGCACCGAAGTAGTTGTCGAAGAGACCGCCTGAACGGGCACCCACGGGCGTATCTGGCGTAGCATGTGACGTTCCTCTCACCCACGTTTCCTCCTGTCCACCATGGAATCCCTGCTTACTTCCTCCGGTCTGGCACTGATCGCCCTGCTTTTCCTGGGCCTTGTCGTGTTTCTCTATTTCATTCCGGTCGGACTCTGGATTACAGCGTTTTTCTCCGGCGTACGAGTCAAATTGGTCAGGGACCTGATGGGAATGCGCCTTCGCAAGGTACCGCCGGCGACCATCGTCAAGCCCTTGATTACGGCACACAAGGCCGGCATTGAAGTCAGTCCTCCCCAACTGGAGGCGCACTATCTGGCCGGAGGTCAGGTACAGAAGGTGGTCAATGCCCTCATCTCGGCCGACAAGGCAAATATCGATCTTCCTTTCGAACGCGCTACGGCCATTGACCTGGCCGGCCGCGACGTGTTTGAAGCCGTGCAGGTGTCCGTCAATCCAAAAGTCATTGAGACACCGCCCGTTTCGGCTGTAGCCAAGGACGGCATCCAGGTACGGGCCATTGCCCGCGTTACCGTGCGGGCCAATATCGAGCGTCTGGTCGGGGGCGCCGGGGAAGAAACCATCATCGCCCGCGTCGGGGAAGGGATCGTGTCCACGATCGGCTCTTCCGAGACTCACAAGGCGGTGCTCGAGAACCCGGACTCCATCTCCAAGGTGGTCCTTTCGAAAGGACTCGATTCCGGTACCGCCTTTGAAATCCTGTCCATCGATATTGCTGATGTGGACGTCGGCGAGAACATCGGTGCCAAGCTGCAGACGGACCAGGCGGAAGCCGATCTCAAGATTGCCCAAGCCAAGGCCGAGGAACGGCGTGCTGCCGCCGTGGCCCATGAGCAGGAAATGCGGGCAGCGGTGCAGGAGCAACGCGCCAAGGTCATCGCGGCCGAGGCCGAAGTGCCATTGGCCATGGCCGAGGCTTTCCGCAGCGGCAACTTGGGCGTAATGGACTACTATAACCTCCGCAATGTAGAGGCCGATACGAAAATGCGTCGCTCTATCGGTGGCGGCGAGTCCTCCTCCAAAGAATAGTCCGGCATGCAGTCAGCCGTTTTCACCACGCTGGGGCTCTTCTCCGTCAGTCAGGAACTGAGCGGCATGGTCATGGCGCACCTGCATGAGGCCGACCCGGAGGTGGTTGCCGAGGAAAGCCTGTGCCTGGCTGCAACGGCAACGGCCCGCGCCATCGAGGCAACCTCATCCTCCGGGCAAAACAAGCTGAGCGAATCCGTACTGTTGGCACCGTTTCTGTATCGGGACTATCTCGTGGGATCCGCCATGTTGGAGACAGAGGATGCGGCCACGGCCGATCTCGGCGCAGAGATCGGAGAGCGGCTTGAGCGCAAAATTGCCTTTTACGGTACGCAGCTGCCCAAGGCTACCCTCCCGACGGGAACGCTGCTCAAGAATGCCATGCTCCTGTGGATGGGGCGGATCAGTCCACCCGGCATGCCAAATGGACCCGAGGAACGACTGGAAGCTTCTGGCGCCATAGACCGCATGAGAGGGCACGTGCGGCTCATTGCAGCACACATCAGGCATGTGGAGACGGCGGACTAAAGCACAGGGCTGTCTGCCTGCTCGATACGCGGCACCTTGGAAATACGCACCAAGTCAATGCGGTTGGCCGTTGCGCGCAGCACCACAAAGCGGTATCCGTCCATTTCGAATTCGTCCCGCACCTTTGGAATTGTCCCCAGACGCTCCAGCAAATACCCCGCCACGGTTTCAAAATCCCCGTCCGGCAGGTCAATGGTGCTGCCCTCCGCCAATTCGTCAATCTCCAGTCGACCACTGGCAATGACCGCGTGATCATCGAGGACGCGGAGCATGTTTTCGTCCACATCGAACTCATCCTGGATATCGCCGAAGATTTCCTCGAGCAGGTCCTCTGACGTGACCAGACCTGCCGTCCCCCCGTACTCATCGATAACAATGGCAATGGACGTGTTGGTAGCCAGGAATTCCTGCAGCAACTCCTTGGAGAGCTTGGTCTCAGGAGCAAACGTAGCCGGACGGATAATCTCCTCGATGGAGGAGGGAGCATTGAACAGGTCCTTGGCAAAAGCCACTCCGACGATGTTGTCGATATTTTCCGCGTAGATCGGAATCTTCGAATGCCCGGTGTCGACGAACATCGCACGCAGCTCCGCGATGGGGGCTGTCTGATCCACGGCAATGATCTCCGTGCGAGGCACCATCGACTCCTTGAGTCGGATGGTACCCATGGCAAAGACGTTGGAGACGAGCGTTGACTCCTCTTCATCCAGATCAAGCTCGCCTGAGCGTTTGCTCTCTTCGATGAGGAGCTCGAAGTCCCGGCGAATGAAATCCGAAAACGAGTCTGAATCAATACGCACTGCCCTCATGAGGAAGGATGCTGTCCATCGCGAGATGAGGATGAGCGGGAGCAACACGAAATAGGTGATCCTCAGGGGTACGGCCAACCAGAAGACGGCCTTGTTGGCAATTTCCCGCAGGATGGACTTCGGGATGATTTCGCCAATGATCAGTACAACCACCGAAGCAATGATGGTCTGTACGGACAGTGCCAGCACATCGGCAGCACCCGGCATACCCAGAAGGTCTCCGAAAAAGAGCTGGAGCGGCGCTTCGAGGTAGAGGGCAACGAGGGTCGAATAAAGGACCAGGGCCAGGTTGTTTCCGACGAGCGTAGTGGTCAGCAGGGTGGCGGGCTCTTCAAGGAAGCCTGAAACGATGCGGCCAACCGTGCCTCCCCGGCGAGCAAAAACCTCGACCCGAAGCCGGTTGGCAGCTACGAAGGCAATCTCGGAGCCGGAGAAAAATGCGCTGAAGGTCAGGGTCAGAAGTATGACGGCGATTTCCATGGAGCTTCTGTCCTACCGTCCGCTGAAGGATGCCTTTCGTTTCTCGAGAAACGCCGCAACCCCTTCCTTGAAATCAGCTGTATCGCAGGCTTCTCCGAAAAGCGTGGCCTCGGCCTGTAATCCTGCCGAAAGGGGCTGATCGGCTGCGCGCAATGCTCGAAGCGAGCCGGCTACGGCCAGCGGCGCCTTCGAAAGAATGGTGCCCATCATATCGCGGGCTGAATCCATCAAATCATCGGCCGGAACGAGACGATTGACCAGACCGATTTCATAGGCCCGATCTGCCTTGATCATACTGCCCGTGAGGATGAGCTCCGTAGCAATACCGAGCCCGACAAGACGGGGCAGGCGCTGGGTTGCGCCATACCCCGGAAGGATACCAAGATTGACTTCAGGCTGGCCGAATACGGCTGTATCGGAGGCAATACGAAGGTGACATGCCAAGGCCAACTCGCTGCCGCCCCCGAGAGCAAATCCATTGACGGCTGCGATAACAGGCTTGGGCAGGTTCTCGATCCGATTGAAAACGGCCTGACCCCGCTCGGCGAAGGCTTTACCCGACACACCATCCAGTTCCTGGAAGCGGACGATATCGGCCCCGGCGACGAAGCTTTTGCTCCCGGCCCCGGTCAGGATGACGCCTCGAATGGCTTCGTCCTTCTGTGCCAACGCAAAGAAGGCATCAAGATCTTCGATGACCTGTGCGTTGAGGGCATTCAGCTTGTCCGGTCGGTTGATGGTGACCGTTGCAATACCGTGATCATCCACCTCGACCAAAAGCGTGTCGTATACCATGATGTGTAGACAGGTTGACGTAGGAGCTGGACCAAGATACAGCGAAGGAGGGACAGCCTCAGCGGCTAATCCCGTGCCTTTTCGCGAGGCATGTTGGAGGCCTCCTGCGCAGGATCCTCGAACGCCTCCATACCGCTCAGAAGGTCATCGTTCACGTTGAAGACCTCCTCAAGCTCCGCGACGGAGGCTCTGGTTTCCTCCACCTCTGAGAGCAGGGTGTCCAATTGGAAGGAGATTTCCTCTGGATTACGCAGGGTCAGGGACTCCTCGTGGATGTACTTGACGACATCCTCGATGGTGGCTACCTGCGCCTCGATGATCTCAAGGTTCTCGTGGCCCTTCTGCGAACGCTCGAGGCGCTGCTCCAGGATATGCAGACGACGCGCCTTGATGGCTTTTACGCGGGGGGTGTCATCCTCCATATCCTCGCGCAGGGCAGCCATGGCACGCATGATCTCGGACTCCATGCCCGGCCGGATTGAGAAACTGTAGCGCTCTTTCTGGTAAAGCAGCTTCATGTAGGACTCGAGCAGGCCATCAATCTTGCGAAGATGGGAGTCCAGCATTCCCTGGGAAGCATAGCTCAGTTTGGCGTAGTTCGATCGGATATCTGTCTCAAGCTTTCGCAACCCGGCGTAGCGACGTCGATCGGGCGCTGTCAGCGTCTGGAAGAGCTCCTTCTGGGAAAGCGGCTTGGCATGCTCAGCGGCACGCTGCGACCGGATGACCTTGCGAAACCGCTCCTGTCTGGGCATGGTGCCCAGGTAGGCTAATTCAAGGCCCGAGGCCACCAGCAAGGCCGCATCCAGTGGCCAGCCGGAGACTGAAAACGAGATACCCAGCACAACCATCATGGAAACCATGAGGAACGCCAGATTCCACGGATGCAGGAAAGCCTCCCGGGTATAATTTATGGGACTGTTTTTTCGACTCACGTCTCGGTGGTTACCAGTGGGAAGGCTGCTTCGTGATGATGATCCAGTAGCAACGAGGATCAACGTTTCATGCGGCCAATGGTTTTTTCGGGTAGCTCCGGGGAGGAATCAGGCGAGGGTTTCGCATCTGCAGCTTCGGATTGCGATGGAGTGGATGGCCGATCGTCCGGCTCGAACGTCTCGAGCGCCAGATCCATCCGCGCTTGCGAGATGGTGCTGCTCCGCTCAAGGCGTTCAACCATTTCCTCGTGATCCTGGAAGAGCTTGCTGATGCCCTCGGTCATGTCGGTGACCGCACCCGTAATGCGGGCCTTGCGACTCATCTGCCGATGGGTCTTCTTCAACGCACGCATCTTCCGGAGGTGGTCCTTTTCGGCCTCCTTGAAGCGTTCGTATTCCTCGGGGGTCATAGCCACGATACACTACCAGGATTCAAGTTGATCAACTCTGTGTCCGATCGCGGCCGATGGTCTTGGCACCGGTTTCCGACTCTTTTTCGGGGAGGTCAATCGAAGACTCCTCCGCTGCGCTGCTTATCTGGCCAACGCCCATTTCCAGCTTGAACTGCTTGACGAGTTCAGAGGCCCGGATTTTTTGGGCATCCTCCTCGATCCGAAGCGACTCGGAGTCCACCGAGTCAAGGGCCATTTCCATGCGGGCTTCACTGCGCGCGGTCTGCTCCTGCAGACGCGTAATCATTTCATCGTGTGTCTGATCAATGCCGGTAACCTCAAACGACTCCAGGGTATCGGCCACCTTGGCCTGCCATTTGGCGCGCTCGTGGGCGCGCAGGGCATCCTTGGCCTCGGCAATCTTGCGCTCTTTCTCACGCATGAAGGCTTTTTTGACCTGCAGCGCCTTGTCGTAGGCAGCAGAAGCATAGGTCAATTGTTCTTTCGTGCTGGCCAGGTTCTCCCGTACGCCCTCGAGGCGCATGGCGTAGCGCTCGGCGATATCATCCCGACCGGCCTGGATGCCCGCCTTGATCTTGGCCGTTACATCAGCAAGCTCTTTCTCGTATTTCTTGACCTCTTTCTGGAGCATCATCACATTGGCCTTGACCGTAGCGATGTTCTCATTCATTTTCGGGACTTGATCATTCAACTCTCGAATGTTCTGCTCGAGTATGAGCTTGGGGTCCTCGAGCGCAGAAATAGCGCCACCGAAGACAGATTTTACGAAGCGTGTGAAGCGGGCCCAGATCGACATGTCGTACCTGATGTTGTGGAGAGGGGAGGATCGTCCTCCGGGGGCGGTGTGTGATCCGTTGTGGATCGCAAAATCGACCACCGTCGCAATATAGTACAGGGCGCGGCTGCACCCATCAACGAGGGACAGATGGATCGCCGCTCTGTTCTACGGGAAGGGACGATTCTGGATTCATCGGGTGAAGGTGGACCACCTTGGACTGGATCACTCCTGCCTCAGGGACTGGGCCGATTCCGCTTCTACGACCGGGTCCAAACGCCGTCAGCAAAACGGTCCACAATGCGCGCATCCGGCCTGGACGGATGCGCGCCATAGGTCCAAGCCGCAGCAAGAGAGGCCATGGCCTCCTCCATCCTTTCCTCGGTCGATGCCGTCACACGGGCAAGCACGTCACCCGGGGCGACGACATCTCCTTGGCGCTTGATCAGCAGGCATCCGGCCAGGGGGTCCACCGCATCTTCTTTGGTCCGGCGACCGGCGCCGAGCGAAATCATGGCGCGGCCGACGCCCAGCGCATCGATCCTGGAAACGTATCCTGTAGCATCAGCGGGCGCATGGACGTCGGCCGTTATCGCTTCTGATGTACGCCCGTTCGGGTCATCGACTACAGCCACATCTCCGCCCTGCGCCCGAACCATGGCCCTGAAACGCTCCCATGCGGCGCCCGAATGAATGGCTTCTTGCGCCTTGGCTGTGCCCTCCAACAGGGAGGCTGCCTTCCCGCCAGCCACGATCATTTCGGCGGCGAGCGCCATCGTCACCTCCATAAGATCCTCAGGCGCCTCTCCGCGCAACAGCGCAATGGACTCAGCCACCTCCGGCCAATTGCCCACAGCCCTTCCCAATGGCTGGTCCATATCGGTCAGCAGCGCGACGGCCGGCTTGCCGAAGCGTTCACTCACCCCGACCAGCGTCTGCGCCAGAAAGCGGGCGTCCTTCTCGGCCTGCATGAACGCGCCCGAACCGAACTTGACATCAAGCACCAGGGCATCGATGCCCTCAGCCAACTTCTTGGACAGGATGGAAGCGGCAATGAACGGCACGAACTCAACGGTCGATGTGACGTCGCGAAGCGCATACAGCTTCCGGTCCGCCGGAGCGATGTCGTCCGTTTGGCCGATCATCACCAATCCAATCTCCGCCAACTGTTTCCGGTACTCGGCAATGGACAGCGACGTCGAAAAGCCGGGAATGGATTCCAGTTTATCCAGCGTGCCGCCCGTGTGGCCCAGACCTCGTCCTGAAATCATCGGGACAGGAACGCCGCAGGCGGCCACGATGGGGGCCAGCGGGATGGATACCTTATCGCCTACCCCACCGGTCGAATGTTTGTCCACTTTCCGGCCCGGAAGGTCCGAGAGATCCAGCACGAGACCCGAGTGCAGCATGGCATGCGTCAGGGCCACCATCTCGGCATCGGACATGTCATTGAGGAAGGCTGCCATCAGGAAGGCCGCCATCTGATAATCCGGGATATCACCGCGGGTATACCGATCGATCAGGTCGTGCCATTGGGCATCGTTCAGATGCCTGCCATCCCTCTTGGCCCGTATGTAGTCAACTGCGTGCATGTGCCTTGTGTCCGTGAAAACGGACGATACAAAAAAAGCGGGACGCCGTCCGGCGTCCCGCCCCGCGTGCCCTTGGGCACACACATTGCCATCGGCGGGAAACCCCGACGATCCGACCGGTTATTCCTCGGTCGCAGCCGCTTTTTTGCCGTAGCGGCGATTGAATTTCTCCACGCGACCAGCGGTGTCAACAAACTGACGCTTGCCGGTATAAAACGGGTGGTTCGTCGAATCCACTTCCGAAACGTACGTGTCAGACGACATCGTCGAACGCGTCTGGAATTCGGTGCCGTCGGCCAGTTTGACGGTCACGGTCTGGTATTCGGGATGGATGTCCTTTTTCATGCTGATATCCTCACGGCGCAGGCTGGATTACTGCCCAGGTGCTTGTGGAGCCGTTGGGGTGGCTGTTGGGTTAACGGGAACCGGAAGTCCGGTGAGCCAAGAAAGATACGAAATGCCTTCTGGGGGTTCAAGAAGATTCGTTCAATCCAGAACCCACCTGCGGTGCAGGCTGGGAGCCAACAGGCAGACACGGCCAGGACCTATTTGACCACCCAGGTATCCCCTTCGGCCAACAAATCGGCCAGAGAACCCTTTCCTCGCGCCTCGAGCACGGACTGCACCTGCTCGTTGACCTGCGCATCGTAGGTCGGGCGCTCCTCGCGGTAGAATACACCAAAGGGCTGCGGCAGTTCGTCGTGCCAATAGACACGAGCCAGAATGGTGGCCAGTTCGAGCGAGGTCTCGTCATAGACCAGGCAGTCGTCCGTGCCCCAGCTTCCTTCATCGAGGTCGATGCTCTTCAGGTTGAAGCCGTCCAGACGCAGCCCCTTCGTGCCGCCGGCATACACAAGGGGTTTGCCGTGCTCGAAGAACACGGCTCGGTCCGACTTGGTGGCCTTCTCCGTGAAATCAAAAAAGGCGCCATCGTTGAAGATGTTGCAGTTCTGGTACACCTCCACAAAGCCCGTACCCTTGAAGTCGTGGGCCCGCTTCAGGATGTCCTTCATGTGTTTCGGATCGCGATCCATGGTGCGGGCAGCGAATGCAGCATCAGCCCCCAACACCAGCGCAATCGGGTTGAAGGGATGATCAATCGATCCGAAGGGCGTGGACTTCGTCACCTTGCCTACCTCGGACGTGGGGGAGTACTGCCCTTTGGTCAGCCCGTAGATCTGGTTGTTGAACATGATGATCTGCAGATCCACGTTGCGCCGCATGATGTGGATGATATGGTTGCCACCGATCGAGAGACTGTCTCCATCACCCGTAATCATCCAGACATCCAGGTCCGGGCGGGAGGCCTTGAGCCCGGTAGCCACGGTGGGCGCACGTCCGTGGATGGAGTGCATACCGTAGGTGTTCATGTAGTAGGGGAAGCGACTCGAGCACCCGATCCCCGAAATGAACACCACATTCTCGCGTGGCACACCCAGTTCGGGCATGAGGCGCTGGACGGTGGCCAGGATGGCGTAGTCCCCGCAACCGGGGCACCAGCGCACATCCTGATCGGAGGCAAAGTCGGCGCGCGTCAGCCCGCTGGCTCCGTCGCCGGACGGAGCACCCGGCGGAAGGGATGGCTTCTTGGCAGCAGGTTTATCCATCCCCGGCGGAAGCGTCGGCTTCTTCGCAGCAAGTGTGCCCATCCCCGGCGGGAGGGTCGGCTTCTTGGCAGCAGGTTTGCCCATCCCCGGCGGAAGCGTCGGCTTCTTGGCAGCAGGTGTGCCCATCCCCGGCGGAAGGGTCGGCTTGCGGCCTTTGGGCGTGTTGGGATCGTTCTGGGAGTCGTTGTCAGACATGGGTCCTCTCAGCGGTAGTCAACCCTTGGGTCAGCCCACCATTTCGGCAATTTTCTTGGCAATCTCGGACGGCCCGAAAGGTCGACCCTGAATCTTGTTCATGGCCTCGAAGGGCAGCAGGAAGCGATCCCTGAGGATGCGCACGAGCTGACCATTGTTGAGCTCCGGAACCAGGAAGGAGTCGAATCGACTCAATACCTCTCCCAGATCAGGCGGCAGTGGATGGACCCATCGCAGGTGGACCGCCGCAGCCTTGTGTCCGGCGTTCAGCGCCCGGGTCACGCCGGCCTCGATCGCGCCCCGCGTGGAGCCCCATCCGATAATGAGCAGATCGGCGCTTTCGTCGCCAAAAACCTCCAGGGGCTTCATGTCCTGCTGAACACGCTCGACTTTCTCGGCGCGTAGACGGGTCATCTTCTCGTGGTTGGCCGCGTCGTAGGACACATTACCCGTCCCATCAGCCTTCTCGAGCCCACCGATGCGGTGCTCAAGACCGGGCGTTCCCGGCTTGGCCCAAGGGCGCGCAAGGGTCCCTTCGTCCCGGATGTAGCCGTGGAAGACCTCCTGGCCATCGACTTCGGCGTTGGTCTCCGTGGCGAACGAGACGTCGAAATCGCGAAGGTCATCCGGATCAGGGATGAGCCACGGCTCGGAGCCATTGGCCAAATACCCGTCGGAGAGCAGGACCACTGGTGTCATGTATTTGACGGCAATCCGACACGCCTCGTAGGCCACCTCGAAGCAGTCGCCCGGGGTGGAGGCAGCAATGACCGGCATCGGAGCATCGCCGTTGCGACCGAAGAGCGCCTGCATCAAGTCCGATTGCTCGGTCTTGGTGGGCAGCCCTGTGGAGGGACCACCCC
>Ga0181573_10003246_pt1 | contig 14532 bp, 9 predicted proteins | sample 101ome_25_FD_148643 | JGI IMG/M metagenome (GOLD analysis project Ga0181573, IMG submission 148643) | Coastal salt marsh microbial communities from the Groves Creek Marsh, Skidaway Island, Georgia - 101409BT metaG (spades assembly) | ecosystem: Environmental > Aquatic > Marine > Intertidal zone...
GGTCCTCCCTGTAGTGCAACAGGCCGTTGCCGAGTATGTGCGCTTGTGCCCTTATCAGCTGACGCCGCAAGAACCCCTTTTCCGAGGTGTGCGCGGAAAGGCACTTTCGGCGCGTCAGATCCAGAAAGTTATGCAGCAGGTCCGAATGCAGTTAGGCCTCCCCCCGACTGCGACACCACACGCGCTGAGACACAGCTTTGCCACGCATCTTTTGGCCGCCGGCGGGGATCTGCGTTCGATCCAAGAGCTTCTTGGCCACGCCTCCCTTTCGACAACACAAACCTATACGGCTGTCGATGTCGAACACCTGATGGATGTTTATCAAAAATCGCACCCAAAAGCGTGAAATTGCGGGTTTCATTTCGCGTGGTAATCGGACATCACAGTTAGATGAACATAAAAACCAAAGCGCTCGCGGTTCACCTGCTCACCGGCAGTGGGGCCGTTTTTTCGATGTTGGCGATGCTTGCTGCTGTGCAGGAAGCATGGAGCCTGATGTTCCTCTGGCTGGTGATCGCCTTTTTCGTTGATGGCATCGACGGCCCCCTTGCACGAAAATATCACGTCAAAACCAATGCGCCGATCTTTGACGGCGTGCTGCTCGACCTCATCATCGACTATCTGACCTATGTGTTCATCCCCGCATATGCCCTTTTTGCCTCCGGCTTATTGCCGGGATGGACGGGCTGGTTTGCGATCATTGTCATTACCTATGCGAGTGCTCTGTATTTTGCCGATACGCGCATGAAGACAAAGGACAATTCATTCTCCGGCTTCCCCGGATGCTGGAACATGGTCGTCTTGGTGCTGTTTGCGTTGCAGCCGAGTTTTTGGATCAGTCTGGCTTTGGTCACGGTCCTTGCTATCGCGATGTTCCTACCCATCAAGTTCGTGCATCCGGTTCGGACGCAACGCTGGCGGATCGTGACGCTACCGATGGCCATTTTGTGGACTGCCCTTGCAGGCTGGGCGGCGTGGATCGACTTCCATCCGGAGAGCTGGGCCCATATCGGGTTGGTTATCTCGTCGCTCTATCTGGTCTTTGCAGGCGCGGCCCAACAGCTCATTCATGGCGTTGACGGCTAGGCGCTAGACGCGCGTCAGGATCAATCCACACACGACGAATAGCGCTGCGGAGAGTTTGCGGCGGTTCATCTTCTCAGAGAAGAAGAGCCAGCCGAAAAGCACCGCGAAAAGGATCGAGGTTTCCCTCAGCGCAGCCACCAAGGCGATAGGCGCTTTGGTCATCGCCCAAACTGCGATGGCGTATGCACCGTAAGATGCCAGCCCTGCCAAACCGCCGACGAGCCAATCCCGACGTGGAGTGATGAAGACGCTTCTGCCTTTGATTGCCAGACATGTCAGCGAGAAAAAGATGACGTCAAGGACGAAGAGCCACGCGACATAGAGCAAGGGATCACCGGACGCCCGTGCGCCCATGCCATCAACAATTGAATAACCGGCGGTGGCCATTGCTGACCCCAGCGCCAAGGGCACGAGCCGGATATTTTCGGCATCAGAGATAACCCCGCGCGACATCATCAGGATGCCAAAGCCGAGCAACAGGATCGCGAATGCCTCCAACCCCGTCAGGACATCGGGCAAGAAGGCGAAGCTGACAACCGCCACCATCAACGGCGCGGCGCCGCGTGCGATTGGATAGACGCGGCTGAGGTCGCCGTGATCGTAGGCGTAGGCGAGAAACAGTTTGTAGGCCGAATGGAACACGCCCGAGGCGATGAGCCAAGGCCAGGCAGCACTGACAGGAAGCGGGCTGGAGAGGATAAACGGCAGTGAAACCAACGCTTGAGCGACGGTTAGGATGACCATGCCGGAGAGGCGTGAACCGCCCAATTTGATCAGCGCGTTCCAGCTTGCATGGAGGAACGCCGCGAACAGGACCGCGAAGAAGATCGTCAACGACATTGCCGCCCAACATCAGAAAAATGAAACCGATGCGCGCAGGATGGCATAGATACAGCTAGAAACGTTAGCGGAAAGTTCTAGTTAAGATCGCAAAGTGAAAAGTGTCTGCCGGAGCGCGCAAGCGCTCCGGCAAGGATTTCTTAACCCAATGCGGCGTCACAACGCCCACAGACACCCGTATGGGAATGGGTGCCGACCTCTGGAAGAATTTTCCAGCAGCGCTGGCATTTGTCACCATCGGCCTTTTCGAACACCACGCCGATGCCATCGACCTCCGGCAAGCGGAAAGCCTCGGCCGGAGCCGGATCGGTGGATACCGAAATGCCGGAGGTGATGCAGATGTCCTCGAACGTGACGGTCTTGAGCACCTCGGCGATATCGGCATCGACATGCACGACAGGCGCGGCTTCAAGCGAGGCACCGATGACCTTCTCCGTGCGTTGAACTTCGAGCGCGCCGGTGACAACGCGCCGTGCGCGGCGGACCTTACCCCATTTCGCAGCGAGGCTGGCGTCGAGCCAGTCGCGCGGTGTTTCGGGGAAATCGACCAGATGCACCGAGCTGCCTTCACCCGGGAAACGCTCCAGCCAGACCTCTTCCATCGTGAATACGAGCACCGGCGCGAGCCATGTCGTCAGACGGTGGAACAGGAGGTCCAGCACCGTGCGGGCGGCACGGCGGCGCGGCGTGTCGCCGTCGCAATAGAGCGCATCCTTGCGGATGTCGAAGTAGAATGCCGAAAGATCGACCGTCGCGAAGTTGAAAATCGCTTGGAATACGCCTTGGAAATCATACGCAGCGTAACCCTCGCGGACGACCTTGTCCAACTCGGCCAGACGGTGAAGCACCCAGCGCTCCAGTTCCGGCATATCTGCTGCGGCTGTTCGGTCAGCTTCGGAGAAATCAGCGAGGCTGCCGAGCATGAAACGCAGCGTGTTGCGCAGACGGCGATAGCTGTCGGCGGTGCCTTTGAGGATTTCCGGTCCGATCCGCTGGTCAGCCGTATAGTCGGCCTGAGCCACCCAGAGACGCAAAATATCCGCGCCATATTGCTTGATCACCTGCTCGGGCACGATCGTGTTGCCAAGCGACTTGGACATTTTCATGCCCTTTTCATCGAGCGTGAAGCCGTGGGTCACAACATTGCGGTACGGGGCGCGGCCGGTGGTGCCAACCGATTGCAGAAGCGAGGAATGGAACCAGCCGCGATGCTGGTCGGTGCCTTCCATATACACATCCGCGATGCCGTCTTCGGAGCCGTCTTCACGATCCCGCAAAACGAACGAGTGCGTGGAGCCGGAATCGAACCATACATCAAGAATGTCGAAGACCTGATAATAGTCATCAGGGTTGACGATAGCGCTGAGGAACCTCTCCTTGGCCCCATCGACGTACCAGCAGTCTGCGCCTTCGGCCTCGAAGGCCGCTGCGATGCGGGCATTCACCTCCGTGTTGCGCAGAAGGAAATCCGCGTCGGTGGGCAGTGCGCCTTTCTTGGTGAAACAGGTGAGCGGGACACCCCATGCACGCTGGCGAGAGAGAACCCAGTCAGGCCGTGCCTCGATCATCGAATAGAGACGGTTGCGGCCAGATTGCGGGGTCCACTTGACGTTGTCGATCTCGGTCAGTGCCCGCTCGCGAATGGTTTTGCCGTGCATATCCTGACCGTCGCCGACAGGCTTGTCGATCGCGGCGAACCATTGCGGCGTATTGCGGAAGATGACCGGCGCCTTTGACCGCCACGAATGCGGGTAGGAGTGCGTCACGCGGCCACGGGCGATGATGCCGCCTGCCTCGACCAGCTTTTCGATCACAGCGGCGTTGGCTTTGCCTTCCTTGCCTTTGCGGTCAAACACCTGAAGCGCTGCAAAGAACGGCACATGGGGGAGGAATTCACTTTCCTCGCCCACGTTATGGGTCATGCGGTCCATCCAGTTGCGCTTGACGAAGGCTTCGTAGTCGTCTGCGCCGTGGCTCGGCGCGGTGTGGACAAAGCCGGTGCCTGCGTCGTCGGTGACGTGATCACCGTCGATCATCGGAACATCGTAATCCCAGAAGCCATCCGCGCCGTCGATACCGCGGAACGGGTGATCGAGGATCAGGCCTTCGAATTCGCTCGGGGCCACATCGCGCACGCGGGTGAACTCGGTCACGCGGGATTTGCCCAGCGCATCTTCGGCCAAGGCATCGGCAAAGAGATACAGCTCGCCCGGCTTGGTCCAGCTTTCGTCCTGCGTGGCATCAACGCGATAGAGGCCGTAGGAGATCGACGCATTATAGGCGACTGCCTTGTTGGACGGGATCGTCCATGGTGTGGTCGTCCAGATCACGACGCGGGCATCAGTCAGATCACCCGATCCATTGCGCGGGGCGAACGGCACCCAGATCGTGTGGCTCTTGTGATCGTAGTATTCAATCTCGGCTTCGGCCAGTGCGGTTTTCTCGACCGGCGACCACATGACGGGCTTGGAGCCTTGATAGAGCGTGCCGTTCATCAGGAACTTCATGAATTCCTCAGCGATGACACGCTCGGCGTGGAAATTCATCGTCAGGTAAGGATCGGCCCAGTTGCCGGTGATGCCGAGGCGCTTGAACTCTTCACGCTGGATATCAACCCAGCCCTCGGCGAACTTGCGGCATTCCTGACGGAAATCGACGACGTTCACCTCGTCCTTGTTCTTACCCTTCTGGCGGTATTGCTCCTCGATCTTCCACTCGATGGGAAGACCGTGGCAATCCCAGCCTGGGATGTAGCGGGCATCGAAACCCATCATTTGGTGCGAGCGGACGATCATATCCTTGATCGTCTTGTTCAGCGCGTGGCCGATATGCAGGTGGCCGTTTGCGTAGGGAGGGCCATCATGGAGCGTGAAGCTCTTGCGGCCAGTCTTTTCGCGCAGGCGGTCATAGACGCCGATCTCCTCCCAACGGGCAAGCCATTCCGGCTCGCGCTTGGGCAATCCGGCCCGCATCGGGAAGTCGGTCTTGGGGAGGTTCAGCGTTTCTTTATAGTCGGGAGTGTCGGCGCACATTTTTGGCGTCCTTTTACATCTCGTGAATCTGTGAGCGAATGGCGGTGCGAAGCGTCATACACCTTTGCCCGGCGTCCCTTGTATTAAGGCGCCGGGTTAATAATTCGAATTATGAACGTGCCGATCAGGTCCATAGGCGCCTTATAGGGCGGGGCATCCGAAGGGTAAAGTGCTCTCCCGCCGCGGTTGATTTTCAATTGCACTAGACACGAAAAACCTGTGAAATAGGTGGCGCTGAAGAAGGTATGGTATGAAGTCGAAACCCCGCTTTCCCATTTCGCAGGAATAGGTCGGCATTTTTGTCGAGAGGCTTTATATGCGCATTTCGGAAGATCCGGTGCTTGCCCCGATCTACAACAGGCATATCGAAAGCTGGCCGAAGCATATCGAACGGCTGACCGCGTTTTGGGAAAATGTCATTTTTGGCAACGGATCGGACAGCGCGAGCCCGCTGATCAAGCACCTGAGAACAGGGGAAATCCGGCCGGAGCATTTCGAACGGTGGCTGGGTGTGTTCCGCACGGCTGCCGAAGACTCGCTCTCACCAATTGCTGCATCCGCGTGGGAGTTGCTCGCCGAGCGCTTGAGCACCGCCTATGAGCGCAGCGCCCAGCATAACATGAGCGCAATGGCATTCGGTCATCGTGAGGACTTTGAGAACAGTCCCGACACCGAGCGCCCGACAACACCCGAAACCGACGGGCGCGACCCGACCTGAAACGGCATAGGCCGACAGACCTCCATAGCCGCGATGCCGACACGCGCAGTCAGCGCGCCGTTGATCACGCCCTCACCAAAGCGGCGCGACACCTTCGTCAACAACCCACCGCCAGCAACCGAACCGATCAAATCGTCCCCGATCGCGATTGCCCCGGTCGCGACGAGATGGGAAAATACCACGCGATAGAGCCGCCAACTGCCAACGACACCGCTACGGCCGCCGTATATTTCGGCAATGCGGCGGATCATCGACAGGCTCGTCAGGAGCGCCACAGCCACATCAGCAAGCGCCAAAGGGATAAGGGCAGTGGCAGCGGCGACCTTACGGCTGGCACTTTCGATCTCCTGCCGAGCAAGGATGTCGAGGGGCATCAAAAAGCCCCGCTCGACTGCCGCCAAGACCGCATCGGCATCAACCGCGTCGGTGAGGGCGCGGGTCGTATCGGCATGCTGCCACGCCAGTTCGGGACGGGCTCGATAAAGATGCATGACCCTTTCCGCGCTGTTCCGCGCGGCGGGAACATCAGACAGCGATAGCGCCTCGTCTACCGCATGGCGAAGATCATCGATCTTTCGCAAGCGCCCAAGTGCCACCATCTCGCGCAGTAGCACGAACATGGCCAACACCACGATCACCGCGATCAGGCCGCCGACCACGGCACCAAGGGCCGGTGAACGGTCAATGGATGCCATAAGAAAATCCCATGCCCAGAGGCTGACAGCGAGGCTGACCAAAATGCCAATAGCCGCTGTGAGAAAACCCATGACGCGGCCGCGCGGTGGGCGCGCAGGCATGGCTTGCCTTGGCACCCCTTCCGCAACCTCATGACCGAGATCAGAAATCGGATCAGCAGTAGAAGGATCGAGTTGGTCAGTCAGATCAAGATCCTGCAGCAGCGGGCCGCCCGCTTGTTTTTCTTGGGTCATGTGCAGTCCTCGGTCACGAAAGCGTTGGCGCGGGTGCGTGTCATAGGCGATCCCCCAAGAGAAATTCGCATGCTTTATCAAGCCGGATATGAGGCGGGCCGCCGGTGGTGCTTTGGGTCAGCGGAGCGGGAGCGAAGGAGACGTTGGAAAAGGAACGATCCTTCCACGACGCGCTACGCCGCGTGGCCTCGGCCAACAGCGTTTGCGGGTTTTCGGGCAAGTCACCGGCGTGGAAGGCAACCTGCTTACCACCATCCACGATGCGACCTTTGACTACGGCGATATTCGCGCCGCTTGCGTCGGCAACTTCGTCTTCCACCGTGGTACGAAGCGCGGCAATCGACATCGCGGCGGTATCGGCACCAGCAAAGCGGGCGCGGGCGCGGGCATCTTGCAATAAGGCCTCTCCCAATGCCGTGAGCGCAGGATGGTGGCTATGGTGCAGGTGGTCTGCCTTGGTGACGGCGAAGAGGATCTTCTCGACGCGGGAAAGTCCGATCAACCTTCCAAGCCGCCCAGTGCGCCCGGGTTTGAAGGCTTCGAGCACCTTGCCCATTGTCTTGCGCAGATCGTCGAGCGCGGCGGGGCCTTGTGCGAGGGCACCCAGCGCATCGACCAGAACGATCTGCCGATCTATGCGAGAAAAATGATCGCGGAAGAAGGGCTGAACGACTTTCTTTTTATAGCCTTCGAAGCGGCGTTCGAATTCGCGGTAAAGGGAGCCGCGCGGCGCATTCGCGGGCGCTGGCAGGGGCGCGAAGCTGAGCATGGGCGAGCCTTCGAGATCACCCGGGAGCAGGAGCCGCCCCGGACCACAATCGGCAAAACCTGCCGCTTGCAGGGCGAGTAAATGGGCGCGGAAGGCTTCAGAAATTTCGGTCAGGCGGTCCTCTGAAGGTAGTGGCGCGTCGGGAGAAAGGGTTTGAAGGAGTTCCTGCACTTTGCCACCCTCTGGGGTGCGGGACAGGCCGGCGATTACCTCTTCGGACCACTGGGCGTAACTCGTTGACAAGAGCGCCAGATCAAGCAGCCACTCGCCCGGATAGTCGATGATATCAATGTGCAAGGTGCGCGGCGCGGAGAGGCCCGACAAAAGCCCGCGCGGCTGGATCTTTAGCGACAGGCGCAATTCGCTGATACGGCGGGTGCCTTGGGGCCAGTCGGGTGCATCGCCGGTAAGTGTGGCGAGGTGTTCCTCGTAACGGAAGCGCGGTACGGACACCGCGGGCCGTGGCTCCAGATAGGCGGCGAGCACCCTGCCCTCGGCGGCGGAAATCAGCTGCGGCATGCGGCCGGTATTGAGCAGATTAGCGACCAAAGAGGTAATAAAAACAGTCTTTCCAGAGCGCGAAAGCCCCGTTACGCCAAGGCGGATCGTGTTGCTTGAGACACGCTCAACAGTGCTTTCCGCGAGGTGCTCCGCGCGGCGCAGGATGCCATCGGCCAAATCAGTTATGCTCACGCGCGTCTCCTTTGTCGCCCTCCCAAGATAGGGGTTCGCGGCGGCAGTTTGTAGGCTTGTGATCTTGATGAGTTTGCTGGAGTGGGATACCGGCTAAATATGCCAAGATATGCTTTGAAAATCGAATACCACGGTACCCCCTTCGCGGGATGGCAGCGGCAGGCGGATCAGCCTTCGGTGCAAGGCGCGATTGAAGCGGCCTTGGCGAAGCTTGAACCGCGCGCTCATACCATCGCGGCGGCGGGGCGGACGGATGCCGGTGTGCATGCCACGGGGCAGGTTGCGCAATGCGATATGGAGAAGGAATGGGACCCGTTCCGGCTGTCGGAGGCGCTGAATTTCCACCTTAAACCGGAGCCTGTGGCGATCCTTGATTGTGCGCGGGTAACGGACGACTGGCATGCGCGGTTCAGCGCAGTGGAGCGGCGCTATATATTCCGCCTAATCAGCCGCCGTGCGCCGCTAACGCATGACCGCAACCTCGCGTGGCGGGTCAATCATATGCTCGATGCTCAGGCCATGCAGGAAGGCGCTAACCATCTGATCGGGAAGCATGATTTCACCACCTTCCGCTCCTCGATCTGCCAAGCAGACAGCCCCGTCAAGACGCTCGACGCGCTAGAGGTGGAAACGCGGCAGGAGGCGGGGCAGACGGAGTTCCGGTTTCATGTGCGGGCGCGGTCATTCCTGCATAATCAGGTGCGCAGTTTTGTGGGTACCTTGGAGCGGGTTGGCGCGGGAGCTTGGGCTCCGGAGGATGTACGCTTGGCGCTAGAGGCGCGGGACCGTGCAGCCTGTGGGCCAGTGAGCCCACCAGACGGATTGTATCTTGTTGGCGTCGGTTATCCGGACGACCCGTTCAGCCAATAAAATTAACCCCTTTTTAACCACGAAAACGGCGTCGATGCAGATGATTTGCGTTGTGGCGCCGTTTTGCCGTGTGACCAGACCATTGTAACAGAGCGATCATAATAAATTGTTTCGGGAGCGGTATGCAGGGCGCGGGGCGTGGCGGATCATCCTTTCAACCTTAAAACTAAGGGTTTAGCCCGTTTCCAAGGAAGGGTGCGAACCGTTTCGGCAAATCAACGCCGATGGCGTTTCAGGCATTCAAGCGGGCGTGGAAACAGGCTAGATTAAGGGGGCACAACCGATGCACAAGTGATGCACAATCCATGCATATCGCAGGTGCAGAAACTTTAACGGGATCTAAACGTGACCGCCCGCAAACGCCTTCGCCCCGCCGCCCGTATCGCCGCCCTGACACGCGGCGCTGTACTGGCTGTGGCAATCGGCACGACGACCGCCACAACGGCACAAGCAACGGCGCTCGAATTCCGGCTCGGCACGGGGAGTGACGCCACACTCGAAGCGGCGCTGGAACAAGGCTCGCTGCTCGCGAGCACGTTGGCGGATGCGCAGGCGGCGGCATCGGCGCAAGACCTGATCGCGGCCGCGCAAGCGGATTACCAACGGCTGATCGCGGTGCTCTACGAGGCGGGCTATTTCGGTGCTGAACTGTCGATCAGCATCGACGGGCAGGAGGCGGTGACGCTTTCGCCACTGGACCACACGCAGCGCATCGACGAGATCACCATAACGGTTGATACCGGCCCCGCGTACCAATTTGCCGAAGCCACCATCGGCCCGCTGCCGGAAACGAGCGGTTCCCCTGCTCTGCCGGACGGGTTTGCCAGCGGCGCGGTGGCGGGAACGGGCGTGATCCGCGCCGCAGCAAAGGCGGGAGTCGCCGCATGGCGGGCGGCGGGGCATCCGCTGGCGCGGATTGCGGCGCAAGACATCACCGCCCAGCATCAAGACCGCACCCTCTCTGCCCGATTGACGTTGGAGGCGGGACCGGCCGCCGAGATCGCGCAGCCGCTGATCGGGGGCAATATGACCACGCGCAGCACCCGCATCGCCCAGATTGCGGGCCTGCGGCAGGGGAACAGGTACGACCCGAAGGCAATCGACCAAGCTGCCGCGCGGCTCAGGGACAGTGGTACGTTTCGCAGCGTGGTGATCAGCGAAGGCGAGGCGCTGGATGCCAACGGACAACTGCCGATAGACATTCAGGTGAGCGAGCAACTGCCCCGCCGCTACGGGCTGGGCGCGGAAGTATCGACTGCCGAGGGGCTGACGCTGAGCGGCTTCTGGATGCATCGCAACCTTTTGGGCGGGGCCGAAAACCTGCGGATCGACGCCGAGATCGCGGGGCTGGCGGGCGAAACTGGCGGTATTGATACCTCTATCGACGCGACGCTGCGGCGACCGGCGACATTCACCTCGAAGATCGACATAGTGGCGACCGCTGAAGTTATGCGGCTTGACGAGCCGGACTTCCGGCTGGACCAAATGCGCGCCGGCGTCAGCTTTGAACGGGATGTGACCGCGACGTTGACCCTTTCGGCGGGCGTCAGCGCGGCAACAGCGCGGGCCACCGAAGGGGCAACAACCCGCAGTTACAGCTTTGCGGCGCTGCCGATTAAAGGCCTGTGGGAACAGCGCGACGACCGCAATACGCCGCGTGAGGGGCTATTTGGCACGTTGGAGATCACGCCTTTTGCCGGTGTGGGTGATCTGGACAGCGGCTTGCGGCTGTTTAGTGAGGGGCGGTATTACCTGCCGTTGGGAGATGCGGCGCGGCCACAAGTGATGGCCCTGCGGGCACAGGCGGGTGCGGTGATGGGCGCGGACGCGACGCGCGCACCGACGGATTACCTCTTTCACAGTGGGGGCAGCGACACGGTGCGCGGCCAGCCCTATCAGGCACTAGGTGCTGATCTGGCGGGTGACGGCGCGAGCGGTGCGGGCGCCTTTGCCGCGCTCAGCGCGGAATGGCGGCAGCCGCTCAACGGTGCGTTTGGCATGGTTGGCTTTGCCGATATTGGCTGGGTGGCGGCTGACGTGACCGGCAGCAACGGCGATTGGCATGCCGGTGCGGGGCTTGGCCTGCGGTACGATACGGGCATCGGACCGATCCGGCTGGACGTGGCAACCCCGCTGGGCAAGGGCGAGACGGGCAAGGGCGTGAGCCTGTACGTTGGCATCGGGCAGGCCTTTTGATGCGCGGTGCGATGCGGTTTTTGTTGATGCTCTGGTTGCTGGCGCTGCCGCTCGCCACGCTGGCCCAAGAGAGCGACGACAAGGGTTTTCTGACGCGGTTGATCGAGGACAGCCTTTCGGGTGAAGGGCGGCGGGTCGATATCACGGGTTTCAAAGGTGCGCTCTCTGCGCGGGCGACGATCGAGCGGCTGACCATCGCCGATCAGGACGGCATCTGGCTGGATATGCGCGAACTGGTGCTCGATTGGGAGCGCGGTGCGCTGCTGTCGCGGGCGCTGCGGGTGCGCGAGCTGTCAGCGGCGCGGATTGACCTGATCCGCCGCCCCCTGCCCGCCCCTGATGCGCTGCCCTCGGCGGAAGCGCGGGCGTGGCGCTTGCCGGAACTGCCGGTGAGCGTGGAGATCAGACAGCTGGCGGCTGAAGAGATCACCCTTGGCGCAACCGTGTTGGGCGAAGCTATGGTGCTGCGGCTGGACGGGCGCGGCAGCTTGGCCGCTGGTGTGCTGGACGTGGCGCTGGAAGCGGAGCGGCGCGACGGGGCGTTGGGGCGGTTTGACCTGACGCTGCTGCGCGACGAAGCGAACCATGATCTGGCGGTGAACCTTGCCTTAAGCGAAGGCGCGGGCGGGATCGCGGCGCGGGCGCTGGACCTGCCCGGACTGCCGCCGGTCGCGTTGACGATGGCGGGCGCAGGGCCGATGGCAGATTTCAACGCCGATATCGCCTTGGAAACCGATGGCACGGCGCGGCTGACCGGCGCGGTGGGCGCGCGGCGCATGGCAAGCGGTGCAACGCGGCTGCGGCTGGCGCTGGCGGGTGATGTGCGGGCGCTGCTCGATGCGGAGTATCATCCGTTCTTTGGCGACGAGAGCGGGCTGGATGCCTTGGTCACGCGGCATGTGGACGGGGCGACGGATATCGAGCGGATCGCGCTGCAAACCGGGGCGCTGCAATTGAGCGGCGCGGCGGCGCTGGACGCCGATGGCTGGCCGCGCCGGATGGTGATGAGCGCCGCGCTGGATGGCGCAGCGGCGGACGGGCCGTTGCGCCTGCCCTTTGCGGCGGCGAGCACGTCGGTTGAGGGCGGTACAGTGGCGCTGGCCTTTGACGCGGCGCGGGGCGAGCGCTGGACGCTGAACGCGGCGCTGGAAGGGCTGGAAAGCGACGAGTGGCGGCTGCCGGTCCTGTCGATGACCGGCGGCGGGCGGATCGCGGGGCTTGAGAGCGCCGACGCGGCGGATCATCTGTTCACCGCCGATCTGGAATTGGCGGCAGAGGAAATGCAATTCGCCGATGCAGCACTTGGCGCGGCGCTGGGGCGGGCGCTGGCAGGGCGGCTGGTGATGGAGCGGCAGGGCGACGGGCCGTTGAGCCTGCCGGTGATCGCGCTCAACGGGCCGGATCTGGCGCTGGACGGAAGCGCGGCGCTGGATTTCGCGCCGCTGGTGCTGACGGCAAATCTGCAAGCGGGCAGCGCGGATTTTGGCCGGTTCAGCGGGCTGGCGGGGCGGCAACTGGGCGGTGGCGGCGATCTGGCGGTGAACGCCCGCTATGAACCGAGCGAAGGTGCGCTGGCGGTTGATGTTTCGGGCCGGACGCGAAATCTCTCGCTCGATCAACCTGAGATCGACGCGCTGTTGCGCGGGGCGGGAACGCTTGATCTGGCGTTCGAGCGGGATACCGAAGGCACACGGCTGACGGCCCTCGAGATACGCACGGGCAATGGCGCCGTGACCGGAAGCGGCAGCCTGTCGGAAGCCGCAAGCGCGGCGGAGATCAATGCGCAGCTCGTGGACATCGGGCTTTTGGTGCCGGAACTCAGCGGGCCTGCCTCATTCGGTGTGCAAGCGACACGCGGCGCAGCGAGCGACCTTTGGGCAATCAACGCGGGCGGTGAAGGGCCTGGCGGAATCACGATCGCGGCCGAGGGCACATTAGCCACCGATATGAGCCGCGCGACAGGCACTTTACGCGGGCGGGCGCCGCTGGGGCTGGCGAACCCGTTCATCGCGCCGCGCCGTGTGGGTGGCATGACCCGCTATGACCTGCGCATCGACGGGCCGGCGACGCTCGCATCATTGGCAGGCGACATCACGGTTGAGGGCGCGCGGCTGACCGCGCCCACATTTGGGCAGGCGCTGGAAGACATTAGCGGTACCATTCGCCTGCAAAACGGGAATGCGGACATTGACCTTTCGAGCACGCTTGCGCCGCAATCCGGCAATGTGCTCCTTTCCGGCCGGATCGGGCTGGCGCCGCCCTTTGCGGCTGACCTGAACGCGCTGCTGGACCGCCTGATCATCCGCAATCCGGCGCTTTATGAAGCGGTTGTCGATGGAAGTTTGCAGCTGCGCGGCCCGCTCAACCGGAGTCGCCTGAGCGGCGATATCCGTGTGCCACAGGCAGAGCTGCGCGTGCCATCATCGCCCATCGGCGCGGTGGGTGCGCTGCCGCAGGTTCGCCATCAGGGTGCGGATGCGGGCATTCGCCAGACGCTCGAACGCGCGGGCCTCACGTTGGACGGGACAGAAGCCATGAGCGACAGCGGCCCCCGCACCGGCGGGGTGACGATAGACCTGAGCATCGACGCGCCGCAGCGCCTGTTCGTGCGAGGGCGCGGGCTTGATGCGGAACTTGGCGGCAGGCTGACCCTGACCGGAAATGGCAATCAGGTGATCCCGCAGGGGCAGTTCAACCTCATTCGCGGGCGGCTGGATATCCTGCAACAGCGCTTCACCCTCACCGAAGGGGCGGCGCGGGTGGAGGGCAATTTCCTGCCCGTGTTGCGGCTCGTGGCGAGCACCACCACCCGCACGGGGCTGGAGGTGAATATCATCGTCGAAGGCCCAGCCGACGCGCCTGATATCCGCCTGACCTCGGTGCCGAACCTGCCGCAGGATGAAATACTTGCGCAGCTCATTTTCGGGCGGGACTTTTCGGAGATCACGCCGCTACAGGCGGTTCAGCTTGCCAGCGCCGCCAGCACATTGGCGGGACGCAGCGGCGGGCTGTTGGATCAAATCCGCAGCGGAATCGGGCTGGATGATCTGGATGTGATCACCAGCAGCGATGGCGCGGCGGCGGTGCGGCTGGGGCAATATCTGGGGGAAAACCTCTATACCGGCGTGGAGATCGGCAGCGATGGGCGCAGCGCGATCACGCTGAACCTCGACATCGCCCCCGGCGTGACAGCGCGGGGCAGCACAGCAAATGATGGCAAGAGCAGCCTCGGGATCTTCTTCGAGAAGGATTACTAGGCGCACCGCTGTTGGCGCGCAGCACGAAATCGGCCTATGCTGAGCCATGCAGATACTCCGCACCGCCCGCCCCGACGACGCCAACCGCTGCTTTGCCATCGAGCACACGGCCTATGAGGGGGACGAAGCCGCGACACTTGCC
>Ga0181573_10003249_pt1 | contig 14527 bp, 6 predicted proteins | sample 101ome_25_FD_148643 | JGI IMG/M metagenome (GOLD analysis project Ga0181573, IMG submission 148643) | Coastal salt marsh microbial communities from the Groves Creek Marsh, Skidaway Island, Georgia - 101409BT metaG (spades assembly) | ecosystem: Environmental > Aquatic > Marine > Intertidal zone...
CGAACGGGAGGTGCGCGCGTTCGAACCCGGCGGGGGGGGGATACTCGTGGCGGCGGCGGGGATACACGCGAGGTGCCTGGAGCTGTACACGTGGGGCGCGAGCGCGGGCAAGTTGGGCAAGTCGTGAATGATGTAATTTACACCCCTTCCTACATCGGTTGAATATCTTCCAACGCGGAACTACCGACATGTACGATCACCTCTCACAGGGACAGGAGCGTGAGGGTCCGATCGAGGTGCGCCTCCAGGTGGGGCGCGTCCGCGCAGATGTCCCCGATGGCGTCCACCAGCTTCTCGCGCCTGTGCCGAGCCTTTTCAAACTCGGCGCGAACCGTCTCCTCGTCCAGCTGCGCCCGATTCTGCGTCCCAATCTCGAGCTCCCGGAACCGTTCGAGCATCCGCTCGTTCTTCCGCGCCTCCAACGACGCCCGCACGCGCTCCCGCTCCACGCCCTCGTGCGCCCTCCGAAGCTCCTCCTCCCGCTCCCGCAGCTCTCGCAGCGCCGCCTCCGTCTGCTCAATCTCGTCCACGGCTCGAGCGCGTTCCTCCTCGAGCTCCGCGACGCTTCGCTCTCGGGTTTGGAACTCCGCCTCCGTCTGCTCGATGCTCTTCTTCAGCTCCCGACACGCGCGCTTCACGCCCGCGTTGGTCGCCTCCTCCTTGCGCAACGCTCGGCCCTTGGCCCCGATGGGCGGCGCGACGCCAGACTTGGCGAGCCCTCTGGCGGCGGCGGATGAGGACGCGTGCGAGTTGTTCTTCCCGGACGCCGCCGCGAGCATCGCCTTCGTGGTGATCAGCTCGCGCTTGTACACCGCCTTCTCCATCTCTTGCATCAATCGCTCCTGGCGCTTCTTGAGCTCGTTGTACCTCGTCTCCATGCGGCCAATCTCTTTTTTCATCGCGCCGACGACGTCGCCGCCGACGTCCGGGTCCAGCGCAGCCTGCGTCTCCTTCTCCAGCTGAATCTTACGCTCCCACAGCATGATCTGCCGCTCCGTCTCCACAACCTCCGCGACGACGCGCTTCTTCTCCTCCGTCCTCGCCTCGATCTTCGACTCGAGCGTCACCGCCTCAACCTCCAGGTCCTTGAGCTCGCCCACGATTTCCGTCTCGAGGACGTAGTTGTCGGTGACGAGCGCGTCGTGAAGCTTGGCGTTCTTGTCGCGAAGCGCGTTTATTCGGACCATGTCCTGGTGCATGCGCTCCATCGCCCTGGAGAGCTGCCCGCACTCCTCCTTCTGCCGGGTGAGGTTCTGGTCCAGCCGGTTGCGGCGCGCGGTGAGCAGAGTCTTCTCCTGCTTCAGTCGCTGGGTCTTCTCGGTGAGCTCGTTGTTCTCGTTGACCATCGTGACCAGCTCGGTCTGCCAGTTGACCCACCGCCGTTGCAGCTCCTTGTTCTCCTTCTCCTTCTGCTCAACCTCCTTGTTCATGTTCTTGATCGTCGCCTCCATCGGTCCGAGGTTCTCGCCGTCGTCGTCGCCGCCGGAGAGCTGCTCCAGCTTTTTGTTGAGCCTGTCGACGTCTCTCGCGCGCTTCGCGATGTCGTCGTTGCGTCGTTTGATCTCCGCCTCGTACTTGTCCACCGTCCTCGACTTTTCGGCGAGCTCCGCGTCCAACACCGCGAGGGTCTCGTCCAGGGTGGCCAACGACGCCTGGGTGTTGAGCACGTCCACCCTGGTCTTCGCGATGTCGTTCTGCAGCGTCGTGACGTACATCTCCTGGTCCCTGATCTTGCGCCGGATCTCGCGCGTCGCGTCGATCGTGCGTTGCACCCCCTTCTCCACGGTGGTCTGCTCGGACAGGTTGGCGAGCATTCGTTCGTCGTGCTCGCGAGACTCCGCCGTCGTCTTGGCGATGTCCTTCTCCGTCTTGTTCGTCTCGTCGTCGAGCGCCTTGGCCTCCTTGTGCGCCTTCTCCAGGTGCGCCTCCGTCTCCTCTAACGACGCCGTGAGTCTCGCGTGCGTCTCCATGAGCCGCTCCTTCTTCTCGCGGCACGTGTCGATGTTCTTGGACAGAAACTCCCCCTCCGCCTCCATCTTGCGCAACTGCTGGGTCAGCTGCTCGTTCTTGCCCTCAGCCTCCTTGATCTGTCGCTTGTACGCGGAGGTCTCCGCCTCGATCATCGTGGTCTCCTCGGCCTGCTTGCGCAGCGCCTCCTGCGTCGCCTGCAGCGCCTCGTCCCTTCGCGCCATGCCCACGAGCGACGTCTTCCACTGCGCCGTCAACTGCTTCTTCTCGTAGTTGATGGCCTCCATCTCCTGCGCAGCCTCCTCGAGGGTGGCGCGCGCCGCGCCCGTCTCCTTACGTTGCGCGATGAGCTGCGCCTCCGCGAGCGCGTGCGCCTGATGCAGGCGCTTGAGGTTCTCCGAGAGCACGTCGATGAGCACGTCCTGATCCATCTTCTCCTTCTCTAGCCGCGTGGCCGATTCCTCGGCGGCGTAGGTGGCTGTTCGCGTGGTCGCAATCTCGCCCTTCATCTGCTCGTTGTACGCCTCCACCTGTCGCAGGGTGGCGTTGAGGTCGTCGAGCTCCTTCTGGTGCGAATCGTGGGTGCGCCGCTGCTCCTTGGCGTCGAGCGCTCGGGCCTCGAGCCACTCCTGGAGCTGCCTGAGGTCCGATTCCGCCTGGGATCTGGCGCGCGCGGTGGCGGCCTGGTCCTCGACGGTCCGGTCGAGCTGCTGCTGGAGCTTGCCGAGGTTCTGCTGGACGCCGTAAAGCTCAACGCCGACGGTCTCGCGCCTCTTCTTCTCTTTCTGCGCGGTAAAGGGGAGAGCGGGGGGGACGGCGAGGGTCAGGGGCGCGGGGCCCAAATCGGGACGGACGGGACGGATGGGCGGGATTCGGCAGACGCGGGGGAACGCGGGCGGGCGCGCACGTTGAGCTCGGCTTCCTTCTCGCGTATCCGCTCCTCCACGTCCCTCTTGCGGTCCTCGAGCTGCTTGCGGAGGGCGGCCTGGGCGCGCGCGAGCAGCGGATGGTCGGGGTCCATCCCGCCCCCCGCCAGGTCCACGCCGTCCGAGTCGTAGCCCGTCATCGGCTGACCGCCCGGGATGGGCGGACCCCCGAGGTCTCCGCTCGGGCCGACGAGCGGATCGTCGTCGTCGCCGCCGCCGGAGCCCATCTCCGGGCGGCCGTCGGTGCTCGGCGATACCGGAGGTGAGCCCTCGCTCATGGTCTCTCGCTCTCTCGCCGGCTCGGCTGCGCTGCCAGCTGTGGCGTCGAGGGGCTGGAATGCGCACTCGGTCCCTCCCCAAACGGGTCGATCATCCAAAACGGGAGTCGGCGAATTCCAGCCTGAATTCGGCCCTCGCGGCGCGGGGGCGCATTCGCACAACCCGGGTCGCGACGCTCCCTTAACGCGCGCGCGAGGGGCAATCGCTTCAGCGAGGGAGCGGGGATCGTCCACGCGCCAAACCCGATCCACCCGTCATGGCGGCGAAAGAGGAGGAGCTCGACGAGGAGCAGCTCCTCGCCCGGGAGGAAGCCATGAAAGCTGAGGAGGCCTTGATGGCCGACCTGCGACGCAAGGCCGCGGAGATGGAGGCGACGCGGATGCGCGAGCAGCAGCTCTCAAAGGTGAGCCGCCGCAGGGTCCAGCACCACTGGCTCAAGATCATGCGCCAGGTCAAAGCGGAAGAGCTGCTCAGAGACGTCGAGGTGCTGTCGCAGGCGCACGAACACCTCTGCGACCGGAAAGATGCGGAGATCGAGCGGCTCGCGCGCGAGCTCGACATCGCCGAGGAGCAGCACCGCGCCTCCCTCCGTTCGCACACCGCGCAGTTGGACGCCCTCGCCAACCTCCAGCACCGCCTGGTCCGCCACCTGGACGACGAGTTCCGCCGCAACCTCCGATCGTTGACGCGAGAGTTCCAAAACGAGCGCGACGGCATCGACGCGTCGCACGCCGCGAGGCGCGACGAGATGCTCGAGCTCATCGACGCCATGACGCGGTCGCAGACGGAATCGAACGCGCGCGCGCAGAACGACTTCGAGACGGCCCGCGAGGAGATCAAGAACAGAAACGGCGAGGAGTACAACGCGCTCCGGCTCACGCTGGAGTCGTCCATCGACCAACTGGAGAAGGCGCTTCGAGACGCGCACGACGAGTACGTCGACGAGACGGGTTCGAGGTCCGAATCGTTCAAGGAGCTCACCGCGAAGGATGTCGATGCCGCGGCCACGATGGCGAAGCGCTCGCGACGCATCGACCGCATGCAGGCGCAGCTGGCGCACTGGAGAAGACGGCACGCGGCGACGGAGGCGGAGTGGGCGGAACGAAACGAGACGCTCAGAAAGGAAAAGGAGAACATGCAGCGGCACTACCGCGAGCTGACAAAGAAGATGAAGGACTCGAGGACGACGGAACGTTCGAGGTTAGGAGGGCTCGTCGAGGACTCCGCGGAGGCTTCCAAGGCGGTGGACGCGAAGATCGCGAGGGCGGAGAAGATCTTGAAACTCGCCGAGATGGCGCGGAAACTGGAGACGGAGGGGGAGAAGATCGACCCGTTCAACGTCAGCGGACGCCCGTACGCGGACGCCTCGGCGGACGCGTTCCAGACGCCGACGCAGCGCGCGTTGGCGGAGGCGTACGCGCGCTGCGAGGCGGCGGAGGGCATGGCGGAGATTGAGGCGGAGGCGAAGGCGTTCGCCGCGGCGGAGGTTGAGAAACACGCGGAGGAGTTTGAACGAACCCACCCCGGTCTGCTCGCCGCGATTGCCGCGGAGCGCGCGGAGAAGGACGAAAAAGGCGTCGCCGGGACGTTCGAGCACGGCCCGGGTTCGCTGTCCTCGTGGGGTTCGCTGCCCGCGTTTCCGAACGAGCCCGTGGACGAGTACGAGTACATGAACAGGTTTTTCGACAGGTACAACAAGGTGTTCCTGGACACCCGCGCGGTGGACGGCGAACGCGAGAGGCTCGCCGAGGAGAACGGGGACCTGCGCGATGTTCTGAAGCGGTACCTGGACGGCGTCAGCGTCAACGACGAGATCGTGAGGGAATCTTTGCCGGGCGGCCAGGGCAACACGTTGCTGGTGGTGAACGAACGCGCCGAGGTGCTGCGGAGGCAGAAGGCTCGGCTGGAGCGCGAGCGCGCGGCGGAGCGGGAGATGGCGGCGCTGCGTATGCAGGACACCGCGAGGTTGGAGGTGACCGGGCGAAGCGACGTTCAGGCGGAGGAGGTGCGGGAGGTTGAGGTGATGGTTCGGTCCTACTGACGACGAGCCGTTCATATTAAATCAATTTCATCCGCCCTCCTCGGACGAAAACTCATCGGCCCGCCTTGCCGGTGATGAGCGCCTGCCACCTGAACATGTTCGCGCTCTTGATGGCCGGCGCCTTGCGCTCCACCCACCGCTCGCGTCGTCGCCTCGCGGCCTTCTCCACCCCCGGCTCCGCGAACGCCGCCTCCTTCACGCGCAGCCAAAGAGATTCACCCTCCCTCGCGACCGGCAACCCGCAAGCCTCGCACTTCTCCGCCGCTAACTCCGCCGACTCCTCAAACAGCACCTCCGCCGCCACGGCAGCCATCGGCAGCGGAGACTTGTTCATCACGCAGTTGACGCGCTCCAGCGCCTTGTACCGAATCGTATCGAAGTACTTGTGCAGCAGACACGCCTGGAGGTACGAGCACCGTTTGCTCCGAACCAGGTTAAAAAACGCGGGCGCGTTGACTGCGGCGTACGCTCGCCTCGCGTCCAGGGCGAACTGCACCTCGGGCGAGCTCTGCACGTCACTCGGCGCGGCGCGTAACACGGCGAGGAACGTGGACGCGGAGTTGCGAAAGGGCCCGTGATCGTCCATGCGCAGCAGCAGCGAGTAGCACGTCATCTCGGCCCTGTTCGGGAAGGAACGCGGACGATCCTCGTCGTCGTCTTCTTCGTCGTCGTTTTCTTCGTCGTCTGCGTACACGGCGGCGAGCGTGGTGAGCGTCTTGCCGAGCTGCTCTATGTGCAGGTGGCTGTTGTGGCCGTCCGGTTCGTGGATCGTGGCGACGTTCTCGCAGAGCAGGTACTCCGCCGCGATGGCGAACCGCGCCATCTCCTCCAGCCTAGCCGCGGCCCACCTACCGTTCGTCAACCCCTGGAGCCCCATGTCCTGTCGCACCGACCGCAGGCGGTCCCACAGAAAGTTGGACCGCCTGAGCAGCGAAACCTCCCCGTCCGGGTAGTCGCACCGTCCGCCCAGCAGCCCGTACAGGTGCGCGCACGTCTTGTCCAGCGCCGCTCGGGTCCGTATCGACGACGGGCTCGGGTTATCCACGACGCGGGTGAACTTCTTGACGCACAGCTGTGCGCTCGACGAGGACGACGACGCCGGGTCGACGCGTTCGAAGAGCTCAATCTCGCCGTTGCGCTCGCGGTCCACGCGCTCGGCGTCGGGGCACATGGACTCGCACGTGCCGAGGAGCGACGCGTGACCCGCGTGACGTGATGACTCGTCGTCGACACGCGCAGCGTCCGCGTCCGCGCTTGACGTCGCCTTCGCGGCGCGGGCACCTCCGCGTTCTTCGCCCCCGCGATCGGGTTTGGCCTTGGATGGGGCCGGGGTTGGAGGGCCGAGGCGGGACTTGAGCGATGCCGCGTTGCTCGCGGCGTGTTCCGCACGAGTGGACGCATCGTTTGCGAACCTCGCCGCGCGCTCCGCCATCTTAGCCGCGCGCGTCACGGGGTCCTCGTCGTCGTCCGCCTTGGGCGTGGGTGGTGGCGGAGGAGATTGTCGTCGCCGCTGCTCCTGCTGCTCCTGATGCTCCTGCCGTTCCCGCTGCTGCCGCGGGGGATAGGAAGGCGCGGGCGGAGGCGGATCCCGTCGATGCGTCTCGCGCGTGGGCGTCTCGCCTCGCCTGCTCCTCCCCTTGCCCTCAATGCGCGCGAGCTCCGCGTCCAGCGCGGACCACTCATCGAACGGAGCGTCTCGGCGCTCTGCGCGCTGCTCGTCGTCGTCGTCGCCCCTTTCGTTCGTCGCGTCGCGCGCGCCTCCTCCTCCTCCGCCGCCGCCGCCGCCGCGCCGCCGCCGCCCCCCGCCCTTACCGCCCTTCCTATCCAGCCTCGCCACCTCCTCATCAAGGAAGCTCCACTCGTCGCCGCCCATGGCGCCCCCTGCGTTTGAATAGGACGAACCCGAAGTGCTGATCTTGGCCAGCAGCAGAGCAGGCGGGGGTGCCGTCGTTCCCACGTCAACTCTATCTGATGACGAAGGTTTCCCTCGGCGACCAATGGAGACGGCGCGCGGCGGCGAGGCGTCGTCGTCGGGCGCCGACAACGCCACCTGCGGCGGCGGCATGAAGCGCAGTCCGACCTGGCTCGAGGTATCCAACCTCAAGCTCGCCGCCGACATCAAGCGAAGGGACGACTTCGAGACCGCAATCGAGTGGGACTACCACACATCACCGTCGCTGGAGTGCGGACTGACGCACCTCGATCTGGAGCATCTGCGGGAGGTGGCGGTGCGCAGGGGATGCGGCGACGACGAGATGCGACGGTTCGCGTGGCCGCTGGTGCTGGGGATCGGGCTGGAGCCCGGTGAGCGGGGGGATCCGGACGAGTACGTCGATCGCGCGGCGTTCGCAGAGGCGGCGCGCGCGCTCCTGGACGGGGGCGGCAAAGGCAACTCGACGGACGGCGGGGGTGAGAATTCGGACGACAGCGCCATGAGCCCGCCGGGGCGGCGGCCCAACGACGCCGCCACGATCGAGGCGGACGTCCAGCGATCTTTGTGGGCGTTCACCGAGGGATGGAGCGAGTCTCGCAGGCGCACCCTGCGAGATTCCCTGCGCCGAGTCATCGCCGGCTCGGTCCACGCGCAGCATCGCGCCAATCCCGGCTGCGTCAATTACCTGCAGGGCTTTCACTCCATCGCCGGCGTCATGCTCGTGGTGCTCAAAGACGAGGGCCTGGCCGCGGCCGCGATGGAGAGGCTCGCGCTGTACCACCTTCGGGACAGCACCAGGTCCTCGCCGGTGAACCTCCTGGACGCCATGGAGCTGGTCTCGCCCCTGCTGCGCAGAGCCGACCCGGCGCTGCACGACGCCGTCTTTCGCAAGCACAACGTCCCGACGCACTTCAGCATCGAATGGCTGATGACGTGGCACATTCACAGCGATCTGGACGTGTCCAACCGACCCGAAGGCGTCCCCGGGTACGACAGCAGCGGGCCCGTCGGGGGCGCGAGACGAAACGCCGCGAGGTTAGCCCGCGCCGCGAGGCTGATCGACGCGTTTCTGCTCTCGCACCCGCTGTTCAGCGTCTACGTGGGAGTGGCCGAGATGTGCAGGATCAAGGACGGGCTGATGGCGGTCGAGCATGACTGGGAGATGTTCCAGCGTCTCAAGAAGCTGCGCATCGCGACGGACGAGGCGCGGGAGTTAGAGCTGGAGCGGGCGGTGGTGATGGAGGGAATGGAGGGGATGGACGATGGCCGGGTTGGCGAGACGACGCCGGGGCCGGGGTCCAAGAAGAAGAAGAAGAAGGCGTGGTGGCGACGGCGGCCGAAGATGAAGAAGAAGGGCGTCGCCGTTTCCTCCTCCGCGGGAGTCGGAGGGAGCGGCGGGGAGTCGGGGAGCGGCGGGGAGCTGAAGAACCGCGCGGGTGCCATCGAGCCGGCGAACTCGGTCTCTTCGCCCCACCTCGGCGTCTCCTCAAAGCCGCCCAAGTCGCCGGCGCTCCCGCCGCGTCACGTGCGCACCGTCTCCGTCGAGAGCAACGTCTCGCGCGGGTCGGACCGAACCGGCGGGTACACCACCGACGAGGATCGCGACGGGGTTCGAACCCCCGACCTCGGGTTCTCCCCGCACGCGTTTGACCGACCGTCCTCCGTCGCGGAGACCATCGGCGAGGCGGAGGGACCGGACGCGATGCACGACGGCGACTGGGTCGAGCTCGCGAGACTCGACGACTTACTCCGATCGGCGCAGGACCTGTTCGACGCGTACCCGCCGGCGTGTCTGTACGAGGACGTCGGGCTGATTCCCCCGTCGGGCAGCGCGTGCACCATGTACCCTTACCCGTGGTGGTTCCACGGTTTTCACCTCGAGGCAGTCGCGCCGGCGGCGATGAACGCGCTGGAAGAGAAGGAGAAGAAGAGGGAGAAGGACGCGAAGAAAGACGGATATTCGCGGTGGAGCCGCGGACATGCGCGCGTGGACATGTCGTGGAGGGACGAGCTCGCGCACGAGAGGCGAGGGGACATGGCGCGATCGCCGCTGCCGGCGGATATCGCGCGCGGACCGCCGCCGACGCCGATTTCGGACGACTCCCTCGCGGGTAGTCCCGCTCCCTCACCGGCGCCGCGTCACCGTCGCGTCTACGCGGGCGACCGGCGTTGGGACAAGGCCCCGCCCGGTCTTCCCGAGCGGATCCGCAACTTCATCGCCGAGGGCTCGTCCACCAGGGTGGCGGCGGCGGTGGTGTTCCTCGCCGTCGTGTGCGACTTTTACTCGACGCTGTACGTGAGCGACACGTGCGGGACGAGCCTCGCCGACGGTCTCGCGCCGATCAACGGCGGCGTCTGCGTGGCGCGCGCGTACGAGACCATGCGAACGTACGTCTTCTTCGCCAGGTGCTACCACTGGACCGCGTGGTTCCTCGACCTGTTCACGGATCCCATCTTTGGACAGCTGTACGCGTTCGTCTTGCGGGTGGCGGCGGCGAGGGTGGCGGCGGCGAGCGAGCTCGTTCCCGTGCCGGGCGGCGCGAGGCGGGTGGTCCAGGCGCTCACGTCGGGGCTCGGACCGAGGCCCGGGCCCGTCGCGCTGTAGGATTCGACGAGAGATTCGTGGCGAGATTCATGAATACGATATCAAACTCCGCCTTCAAAGCAGCTGACCCTTCAAAGCGTCGAAGCTACCTTTGAGGGTATAATACCTTCGTATATAAAACAAACGCGGCTAGCGCACGTACTCTTGGGTGATGAGCTTGTTGCGAGAGATGACCTGGTTCGCCAGCGTCCCGGCCATCACCTTGTGCAGACGCATCGCCAGCGCGGGGCTCTCCCGCTCCAATCGTTCCATCGTCTCCTCGTCCAGCACGTACCCGGTCCCGCCCTTCTCCACCACGATCCGACCGAACCTCACCTGCCCGACCCCGCCCCTGCGGTAGAAACCCACCGCGCCGATAAAATCCCTCGTCACGGACATGTTGAACCCGCGGCTCGTGGGCGCCTCCCCGCCCGCGGCGTTGAGGGCGTCGTCCTCGAGGTCGACCGAGCCCGAGGACCCCTCGTCGAACGAGGACGACACGGCTCCGCCGCCGTCGTCGTCCTTGTCCGAGGACCTGAGAACCGCAGAGGAGAGCCCGCCGATGGCGCCGCCGATCCCGGCGCCGCCAGCCGCCGCCGCCGCCGCGTTGATGGCGGTGGACGCGGCCGCGGCGACGTTGGCGGCGGAGGCCGCGACGCCGGGGCCGGCGGCGGCGGCCTCCGCCACGGATCCGGCGAGCTGGGTCGCCTCCGCAGCCGCGCTGGCGGCGGCGACGACGGTGCCGGGGTCGACTCCGGTCATGGCGGCGCCCGCGGCGGACGCCGCCGCTGCCGCCGCGGTCGCGGCCTTGGCGGCGGTCGACATGTTCACCGCGGTCGCCGCCGCCGACGCGAGTAACCCGCCGGCTCCCGCGGCGCCGGCGACATCCTTCACCCGATTGGCACCCATCCTCCGGTCCTTGCCGCCTCCGTCCCGGTCCTTGCCGCCTCCGTCCCGGTCCTTGCCCCCCGGGGAGCCCGTCGCCTGGGCGGAAGGGTCGTCGATCTCCTCGATGACCACGCCGTCGTCGCCGTTCCCGCCGGCATTCCCGAACCGGTACAGGACGTCCCTCCGTCGCCGCTCGGGGGTCGACCGTGAACGTGAACCGCCGGCGCCCGCAAACGTTTCCCCGCCCCACGCTCCCGCGTCGTCGTCGTCGTCCCCCGAACCCCCGAACCCGACGCGGTCGACGTCGTCGAGGGACTCGTCCACCGTGTTTATCAGCTCGCTCATCTTCCCGCGCGCCATGTCGACCCGCAGGGTGGCGTCCTCCACCCAAAATATCCTATCGGCGATTTCCCCGCGTTCGCACACGACGTCTCCGGCGCGAAACTTCACGGGCCTCCACGCGTCCCTGAACGTCGTCTCCAGCGAGGGATCCCCGCCGCAAACGGCGTTGACCATCCCCTGGAACGACGTCCACGACGTGCCCGACCCCTCGTCGGCGTCCGTGTCGAAGAGCGCGTCGTCGAACGAGCTCGCGCGGACCCCGAAGCGACCGGGCGCGTCTTTTCCATCTCCGGAAGCGTTCGTCGAAGCTCCGTCATCCGTCGAAGCTCCTGGCAGGTCCCTACGGCCCCAGTCGCCGAGCTCCTCCTTCCGCGCGATCATGGAATTCTCCACGAATCGCAGCGCGGCGTCCAGGTCCCTCGCCTGCACGACGACGCCCGTCTCGCACGTCGCCAGCACCTCGCCGCGGTACTGCCCGTCATTTTCGTCGTACAGATCCTCCAGCCGCGGCACCCCGAAGATCTGCTTGCTCTGCTCCAACGCGTCGACGCGATCGACGAACGCGAACGTGGGTCGGTCCTCGCCGAACAGCGTGATCGCGACGACCCTGCGAAGCTCCTGCCGGTCCACGTCGGAGAGCACGAGCGTGATCTTCTCCCTCGCGCAAAACCGGCGAAGCTTCTCAAAGACGGAAATCGCCGACCCGTCGACGCCGACGACGTTGACAAAATCCAGGACGACGTACGTCAGCGGCGCGCCGTCCGCCTTGGTCCGCTCGTGCCGCGCCCGAATCTCCTCCAGCAACCGGTACGCCGTGGCGAAGAACAGGTACCCCTGGAGCTTGGCGCCGTAAACGCCGCCGCCCAGTCGCACGATGACCTCCACCTCGGCGCGAGTTCTCGCCGCCGAGCTCCGGATGCCGCCGCGGCCGCCCACCTGCAGCCTGGCCCGCACGATCGGCACCCTCGAATAGTCGCTGACGAACACCACCGCGGCGCCCAAGATGCCGGCGACGACGCCCGCCAGGTACCCCTGTGACGCGACGGTCACCACGATGAGAACCACGACTGCGTATTCGCTCCTGGGCAGGTTATCGTATCCCTCCACGATCCACTCGTACAAGAAGGATAAACCGATGAACAGCAGTAGCCCGCCGACTAAGAAGGTGGGGACGTACGCCAACGGCGCGGGACCGACGACGAGCGCGGCTCCGTACGCTGCGGCGCACACGAGGCCGGGTAGCCTCGATCGAGAACCCATGCTGTGCGCAATCTGCGTCGCGGATAACGAGTGATACGAGATGAGCCCGCCGCCCAGACCCCCCACCACGTTGGCGACGCCCACCGCCTTCAGCTCCTTGTTGGCGTCCCCTTCCCGAGACGTGCTCACCTCCACCGCCGAGGTTATCAGCAGCAGACCGAGCGTGGACAGCCCGAACGTCGTCAGCATCCGCGGGAACTGATCGCCAACCACGTCCCACCGAACTTTGCTCAGAGCGTCGGCGTCAAACGCGAACGGCACGTACCCGGCGCCCGCGAGATCGAACGGACCCAGCAGCAACCCCGCGCGCAGGGCGTCGTCCGGGGACATCCCGAGCGCCAACTCGAGCGCGCCGAAGTACGCCAGGCATCCGCCCAGGAGGAAACTGGGCACCACCCAGAACTTCCCGATGAGTCGGTTGCCGACGGCGATGGCCGCGCCGATGGCCGCGCCCGGCAGCACCACCGTGAACAACTGCGGGGAGTGCGCCGCTGAAAGCACGTTCGCGGGTTCGAACGCGGTGCCGGTCAGCACCTTGAACGCCCCCGTCGTGAGGACCCAGCCGGTGCCGGCGAGGAAGCCGCCGGACACGGGCGACGGCAGCAGTCGCACGATGTTTCCCAGCTTGGCTGCTCCCAACGTCCACGTGACGACGCCGGTGCCGACGGACGTGAGCGCGATGGCGGCCTCGACCGTGGGGAGCTTCTGCGACTCGTCTATGCCTTCCGTGGCGTAGATGGCCGCGGCCATGATGGCGAAGATGGCGGACGGGCCGTCTTGGACCTCGGCTATGGCGGGGAGGGTGGATCTCGCCGCGACGACGCACGCGCCGACGAGCCCGCTGAACATGATGAAGCCGGTGCCGGCGGCGATGGCGCCCTCGGGAGCGTCCGGCCCGGAGAAGACGAGCGTGGCGAACGAGACGGCGAAGACCAGGCCGCCGAAAGCGACGGTCGCGCCGATGCCGAGCGCCTGCGCGGCGTCGCCGAGCGAGCGGGGCATGAACGGCAGCGAGGTGTCGTCCTGCTGCTGGACGGGTTTCGTATGCGACGAGGGTTCTCCGACCGCGCGGGGCGGGCGAACGATGCGACCCCTAACCTTGGGCGACCGCGACGAGCGCGCCGCGATACACGCGACGCCGATGCCGACGCGCGTCTCGCCGGATCCATCGCCGCGCCCGGAGTCGCGGTCGAAGGCGGCGGCGATCTCCCGACCGGCTCCGCGCCACCTCTCCGAGCCTCGTCGGTTCCCCGGAGGTGCCGAAAGCGACGCGCGCGAGATGCCTCCCCTCTTCGGCCGACGACCGATCGCGCCGGTGGATGCGATCCTCGCGCGGGGAGGCGCGCGGGGAGGCGCCGCGACGCCCCGCGCATCCGCGAGGCTCGGCGCCGTCGACATCGCGCACTGGCGCTCGTTCAAAAAGGTGCTTCAACACGTTTCGACTGTTGGACGTCGGAGTCACTTCGCCGGGCGCGAGGCCGGTGGGTGGGAGATGACGTCGGTTTGGGAGCCCGACATCGAGCGGCTGCTCGCGAGCGTCGCCGAGATGGAGGGTGCGGATGACGTGAAGGCTGAGGTCGAGGCGGATGATGGGGATGGGGCGAACCAGGGGACGAAGCGGAAGAGAGCCCCTCCCACAAAGGGGCCATGCGAGCACGGGGTGAAGTATCGGTCGAACTGCAAGGTGTGCGGCGCTTGTCCGCACGGTCGTCAGCGCCGTTTGTGCAAGGAGTGCGGTGGGGGGTCAATCTGCGAGCACGGTCGTCGGCGCTCTGAGTGCAAGGAGTGCGGTGGTGCATCAATCTGCGAGCACGATCGTCGGCGCTCTAAGTGCAAGGAGTGCGGTGGTGCATCAATCTGCCAGCACGGTCGTCGGCGCTCTGCATGCAAGGAGTGCGGTGGTGCATCAATCTGCCAGCACGGCCGTATGCGCTCTCAGTGCAAGGAGTGCGGTGGTGCATCAATCTGCCAGCACGGTCGTCGGCGCTGTCGGTGCAAGGAGTGCGGTGGTGCATCAATCTGCCAGCACGGTCGTCAGCGCTCTGCATGCAAGGAGTGCGGTGGTGCATCAATCTGCGAGCACGGTCGTGAGCGCTATCAGTGCAAGCAGTGCGGTGGGTCTGGAATCTGCGAGCACGGTCGTGAGCGGTCTAAGTGCAAGCAGTGCGGTGGTGCATCAATCTGCCAGCACGGTCGTCAGCGCTCTCAGTGCAAGGAGTGCAGTGGTGCATCAATCTGCGAGCACGGACGTCAGCGCCATACATGCAAGGAGTGCGGTGGTGCATCAATCTGCGAGCACGGTCGTC
>Ga0181573_10003250_pt1 | contig 14526 bp, 9 predicted proteins | sample 101ome_25_FD_148643 | JGI IMG/M metagenome (GOLD analysis project Ga0181573, IMG submission 148643) | Coastal salt marsh microbial communities from the Groves Creek Marsh, Skidaway Island, Georgia - 101409BT metaG (spades assembly) | ecosystem: Environmental > Aquatic > Marine > Intertidal zone...
GAGGCCTCCGGCGGCACGATCACTCGCCAGTTACGTCGACTTGGGGCCTCGACTGACTGGTCACGAGAGCGTTTCACTATGGATCCCGGCCTGTCTACGGCGGTGCAACAAGTCTTCATCGAGCTCTATAACGCGGGCCTGATCTACCGCGGTCAGCGATTGGTAAACTGGGATCCCAAGCTGCATACCGCTATATCTGACCTGGAAGTCATTCAGGAGGAAGAAGCTGGGCACATGTGGCATCTGCGCTACCCGCTAGCGGATACATCAGATGCACTGATCGTTGCAACAACCCGGCCTGAAACGATGCTCGGTGATACAGCTGTGGCGGTCAATCCAACCGATCCACGCTACCAACATTTGATTGGCAAAAAGATTCGATTGCCACTGGTCGAGCGCGACATCCCCGTCGTCGCCGATGACTATGTCGACCCTGATTTCGGTACCGGATGCGTCAAGATTACCCCGGCCCATGATTTCAATGACTATGCAGTTGGACAACGGCACGACCTGCCGTTGATCAATATTTTTGATGCCAGTGCGCGAACGAATGATCAGGTACCCGAACGCTATCGTAACCTCGACCGCTTTGAGGCCCGCCAGCGGGTTGTTGACGATCTCGAGGCCGCCGGCGCTCTCGTAAAGGTCGAGGCACACACGCTCAAAGTACCGCGTGGTGATCGCTCAGGCGTGGTCATCGAACCGTGGCTGACACCGCAATGGTATGTCGACGCCAAGACGCTTGCGGCACCCGCTATTGCGGCTGTCGAGAACGGGGATATTCAGTTCGTGCCCAAACAATGGGAAAACACCTATTTTGCTTGGATGCGAGATATTCAGGACTGGTGTATCAGCCGCCAACTCTGGTGGGGGCACCGTATTCCCGCGTGGTATGACGAAGCCGGTCAGGTCTATGTTGGCGATAGTGAGGCCGCCGTGCGTGACCTACACAGCCTTTCCGATGACATCACATTGACACAGGATGAGGATGTACTCGATACCTGGTTCTCCTCGGCGCTATGGACCTTTTCCACGCTCGGCTGGCCGGAAAAGACCGAAGCGCTACAACATTTTCATCCTGCGTCAGTACTGGTCACTGGCTTTGACATTATTTTCTTTTGGGTCGCCAGAATGATCATGATGTCCATGCACTTTATGGGAGAGGTTCCCTTCCATACGGTCTATGTCCATGGTTTGGTCCGCGATGGTGATGGTCAGAAAATGTCCAAATCAAAGGGCAATGTTTTAGACCCAATTGATTTGATTGATGGTATCGAGCTCGAGGATCTCGTTGAGAAACGGACTCACCATTTGATGCAACCCCAGCTTGCGCAAAAGATTGAAAAAGCAACGCGACGCCAGTTTCCGGAGGGCATCCCAGGCTATGGCACGGACGCGCTGCGCTTTACTTTTTACTCGCTCGCCTCAACGGGTCGCGATATCAAATTCGATATCGGTCGGATGGAGGGGTACCGCAACTTCTGCAACAAAATATGGAATGCCGCACGCTATGTGCTGATGAACTGTGAGGGGCATGATTGTGGCGGCGAGTCAACGATCGCACTGTCGGTCGCCGATCGCTGGATTAACAGCCGATTGCAGCAGACAACCGAGGTCGCGTCTAAACACCTCGATCAGTACCGGTTCGATCTAGCATCTCAGGCACTCTATGATTTCACCTGGAATGAATACTGCGATTGGTATCTCGAACTCTCAAAACCGGTTCTCTGGGATGAATCAGCGTCTCCCGAGCAACTCGCCGGAACCCGTTACACTCTGATTCATGTTCTGGAGACAATTCTGCGCCTACTGCACCCGATGATGCCGTTCATCACGGAGGAAATCTGGCAATCGGTCGCGCCGATTGCAGGTCGGCGTGGAGATACGATTATGCTCGCGTCCTGGCCGCAATCAGATCCGCAGTTAATCGATCTAGCTGCCGAAGCTGACGTTGCCTGGTTACAAGGCGTGGTCACTGCGATTCGGACCATACGCGCCGAAGCCAATATCGCGCCCGGAGAAACGCTTTCTGTTCTGCTAAAAAATGCGCAAGCGAGTGATGCCGATGCGCTGGCAGGCAATGAACTTTTCCTTCAACGGCTGGCGAAAATTAATCACATCGAGCTACTCGCGCAAGAGCAAGAGGCGCCGCCCGCGCTCTCTGCCCTCTCAGGGCATCTTGAAGTGCTGGTCCCGATGGCCGGCGTGATTGATGTCGAACTTGAGCTGTCGCGAATTGACAAGGAGTGCCAAAAATTCACGGCTGAAGCAGCGCGACTCGAAGGAAAGTTGTCTAATGATCAGTTCACAGCCCGCGCCCCTGCTGAGGTTGTCGAAAAAGAGCGCGAAAAACTTGCAGCGGCGCGAGAGGCCATCGCAGCGTTAAATGTGCAAAGAGAACGAATCGAGGAGTTGCGTTAGACGATCAAGCCTGCTATTGCTGTGTCATAACAAAAATGTACAGTGGAGTATCATCATGTCAGATCGTCACACAGGCACGGTGAAGTGGTTCAATAATGCAAAAGGTTTTGGATTTATCACCTCCTCGGCACGCGAGGACGATATCTTTGTGCACTTCCGCGCGATCCAGGGTGATGGATACAAAACGCTCAATGAAGGCCAGGCCGTTGAGTTCACGCTAGTCGAGGGTCCAAAGGGCCTGCAAGCCGAAGACGTCACCAAAGCGGAGTAATCACCTCGCCTGAACGCGCCCCAGTATTCGTTCGGTAAGGCCAAGCGCCGGAACAATCAAGCTCTGTGACGTCGTAAGGCTAAAAGTTCTGATAGACTTGCGCCTCTCGTTCGGGAGGCGTTATGACCAAGCCACAGCCAAAGAAGCCAAAAGCACGGCGTTTTCGCGGTGTTGAAATGCCCTATGCCTCACACCCCGCGATCCGCGCCGTGAAACGCGCAGGACATGAGCCAAGTATTCATGGCACTAAGCTCTGGAAATCCAGCTGCTTGCTGATTGATTACCTCGGCAAAAATCCCCCTCCGACGGCGCCAACAATCCTTGACGCCGGCTGTGGCTGGGGGATTACCGGCATTTGGTGTGCGAAAAAACTCGATGCACGGGTGATATCGATGGATGCCGATCCCGCTGTCTTCCCATTCCTTGATGCGGTTGCTGCATTGAACGGGGTAAAAACCACTCCCCTCGTCGCGCGCTTCGAACAGCTCAAGAAAAGGCAACTCGCCGACGTCGATCTATTGCTTGCTGGAGACATTTGTTTCTGGGACGAGCTAGTCAAACCCGTGTGCAAAATGGTCGACACCGCCATCGCAGCAGGTGTTGGAAAAATTGTCATCGCTGATCCTGAACGACCGACCTTCCATGACATGGCGCAGCGATGTTTGGATAAGCACGGCGGCGAGCTCGTGAACTGGCGTAGCAAGGGCTCTGTTGAGGCGAGCGGCGCGCTGCTCATCATCGACAATTTGTGAGCTACCTCTAAGGTATCACTGTCAGGCGCAAGGTGATATCGCTGGCAACGGCCTCACCCTCGGGGTTGAAAGTTGGCCGAAATATCAACTGCCTGAGCCAACGTGAGGCCCGTCCCCGAAGGGCATCGCTATTTTGCGACCCACCCAGTACTTCAATAGCTGTCGGCCGCCCCCCAGGTGTGATGGTCAGCGCAAACTCAAGCCATGCCGGATCGTCGATAAATTCCTCCGCCCGCTGCAAAGTCGGCCACTGGGGAATTGGAACCGCGTGTCGCAACAGAGTGGGATCTTGAGTCATCAGCTCCCGATATGAGTCTCGCGCCGCGCCGCGCTTGTTGTGAAACCAGCGCCAATCGGCCAAGGCGAGTCCTAGCGTGACATTATCTGGAAATGCATCCAACGCCCGCTCGAGCAGTCGCACGCCGTCGGGATATACCGATGCCGCCGAGATTTCAAGCTGCTCTGTCCTTGGTGAGGCCTGCCATGAATTCGCTGCGCTTCTCGTCACCGGGCCGAATTCCTCGACCCAGGGCTCGAATTGATGTTCGAGCAAATAGAGGACCGCAAGATGCCGCAGGGTGAGAGTGCTGCAAAACACTTCAACAACGGGCGCTTCCTCGCAAGCGCGCTCCGCGAGCGCTGCGCTACTGTCAATCACCTGAGAAGGCGTATTCGGATCAACGCGCCAGTCGCGATTCACCAATGCCATTTGACGGGCGTTTAGATACTGATCACTGATCGTTACAAAATCCTCAGATAGGGAGGCGTCTGGATTTTCCGACAACCGATGCAGATAACCGAGCCGGTCAATGTATTGATCGCTCAACCCGCGCTGCTTTGAAAGCACCATGAGGTTCTCGAGGATCGGGCGCTGGCTCTCAGCCCTCAACCCCTCATTGATCCGCACATTGTGCAGTGCACGACTCAGGATTTCATCGGCTTCCTCCAAACGGCCAATGACAATCGCCGTCTCAGCAAGCGGTAGCAGCGTCTCCGCAAGACCCGGGTGATAGGGACCATTGACGCGATCAAAGTCCTGTACTCGGTTAACCTGACGCTGATACGCCGCAAGTTGCTCTGTCGACAAGGTCACCTCGGGTAACACTTCGACTCGCGCCTGCGGGTATTGCAAATGGATACCGAAAGGCTCGCGATCGGCGGCTTGCGCAGGCATCCCCAACCCGCACAACAGACCAGCCCCAATTAATCTAGCCCCAATCAACCTGAGCAGCGACCCACCCGATCGGTGAACAACGTTGCGCTTGTAGACGGAATCAAACATCACCCGCGACTATAACGCTTGCCAACGCTTGCCGGGAAATAAAAAAAACCAGCACTTGGCCCAAGGCCAAAAAAAACCCGCCAGGCGGCGGGTTAAAAAAGGGTTTTTGGACCTGGACCGGAGGCTTCGCACCGAGGGCACGCCCCTCCTAAATTCCATGGGGGCATTCTGAGATGCCGCGGCGCTGTAGACCAATGTATTTTGATTATTTAATATATAACTGAGAATTATATAATCTGGTAACAGCATGAATTTAAATAAACTTTCTCGCGTCGACTTGAATCTGCTCGTCGCCCTTCAGGCCTTGCTTGAGGAGCGCAGCGTCTCTCGCGCGGCAGACAGGCTAGCCATTACCCAGCCGGCCATGTCAAAAACACTCTCGCGGCTTCGCGACACCTTCAAAGACCCGCTCTTTTCAAGAAGCAAACGCGGGATTCAGCCGACGCCACGAGCCCAAGCGCTATCGATCGAACTGCAGCAGATTTTGGGCAACATCGACACCCTGCTCGATAGCGGAGATTTCGACCCCGCGCAATATCAAGGGGAAATGACTGTGGCTATTTCAGAGTACGTGGGATTCACACTGCTGCCACCTTTAACCGCTCGACTGCAAAACCTTGCACCGAAGTTGCGATTGCGGACCATTACCCGCGCCGAGGGTCAGCTCGACATGCTCGCGTCCGGAGATCTCGATTTCTCGATTCAAATTGCTCGAGGACACTATCCGGAGCTATTTCGGATTCACCCATTGGCGAGTTCACCCCTAGCCGTTTTCGTGCGGCGAGATCATCCACTGGTGGGTCAAACACTGACTGTGCCGCTACTGGAGCAATACCCATCGATTTCACTCTACGTGGCGGATCGATCCGACCTCATGGTCGAAGCAGAACGCGGTGAAATACTCGTCGGGGGCCACCAGGGCACATTAGAAACTTCACATCTGCTCACCGCTTTCGAAATTCTTAGGGAAACCGACTACACGCTCTTCTGTCCAGCTTACCTTGCGCGAAGCGACGGCGCGACGCGAGACATTGTTGCCCTGCCGATGCCACCGGAATTTGCGCAAACCGTTGAATACACCTTGGTCGCCCATCATCGCACTCAGCAATCACCGGTCCACCAGTGGTTGTGGGATCAAATTATCGATACCGTTAAAACCCTGCGGGTTCGCACGGTCCACAGAGGCTGAGATAAAGGCTGAGGATACGGTGTGCTTATGCCATAATGCCAGGCTCTCGGAAGCTGTGACACGATGAGTTCAAAAGCGAAACCACCCATTCCCTGTTTTGACCGACCGATTGTCGAGACCCACTGTCATCTTGATTATCTGACGGATCAAGACGTTGCCACCACCGTCGCCGAGGCCCGTAGCGTAGGAGTGGAGCGAATCATCACTATCGCCGTCTCCGCAGATAATCAGGCGCGCGTGCGAGAGTTAGTAGCAAGTCAGAACGAAGTCTACGGCACGCAAGGTCTTCACCCCCACGAGGCCGAGAGCTGGAGCGATTCGCTCGCCGCGGAAATTATCGCCGCCTGTGACGACCAGCGTATCGTCGCGCTGGGAGAAATGGGACTCGATTATTACTATGAGCACGCCGATCGCAAAATACAGCAAGTCGCTTTTCGCGCCCAGTTGGCGCTCGCTCAAGACCTCGATCGACCCGTTGTTATTCATACTCGAGATGCTGACGACGATACGCGGGATGTGCTTTCCAGTTTTAGCGGGCGCCTGCCGCGCGGCGGCGTCATCCACAGTTTCACCAGCTCTATCGAATTGGCTGAGTTCTGCCTCGCTGAGGGCTTTATGCTCGGTTTTAACGGAATCACGACATTTAAGAATGCCGACAATGTTCGTGCTGTAGTGGACATCACACCGCTCGATCGCATCCTACTCGAAACTGATGCACCTTATCTGACGCCGGTGCCGTATCGAGGACAACGCAATGCACCGCGCTACCTGCCCTTCATTGCCGAACAGGTTGCCAGCATCAAGGGCGTACCGGTCAACACGCTGCTCGAACAGGTTTACGACAATAGCTATCGATTATTTTTCTAAGGACAGCGCATGAGTTTTGCTGTAGGGCAACGCTGGGTTAGTCATGCGGACACGGAATTGGGACTCGGCATCATCGTCGAGATAGAGCCTCGCCGAATCACCGTTCATTTCCCCGCAGTTGCTGAAGACCGCACCTACGCCACGGATCGCGCGCCATTGACGCGCCTCATCTTACAGGCTGGCGATGTGCTGACTCGACACGACGGTGAGCGCTTCACGGTCTTGGCGGCCGATGAAAACAATGGCGTCATGCGCTACACGGTCGAAGATGGCAATGCATCGCTTATCATCTCGGAACTTGAACTAGATTCTCATATTCAGCTGCGCTCACCCCGAGATCGATTGCTAAACAATCAACTCGATAAACCCGCTGACTTCAGTCTGCGTTATCAAACACGCCGCCACAGCGCGAGTAATGTTTCTCACAACGTCAAAGGCCTGTTAGGGGCGAGAACAGCGCTGCTATCACACCAACTCTATATCGCCTCCGAGGTCGCTCGACGTTTTGCGCCGCGCGTCCTACTCGCTGATGAAGTGGGGTTGGGTAAAACCATCGAAGCGGGACTGATCATTTCACAGCAGCTGCTATCGGGGCGCGCACAGCGTGTGCTCATCGTAGTACCCGACGCGCTAGTCCACCAGTGGCTGGTCGAAATGCGCCGCCGATTCAATATCGACTTTTCGCTGTTTGACAGCGAACGGCTCGATGATGAAGGCGAGACAGCGGGATTTGATCACGCCCAATGTGTACTGACGGGTTTTTCGCTCTTTGTCGACGACCCTCAAGCGCGCGAGATCGCGCTGAACACGCACTGGGATATGGTGGTTATCGACGAAGCGCACCACCTCGATCAGCACAGCGACATCGCAGGCGAGATGACACTGCAGCAGTTCGCGACCCAGTTAGCGAAGGTAACACGCGGCCTTCTCCTGCTGACCGCGACACCCGAACAGGCTGGCGTGGCCGGACACTTTGATCGCCTGCGACTGCTCGATCCCGACCGCTTCCCATCGTTAACCCAGTTTCACGATGACCAAAAACGCTTTCGTCGGTGGTCTAAGCAGATCGAGCGACTACAAGGGGGCGAGGCGGCTGATGAGCTACCTGAAGGTATAGACCCGCAGGCCGACCCGACCTTGCAAATCGAACAACTCCTAGACCGACATGGCACCGGCCGGGTGCTGTTTCGCAACACCCGCGCGTCTGTTCCGGGCTTCCCTGAACGTCGGTTGCACGCCTATCCACTGGTGTTACCCAGCTGTTATCAAGCGCACCGACACCTACTTCAGCCGGAATCCGCTTGTGCAGAAGCGGACTGGATTGCTCTAGACCCAAGAATCAGCTGGATTGAGTCGCTGCTCAGAGAACTACGTGCTGAGAAGATTCTCGTGATCTGTGCTCGGAAAGATACTGCGGTTGCTCTCGAACACCATCTGCATCTTCGTGCGGGCATCCGCTGCGCGGCTTTCCACGAGCACCTCTCGCTCGTTGAAAGAGATCGCGCTGCAGCTTATTTCGCAGACGCCGACAGTGGTGCTCAGGCACTCATCTGTTCGGAGATCGGCTCTGAGGGCCGAAATTTCCAATTTGCACACCATTTAGTATGCTTCGATCTCCCGCAAAATCCCGACCTTCTTGAGCAGCGTATCGGTCGCCTCGACCGCATTGGTCAACAGAACACGGTGGAGATTCATGTGCCGTGGTTCCAAGAGAGCGCACAGGCACCCTTATTTCGTTGGCTCAATGAGGGACTCAACGCGTTCAACAAAAGTTGCTCTGTAGGCTACGCACTTTATCAACAGTTCAGCGACGCGCTTCAGCGGGCTATGACGAATCCAACCGGCGACATCAGCGCGCTTATTGACGACACAACCAAGCAACGCGTCGCACTAGAAACAGAGATGCGTGAGGGCCGCGATAAACTGCTCGAACTCAATTCGCACCGACCAGAGCGTGGTCAAGAAGTGATCGCAGCGATTCGAAGCGCCGCCGGTCGCGACGTGATTGAACCCTATTCAGAATTACTTTTTGATCGTATTGGTCTTCATACGGACTACCATTCTGAGCACTGTATCGTGATCAAACCCACCGAGATGCTCCTGACCGGTCAACTGCCGGGGTTGGAGGAAGAGGGTTTGACGGCGACGTTTGATCGCGAAATAGCCTTGGCGCGTGATGATATTGAGTTCCTCACCTGGGAACACCCGCTGATTCGCGAGGGAATGGCCATCGTCAGCCAAAGCGAACTGGGAAATGCGTCAATGGCGACGCTAAAACACCCCCAAATCAAAGCCGGAAGCGTGTTGTTGGAGTGTATTTTTGCGGTTGATTGCCTGGCACCCGCGGCGCTTGAGGTCGGACGTTTCATCAATATGGCGCCACTGCGGTTTGTCATTGGGCCCGATGGTCGAGACGTCGGCCCGCAACTCGGACACGATGCACTGAACTCGCTAATCAATCCAGTGCCCGCGAGTGCCGCAGCGAACGTGATCCGTCAACTGCGCCCAGCACTACTCAAAGCGATTGCGCGTGCGGAATCTCTGGCCGAGGTCGAGGTCAGAGACCGTCGAGATCAGGCTCTAGCGCAAGCCACTCCCGCATTGCAACAGGAACTCGACCGCCTACACTATCTCGAGAAAATAAATCCGCTGGTCGATCCAGCAGAAATTACCGCCCTCACGCTGCGCCGCGATGAAACTCAAGTGGCTTTACATCGCGCGTCGGCACTGCTCGATGGGTTGCGCTTGATTATTGCCACTTAGAGACCTGAATGGCTAGCGACTCGGGGAATACCAAATCGCCGAGGTGTAAGCACGTTCCTGAATGACATCGGGTCTACGGGTATCGACATCCTCAGCCATTGCAATTTTATCGTAAAGAGAGTGCCGCGGTGTCGGTATCTGCAACACACGAACGTAATAGAACGCGCGCTGTTCAGGATCAAACGCCGGGTCACGCCAGGCACTGACCAGCCGCGTTGCGCCCGTAGCGTTATCCCAATGTCCGGTTTGACGATCCACGGTATCGGCGACGGGTAATAGACTGCCATCAGCTTGCATTCGCTCTCCGGACCATGCGATATCGAAGATATGCTCATGCGACTGACCCTGCGCATCGACCCAGCCCTTGACAATTTGCACCCGATCTAAGCTACCACTCATAGGATCCGCAGTGGCTTCAACCAAAAACCAAGGAGAGCCCGATGACGGCCCACCACTGAGCTCCCCGCCCATCGGGACCGCACGATCTGCCAGCTGATTCGGAAAATCTGCTGCGTTCACATCTCCCTCAGAGAGGTTCCAACCAGCGTAGAAGCGCACACCAATTCTCGGCCCAGTGGTCGCATAGACCTCGCGACGACGCATTGCTGCGACAATGCTCTCTCGCGTGTTGTCCTCGGCCCAAACAGCGGCAAGGCCCTGTGCACTCATGGCCCAGCCAAACGTGTTGTTGGCTTGATCCCCCCAGCTGATGTTTTTGTTCGCCGGGATCGAATCAGTCGGGAATTTGCCATGGAAGTTGTTTTCCTCAGCCGACGACAGCGCAGTATGCGCATCGGTTGAGCCAATGACACCGAACTGGTAGGGATTAATGCCTAGATTTTGTTCAATACCGAGACCGCGGATCAAAGCAGGTCGGATGTAGTCGCCCACTTTCGGCTGATATGGCGTGAACGCATTTTGTATGTAGTATGGGTATTCCTCAAAATCTGCAAAAGTATCCTCCGGTGACAGGTCAGGATGCGTCTCTGAATCGCCCTTGATCTGCGTGATCTCGACAATCGGCTCCCAGTGACGTCGTATCTCAGCCCACTCGGGGGTCAGTGGCTCGCCCATGAGCGTTTTGTCGTCAAACATCGCACCCTTCGAAATATTGGAGTTGTGCGGAATGGCGATAAAGTTCGCGCCAGTCATTGAACTGGTTTGCTCAAGCCACTGCCATAATTCCTCTGGATACACGCCTTGATCAAAGCCGTAGGGTTGAAATGCCTGTGCCGAATGGCCGTCGATATCGGATAGGACAATGCGGTGCAGGTTAGAGCCACCAGGGATTGCGCTGAACTCCCAGCCCACTAGAGCGCTGAACTGGCCTGGTTCATTGTGCGCATCGGCGGTATTGGTAATTTCCCGCCAAGTATCGATTTCTGCCTGAGGTTGGGGCGGAATACCAGTGACCTCGAGGACCCAATCGCGCGCTGCCTCGACCGGATCGTCGATCGGTTCGGGCAAAAACTCGAAAAACAGTTTCCGTGCCTCACGCTTTTCAACTGCATCGCGTAACACCCACTCTGCATAACGCCCGACCAGACGATCCCACAGTCCAAGGTGGGTATCATCAATACCATTAAAGTAGACGTTGCGAATCACCCCCATGTATTCCGCATGATCGGATACGACCAAAAAGTCGAGCGGTGTTTCGATCTGTACCCGTCCCTGGTGATAAGGGTGAATCACCGGCAGCCCCTTAGCATAGCGATAGGCCGTGTCGGGTGTCGCCGTCAGGTTATTGTTTGAGAAAGCGTCCGATGAATACGTCGTATGTAAATGGGTGTCGCCCCACAACAACTGCCGCTCCGCGATCGCATTGGTCGCCGCACAAAGCGAAGCGACAACCACACACCACAGAGTCTTGACTCTCACTATCTGACTCATTGCCTCGCTCCTCTGCGACTGCGTCATGACCGAACCGGGGACTAGCGACCCTTCCACTCGGGTTGCTGTTTGTTCATAAAGGCCGCAACGGCGTTGCGCGCATCTTCACTATCGATACAGATCTTTTGCAGTGCAGCCTCCTTTGAGATGGACTCTTCCAAGGAGTGGTTGGCGGCATAATTCAAACCTTCTTTGGTATAGCGCATGGCCAGTGGTGAGCGAGACGCAAAATCGGTGGCAAACGCGAGCGCATCCTCTTGCAGCGAAGCTGCGCGGTAAACGCGATTAACCATTCCCCATTCCAGCGCCTTCTCCGCGACCAGCTTTTCGCCCAGCATCATCAACTCATAGGCTCTTCGCGCGCCGACCAACTGTGGCAATAGCCAGGTTGCACCGCCATCGGGGACCAGCCCGATAGCCGCGAAGGGCTGATACAGAAATGCATCGTCTGCCATCACCGCGAGGTCACACGCCATGGCATAGGAGTACCCAATTCCCGCACAGGGGCCATTAATCACTGCGATCCAAGGCTTGCGTGACTGACGAATACTCAAAATGCCGGGCTTGTATTCGAGATTTAGAAAATCCTCGACTGCCTCGCCGTTGACGAATGCGTTTTCCTCCGACAGATCTGCTCCCGCGCTAAAGGCGCGACCGTGTGACCCTAATAAGACGACAAAAATTTCAGGATCGGCGTTTACCTCGCGAGCCGCCTCTACAAACTCTTGACGCATCGTGGTATCGAAGCTGTTCATCTTGTCCGGACGATTCAAACGAACCCGGCCGACGTGGCCAATTTTTTCTACAGTGATGGTGGCGTACTCTTGCATGATTCAATCCCCAAATTCTTCAACAATTGCGCTTCACGCCTGCACGATCGCGCCACATTCAAGCAATGCGTCAATGTCTGCCGTTTCCAGACCGACAACAGAAGCCAATACATCGCGGCTATCCGCACCCGCAGCGCGTGTCCCGTGCGCAATCCGTGAGGGTGTCCTCGAGAAACGCGGTGCGGGCGCCGGATGGGTGACACCATCGACCTCAACATACACCGAACGCTCATTGTTTGGCGCGTACTGCGTCGCCTCGACCATCGTCAAAACTGGCGCGAAGCACACATCTGTTCCTTCCATTACCGCACACCATTCATCGCGGGTTTTACCGGCTATCACTGCGGCCATCTTGGTCTTCAATGCGGGCCACAACGCGCGGTTATTTTGATCGGCAAACTCAGCATCGTCGATGCCGAGTTTCTCCAACAGCAGTGCATAGAACTGCGGCTCGATAGAACCGATCGATATAAATTTTCCGTCTGAGCACTCGTAGGTATCGTAAAAATGTGCGCCGCCATCCAACATATTGGACTCCCGAGCAGAGGCATCCCACAGCCCCTGCTGCTGGAATCCCATCATCATCCACATCAGCTGCGCAGCGCCATCGACCATCGCCACATCGATGACCTGACCTTGGCCCGACCGGGCTGTCTCCAGCAGGGCTGCAAGGATGCCGTTCACCAACAACATACCGCCACCGCCAAAATCACCAATCAAATTGAGGGGTACCACTGGCTTGGCATCGCGCGGCCCGATAGCATGCAGCGCGCCTGTGATGGCAATATAGTTCATATCATGGCCAGCAGCGTGCGCCAAAGGTCCCGTCTGGCCCCAGCCTGTCATTCGCGCGAAAACCAACTTGGGATTACGTGCCAGGCAGACGTCGGGGCCAATACCGAGCTTCTCACAGACTCCAGGCCGATAAGGATCGATCACGGCATCCGCTTGCTCGATTAGTGACAGCAACGTCTCCAGTCCCTGGGGTGTTTTCAAGTTCACAATAATCGATTCTTTGCCGCGACCGCTGATAGGTTCAGCGATGCGCGCATCGATTCCACCGGGCCGGTCAATCCGGATGACGCGCGCACCCAAATCGGCAAGCATCATACCGCCCATTGGCGCTGGACCTATGCCAGATAATTCAATGACGGTATAACCTGTCAGCGCTCCCATATCTCTGGTCCTCAGAAATTTCTTGAATTAAAGGGTGTGTAGTCATCGCCGAGACACCGACGCCCAATGATCATCTTCATCACTTCCGAGCTACCAGCGTAGATTGTCGCGATCTTAGCATCTGCGCATTGACGACTGATCGGATATTCATCCATAAAGCCTGCACCACCATGGAGTTGCAAACCCTCGTCAGCGACGCGCTGTTGCAGTTCTGAGGTTTTCAGTTTGGCAGCAGCCGCGTCCTCCGCCGATAGCGTCCCGTTATTAAAGGCCAGAGCACACTGGTCCACATAGCACTGCGTAATATCCAACTCCGTGCGCAAAGCCGCCATGGTAAATTGCGTATTTTGCATGGCGGCAAGCTTCTTGCCGAACACTTCGCGCTCGCGCACAAACTCCGCCGTCAGATCCCAACTGAGCTGCGCCGCTGCAAGGTAGCCCATAGCACCCAGCAGGCGCTCCTCCGCTAGCCCCTCCATGAGATAGTAGAAACCGCGATGTGCTTCCCCCAGAACATTGTCCTTGGGCACTTTGACATCATTGAAAAAGAGTTCAGCCGTGTCCTGAGCCTTCAAGCCCAGTTTGCGGAGATTACGACCCCGCTCAAAACCTGGCATCCCGGCCTCAACCACAAACAGCGTCATGGCGTGTGGATTTTTTTCAGGGTCGGTTTTGGCCGCGACGATGATGATGTCCGCGTTAATCCCGTTTGAAATATAAGTTTTTTGACCATTCAGCAACCAGTGGTCGCCTCGGTCGATTGCTGTGGCACGCATACCGGCTAGATTGGAACCAGCATCGGGCTCGGTCATCGCGATGGCAAGAATTTTATCCCCACTGACACATCCAGGCAGCCAACGATCGATCTGCTCCGGGCTGCCAAAACGGGTCAGATAGGGACCTACAATTCTGCTGTGCAGCGAGCCAAACCAGTCGGAGGCACGCGCATACGCAAGCTCTTCAATGATGATTTGTTCCCATCGAATATCGTAGTCACCTAACCCACCGTATCGCTCATCGGGCCAAACCATCAAAAAGCCATGATCACCGGCTTTTTTAAAAATTTCCCGATCGACGATACCTTG
>Ga0181573_10003251_pt1 | contig 14520 bp, 11 predicted proteins | sample 101ome_25_FD_148643 | JGI IMG/M metagenome (GOLD analysis project Ga0181573, IMG submission 148643) | Coastal salt marsh microbial communities from the Groves Creek Marsh, Skidaway Island, Georgia - 101409BT metaG (spades assembly) | ecosystem: Environmental > Aquatic > Marine > Intertidal zone...
CTGCAAGCTCAGTATGGATCGATTGATGGCTGACGTTCGATCCTTCTTGCCTCTCGTTGCACGCACCCCGACCCTGCTGTTAGCGCAACCAATTTCAGCGACACAAGCTCATTATTGGCGATCGATGCTGCATCGAACGGCAGTTCTATGGAAAGCACTCAGCTCGTGAGCGATTTCGAAAGCGCATCTGCATGACCGAAATCAATGATCGGTCCCGGAAGCCACCAAGTGCCCATTGGGACCTCATTAATCAGGTATCGGATGAAATACCCGGGGGCATCAATGTTTTGGTTCTCAGCAAGATAAGGTTTTAATCTTCTGAGCGCTTCAGGCATAAATCCATAAAGCGCGGTTGCCGCAGTATCGCTCTTGGGAAATTGAGGCTTTTCCTCAAAGCCAGTGATTCTCCCCAATGCATCCATCTGAACAACGCCGCGGCGTCTCTGGTCTTCCGGATCAGGGTTCTTGCGAACGCCAACCAGCGAACACTGTTCTCTGGCCAGTGATTCACCGAAAGCTCTGAGGGAGAAGTCGAAAATAGTATCTGAACCCACCACAATCATGGGCTCATCAATGCCTACATGATCCAGCGCCAAAGCCAGATCAAACAGCGCTCCCTTGCGCTCGGATTCAGCCATCACTTGATTGTCTATCAGAGGAATATCACAGCCCTTTCCGACGGCCCATTTCTCAAATTGTTCCCGGTACAGCGCATTAGTGATCAAACTGACCTCGTCCGAGGCAGAGAATTGATCCATCAATGCATCGAGGAGCACGCCATCTTTGTAAGGCATCAACGCTTTAGGCTTCCCACCCGTTAAATGCTGCACTCGAGTTCCAAATCCAGCTGCAAGAATAAGAACTTTCATAGCAAACACAGACCTCGATGAGTCTGAGTGATGAACGCCCATTGCTGGGACGCGAGTCGAGCTAACGCCTCGCTATAGCGTGAGGGAAGTTCATTTAGAATAGCCCCTACCTCTCTCGGCTCGATTAAAGCCACCACACACCCTCGAGTTCCGGCACCGCTAAATCGGGCCCCAAACACACCTTGCTGCGATTGAAGCAGCCCTACTAACTCAATAAGTGCGGCGGTTCCCGTTTCGTAGTTGAGAACTGAGCTCTGACAGGAAGCATTCATCAACTGACCAAACAACCGCTTATCGTCAACTTTCCAGGCCTCGACCCCTAGCCGAACTCTCTCGGTTTCGGTGAAGAAATGCTCGCCACGACGTTGACTGATCGACGTCAGGCCAGGCCAGTGCTTTCTGAAACTGGGCTCAGAATAGTCACTTAGCTTTGGGTGGTCAGAGAGATCATTAGACAAACGTCCCAGTTCTTCTGCGGCAGCAAATGACTCTCCAACCCGATCGTTGAAACTGGTCGATCCTGAGAGTGCAGCACTTTGACCACTATTCAACACAAGAAAAGTCCAGGGTTTGTGTTGACGGATGTTTATCGCCGATCGTTGACGACAATCATACAGAACGGCTTCGTTCTCTTTCCCGTACAGCATCGATGTCTGATCGCCGATCCCACTTTGAACACCGATAAAGTGGTTCTCACAAGCAACCGCCCAATCAAGACGCTCTTCAATTGACGGCCCCAGTCTCGTCTCTTGGAAAAGTATTTCTTGATAGAGCAAGGTTACCGCTGCAGAACTGGATAGTCCGCAAGCTGTCAGCTCACCCTGAAGGTAAACGTCGAACCCTGGGGGACTTATCCCACGCGCTAACACTTGAGATACTGTGGCGCGCAAATAATCAAAGCCATCGTTCAATCGTTGTACCCACCGACCAACAGGAATGACGGCGCGTCCGATTCCGTGGCTAAGCACCCTAATTTCGCCTGTCTGATTGAGCCTCCAATATCCGTGAATACCAAAGGCCGTGTTCATCGAAAAAACCGGACCGCCCTGGTGATCGAGATGAGCGCCAAGTGGTCTAATTCGGTAGGGTGCGAAAACACCTTTGAGTTCCGAACTACAGTCTCCGAAAGCTTGATCCAACGCATCCTTTGCGGATTGCATATCGGGGACCCTGGGTTTTAGGAAAGGGATCAATCCATCTACTCCTGAGTTATGACCGTCGACTCAACCGCAGAAACTCCCGCCTGCGATTTTCCTACCTCACTGGCGCGCGCGCTCGATTCGATCATACGCATCTTGAATTTCTTTGAATTTAGCTTCGGCGGCTTGGATCAATTCTGGAGGCAAACCTTGGCTCTGAATGCGATCTGGATGATATTTCATCGCCAGCTTACGATATCGTTTCTTGATCACTGCCAGATCGTCGCTGGGTTCGCTCTCGAGTAGGGCATAACTGGCCTCCAGACGATCAACTGCCCCCTCCGAAGACAGCCCACTCAGCAATTGTTCAAAAACCTGCTCGAGTCTGAACTGTGCGGCAGCACCTCGAAGAAAACGCACTTCGTCGTCATGCAGCTCGCCGTCAGCCATCGCGGCTTGCAAGAGCAATCTGAGTAACATTTCGCCCTGTTCCGGCTCGCTGCGGAACACCTCTGCGAATTGTCGCGCATAGGCTTCGAAGGACGCGGGTCGTTGTTTTGCCTCATTGAAAATCTCGATGGCGACCTGACGTGCGCTGGAATCCAAGCGCAATTGCTCACGCATCAGTTTCTCGACAAACGCAATTTCAGCCTTAGACACTCTGCCATCCGCCTTGGCAAGGCTACCCAGCATGGCAAATAAGGACGTAAAAAAGATCGTTTGCTTAGAGGCTTGATCGAACGTCTGGCCAGAGCGCTCAGCGATCGAGTTGCCGGCAATCGCACCGAGAATGGCACCAATTGGGCCGCCAATCGCAAAGCCCAGGGTCCCCCCCAAAAGTCCACCAAGCCAACTCACCGTAAGCGGACCGTCCGATGGCCGCTGGGGACGCTGACGGAGCGGCTAAGCAAGGTCGCCACCGATCATACCCAATAGCATCTCAGTTTTTTCTTCCATCAGACTGACATCACCCCGGCTTTCCACATTTAGTCGGATGACCGGCTCCGTGTTCGACATGCGCAGATTAAACCGCCAATCCGCGAATGAGAGGCTAATGCCATCCGTGGTATCGACGCCTTCTGCATCGCCTTCAAACGCTGCCCGGATCTCGCTGATCGTCGCGCTCGCATCTTCGACCTTTCGGTTGATTTCGCCACTTGCTGGATAGCGAGCCATTCGAGCATCAACCAACTCAGCAAGCGATTGGTCTCGCTTAGACATCATTTCGGCAACCAATAGCCAGGGAATCATGCCACTGTCACACGATGCAAAATCTCGGAAGTAGTGATGGGCGCTCATCTCACCACCGTAAATCGCGTTTTCATGGCGCAAAGTCGCCTTGAAGAACGCATGCCCCGTCTTGCTCATGATGGGCCGCCCCCCAGCCTCACGAACAATGTCTTCTGTATTCCAGGTCAGTCTCGGGTCATAAGCGATCGCGGCGCCGGGTTCGCGCTCTAGAAACGAAGCCGCCAGGAGCCCCACCATGTAATAACCCTCAATGAATCGTCCTTCATGATCAAAGAAGAAACAGCGGTCAAAATCGCCATCCCACGCAATACCAAAGTCTGCCTTAGAGGAGCGAATCGCTTCGATTGTTGGTGCGCGGTTTTCGATCAGCAACGGGTTGGGGACACCTTCCGGGAAGTGACCGTTCGGCTCATGATGAATCTTAATAAATTCAATGGGTAGATGCGGTTCGAGCGCATCGATCACCGTGCCCGCGCCGCCATGACCGGCATTGGTCACGATTCGGAGCGGTTTGAGGGAAGGAGCGTCAACATACTGCAACAAGTGATCGATATAAGCCGGCCGGTGATCTAGGTTAGAGCGCGTGCCTTGTGCTTGATTGGCCGGAACGTTCAGTTGCCCTGACGCGACCAACGCACGAATCTCTCCTAACCCATCGTCTCCACTCACGGGCCGACTCTGCTCTCGCACGAACTTCATCCCGTTGTAGTCCTTGGGGTTGTGACTTGCTGTCACCATGATCCCACCGTCCATTTCGAAATGGTCGGTGGCAAAATAGATCTCTTCGGTTCCGCACTCCCCGATGAAATGACAATGGACGCCGGCTTTTCGGAGCCCACTGATGACGGCCTCGGTCAATTCTGGACTTGTTAACCTGATGTCATGCCCAACCACCACATTGCGAGGCTTCAACCAAGCGGCGTAAGCTAAGCCGATCTGCTCCGCCAAATCGACATTAAGCTGATCAGGAATTCGACCTCTGATGTCGTAAGCTTTGAATGCTGATAAATCCACAGGATGCTCTTCGTGATAATTCGCGCGCATTGTACACCAAGCATCCGGCGTGCCCTCGTCGAGCACCGCTTCGACGTTACCGCCTCGACTCCAGCCGCTCGGGCAAGGTGATGGCGCTCCACTTTCTCACCCCGCAAAGGGCTTTGGCGCTCAAAGAAACACAGCGCAAGCGCCATCTCGACATCGCAAAACCGCCAGAGCACCAACCATCATGGGGATCAAAGAGAACGTCTCTTAGCCCCAGCACAGGGCTCTGGCTCTGCCAGCGCGCCCTGATTCTCGCCGTCTGGTCCCTCGCGGCCTGCAGTCCACCTTCGATTCAGGATGCGCTTCAGACTTATACCAGCCGCCTCCAAGCGAACCTCGATATCGAGTCTCTGCCCATGAGCCCGATTGCTAGACCAAGTATTGATCGACGCCAACGGTACATTGACCTCGAATCGGTGCAGGAATCTAAACAATCTTTGGGCCTGCTCGACTATCTCTCGCTCAACGCTTGCGCACTTCACCAGGTGCTTTCTGAGCAGAACAACTCGCTCGGAAGATGGGCCGACCCTATTGGGCGGCTTGAATTTCAACTTCGTTTTATTGAACTTGCGCCAGCCTGCATCGACACCCTCAAGCCGAGCGATCCAGACCTTGCTCAGGTCATTGAACGTGCCCTAGCAACCAAACGTGGGCGCCTTGCACTCCAAATCGAACGCTCAATTTTGTATAGCGATGAGTTAATGACTTTTTGGCGACCTGGACGGTTTGGCTCGCTTGAACCCGAAGGCGCGCACACGGAAGCCATGGCATTGGCCTCGCTATTGGAACTCTCTCGGCACCTTAAATCAGGGGCCTCAACAGCGACCTCAACGGAAATCAACGAAGCGCTACAACCCCTTCGCTCTGGATTGGGCGGCCAAATCATCGAGGCCTGGGCCGATGTCTTGGATCACTTAGCCGTCGCAGAGCGAACCCTTGCTGTATTCACTCAAGATCGCCCTCTTTGCTACCAAGGCATGCCAAACGCTCGAGCGAAACGGCTCGAGGGTTTGGTCATCCACGTTTTTGCGGGGACGCTTCAAAAAGAAATCAATCGTTTAACTAAAATGACCCAACTCATCTTGCCGCTCGTCGATTCAATAGAGGCAACGCTGATTACGGGTCAGTCTCCCCAGCTAGAACAGTTTCGACGCGAGCGGTCAGCACTTATCCATTCAGCGCGCGAACGACTCAAGCGTCACGCGAAAGATTTGAGCGAGCTTCTAGGTCAATGCGGCCTCGCGCCTGGTGGCGCTAATAGCCGAGAGCAGAACCGAACTCCCGAGGGTCTTTGACGCCCCAATAAGTCCCATCTTTAATCAAAATTGAGTTTGCATCACCAATTTCGCTTCTGGGCGCCAGCTTATGGCCTTTTGCTTGAAGCAAGTCCAGGGTATCTGGACTCAGCGCCCGGGGGCCGAACTGGATGGCATCCGGAAACCACTGATGATGGAACCGAGGCAGACCCACCGCCTCTGCCAGCGGCATCTTATGGTCAATGACGTTCATCAGCACTTGGAGGACCGTGGTAATAATGGTTGAGCCACCTGGAGACCCAGTGATCAAGAAGGGCTCGCCATTGCGCGTTACCAAAGTCGGTGTCATCGAACTGAGCATCCGCTTCTCGGGCTCGATGGCGTTCGCCTCCGCGCCTAGAAGACCGAACTGATTCGGCACGCCCGGTTGAGCCGAGAAATCATCCATCTCATTGTTCATGAGCACCCCCGTCTCGGGGATGACCAGTTCACTACCGAAACTGCTGTTTAGGGTCGTGGTGATTGCGACCATCAATCCATTCTTATCAATCAATCCGTAATGCGTGGTGTTCTCGCTTTCCACGAGCCCTTGACCCGCGCCGATCTCGAGACTGAGGGAGGCCCGCTCCGGATCAAAATCACGCATCCGCGCGCGCGCGTATTCTGGGTCGGTTAAGGTGGCGACCGGGACGGGCCAAAAATCCGGATCACCCAGGTGCTCGGCGCGGTCCGCGTAAGCTCGCCGCTCGGCTTCGACCACTAAATGCGCTAGCCGTGCACTGCCCCACCCCATACTCGACAAGTCATGGGGTTCCAGCATGTGCAATATTTGAGCAATCAATACGCCACCGGATGAAGGTGGCCCCATGCTCCAGATATCGAAACCTCGATAAACCGTGTGGATGGGTGCGCGCCAAATGCTCTGGTAATCCCTAAGGTCCTCGAGAGAAATCAGCCCCCCGCCCTGCGTCATCTCGTCTGCAATCGCCTCCGCAACCCAACCTTCGTAGAATCCTGAACGACCCTTCTCGGCAATCGTTTGAAGGGTGTTGGCCAAATGGGGTTGCTTCCAGATATCACCTTGAACAAAAGGCTGCCCAGCCTGGGTGAATTTCTGCTGCGTCGCTGGCCAATGGGAGGTCCTCGTCGCCAGATCATTAAAACGATCTACCTGTTCGGGCTCGATTAGAACGCCTTGGCGTGCCATCTCTATGGCCGGCGCTAAGAGCTGCTTGAGTGGCAGTGAGCCGTATCGATCATGGAGTGCCAGCAAACCGTCTACGGTACCTGGCACACCGGAGGCTAGATGACTGTTGAGCGATCGTTCAGCGACCGCTTGCCCATCGGCATCCAAGAACATATCGCGAGTCGCCGCCCGAGGCGCGCGCTCACGATGATCCAAGGTCACCACCTCCCCAGAGGGCAAACGCAGAACGGCAAAGCCCCCACCGCCTACATTGCCCGCTTCTGGGTACGTCACAGCTAGGGCAAATCCCAACGTTACGGCTGCGTCCACCGCGTTTCCGCCTGACTTCATCACTTCAATCGCGGCCGCGTTACCCAAACGAGAGGTTGAGGTCACCATGCCATGGGCACCTCGACTTGCGGCCACTTGGGCTGCGAAGCTGCTGGGGATGCTCAGCGCCGCCCATGCCGCGGCGAGACAAAGCAATATCGGCAAACGGCGGGTCATGCGAATGATCTTAGCGTGGGTTATGGGCATCAGAGGGATGCGTTGCATGTGAGTGATTCCTTCTTTCTCTTGACCCGAAGCAGTGGCTCCTGCGGCGTTTTAAGGTGCTGACTGATCAATGACCCTGCGGCCAAACGTAACATTAAACTTGGATTCGACCCTCGGGCACCGATCTTAGATCTGTCGGTCACGGCCCGCCCAAAACGGCGCCCTGACCAAGCCGCGCTGAATTTTTCCAGACGGGAGTCTGGGCAAATCCTCTGCGAAGTCGAGCGTACGAGGACATTTGAACGCCGGCAAGTGTTCGCGACAAAAGTTAATCAGCGTCTCCGCCAAATCTGAGGTCGCCGAAAAGCCCGCTCGCAGCTGAACCACGGATTTTACTTCTTCACCCCATTCGTCATTGGGCACACCCACCGTACACGCATCGAGCACTGCCTCATGTTTGAGCAGCACGTCATCGGTTTCTTGCGGGTAAATGTTCACCCCGCCTGAAATGATGGTTTCTGCGCTTCGCCCCGTGAGAAACAGGTAGCCGTCCTCATCGAAATAGCCCATGTCACCGAGGGTAAAAAACTCCCCTCGATAGCTTTTCGCCGTCTTTTCCTCATCTTTGAAATAGTTAAAACGGAGCGCGGGCGCCTTGAAGTAAATAGTCCCGACCGCCCCAGTGGGCAATAGCTCCCCGTCGTCACTTAAGATGCGATTATCCGCGCCTTCGGGGGATCGACCCACCGTTCCCGGTTTGGTCAACCACTCATTCGAATCCACAAAGAATCCACCGCCGCCTTCTGTCGCGGCGTAGTATTCAAAAAGGACCGGCCCCAGCCAGTTAATCATCGATTGCTTCACGTGAACTGGACAGGGCGCCGCCCCGTGAAGCAGAAATCGAAGAGATGAAGCGTCATATCGAGACAGCGTCGACTTGCCCAGCGCCAGCAATCGATGAAACATGGTGGCCACCATGTGGGTATGGGTAATTTGGTGCGATTCGATCAATTCGAGTGTTCTTAGCGCGTCCCACTTATCCATCATCACCGTACCAACACCGTTGTTGAGCGGCGCCACGATATTGAAGGCAAGAGGCGCCGCATGATAAGCGGGACCCGTGCACAGCGTTCGATCCGACTCAGGGTTCCATGCCGCTGCAAGGCCAGCGCGCGTCACCGTGTCCGCGCGATTCGGGGCACCGGGGGGTACCAACGAACGAGGCCGATACACGCCTTTGGGCCTGCCCGTTGTCCCTGAGGTATAGAGCATCTGCGTGCCCAACGTCGGATCCGACAGATTCTCCTCCGACATGGGCGCTAGACTGTCTTCGTAATCGCCAAACCCCTCAATATGACCGCCAACACTCAACGCTAACGCCAATTGATCTCGATGTTCTGCCAGCGCATCCGCGGCGGCCTCACGGCAACGAACATCAGCAATAAAGACCCTCGCCTCACAATTGCCGACGATGTAGGCCGCGTTATCGCCCGTTAAATGCCAATTGATCGGCGTCACTCGCAACCCTGTCCGAAGACAGGCGAAGTAAATCTCAACGAACTCAGGACGATTGGTCATCAGCATTGCTACGCCATCGTCAGGTTCAAGGCCACTGCCGCGCAAGACCCGCGCGAGCTGATTGACCCGAGCATTGAGCTCGGAAAAGGTACGCGCGCCAAATTCAGAATCTAGGGCTAAACGGGTCGGTGCTTGACTTGCGTGAAATGCAATCGCCATGCCGTCAGCGAGCGCTGCATCTAACCGATCATAGTGCGTCATGCCATCATCCTGAGCATTGAAACTTCACGAATACCACAACCCCGACTCCCCCTCAATGCCAAAAGCAAGACGGTTCCCTCAAAAAGGCAATGCCTCGCGACCACTCAACCATTTCGTTTTTGTTGACAGATTCTATGTGCAGAGGAATTCGGCTCGACCCGCTATTGTTGCGAGGGTCTCATGTCCCGGACGATTCATCGCAGTTGCACCGGCAGACAAAACTAACTGCGCAAGATGCAAGATAAAAGACGCTGGCGTCGAACGTTGCCGAAATGATCTCGCGTCAGCGGGGCCTCGTTAAAACCGGAATATGACTCGCATCACCCACCGCGTGCTGCGCTGATTCAGACTTGTTGCGCGCATAATTAACCTTGGCGTCCACATCCTGGATCGACAGTACATAAGGCACGCTGGGCGCAAGGAGCCTGTCAAGCGCATCCCCCGTACTTCGAACATCAAGCCACTCGGTCAATTCGGTATCGTCGAGCATCAAAGGCGCACGATGATGAAAGGGTTGCATCGAGGCGGGCGCCTCGGTCGTGACAATGGTGCAGCTGATGATCGTGCCCTCAGACCCATGCCACTGATCCCACAGCCCACCAAACAGGAGAACTTCGCCGTCGTCCCGAGAGATCTTAAAGGGCTGTCTTCTGCCATCCACATCTCGCCATTCGAAATAGCCTGACACAGGGATCACGCAGCGCTGCCTTTTGTATGGCTGAGCGTAGGCTTTGCTGGTTTTAATAGTCTCCGCACGAGCGTTGAACATACTGAATTTATGTTGAGGGCCCTGCGACCAATTCGGGACAAGCCACCAACGCATGGTCGTCGCCTCGAACACCCCCTGATTTAAAGTCAGCGCCCACACGGACTCAGTAGGTGTCACATTGAAGGCCGTGTCAATTTGGAGTGGCAAATTCAGATATTTCGCGAAAAACGCATACATCGGCGCATCGATCAAATTGAGTCTTCCGCACACGTCACTCGTCCCCCCTGTTTTCATGGACAGCACCGGCAAATGATAATAAAGTCCGACCCCTTAAAGCGTCCAGACACCCTTCCCGCGCTCACGGTCATTTAAGGATTTCGCGTCATGCGACACGTCAACGATTTGGTAGATTTTTCAAAAGAAGAACTACTCCACATTCTCGAACTGGCGCGCACCATCAAAGCCAATCCTTCGAATTACGCGCAGCTATTGCAAGGCCAATCGCTCGCGCTCCTCTTTCAGAAAACCAGCACTCGAACCCGTGTTTCCTTTGAGGTCGCCATGACGCAATTTGGCGGTCACGCGCTCTTTATTGACTGGCGAGCATCAAATTTCGTTCTCACGGAGCTCGAGTACGAAATTGAGTACCTGTCTCGAAACGTAGAGGGCATCATGGCGAGACTGCTTAGTCAGGACGACATTGCCCGCATGATGACCGTGAGCCAAGTTCCGGTCATCAATGGCTGCTGCGACCGCTACCATCCTTGTCAGGGGCTAACCGATGTGTTGACGATGACCGAACACAGCGATAAACCGCTTGATGCGCTGCACCTGCTCTACACAGGGGTCCAAAATAACGTATCGAACAGCCTCGCAACCTTGGCAGATCGACTGGGTTTCACGTTGACCTTGGCGACCCCTCGAGTCACTGATTCAGATGACACCACGCGCAGTTTGCAGCAGCGCATCCAAGCCAGTGACCATGTGCGTTGGATTGAAGACCCGAATGAAGCGATTGCGACAGCGGATTTCGTCTACACAGACACTTGGATCAACATGGAGCATTTCAACGCGGAGGGTCAAGCGAGTGAGCAGGAAGCCCTGGTTGAAGAAATGCTCCCCTTTCAGCTCAATGAATCCCTGGTCGGCGATTTGGACGTGCGCATCATGCACGACATGCCCATTCACAATAACTTCGAGATCACCCCCGGGCTCGTTCGGGATCCAAGAAGCATCATTTTTGATCAAGCCGCCAATCGACTGCATGCCCAGAAGGGCCTGCTCGCCTTCTTGCTCGCAGACATTTAGAGACAAAAAATCAGAAGGATACAGACCAGGTCAGATCAGCTGCCGATCGAGAAGCTCCAGCCAATGCATGACGGGGGTTTTGCCCGCAGCATCTAAATGCACTTGGCAGCCAACGTTAGCGGTCACGATGACATCTGGCGCTGCGCGCTCAAGCTGACCAAGCATTTGGTCGCGTAACGAAGCGGCCAACCGAGACTCAAGCAATGAATAGGTCCCTGCCGATCCACAGCACCCCTCACCCTGATTACTGCCGGTAATTTCAAAGCCTAAAGCCCCCAGATATTGAGCCACCTGACCCGTCAGCTTAAGCGCGTGGCTTTGGGTGCAGGGTTGATGCACTGCCACTTTGATGGACTTGACCGGCAGAGGTGGCAATTGAGCCAAAAAAGTGACGGGATCTAAAATCCCAGCAGTTGTCGGTGGTTGACGTGTGGATGTGCCGCCGAGAGGATCGAGCAGCGCATCCATGTGTTTCAGCATCGCCGCGCACCCGGAGGCGCTCGACAATACAGCGACCCATTCCTGACCCGATGCCTTGAGCTGCCGATCAAGCTCAGAGAGATCGCGCAGCCCAGTATCATGGTCGCCCATATGATAAGGCAGCGCGCCACAGCAGGCCTCGGTATCTAAATAAGTCGCCTCATAGCCATAGCGCTTAAGGATCCGTTCTAGGGCCTGGACCGTGCCCGGCGTCGCATAGTGCTGCAAGCAGCCTCTGAGCAGAAGCACTTTGCCCTGCGTCCGCTTGGATATTGGGCGATGTGTGCTCGACTGCTCTCGATCACTGAAATCCGTCTGAGCCACGCGACTTAATGCATGCGATCGTGGGAATGGCAACCAACCGACATTTTTGAGCCCAGGCAAGCTGCGCAGCGCACGCCCAATGCCAAACCCAATCCGCATGAGCCAACGCTGCCGAAGTAACCACTTGACGCCCGCATAGCGAAGCCGGCGCCAAAGCGAGCCCTTCGCCTGCTCGAACATCAAACCCTTGGTAATGTCGAGCAACCGACTGTAGTCGACGCCGGAGGGACAGTTCGTTTCACAATTACGACAGGTCAAGCATCGATCAAGATGCGGGGCAATCGCGTCGAATGAAGCGTCACCCTCGAACGCTTGTTTCATCAGATAGATGCGACCTCGAGGACTGTCGCTCTCGTCACCCAACAACTGATAAGTGGGGCAACCCGACGTACAAAAGCCGCAGTGCACGCAGGATCTGAGAATGCGATCAACCTCTGTGAGGGTCTCTGGGTGGAGAAGCGTTGGGTCCAGCGAGGTTTGCATCAAAATTCCTTGAACATTCGTCCGGCATTAAACCGTGAATCGGGGTCGAACGTTCGTTTCAATCGTTCAAGAAGTGCTTTCTTAATGGGTTCAACCACGGGCAGACGGTCCGCCTCGGGTGACGTCTGTCCGTAAGCCCAAACCTGGCCAGACGGGGGCATCATCTCGGGCGCAAGGTAGTACCGAAGCCGGCCTATCCAATCCACTGCTACTTCATGACCGGTCAGCGGAGTCTCTGGATCTCCTTCCCAGCGCCAAAGCACATCGGTAAAGAAGGTTAGATCTCGAAGCGCAGCGAAAGCTGCACCCTCCACCACCTCATAGCCCAATCGTTTTAGCTTGGCCGTTGTGTCCCTTGCATTCGCGGCAGCGCCCTCGTAACGCAAGCAGACCTGTCCGTTGACGATACCCGCGCCTGACAGCCCAACATCATGGCGCCGTGCGCGCAGCGCATGAAGCACCGAGTCGTCTGCCCCTTTTGCAAAAAAGCCCTCCCAAGCAGGGATCGGTAAGACGCGGAGCGAGACATCAAGCAACGGACCAAAGATACCCAGCGCGCCAATCATCAAGCGTGAGACGTCATAACCCGCAACATTCTTGACCACTTCACCACCGAAACGCGTTACTTGGCCGTCTGATTGAAGAATTTGCACACCCAGCAACGCCTGACGAATATGACCGGAAAACGGTGCGCGAGGACCGGCTAAGCCACTTGCAATGGCGCCACCCAGCGTACCCTTCAAATTGCAGCGGGGCGGTTCAAAAATCAATCGTTGGCGAGAAGCCGCGAGGGTCGCCTCGAGCTCATCGAGCGATGTGCCAGCGCGAGCGCGAATGATTAATTCCTCTGGCCAGTAGTTCATTACCCCCGAGTGACTCTCCATCGACAGCACTTCAAGATGGGGGTCTCGATAGCCGAGGAACGACTTACTTCCGTGTCCCTCGATGGCCCATCCAGGATGACCTGCTGAGACAGATCGAACTCGGTCGACGATTGCATCCAATTGGTCCGCCATCACTAAAATCGATCGAGATTCGCGTGGGGCAATTGCCCCGCGTGCACATGCATGGCGCCGAACTCAGCACAGCGACTCAGCGTTGGCACTGCTTTACCCGGATTGAGCAGATTTGAAGGATCAAAGGCGGCTTTGATCCCGTGGAATAAGCGCAATTCGGATTCATCAAATTGAACACACATTTGATTAATTTTTTCGAGCCCGACGCCGTGCTCCCCTGTGATGGTGCCGCCAAACTCAATACAGAGATTGAGTATGTCTGCGCCAAAGGCCTCTGCTTTGTCGAGTTGACCGGGCACGTTGGCATCGTAAAGGATCAAGGGATGCAAATTGCCATCGCCCGCATGAAAGACGTTGGCCACCTGGAGCCCGTAGTGCCTGGATCGTTCGTTGATGCGTTCTAGAACCTCAGCCAAGTGCCGCCTGGGAATCGTGCCATCCATGCAGTAGTAATCAGGCGCGATGCGGCCCACCGCTGGGAATGCCGCTTTCCGCCCGAGCCATAACCGCGCTCTGCCCTCCGGCGAGCGCTCGACCGTCGTTCCACTGGCGCCTTGTTGCGCTAGAACCTGCTCGGTCTGCTCGATCAACTCATCGACTTCACACGCAGTTCCATCGAGTTCGATAAGTAACATCGCTTCCGCCTGACGTGGATAACCGGCTTTAACGAAGTCCTCGGCCGCTTGAATCGCGAGGCGATCCATCATTTCTAACCCCGCGGGAATGATCCCCTGCGCGAAGATCGCACCCACCGTGTTGGCAGCCTGGGACACCGAATCAAAGGCGGCCATCATCACGACCACCGCCTCTGGCATCGGCGTGAGCTGCACCTCCACCTCAGTCACAATACCGAGCATGCCCTCTGAACCGTGGAGCAGTGCGAGCAAATCTGGTTGATGGGTGAACGAATCGTCATAACCTAGCCGAAGGGTTTCACCGCTCAGCAACAACACTTCAACGCCGGTCACGTTATGGAGCGTTAAGCCATATTTGACGCAGTGCACGCCACCAGAGTTCTCCGCCACATTACCGCCAATCGTGCAGGCAATTTGTGAGGACGGATCTGGCGCATAAAAAAGCTTGTGCTGGGCGACCGCCTCAGAGATCGCTAGGTTGGTGACCCCAGGTTGGACTCGCGCACGACGCTTCTCGACATCAATACTGAGAATGCGCCTAAATTTGGC
>Ga0181573_10003255_pt1 | contig 14506 bp, 10 predicted proteins | sample 101ome_25_FD_148643 | JGI IMG/M metagenome (GOLD analysis project Ga0181573, IMG submission 148643) | Coastal salt marsh microbial communities from the Groves Creek Marsh, Skidaway Island, Georgia - 101409BT metaG (spades assembly) | ecosystem: Environmental > Aquatic > Marine > Intertidal zone...
CAGACAGTCGGAGAATTCAATGATTTAGGATGAATAATTACATGAGATGGGTACAGCACAACCCAGCGGGTAATATGTAATATGGCGGGTCGCGCGAGGCGCATGCGACATCAATTCTTCTTCTTCGTCGTCGTCTCCTCTTTCTTTCCACCGTCGATGAGTTCCATCACGCCGTCGAACAGCTTCTTGGTCCACAGCAGCTGAAGCGTGGTGAAGAATACGTTTGCGAGCAGGACACCCGCGGTGATATACCCCGGGTACTGCTCCGGAAAGTTCCCCGCCTTCAGGATCCCCAGGCCATCCTTCCACACCGTGATGGCTGTCCATACCCACAGGATGTCACGCACGATCAGGAACAGTACCCCGAAGGAGAGCTTGGAAGCGAGGTCGAGCCACGGGAACCGCTTGGTCAGCTCGGGGTAATACTTGCAGATGTCCACGATGACCAGCGGTACGGACGACACCTCGGCGACGCCCATGAAGTATACGCCGTAGTAGTGCATGTAGGGCATGGTGATGGCCCAGTAGCACAGGAGGGCGGCGAGAAAGTGGTGCGCCAGCATCTCCGGCGCGGCGGTCTCCTTGTGAAGCATCGACGCGAAGAAGTCCCAGGTCTGAAACGCAAAGTTGCACTGCAGCACGTTCCTGGCGTGCGGGCTGGTTGCGTACAGCCTCTGCTCCTTGGTGGTGAAGTCGTCGAGCTTGAACCACCACGCCGTCGCGCCCTCGTACGCGCAGTAGGAAAGGGGGAAGAACGCCACAATCTCGAACGCGAGGAGGAACGCGCCGTGCTTCTTGATGGTCTTCGGGAACATCGTCTTGAGCAACGGGAAGAGCAGGACGAAGCCGACGGTCATCCCGCCGAGCCAGGTGGGCACGACGCCGTCGCCCCAGACGGCCTCCCACGCGTCGACGGTCTCATACACACTCGCCGATTTCTTTGGCATCGTGAATGGATCGGTTCGGTGCGCGTCGAGGAGTGGCGCTAGTCGGGGAGGCTAGCGGCAGGTGAGTGCTAGGTCAAATTCGAGAACAGAAACTCGTCCGCAGCTTCGTCCTCGAAGCCACAAGTTTCTGCGCAGATGTCTTCGTCGGACGTGATCCACCTGGCGGATCCAAGTAGCCCCGGGGCCGGGCGCTTCTCACTCGTGTTCAAGGGAAAGCCAGAGTCCTTGACCAAGTTCAGGAAGCGCGCGAGCGGGGAGGAGGACGTGCCGGAGCCTGAGAACGAGGCGTACGTCGCCTACGAGATACGGTTCTTCATCGATCCCTACGAGCTCGAGCCACCGAAGCGCAAGGCGAACACCATCGGCGTGGAGCGCTCTAACGGGACGATGATGTTGTGGCACACGTACGTACCGGAATCGCAGAGGGGTCAGGGAATAGCGGAGACCATCGTGGAGGAGGCGATGGAGTGGGCGTCCGCGAACTGCCTCAGCGTCGACTCTTCCTGCTCGTACGTCAACGAAACCTTCATGAAGAGGGAGCATAACAGACATAGGTGGAAGTACATAATGATCCGGGACTATTAGCGCGAGTAGCACGTCGTCGACGACATCTTTAGCCCGTCGTTACACGATAATAATAGAACGAGTAATCACATCTGGCGGCACCCCTGCGCGTGCGGGGAGTCGAGCGCGTCGATCACCTCCTCGCACGTTTCCACCGCGCCGTACACCAGCCGTTTCCGAATGATGGCCGCCTCGGGGGTGCTGGCGTCGGCGATCACGGGCCCACCGACGCGCCTGTGCCGCGGGGTGTTCATCCACACGCCGTCCCTCATCATGCGACGCGCCAGCACCGCGTTCGCGGCGTCGAAACTCCCGTCGCTCACCTCGCTCCCGTGGGTAGCCGGGTCGCGCGTCACCGTCCTAAACTCAAAGTCGCTCGACGGCAATTGCCGGACGTCGCCGGCGCGAAGCGCGGGAGGGGCCGTCGCGGGGGGCGCGGGAAGCGCCGCCGCCGCCGCACGCCGCCCGCGACGTGCCGAGCGTCGCGCTTCGTCGTGTTCGACCAACGCCGACGCCTTGGGCGTCTTCCTGAACATGCCGAGGAAGCCCCGCTTCGTGCGCACCACGTGGAGCAGCTCGGCCACCTTCTTCCGCTCCGCCTCGAGCTCCTTCGCCGCCGCCGCGGTCGCGGCGACGGCTCGTTCCTCCGCGTTGGCAAGGTCTCGGTCGAGGTCCACCGCCCGCTGCTTGAGCTCCGCGGTCTCCCTGGCGAGTTGGTCTCCCCTTCGCTCCGCCGCGTCGAGGCTCTCGCGAAGTTCGCGCTCCGTCGCGACGGCCCTCGCGTGCCTCTCCTGCAGCAGCGCGCCCTCCTCCATCAGCGCCTTCTGCGTGTCGTCGGCTTTTTGCCTCGTCTCGGCGAGTTCGCGAACGGCGTCGTCCAGCTCTCTGCGCACGCGCGCGAAGCTCGCCTCGGCCTCGTCGGCGCGAGCGGTTTCCTCCTCCGCAGTCTCGCGCACGGTGTCGTACTTCATCCTCAGCGCGGAAGCGCTGATCTTCTCGCTGGCGAGCTCATGGGTGCGACGGTCCAACTGCGCGGATTTCTCTTCGAGCCGTTTCTGCAGCGCGTCCGCCCTGCCTCGCGCCTCTCGCGCCACCGTGCACTCAGCCTCCAAAAGCCGGTTGGTCGCGCTGAGCTGCTCGTCCTTGGCGCGCATGGCTCCCTCCATCATGCGGGTCATGTCGTTCATCTTCTCCTGCGAGAGGTCGGTGGACTTGGAGAACTGCTCGGCGACGGACGCGATCGAGCTGGCGAGCGACGGCTTACCGAACCATCCCACGCCCACCTTCTTCGACGCGCCCGAGTTTGCCGTCGACGGCGTCCTCGGAGAGACCTCGTCGGAGAGACCCGACCTCGCCGACCTCTCGTTGGAGAGACCCGACCTCGCCGACCTCTCGTTGGAGAGACCCGACCTCGCCGACCCGGCGCTGGACGCGGGGGAGGCCTCGGGGTGAGCGATGGCGGACACCGTCAAGGGACTGCCGGGGGTTTTCGCGGCGGGTCGTTGCCGGGACGCGTTCGGGGAGGGCGTCGCCGGCGCGCGAACCGGGGTCAGACCCGGCGCCAGGAGCGCGTTTGCAGCCTCCCGGCTCATCGCCGGAACCGCACCCTTGGTCTTCACGGCCGGGGTGAAAGCGCGCGGGAGGGTGGCGAGGGACTGATCGAGCCCCGCGCGCATTCGCACGTCGTTTACGAGCGCGTCGGCTTTCGCTGGCGAGTCCGCGACGAGGAACACCGCGCGCCACGGCGTGCCGAGCTCGACGTAGACGCAGCAACCCTTCATATCGGGAGCGCCGTGGAAGTTGGTGGAGGACACCGTGGCGCTCCTCACGTCCGCCAGGGAGATCGTCGACCTGGTCTTGCCATCGGCCTTGTCTCCCCTGATCTCGACGATATCGCCGGATGCGTCCGCCTGGAACCATCGGCGCTTCCATCGCTTCAGGTGCTCGGATCGCTTCAGCATCCATAATCCGTCCGCCAACGGGCCGCCCGCAGGCGGGGTTCGTTTCCAGGCCGATCCGCGCGTCTTGATGCGGATCGACCCGGCGTCTCCAGGACGGAACGATAACGCGAACGAGTCTTCTGTGATTTCATTCGACGTGGAAGCGCTCGCCATGGCGGCCGAGAGCGCCATCGTCCCCGTGCACGTGCACGTGATGTGCTAGCACTAATTCAAAAACCTCGGGGAACCCCGGGAACTTTCGAGGAAAAACTTGAACTTTGGGCGGGAAAAATGGAATAAAAATTTCAAGAGTTCTATGGGGAGACACTCATGTTCCATCACCCGTCAAAATCCTCAGGATCAGGATTCGGCAGGGTTTCGTCGGCACAAACGGCTCTGTCCGCGCCGTTTTCTTGGACCATCAAATCAGGCGAAGCGAGCTTTCCGAGAAGCGGCACCGAAAGAGAGATTTCCGCTCCACTCAGATGGGGGGCGCGGAGGGGGCGTCGGTTGGCAATCGCCCGCCCCCGGCCGATACGGGCGGGTTCGGCGGTGATGTACCATCCACCTCCGACGGGCACCCTCCAAGCGGCGAGCGCGGGTCCAAGTCGATGACCTCGATGGACTTCCTCCTCCGCGGGGAGAGCGTCAGGTCTAACCCGTACCTGCGCGCGTTCGCCGCGTCGGGGCTCCCCGAGGTCATGATGGCGGACGATAACTTCAGCAGCTGGACGAACATCAAGGGAAGGGTGCTCAGGAAGGAGATCGCCGAGGCGTCGGCGGCGGCATCGCGGATTCCACGAGCGGTCGCCAAGGCTCGAGGCTTACCCGCCGCCGCCGCCGACGGAACCTGCGCAGACGACCCGCTCGGCGATGGCGACGGCGTCGTGCTCTTCGACCTCTGCTCGGGGAAAGGTTTCACGTCCATCTTCCTGTCGCATCGATATCCGAAGGCGCGCATCCTCATGTTCGATTTCGACCGCAAGATGAACCTCAAGCACCTCCCATCGCTCGCCCCGCGCGTCTCGTTCCATCGGCTTAACCTTTACGACGACGAGGTGGAGCGTTTGGTGTCTGACGCCGTGATAAGTCACGGTGACCGCGGTTCGTGCGTCGTGGGCGTCCACCTTTGCGGTGATCTCTCCAGGCGTGCAATCGAGCTGTGGGACCGGTGCGGTGTGGACGGCCTGGTGCTGTCTCCGTGCTGTCTGGTCAGGGAGCTCGCCGAGGTCAAGCGACCTCACGGCACGTTTGGCTACGGCTTGGCCCGGCTCGCGAAGCGAACCGGGTGGGACTCGTACAGGCTGTGGTGCTTGTTCCTGTGGAACCACATCGGCGTGATAGGAAGCGACGGGGACGACGGCGATGACCTCGTTCGAGACGTGGACGACGGGGACGGCCGTCGCGCGACTCGGCCGCGGCGCGACCTCAACTGGGACGACGACATGATCTCTGGGCGAAACGCGTTCCTGTGCGTGTCCAGAGCCACCGCGTGTGCTCCGTGCGGGTGACGCGGGGAGGATGCGGGGTGTAGTGATTAGGACTCGTAGATGATAGGTGGAGCGATGTAGACTCGCTCCGTCGTCGCGCGCTCTCGGGTGTCTCCTTCACCAAACGCGTGGACACAACTGCAGATACTCCCCGTCAGAATATTCTCCGAGCCAATCGGGACGCGGGATGCGCCATCTCTCGCTGTCCCTGAGCAGCGGGACCTCGTTTGGCGGTTTCTGAACCGTGGGCGGCCCTTCGTTTCCCGTTTTGAACGGACGGGGGTTTTCTTTTCGCGGGATTTTTCGCGGGGTTTTCGGGTAGCGGGGACCACTTCCATATCCGCGCCCGCCCGCAGCGCACGCGCGAAAGGAAGGACCCGGACTCGACAGAGAGTGGCCCCAAGCTTTTTTCAGCCACCCGCGTCGGTTTCGCGCCGCTCGGACGCCGCTCGCGCCGCATCTGAGGCCAAGCCTCGAGATCGAGCCGCTTGGGTTATTCCTTCCATCTTGAAAACCTTGTCTCGGGATATTATCGTCCCAGACAACGCGGTTCGAATGGCGCACTCCGCGGCTACGTCCGCGGAGACGGCCCGCATGGAGGGAGGGCTCTTCGACGCGTACAAGGCCATCGCTACGAGCCTGGAAAATGTCGCGGCGATGGACCAGCCGCCGGTGTTCGAGACCAACACGAGGATCCTGGCGAACCTATTTGAAGTTTACACGTTCAAGACCGAACGTGCGTACCAAATGCTTCAGGAGCACTCGGCCGCGGGGGCTTGCGGCACCGAATCCCTGCACGAGAGCTTCCTGTGGGCGGCGTGCGGCGCTCTCTCCAAGATGTTGACCGGCGACCTGGCCATCGACGAAGACTACGAGAGCATCAGCGGCTGGCAAGCCCCGCTGGCGTGTGCCAGGGTCGTGCTCAAAAAGGAGTCCGCCTCAAAATCATCGATGCTGCAAAACCTGGTTCAACTGCTCGACTGGGTGGTGCGCGACACCACTTGTTGCTTCAGCGACGCCTCGGTGGACGCCATCTTCGGCGTGATTCAGGCTCTGGTATGCGGACCCGCCTCGTCCTCTTACATCACCAGAGAGATGAGCCCAGGATTCATGACTGACGAGTGTGGCGGCGACGTGCTCAAGGTGTGCGAGCAACACAGAGTGTTTCAGCTTCTTTGGGAGGCGGCGGATCAGTTCGAGACCCGTCCCAACGTGGCCATCCTGGCGGTCGAGGTTCTCTCCGCGACGATTCGCGGGCACTGGGCGGACGAGGTAAAGCCCGTGAAGGGCAGGCACGAGGCCCGCGTGGAGGTGGTGATAAGCAAGGAGGATGCGGTGAGATACGGTGACCCCTGGGGTAAGGGTGTCGTTCAGCAAAGGCAAAGGAAAAGCAGCCCAAAATTCCTCCTGAGTTGGGTGCGCGCGGAGCGGTTGAAGCGACTGGGTGAGATGGTGGCGTCGTACGCGGGCAGTGACGACGTCAAGAATAACGAGCCGTCCACGCCGGAGCAGGGTAAGGAGGTTGCCGGCGTCGCGGGTACCACCGGTTCCAGGGGCGAGGAGCGGGTGCGGAACAGGGCGCACGAGTACCACCACGCCAGCGAGGACCTCTTGGAGTCTGCGCTTCGCCTGTTCGGGCAGCTCATCGAGCACCTACCGGACGCGAGGGACGTCGTGAGCCACGAGACAATGAAGGCTCTCATGGACATTCACGAGTCGGACCGGTTCTCCCGCGAGCAGCGCAGCCTCGCGGAGCAGACCATGCAGCTGATGGGATGCCCGACACCTGGGTCCAGCGACGATCACGCACCGGGTGACCTCTTCGCGGAACACACCGAAGGATCCCGCGAGCCGTTCATGGACGATGATAAGACGGTCGCGTGGACTGCGCCGATGTCCCACGCGACGCCCTCGAAGCGAAGCCGCGAGGTTTTCGAGTACTGCGAGGGTTCCAAGTCGGAGGGGTTGCTCGACGGTTGCCTCGACGACCTTCCTCGAGCGACGCCTTTTTGATGAAAAAGTGGCGCGACCCGACGAGCCGGTACGACGTCAACGTCGTTTCCGTCGCCGCAGCGAACGCGACGATAGCGACGCACACGCAAGTTCGCACAAGTCACATATGGATGTTCATAGATGTTCATAGGTGTTCATAGGTGTATGATAGAAGTAGGATGTTGTACAACAAGAAAGCCATGCGAAATAACAACTTCAGTCAGAAGGTTCGTACCCCCCCCGCAGCCTCGACCGAATCCTCGCCCTCTCCCGCCCGTCCAGACAGTTGTAGTGATACGCCACCTGATCTTCCGGGTATCTGGCGGGGTGACCCGGCTCCACCGCGTCCCTGACCGCCACCCACAGCCGCCACTGACCCTCCGACGGACCACCCGGCGCCTCGTACCCGTCGAGCGCCGCGTCGAAAGCCTCGTCCACCCGCGCCCTCGCGGATGGATCAAACGCGAGCGGGTTGGGCGGCGTCCGGGGCTTTTGGCGGTCGCCGGGGCCGCGCGCATCGTCGAGCACCACGACGGCGCGGAACGCCAGCCAGGGTCCGAGCGTGGGGTGGATGGAGAGGTGCGAGCGCTCGTCCAGGTGCGCCACGCCGGCGACGTGCGCCATCCGCTGCACCGCGACGAGCCTCCCGGGCTTGGTCTCGTGCGCGTAGAACACCCGTCGCATCTTACCCCGGAACACGCGATTGACCTCGATGTCCACGTACGTGTCCACCGGGTTCTCGGCGTCGCCAATCTCCGGCCTGGCGTTGTGCGCGTCACAGAAGACGGGCCAAAGGGCTGCGCTGTTCCCCACGAGGATGACGAGGGCGTCCTCGCCCATGGCTCCCCCTGGGGCGATCTTCGCGGAGTCCGGGGCGATCTCGTTGTACCACCGAAGCTTCAAAGGCGCGACGATGTCAAAACCGGCGGCAGCGAGCTTTTCCTTGGCGTCCGCGGTGACTGTCTTCCACGCGTTGTTGCGCCCTGCCCCGCCCGCATTTCGCATCCGACTGATGAACAGGCGCCACGCGATCGCGACCGCGACGCCGACGGCGCCCGCGACCGCAGCCTTCGGCGGTCCGGTTTCATCCGCCTTGACAATCGGTTCGGGCTTCTTCATCCTCACTGAGATGAACTCTCCGTCCCGGGGACGTGCGCGAACGTGTGGCAGGTGAATGCGAATTGTTCATCGGCTGACGTGGGCGGGCCGGCCCCAATGGGACGGATGAGGACGCATGACGAAAGGCTAGTTCTCTACTGGTTACAGAGCCCTCGCTAGCGAGGGCGAGCTAAGTGGAATGCTATGCGTAGTACATCACTCCTCCTCCCTCTCGGGCGGCAGGCCGCACGGAAGCAGCATTTTCTGCGGAGTTGGGGGTTTGGCGAGGTCAGCGACGGGGCTCTCGAGCGGGGGCGAGGCGGAATCATGCAAATTCTAGGGTTAGCTCGGGAGGCTTCGAGGGGCGGGGGGTTGCGCTCACCTGCATCATGTTGTACTTGACGCGCCCGATGCTCTCGTTCTCGGCGATGGCGAAGTACTGGAGCATGGTGTGGTGCCCGTAGTACGACGCGTAGCTGTCCCTGTGTATGTTCACCGCCCACTCGAACCTGTTGGTGTCCGCGTGCCCAGTGCCAACGTACCGAGACTGCAGGTGCTCGAGCTGACTGTTGATGTTGAAACGATCCGCGGCGGTCGCCATGGTGTTCCGACCGTGTTTTGAGTGCGCGCCGGCGGCGACTCGAGGCGCGTCTCGTGCGCGTCTCACACTGATGGTGCTCTGATCGAACAGCTTAAAAACGTTCCAGATCGTGTTTGCGGAGTTCGACATCGTCAGCTGGTCAGTGTCAACATCGCACGGCACCGAGGCTTCTTCGTGGGATCGTCGACATGGGTTTCGCGCACAGAGAGAGTCGCCGAAGTGTCGGTCGCGTCGCGCGCATCCTGTTCATCGCTTTCGCGTTCTTCTCCGCGGTCTCGATCGCGTCCGCGCAGGCTGACGACGAGGAGACCGCGGCGCCCGATCTCAACCTCCTCGAGCCCAAGCGCTCCAACTCCAAGGAGCTCCTGGACATCCCCTCGCTGACGCTGGAGCATCTAAACCACGCGGCGGAGATCGCTGACAGCGGCAGCCTCCCCTCAGTCGGTGATGCCTCCGAGGGCGGCGATGGCGACGACGACGAGCACTCCAAGGAGCACTACGACGAGCTCGCGGCCAAGTACAAGGCGCAGCGAGACGCGGTCGCATCCTTCTCGGGCCGCGACGACATCTCCGCCACGGGCGCGTGCAAGGCTGACATCGAGCAGCTGTGCGCCGCAGACCTTATGGTGGAAGGATTCAAGCCGGTCGGCGGCGACGCCAGCGACGAGACCACCGCCACTAGGCGCGCCCTCCTCGAGGAGGACGAGGACGAAGTTGTTACCGATTCGGTCGATTCGTCCAAGCCCACGGAAGAGGATAAGGACGAGAAGGACAAGGAAGAGGACAAGGACAAGCGCATCGCCGATCTCGAGGCCAAGGTGAACGCCCTCGCCAACTCCTTGGTCTACAGCAAAGACCACGGGCCCACGAGCAGCGATAAGGAGGCGAAGGACTGGGTCATGAACCCCAAGCTCGTCACCGGTACCGAGTCGAGGCTGATGAACCGAAAGTTCGAGTCTTACTTTGACTGCCTCCACTCCAACATCGTCGCCACGTCCAAGACTCGGGGCATCGAGCTCGCGCTCAACTTCTTCTCCAGGAAGGGCGCCGTGTCCAGGAAGTGCAAGAAAGAGGTCGCCGGTGCCTACGCCGAGCGGTTCAGCGACATCAGGACGGACGCCGAGCTCCTCGAGGTTTGCGGCGGCGACGGCGAAGACAAGCTCCGGGGCGGCGACGTCGGTAAGTTTTGCGCCGACGTCGAGACCGGCCTCGGGCTCGTGTTCCGCTGTCTCAAGAGCCACAAGGAGAAGCTCTCGAAGGATTGCCAGACCCTCGTCACCGCGAGACAGGTGGAGCAGGCGGAGGACGTCTCGCTGGACACCCCGCTCGCGCTCATGTGCGAGGAGGACCGCAAGAAGCTCTGCGCCGACACCGAGTGGGGCGGCGGCGCCACCGAGCAGTGCCTCAAGGACAAGCGCCAGGAGCTCGGCACCCAGTGCAAGCTCGAGGTGTTCCGCCGCGAGGTTGAGGAGAGTGAGGACGTCCGCTTCGACGGCTTCCTCGCCGAAACGTGCGGCGCAGATAGGAAGGCTTTCTGCGCAGACGTTAAACCCGGCAAGGGGCGGGTCATCCGGTGCCTCGAGTCGCACGCGTCGGACGCCAAGTTCAGCGCGGAGTGTCGCGCGATGCTGGACCGGCGCGGCGTGCGCAGGGCCGCGGACTGGAGGCTCGACTACGCGCTGAGGAAGGCGTGCTCAGGGACGGTGAAGAAGCTGTGCGGGGATGCAGTGAAGGCTGCCAAGGCCAAGGTGAGCGCCAGCGGCGGCGTGCTGGAGTGCCTCAAATCGCAGCTCGCCGACGAGAAGATCGAGGACGAGACCTGCAAGGCTGAGGTGCAGCGCACCATGGTCGCCGCCGCCAAGGACATCCGTCAGGACACCAGCCTAACCCTGGCGTGCAGGGATGAGCTCGTGAAGCACTGCAAGGACGTCGAGCCCGGCGAGGGTCGGCTTTGGACCTGCCTCGCCGCGAATCGCAGGAAGGTGTCGAAGACGTGCGAGGACAAACTCTTCACTCGCGAGCTTTGGATGACCGGCGACTGGAGGTACAAGTACGGGCTGTCCACCAAGTGCGCGTCCGAGAGGCAGATGTTGTGCGCCGGTGTGCCCGCGGGCAGCGGCCGCGTGGTCATGTGTCTGCAATCGAAGATGGACCACGAGAAGATGGGCAAGGAGTGCCGCGACGCCATTGCCGAGGACCAGCGCCGTTCGCTCGACGACATCCGCCTTCACGAAGACCTGAGCAAATCGTGCAGGGACGATGCCAAGACCCTGTGCACGCCGGTGAACCCCGGAGAGGGGCGCATGATCAAGTGCCTCCGCGAAAAGCGACAGGATATCGCCAAGCCCGAGTGTCGCGCGGCGCTGCTTCGCGCGATGATGTCCTCGGCGGATAACTACCTGATGGACCGACCGCTCGCCGCGGCGTGCGTGGACGACGTGGAGAAACACTGCTCGGACATCGAGCCCGGGCAAGGTCGCGTGCACGAGTGCCTCAGGGAGAAGGAGAGCGAGCTGTCGCCCGCGTGCAAAAAGGCGGAGATCGAGTTGGAGGCTGTGGAGATCGAGGATATCCGCCTCAAGCCGAGGCTGATGGAAGCGTGCCAGCTCTCAGCGACGCGGCTCTGCGCCGACATCAAGCCCGGGAACGGCAACCTCCTCGAGTGCCTGCAGTCCAAGGCGGCGGATGATGGCATGGACCCCAAGTGCGCCAAGCTCCTCCGGAAACAGAGTGTGCGCGAGAACTCCCACCTGGCGTTCAACCTGAGGGTTAAGCAGGCATGCAAGTCACAGGTTTCAAAGCTGTGCAACGTCGAGGGCGATGATGCGAGCATCAACGAGGCCGCGGTGAACGCCACAGTGGACCCGTTCTTGTGCCTCATATCCAAGCGATCCGAGATTGACAACAAGATGTGCTCCAGGGTCCTCAACGGTTCCATCAAGCGCGCTTTTGTCTTCTTCAATCTCGGCACCGAGGTGACCAAGGCGTGCGACGACGAGGCGAGCCGATTCTGCGGCGCCACCGAGGAGAGCCAGCGCTTCCAGGCGCCCGGCAGCGTCGTGGGCTGCCTGGCGCGATCCACCGAGCACATCAGCGACGGGTGCTGGGTGACCCTATCCGCGGCAGTCGACGAGAAGAAGGTCGAGCCGGGGTCCATCGCGGAGGAAGTCGACGTTGCCATGTCCGCCGCCATCGAGGCGGAGATTGAGCGCAGGGTCGAGAACAAGATCCTCGCCACCCTCGGCGACCACATCACCAAGCACGTGGACAGAATCAAGGGTAGCATCAATAACGAAGGGTCGATCCAGACGGCGCTGGGGCACGTGGACAACACCGCCAACTACGTCGCTCAGCTCGCGACGAAGGTGTCGGAGCTGGCGTGGATGGTGTTCCTGGGGCTCATGCTGACCTGCGTCGTGTCCTATTTAGCGCTGAGAAGGGTTTTCACGGCGTTGGCGAAGAGCAAGGGGGTCGGCAAGCCCGCGCCCAGGGTGCACGACGTGTGAGGTTCATGCGTCTATACGTTTAATATTACAATTCTTTCTTACATTGGCACTCAGTACATCTCCTCGTCCATGTCCATGCCATCGACGAAGGAATCTTCCATGCCGCCATTGTAGGGGACGTCGTCGTATCCCTCGTCAGAATCCTCCTCGGCGGTTTTGCTCACCGCCCTGCAGGAGAAGTACAGGATTCGCTTCAGCTTTTTGCTGTAGAAGAAATAGTTGAAGCTCCACAGGTTGGCCTCGTCGGTGAACGGGTCGCCCTCGGCGACGGCCCTGTACGTGTACACGTCGCAGTCCACCAGACCGATGACTTCGTCCACCGCCTGCCAAAGCTCAGCGCTCAAACCGACGCCGCCCGCGCCCAGGGTCTGCTCGTACACTTTGCCGGACTCTAACAGCAGCGAGTCGATGTCCTGTTTCACCTTGAGCACTCCGGGGTTCTGGTCTTCCTTGGTGAAGTGGTGGCCTCGTAGCGCGGAGAAGTCGTAGTCGGGGTACGTGTGGTTAAGGGTGAGGATGAGGTAGATGAGGGTCTTGCGCGATGAGGAATCCGTGAGCGGGCCGACGGGGGAGACGGACAACGCGCTCGGGGAGCTCGCCATCATCGTCACCACCTCCGCGTCGAGGCTCTTGGAAAGTTTCTTGTCGATGCCGGCGAGTTTGCCTGTTGTTTCGAGGAGGGGGTAGCCGGGTGAGAATTTCGAGGTCAAGCCGGTCTCGGGCGCTTAGAACGGGGCGCGAGGGTGTGGGACCGGGCCGGGGACGCACATGAATAGGCATCCAGCTGGCCGTGGATCACGTAATCACCGACATTAACGTGACCAAGGAACGCGTTGAGCCTGCGAGGGAGAGGAGAGGGAGACGCGGGGGGGGCGTGAGGACACAGCCGTTCGGTCGTTCGGGCAAGGTTCCTTTTTTTTCAAAATGTTGGAGGGGTCAACCGGCTCTCCGGGCCGGGTTCTCGCGAAATGTGGGCGAAATTCGCCGTGAGTGGGAAGTACGTGGCCACTCAAGTCGATGGGGACGCGGTCGAAACCTTAGTTGAGGGCTCACCTGCTCAGCGCGGCGTCCTCGAGGTACTTCATGTCTTACGTTATCCGAATATACGCGCGGGAGCTTTTTGTCGTTGGGATGCACGTCGAAGGGCGGGTTCAGGCTTGTATCCTGTACACCTCGCGCTCCTCGTCCCACGTTTGCTTTTCGCACTTAGAAATGGATGTGACTTGCGTACGCAGGGACCCAGCAGGCATCCTACGTCGTCAGTCGCGCGTCTTCTTTTGTGAGGTCGGAGGCCGTGAAAAGGCAACTTTGGTGCTGACGAGATTCCGAGGAATCCGCGCCATTTTTCCGGATCGGTGATTGGCGGATCATGAATCCGTGATTTCAGCTTGATTGCCCATAGAGGGATGCAATTATGGTTACCGCTGACTACTCTCCTGTGCCTTTTTTTGCAATTCGGGATGTTACGGACACCGCTGTCGAAACTCCGCTCAGAATGGCGGACGCGGAGAAGGCGCGGTCTCGATCGAGGCCCGATGAGGCCCCGATCAAGACGACGGAGGCCCAGCGGCAGTATAGTAAAGTAGCATTCGCTGCCGCGGCCTACGCCACGTGCTCGGCGTCTATGTTGATCGTGAACAAGCTGTGCATCACGTATCTTCCGGCGCCGACCGTGGTGCTCTTCCTGCAGCTCTCGTTCACCGCGGTGGCCATCCGCGCGATGACGCACTATGGCATCGTCGACGCCGACCCACTTGACGTGGAGAAGGCCAAGCCGTTCGTCCTCGTCGCCCTCGCATTCCTTGGTGCGCTGTACACGAACGTCAAAACCCTGCAGTACGCCAACGTCGAGACGTTCATCGTGTTCCGTTGCTCAACGCCGTGCCTCATCGCGGTGCTCGACTACGTGTTCTTAGGCAGGGCGATGCCAAACTTGAAGTCGTGGGCAAGCCTGGGCGCGATCGTGTGCGGTGCCGTGACGTACGTGTCCTTCGATGCGGACTTTGAAGTTCGCGCGTACGGGTGGGTGCTGGCGTGGTACGTGGTCTTCGCGTTTGACCAAATTTACATCAAGTACGCGGTGGACCAGAGTTCCTTGAGCGTGTGGGGAAGGACCTATTACATGAACGCCCTGGCGGTGGTACCGGTGTCCGTGATGGGTCTGTTGTCCGGGGAGTCGTCGGCGGTTTCGAGAGGGGGTCTGACGAGGGAGGACGAGGCGTATCAGTGGGGATGGGCGGGATTCTGCGCGCTGACGGCGTCGTGCGTCGCGGGAGTGGTGATGAGCTACAGCGCCATGCAGCTCAGGGGGATGATCAGCGCGACGTCGTTCACGGTGGTGGGAACCATGTGCAAGATCGCGACAGTG
>Ga0181573_10003258_pt1 | contig 14499 bp, 14 predicted proteins | sample 101ome_25_FD_148643 | JGI IMG/M metagenome (GOLD analysis project Ga0181573, IMG submission 148643) | Coastal salt marsh microbial communities from the Groves Creek Marsh, Skidaway Island, Georgia - 101409BT metaG (spades assembly) | ecosystem: Environmental > Aquatic > Marine > Intertidal zone...
ACATGATTTATCGCATACGCGAGAGCGCGCCTAATCTGCCAATAACAACCTGGTGCAATGAGGACTTGCCTTTACTTTGGGGATATCTGGTGCGCGACATCGCCGGATTACCCTATGGCGTAAGAATGAAAGGCAGTTTCGCAATTATCCGCGAAATCATGAGCCAGGAAGGCATGCTGCGTTTTCGCAATTACTTGGCCAAGCAGCCCCCAAAGAACGAGGTGCACATGCGGCGAGTGATCGCGGCATTTTTGGACAAATACGCCATGGATGATGCGATCGAGGAAGAAATCACAACGCCCGGCTTATCCGAGGCGCTGCTTGTGCAGATGACGGAAGCCTACGAAGAGGATCTGTACGAGATCGAACGCATTCCCGGCGTAAACTTCCTGACGCCTTAGAAGTTACATCCCAAGCGCTTCTTTGTACATCTCCAGAACTGCTTCTTCCTCGGCGATGTCGTTTTGATCGCGCTTGCGCAGTGCTACAATTTTCCGCAGTACCTTGGTGTCATAGCCGCGTCCCTTGGCTTCGGCCATGACTTCTTTCTGCTGATCGGCAATGTCTTTTTTCTCCATCTCCAAACGCTCATAACGCTCAACAAATGCGCGCAGTTCGTCTGCTGTGACGCGATAGCTGTCAGGGGTCGAGTTTTCCATTAAATTGCCTCCGCCGAATTGGAGCCTCTGACTATCGCCGCAGGTGAAAAGCCGCAAGGGGTTGTCTGAAATACACGGATATATTACCCCACAAGAAGTCAGTTTGGAGATAGTCTGATGGAAATTCTAGTTTGGATCGGTGCAGCCGTTTCGCTTATTGGTCTGCTGGGGCTTTTTCAAAGTATCCGCAAAGTCGCGAAGGCGAGAAAAACCGCCCAATCTGACGATGAACTCAGAGCTTCCGTTCAGAAAGTTCTGCCTTTGAACCTTGGATCATTATTTCTATCCGTTATCGGATTGATGATAGTGATCGTCGGAATATCTTTCAGCTGACAGGTTCAAGCTCGGGGATATCCATCGTTTCAAATCCCTGACCATATTTAATTAGCTCAAGAAGCAGCCCTTTTGGCGTCCACAGCCCAGGTGCTTTTTCTTTATGTTTGATCATTGTTTGCTTTATCTCAAACAAGCCAAAGTTCTCGCCGGCCCGCATGGGTCCCCCTTTGCGGCGCGGAAAATCAAGCGCATGAACAGCCAGCACATCAACGTCCGAAGCACGCTGAACCTGGTTATTTGCCAAAAGATCCACTCCGACGTTCAGCATCGCACCGACACACAACGCGACAATGTCAGCGTCAGAGAACTCGGTCGCCACGATATCCAGGTTGGTGCGCACATTAGACAGGCTCCACAGCACAACACTGTCAGAACGCGGCGTGGGGTTGTCCTTGGTATATCTAAAATACCCCAACCCCGCAGCGCGCCCTGTTCGCCCAGCTGAAATCAGCGCTTCCGTCGCAGGCTGTTCACCGGCGATATATCCGACTTCAAGACCGATTTCGTCCCTGTAGGCCAATGGCCCCTTTTTAAACCCAAAAGCCTCTAAAGCCCCATCGATCCGCTTTGGCTCTGCGCCGTGAAGCAACAATACCTCTGCAGCATCAGAAAGCGCTTTCCTTAAAAGAACACTCACTGGCACAGCACTTTCACTCATCGAAATCGGCAGCTTTTTCATCGCGTGGAAAAAGTCTTGTACACGTAAAATGGCCTGCATATCATGTGTCTTTGGTGGAAAAATCTCGACTGTTTTTGTGACGTGAGGAGACTTGTCAAAGTGACATCCAACAACCGCAAAGGTTTTGTGAGCGCGTGCGACAGCTCATCCAGCTCATCCCCCAAGCGGGCAGAGAGCAAAACATCGGGGGAACCGGCGGATGCAGGCAACCTTTCCAGAAATTTTACTAAATGCTCGACCGGCAACCAACCAGGATCAACTATAACGTCGAACTCTCCGCGCGCAGGCACATCGTCAATAATTTCGAAATGTCCTAATCTTGCACTGCGCAAAGCTGGAGACATACGCGACCGTCCAACGGCCTGATCATAGATCTGATAGACACGTCCCCCTAAGTTTCCGGCCAAATTTCCTGATCGCTCAACCGTAGTGACCCATAACCCTGCATCCAACAAAGAAACGCACAATCCTGCGTCGATGACATCTGCACCGACCACTAAAACCGAAGCGACCTGAACAGCTTGCCCCGAGCGACGAGCCAACCTACGCTCTACCGTCATCAGATACCTGAGCGACACCGCTTCGTCAGACTCCTCATATTCGGCGTAAAGAGAGCGCTCAACATTTAACCCCGTTTCAAGCGGCATAATTTGTGCGGCCTGCACACATTCGACAAGCGCACGTGCTGCCGGAAGACCGACAGGCTCCACCAGTTTTTTTGCCTCGGCCATCTGGGCTTGATATTTTTTGGGATCAGTTACTCCGGAAACCATATTCCGCGTTGGGCGCGGCCCAGATTCGGCGACCACAGACTCGATAAATTGAATAGTATCTGCTTTCAAATCATCTTGAGAAACATAATCAACCAACCCGATCGACTTTGCCTGAGATGCCGAGAAAATCTGCGCATTCAGTAAAATTTCCAAAGCAGACTTTGCACCGGTCAAACGTGGCAATCGCTGCGTGCCCCCAAAACACGGGATTGATCCCAAGGAAATATAGTTTTGACCAAATCTGGTCGTGCTCGTGCATACCCTGAAATGTGCGGCCAAGGCCAACTCAAAGCCTTCATTCAACACCACGCCCGAGAATGCGGCGATGACCGGAGTGGCGCAGTTTTCAATTCTGTTGAAATCCTCTGAGATCTTTTCAGATTCCGACACATCTGGCCGGTCGGCAATCGGATTGCCCCGCGGATATCCGCGGTCTTTCCCAAACAACACGATTGCCCGAATTTCAATTTGGTCCGCAAGGCGGCCAATCACCTCATCAAGAACTATAGCAAACTCTAGTGAAAAAATTCCGAGTTTGCAGTCGACAGATCAATCCACGCGAGTCCGTCTTCGCATTCATACAGAAACTCTTGCACCCCAAAGACTCCCACAACTCCCACACGTAGAACTGTATCCGCAAATGCGTAATAATGGAAATGCCGTAATCAGGTTCAATCACCCGAAAATTGCCTAAACTGGCATATTGTCAAAAGCATCTCCGTCAGTCTCTTCAGAAACGATTGCCCCCTTTGGGGTCCGCTCTTTAACATCTTGCAAGGCCTGCTCCAGAACTGCAGCTTGTGTTTCCGCCGAAACACCTTCGTTGATCCACTTTTCCATCAGCAAAGTCATTTCTGTATAAACATGGGCAGTCATTATGTTCTCCTTGAGTGGATTTTCGTGGCAAAAGACCTAGTTTTTAACAGATACAGGGTAGACAGAATTTTTTTATGATTCATGTCAAACACACCCTTGAAAAACATATTCAAACAATCATATACATCGCAACAGAAACGGAGACACGCTATGACACCTGACGTAAAAGCCTTCTTTGACGAAGCCACAAACACCATTTCTTTTGTGGTTCGGGACCCGAATGGAACAGCCTGTGCAATCATCGACTCGGTGCTGGATTTTGACTATGCGTCCGGACGGACCGATACTAAATCGGCTGATGCGATCATCGATTACGTGAAAGCCGAAGGTCTTGAGGTCCAGTGGATTCTAGAAACCCACGTTCATGCGGATCACCTTTCTGCAGCTCCCTACCTTCAAGAGCGCCTTGGTGGCAAAATCGGTATCGGCGACAACATTAAAATCGTTCAAGACACATTTGGCAAAGTCTTTAACGAAGGCACCGAATTTGAACGCGACGGTTCTCAGTTCGATGAACTGTTTGTTGAAGGTTCAAGCTTTCACATTGGACAAATCCGCGGTGATGTGCTGCACACCCCCGGCCACACGCCCGCATGCCTGACCTATGTCATCGGTGATGCCGCGTTTGTCGGTGACACTTTGTTCATGCCTGACTTCGGCACAGCACGCTGTGACTTCCCCGGCGGTTCGGCGGAAACACTCTACAACTCGATCCAGAAAATTCTGTCGTTGCCGGAAGAAACCCGCATTTTCGTAGGGCACGATTACAAGGCACCTGGCCGCGATGAATACGCTTGGGAAACGACGGTTGGCGAGCAAAAGGCGAAAAATATTCACGTCGGCGAAGGCACAAGCAAAGACAAATTTGTCGAGATGCGTGACACGCGTGATGCCAGCCTTGCAATGCCAAAGCTGATCATACCTTCTTTGCAGGTCAACATGCGTGCGGGCCAGATGCCACCTGCGGATGAACAGGGCGATGTATTCTTGAAGGTCCCAGTAAACAAAATCTAAGGGCTACACACATTGGCAAGGCGATACCGCCTTGCCAAAAACCAACGGGCGCCGACAAGAGCGCCACACACACTCACAGGAAACTCGTATATGGAACAGGACTGGATATGGGGTCTGGTCGGCGGCGTGCTGATCGGACTGGCAGGATCTGTTTACCTACTGGTAAACGGACGGATAATGGGCGCGAGCGGGATCATCGGCGGGCTGGTTGATGGCTCGGGCTGGAGCACCGCAAAAGAACGCATTCTGTTTATCGCGGGGCTTTTTGTAGCCCCTATCTTCATCATTCCAATGTATCGCGAAGTCGACACGCATCTGACTGAAAATCTTTGGGTTGTCATCGTGGCAGGACTACTTGTAGGTGTAGGAACCCGTTTTGCGAATGGCTGTACTTCCGGGCACGGCGTTTGCGGTATCTCTCGCATGTCCCTCCGCGGAATGGTGGCAACTCTTTTCTACATCATTGCAGGCGGTGTGATGATGATCTTCGCACGTCACATTTTGGGGATCATCTAATGAGAAATCTGGCTGCACTACTTTCCGGTGGATTGTTCGGGATCGGACTTACGGTTTCGGGAATGATTGACACAACCAAAGTTCAGGGATGGCTGGACGTATTCGGCGAATGGGACCCAACATTGGCGTTTGTCATTGGTGGTGCCCTAATCCCCATGTCGATTGCGTGGCGGTTAACAAACAACCGCAAGCCACTGGCTGGTGGAGAGTTTCCGCCCCCGCCGGCCCCCGTGATCGGGCGCAATCTGATCCTTGGATCAACCCTATTCGGAATGGGTTGGGGGCTGGCAGGGCTATGTCCTGGCCCTGCAATCGCCTCACTTAGCATCGGAGGCAGTGGCGGCATTGTATTTGTCGCAGCTATGGCATTTGGAATGCTCATGGCACCGGCATTGAAAGCCCGGTTAGACACCGCAGTTCCCGTCGCTAGCTAAATCAGCAAAGCTTCAGTTGAAGCCCGCTCTTTGAGCGGGCTTCGTTTTAAGTCTCAGTCGCCTCCAAGTGCTGCGTCTGCTCCGGTTCGATCCCAATACTGGCCTGCTTTTTTGCAGAAGCCTTGGAGTAAATTGGGTCAATCTCGCCAATCGATTTTATTTTAATCGCGCGCGCGCCGTTGACTTGTCCCAATTTTCCCCGAGCTATCTGCATCTTACCCGAGATCATCATCACATCTGTAAAAGAAGGTTTATCCAGCGGAATCACCTGCCCTATTGAAAGGGACCTGACAAAATCAAAGGGCAAACGCAGACTTTGAGCGACGACTTGAACATCCAATTTGGCAGATCGGACCGCCTTGGTTAGGTCCGGTGACCAGGTTTCAATACCGCCCGAAGCTTCGTTGGCTTCCTGCTTATTAAGCCCAACAGGTAGTGCCAGTGTTAAACCCATGCGAGAACGATCGCCCAAAGGTGTGAATTTCAGTCTAAAAACGGTATACTCGGTATCATCCAGCAAGTTGCCCAGATCGTGATAATCTTGTGCACTTGCTCCGAAGCGAAAGCCTTTGGTAAAACTCACATCGGCTCCCAAAGAGTTTCCTTGCTCTAATCGGATCAAGAAAGCATCGATAAACGGTTCGACAAGTGCGGCATCTGTCCGTGTCATTTGCCGGTCAACAACTGGCGTGCCGCTGACTTGGCCCAGCGTGCTTATCTCAACGATCGACTGGATAAATTCCAAACTCAGCAAACACGCCCCACGCCGACCGTCTCCCCCTTCGAGTACTAAGATCAGGTTGTCGTTTTCCGCCGGGCATAAAAAATCAGACTGGCCGACCAGTGTTTTTTGTTCCGATACAACCACAAGCTTCAGGCGAAAAAGCGCTTCGGCAGTTTGAATGATGCTGCGCTTGAGTGCGCGCAGAACCCTGCCCGAATGGTGATTTTCGGACTTGCGGGTCATTTTTTTAAAGCAGAGTTCGCTTCGAGTGAAGGCATGGGAAATCCGTATTGCTCAGAGCTTGCGTAGCGCGTCGTCATTAGCAATCGGTTAATTTGCCTTTAAAGGGAGCGTCACGCGAAACGCGGCCCCTGCTTGCCCGGGCAGGTAGGCTATTGTTCCCCCTAGCCTGGTGGTGATTTCACGGCAGATGGCCAAGCCTAGCCCTGCGCCCGCCGACCGATCAGAAACGCGCGCAAATTTTTCAAAGATCATATCCTGATCTTCTCGCGGCACACCGCTCCCATTATCTACGAAGTCCAAGACAACAAATTCGCCTTCGGTATGCGCGGCAATCGTAAGCTCGGGGAAGTCATTGTCGCAATATTTTGCAGCGTTTGTAATCAGGTTTATGAGAACCTGTTTAAACCGGTCTAAATCGGTTGTTATTCGAAGGTCCTCATTTGACTTTACGCGGCGGATTTTAAGTTGCTCGTCCGACAAATTGGTTGCAGTGATAGATTGCGTTATGACATCGCTCAGGTTTGAATCGGTATAGGTCATCTTGACTTGACCATTTTCAAGCACACTCAGATCAAGCAGATCATCAAGCAACCGAGTCAACCGCAAGGTTTCTCCATGAATGATTCCGGCGTATTTTGTACGCATTTCATCGGGCAAATTTTGTCCGTCGCCCAAAATTTCCGAAAATGCGCGGATAGACGCCATCGGAGTTCGCAGTTCATGGCTGATCTGAGACAGGAAGGCGTCTTTTTGTTCAGACAGAAGGGTCAGCTTTTCGTTGGCTTCAGTTAGCTTCCGTGCCGTTCGCGCCAGTTCATCGGACTTCGCTTCCAATTGGCTGGAATACTCCATAATTTGCGCCGCCTCATCGGCAACTCGCAAAAGGTCATCAACCGAAACGCTGGATCGACCGACGATTTGGGCAACCATTGCATGCGCCGTAGCGGCCCCGACGCTGCCGGCGAGCTTGCGTTCCAGTCGCAGCAAAAAATCGGGTGTAATATCAGGTAGGTAGCCCGCCCCCCCCTGACGCGAACACTCTTTACGGAAGAATTCCTGCGCATCAAGAGTTCCAATTATGCGTTGCGTCATAATCAGCAAATCCTCGGCTTCGGCGCGGCCCTTGCTCCACGTACTCGCCCCGGCCGAGTGATCAAACACGTTTACAAATTGCGCGCCCTGCAAACGCTCGAGAGGATTTGGGAAGGTGACAAGCGAAACGCATACAAACATCCCGACATTGAGAGAAATGCTCCAGAATAAAGAATGGACAAGTGGGTCCATTCCCGAAATGCCGAATAGGGCATATGGCTTCAACCACGCCAGCCCGAACAACCCATTTTCAAGGGTCTCGGAGGAAAGTATTGCGTCGGGCCCGAAGCCCGGAAGGAAGAATGTGAAAGCCCAAATTGTAAAACCGGTGACCAGACCCGAGATTGCGCCGAACCGGTTTGCTGCACGCCACAGGATCCCTCCAATCATCGCCGGCAAAAGCTGAGCAATGCCTGCAAATGAGATCAATCCGATTGCGGCAAGTGCGCCACCTTCGCCCGAAACCTTGAGGTAGAAATACCCCAGAGCAACCACCCCAGCGATCGAGAAACGGCGGGAATAAAGCACAAACTGCCGCACGTCTCCAGCCATGGAAACCTGGCGGTTGGTCAAAGTTAACCAGAGCGGCATTACGATGTGGTTGGAAACCATCGTGGACAATGCAATGGCCGCGACAATGACCATCGAGGTTGAGGCCGAGAACCCACCGATAAAAGCCAACATAGCAAGACCGGTACGCCCTTCCGACAGTGGGACAGTCAAAACGAACAAGTCCGGATTGGCATCTGCGGGCAGAAGTTGCAGCCCTGCTACAGCAATTGGAACCACAAACAGGCTCATGAACAAGACATATACCGGAAAGGCCCAACTTGCTGTCGCAAGGTGGTTTTCGTCATCATTTTCGACAACCATAACCTGAAACATGCGAGGAAGCGCAATGAAAGCGGCTGCAGAGACAAACAAAATGCCGGTCCAACGCCCACCGTCGAAATGCCACGAAGAAATGCGCGAGGCGTCAATGGCAGCAAAAGTTTCGGAGACGCCTCCCATGAGCCACCAGACAACGTATGCACCGACCATAAACAATGCGGCAAGCTTGACCACGGCCTCCAGCGCGATCGCTGTGACCACACCATGGTGTCTCTCATTGGCATCAAGGTTCCGCGTACCGAAGATGACCGTGAAAACCGCCAGCCCAACGGCTACCCAAAAGGCCGTGGCCTGCCTGTCAAAAAATGTTCCCTCGGTGGCGGAAACATCGATAAACGCGTTAAACGAGAGCGATACGGATTGCAGTTGCAGCGCGATATATGGGGTTGTTCCGATCACGGCCAATATCGTTACGATTATGGCAATGGTGTTTGATTTTCCGTAGCGCGACGAAATCATGTCGGCGATAGATGTGATCCGTTGCGTACGCCCGATACGCACGATTTTTCGAAGAAGCCACCACCAACCGACCAGAACGAGCGTTGGCCCCAGATAAATGGCCAGAAATTCGAGCCCTCCACGCGCGGCGGATCCAACCGCCCCATAAAAAGTCCAAGCGGTACAGTAGACAGAGAGTGACAGAGTATACACGTAAGGGCTGCGCATCCACGCACCCTGCCCCTTTGAAGCTAGCCGTTCGGCATAAAACGCAACTAGGAATAAACCGATAACATAGGCAAGGGACACAAGGACGAGCGTATTCACGACAGTCATGACGACGACGCGCTTTCTTCGCTCCCTGGGACATTGATGACCGGAGCGTTGAGCAACCGTGACAGGTAAACCGCTAACACTATTATGAATGTCCATGCACAAAACAGGAATATCCATGCTTGCGACGTAGTGATGATCTGTTCAGGTGAACCCATCGACCAAAGACCGGGAACAAAAAAAAGAAAAATTGCCAAGACTGGCAAAAGGCGAGAGGCATCCCGCGCGCGCCGTCTTCGATAACTTTGCTTTTCAAGAAAAACGGATCTGTTTTGCACTCTCAACCGGCCACCAAAGCCCGCATTTTTTCGAGCACCTCAGAGTTTGAAAATGGTTTGGTCATGAATTGTGTCGCCCCGAGAGACTCGGCCATTTCGCGATCCTTTGCCTGACCACGCGCAGTCAACATAAGAACAGGAATAACGGAAAGCTCGGGATCATGCCGAAGTTCCTGTAAAACTTCAAATCCGGTCCGTCCAGGTAGCATCACGTCCAATACGATGGCGTCAGGCATTCTGCGCCGAACTTCTTCGACCGCATCCGTCCCATTTGAGTGAGAAGCCACGCGCCACCCATCGCGAGACAGGATAAACCCTACAGCCTCGATAATATTCGGCTCGTCTTCGATTAGAAGAACTGTCTTGCCCATTCCAAACCCTATTCCCGTCGCGTCCCTAACTATTGCCAGATAAACCACGACTGTCAAAACTATCTGTTAGAATAGATGGCTCACGACGAGCAGCGCAGTCTGATAGCGTGCAGATACGACAGTTCACACCGACATTTACTTCGTTTCTGCCTAAATCAGTCGCGCGCCAAACCAACATATGAGCCTGATATCGCGGCACCTGCCCGCTTGCAAAATCATTCACCGGAACTGCTACCGAAAGACAGTTCAAAGAAACCCCATCACGCCCAAACTGACGAATGCGGGATATTTGCGGGACAAGCGGGCGGGAAAACGCCTCAAAAGCAGGCCAGAGCGGACAAGCTTGCCCTGTTCGGGGTATTGAAAACCCAACACTTGGTCTGCGCATCAAAAGGGCTCCGGAAGCGTCCGAACACACGTATCCATACTCGCGCGACCCTCCAGACGAACGAAAAGACAGCCTGAACATCAAATCCGGAAGCGACACACCGGACGTGGCTGCAATCTGGAGCGGGTCCATTCCCTGTTCTTCGAATTTCATAAGTGACTGCAAAGGCAATTTTTGCTCAACATCCTCGTAGCGCTCTAAAAAGGTCAACGCCAACTCTTTAGCAGCCGGAGATTTCAGACTGCCATCGGTATCAATAATTTCTGTATATCCCGATGCCTTAATAACACCTCGGTCCATTTCGGAAAGTTGGTAATTGCAAGCGCTTAGAAAGCTGTCGAATTCCTCTTCAGGTGTTGCATGGCCAGTCTCGGTTTCTTTGTCCGGGTCAAGATAACTTACCAACGATTGGCTGGTCTGAGAGAGCCTAGCGCTGTCCTCGAAAATGTTTCTTTGAAATCTGTCCTGCCATTCGCGCTCGAGGTTATTTGACTCAACAAGAATGGACGCGCTCGACTGAATCGCTGCAACGGATGAGAGAATTTCGTGAAGGGAGTCCGACAAAAAGGGGTCATGGGACAGGCGATCACTGAGCGTTTGCACAGCTTGCCGTAATCCACCCACGTCTTTGTGCAACTCAATGACAAGCTGCGCCCATCCTGGAAACCGCCCGGCGAACTCTTCGACCCGATCCTGTTCGACTTCTGTCCCCAGCGTTTCGGCCCCTGCCTGCAACAAACCATTAAGCAGTGCAGCTTCTGCTCCTTCGCTTAAAGACGCGGATTCCACCTTAAGGGCAGCAGCAATATCCAACAACAGCTTTCCAGCGATTCTCCTGCGATCATGCTCGATCAAATTCAGATAGGCAGGCGAAATTCCGATGGTTTTCGCTAAATCCGTCTGACGCATTCCAAGAAACAGTCGGCGTTCGCGAATTCTTGACCCAACCGAGGATGGTTTTTTCAAGCTGCCCTCCTTTGAATTCAATGACTTTCTGCAAGTGCACGAAAATTATTTTACAACAAATCAGAAATGATTGTAACATATTTTACAGAATTATTGTTTTAACAAAAGCAGTTGTTGCGAAATTTTCTAATCCTAAGGAATAATTAACCTGCACAAACTGTGCCCGCTGGTGCGCGTTGAGGAGCGCTCTCCAGCGATTCATGAAACGGGAGGAATTCCATGACCAATAAACTGACTCGCCGTGGCGTGCTGAAATCTGGTGCCATAGCTGGCGCTGGCGTTGCGCTGCCGACGATCTTCACCTCAAGCGCGCACGCGTTCACCAACGAACCCACCGGTTCGACCGTGACCTTGGGTTTCAATGTTCCGCAGACCGGTCCGTACGCGGAAGAAGGTTTCGACGAACTTCGCGCACAAGAGCTCGCAGTTGAGCACCTGAACGGTATGGGCGACGGCGGCATGCTGAATACTTTCAGCTCAAAAGCTCTGTCGGGCAACGGCATCCTGGGCAAAAAAGTTCAGTTCGTCACCGGCGATACCGCAACCAAATCCGACGTTGCACGTGCATCGGCACGTTCGATGATCGAAAAAGACGGCGTGACAATGATCAACGGCGGATCGTCTTCGGGCGTTGCCGTTGCGGTTCAAGGCCTCTGCCAAGAAGCTGGCATCATTTTCATGGCCGGTCTGACCCACTCGAACGATACCACCGGTAAAGACCGTAAAGCAAATGGCTTCCGCCACTTCTTCAACGGTTACATGTCTGGCGCAGCTTTGGCTCCGATCCTTGGTAAAGAGCTGGGAACCGATCGTCGCGCTTATCACCTGACTGCCGACTATACATGGGGCTGGACACAGCAAGAATCCATGGCTGGCGCAACCGAAGCGATGGGCTGGGAAACCGTCAACAACGTGCTAACACCAGTCGGTGCGGGTGACTTCTCATCCTACATTGCGCCTGTTCTTAACTCTGGCGCTGATGTTCTGGTTCTTAACCACTACGGTGGCGACATGGTGAACTCGCTGACCCAAGCCATTCAGTTCGGCTTGAAAGACAAACAGGTCAACGGCAAAAACTTTGAAATCGTTGTACCTTTGTACTCTGAACTTATGGCTGCTGGCGCTGGCGAAAACATCAAAGGCATCTATGGTTCGATGAACTGGAACTGGCAGCTACAGGACGAAGGCACCAAAGCATTCGTTAAATCTTTCGGTGAAAAGTACGGTCGTCCGCCGTCCAACTCGGCGCACACTTGCTATGTACAAACCCTGCTATATGCTGACGCTGTTGAACGCGCAGGTTCGTTCGCACCTTGCGCCGTTGCCGAAGCACTCGAAGGCTTTGCGTTTGACGGAATGGGCAATGGTCCAACATTGTATCGCGCAGAAGACCACCAGTGCTTTAAAGACGTTCTAGTAGTGAAAGGTGCTGACAACCCGACGACACAATACGACACTCTGGAAGTTGTTGAGGTTACTCCGGTCGAGCAAGTTACATACGCTCCGAACCACCCGATGTTTGGTGGCGACGAAGCTTCGCTTGGCGAATGTAACAACGGCGCATAAGCTCTCTCCCAAAACATTGACCGCCCTTCGGGGCGGTCAAGCTTAACTGACATGGCCATGAACAGGATGGTCATAACGCATTCCCCACAGGTGGCAACATGGACGCAATTCTCCTTCAGATCCTGAACGGGCTCGACAAGGGTTCGGCTTACGCGCTTATCGCGCTAGGCTTGACACTGATTTTCGGCACACTTGGTGTTGTAAACTTTGCCCACGGCGCATTGTTTATGATCGGTGCTTTCTGCGCAGTCACGCTGCAGAAAATCTTTAACCTCAGCTTCGAGACTGTTGATCCGACCAAAACAGACTTTTTGGGAAACCCCCTGAAAGTGCAAACACCCTACGTCGAATCCTGGTTCGGTGAAGCCGCCGGACAATCGATCATCGACTGGTCCGTTCCGCTTGCCATCTTCCTGACAGTCCCTGTCATGCTGATTGTAGGGTACACAATGGAGCGCGGCCTGATCAAGCACTTCTACAAGCGTCCCCACGCCGATCAGATCCTCGTGACCTTCGGTTTGGCAATCGTTTTGCAGGAAATCGTCAAGTATTACTTCGGTGCAAACCCGATTCAGACTCCAGCACCTGACATCTTCAAGGGTTCTTTCGATTTCGGCGTCATGCTGGGCTTTGACCCGAACGTCATCATCTATCCATACTGGCGTTTGGTCTACTTCTTGTTTGCAGCCGTTATCATCGGCGGTGTCGTCAGCTTCCTGCAATTCACCACCTTCGGAATGGTCGTACGCGCAGGCATGGCCGACCGCGAAACCGTAGGACTGCTGGGAATTAACATTGACCGCCGCTTTACCATCATGTTCGGTGTCGCAGCTGCGGTCGCAGGTCTGGCGGGTGTAATGTACGGACCGATTTTGGCCCCCAACTATCACATGGGCATGGACTTCCTTGTCCTCAGCTTTGTTGTGGTCGTTGTTGGCGGCATGGGTTCGCTTCCAGGCGCAATCGCCGCAGGTTTCCTACTGGGCATTCTGCAAAGCTTCGCCTCGATGAATGAAGTGAAAGCCATCTTCCCCGGAATCGACCAGATCATCATTTATCTGATCGCCATCGTCATCCTATTGACCCGCCCACGCGGACTGATGGGTCGCAAAGGCGTGATGGAGGACTAATCAATGTTCGGACTAAACGAAAAAGACACAAAGTTCTTGCTGATCGTCGTCGCACTGACCCTGCTCACGCCGATCCTCACTCAGCCCTTCCCAACAGACTCAGGTCTGGCGCAGTTCAACGCCGGTTATCCGGATCTTATGCAGCGATTTGCAATCTTCGGTATCTTCGCAATCGGCTTTAACATCCTGTTCGGCCTGACGGGCTACCTTTCTTTCGGCCACGCGGCCTTTCTGGGTATCGGTTCTTACGCCACCGTTTGGATGTACAAGCTGCTGAACTTCAACGTGGTCCCTGGGCTGATCCTTGCAGTTATCATGGCGGGCCTGTTTGCGCTGGTCATTGGTTACATCTCGCTGCGCCGTTCGGGCATCTATTTCTCGATCCTCACGCTGGCTTTTGCAGAAATGTCCTATCGCCTAGCGTACTCGGTTCTGACGCCGATCACTAACGGTGAAACCGGTCTGCAGGTCTACGGCAATGACCCTCAGTATCTACTTGGCGAAGGTGGCATCACAACAACGCATTTCTTCGGTTTGAAAATGAACGCAAGCTATGTGATGTCGTTGGGCGGCTGGGATTTCACGTTTAACTTCGGCTATTATTTCTGTGCCGTTATCGCAATCCTATCTTTTTACCTTAGTCTACGGATCTTCCGCTCTCCTTTCGGACTGATGCTTCGTGCAGTCAAAACCAACCAAATCCGTTTGAACTACACAGGCCTGAACCCGAAGCCCTACACCCTTGCGGCCTTCGTAATCTCTGGCATGTATGCTGATCTGGCTGGTGGCTTG
>Ga0181573_10003259_pt1 | contig 14499 bp, 9 predicted proteins | sample 101ome_25_FD_148643 | JGI IMG/M metagenome (GOLD analysis project Ga0181573, IMG submission 148643) | Coastal salt marsh microbial communities from the Groves Creek Marsh, Skidaway Island, Georgia - 101409BT metaG (spades assembly) | ecosystem: Environmental > Aquatic > Marine > Intertidal zone...
TCTGTGCCATGGGATGGGAGGGGGAGGGACGTCAGCGGGTAGCTACTTCGAGTTTAACGATCAGGTGGAACCGAACCCGGGTAGGAACGAACGGGGGGGGGGTGGGGCGACGATCGGCGGTGGGGCGAAGATCTCGCTCGCGCCTCCGAGGGTTCAGGGCGCGCACCACGACGAGCTTCGGGAACCACGCCTGGTTGCGGTCCTCCGGGTGCTGAAAGTGGACGAGGATGTAGACGTTGATCAGGACGAGCACCACGGAGGCGATGATCGCCACCAGGATGAGGAACCAGTTGTACCCGTCGGAAGGCATCTCGTCGCGGCCGGGCGAGCAGACGCCCGATGGAGGATCTCGCGCGGGTAGAGGTTCTCTTCAGCGTCGGTTCGACGCGGCGGCGGGCGCGGCCGCCGGCAAACTCCGGACGAGCGGGCGCCGATCCCGGCGGCGCGGCGTCGGAGTGGAGTTCGCCGCTTCGTTCGCGCGAACCCGGAACACGCCCCGCGCGCGGCTGAGGGAAACGGCGCGCGTCAACTTTGAAAAATCAGCAACGGGCAAGTGTCCCGTCAGCCCCTTTTCTCGGCTCACATGAGTGATTTCTCCCCATCGTCACTTCGCCCCATCGTCGTCATGACCTCGACGCGGATCCAGGAGGTCAGCCTGGCGCGGCTCCTTCGCGTCTACGAGTCCAAGGCCTCATCGTCCGCGGGCGGCGCGCCCGCGTCGCCGCCGACGACCCCGTCGCGCGGTCGACGCGGAGCGCCCTCGCCGTCAGAGGAGGATGCCCCCGCCCCAACGACCGGGATGAGATCTCGGTCGAGCGACGACGAGCGGCCGCGGGGCCCCGGGGGACCGCCGCGCCCGGGCGGCTTCGACGCCGTGAACGACGCCAAGGCGCATCAGCACGTGGAGGTCATGCGCGGGCTCGTCACCGAGATCCGCGCGCGGGACCCCGCGACGGCTGACGCGTACGCGGCCCGTGTCGATCGAGTCGCGTCGACCGTCGTCGCGCTCGGCGAACCGTCGACGACATCGTCGACGTCGTCGTCGTCGCGCCATCGCGCGGCGCCGTACGTGACCGCCGCCGCGGGCGCGGCGTCCTCGTCCTCGCGGGAGTGGCGACCGTACAAGCCGCCGCCCGCGCCCGTCCGCCGAAGGGGCCATCCCGGCTCGGCGTCGCCCAACCCCAAATCGTCATCCTCCGCCGCCGCCGACGCCGGCGCGTCGAGGCCGGCGCGTCGCGAGGGCGGGGTCAAAATCTCCGACGCCGGCGACGCGCACATCGCGCGGCAGAGAGCCGCGCAGGAGGAGCTCACCGACGAGATGCTGGAGCTGGCGGGCGGCATCAAGGCGAACTCGTTGGCGATGGAGGCGAGTCTGCGCGAGAGCCGGAGGGAGCTCGACGTCGCGGAGGGCGCGCTGGACCGCAACCTGGGCGGGGTCAGGAAGGAACGATCGCGGCAGAAGGCGATATACGAGACGAACAGGCGCGGGGGGTGTTGGACGTGGATCGTCTTGGCGCTCGTCGGGGTCGTGTTCACGTGGGTGGTGGCGTACATGAGGTTCACGCACGATCGGACCAAATTTCGCGTATAGCGTATAGCCATTTTAGCGCACATACTCTGACTGTGTATCAGTTCCACGGAGGTGGTTCTTCTCGTATTTGCGTTTTTCGTGTTTTCCCCCTATGAGCGATGACCCGTGTAGACTGACGAATCTCGTACGGATACTCGATCGATATCGTCATCGACGAACCGACGGCAACGGCGCTCGGCACGTTCCCTCACTCGCGCGTCAAATCGGAGCGGCGCTGGTGGGCCGGTCGCCGTCCACGGTTCGCGTCATGGAACACGGCGCGCTCACCGCTCCCCGGCTCAGGGTCGGGGCCGGATGCGGCGTCGTCCGATCGCGGGTGCTCACCGGCGCGCGCGCTGGACAACGCGTCGCGTCCGGCGCTGCCGTGCCAACCCATGCGTCGACGAATCGGGCGTCGTGGGTGCCGCAGCAGCCGACGTCGCGGTTGCGACTCGGCGCGCGTCGGTCGGGCGCGATGGAGGGGCTGCGGCTCGCGTCGTGCGGCGCCTACGGATGCGGTGGACGAAGACTGCGCGGATTGACCGTCCGGTCGCACTCCGGGCCCCACGGTACGACCCCTTCCCCATCCACCCCCCGCTCCCATCCGCCTTATCCCGTAAACCCTGGCGAGCTTAGGTTTGCCAGCGCGATCTTCCCGGTCGGCTTTTTCCCGCGGAGGTGGCACCGCCGCCGCGGCTGGATCCCGCGCCCCGTCCGCGATCTACGCGCGCGATCGCGTCCATCACGCCCCCGAGAGCATCGCGCTGACGTTCCCGCGCTCCGTCCCGAACCCTCATCGCGCGCAGGCCACTCGCACGACAACGCGGGCGGACGACCGAGCTTCACGAACGAAGCCTCGCAAGATCACGACGCCTCGCACGGCCACTCACACGCTTCCTCCGGATGCTGCGGCGCCCCGTACGGATGCGGCACCGCGGACGGCGGCGGCGGCGCGATGTACGCCATGCAGGACCCCTCCGGGTCCTACGACGAGGAGGCGTTCATCGCCGAGGCTGGGTTCTCCGGCGACTCGGGAGACGCCATGCCGGAGACGCGCGGAGGAAACGCCAAGGCGACGGCGAGGGGCCCGAACGCGATCGAGCGCGCGTTGACGGCGTTCTACCGCGCCACAGGCGTGGGTTACGTCGCGGATAAGCTCGGAGGTAACGTCGCGGTGTGTGCGGTGTCCTGGTTCTTCCTGATCGTCGCCACGATCGCGCACCTCTGTCGGCACGCCGGGATGGAGAGCGCGACGAGCGCGAGCGTCGAGACGGCGGCTACCGTCGCCGTGTACCTCCTCGCGGGAACGTCGGAATTCGTCGACGTGTCCTACGAGCTCGCGGTGGGCAACGTGAACATACACGTCCTCACGACGCTGGCGGTGGCGGGCACCGTGCTGCTGGGGTGCGCCATCGAGGGCGCGATGCTGTTGGTTTTATTCGCGTCGGCGCACTTCGTGGAGACGAGACTCACGGGTCACGCGCGAGGCGACTTGCGGATGCTCTGGGCGACGGTGCCCGGAGAGGCGACGATCGTGGAGCTGGCGGAGGACGGGTCCCCGGACGCGTCGAGCGAGCGGCTGGTCCCGGCGAGGGACGTCGCGGTCGGCGCGAACGTGTTCGTCAGAGCCGGACAGCAGGTGAGCGAGAAGAGCCGGTTTTTTTTTCGGTTTTTTTTTCCCTCCTTTTCCGTCGTCGCCCCGCCGCCGCGCCGCCGCCGTCGCGTCCGTGAGGATGACTTTCGCAGAAACTTTCCAAGGCGGGATTAATTACCCCGGCGATGGCGATTCAACCGAAACATGCCGTTTACCCATCTGAGACTTTACGGCGGCGCGGCAAAAGCGACTTTACCTCTTTCCCCCGTCTCGAGTGTGTTTGTTCGCGTTTGTTAGCGTTTGTTCGTATTCTCACCCCCGGGTCTCTTCCCACCGCTTTTTTTCGCGTTTGTCCACAGGTTCCCCTCGACGGGATCGTCGTGCACGGCAGCGCGCTGGTGTCGATTCAGCACATCACCGGCGAGGCGCTGCCGGTGCTCAAACGCGTCGGCGACGAGGTTCCCGCGGGTGCGGTCAACTCGGACGGCGCGCTCGTGGTCGAGTCGATCCGATCGTCCGAGGACTCCACCCCCGCGAGGATCGCGCGGCTCACCGAAGCGGCGCAGAACCGCCGACCCGCGGTGTCGAGGCTTCTGGACAGCGTGGGCGACCGCTACTCCAAGGCTATCCTCGCGGTGACGGCGCTGACGATGGTGTGCGGCCCTCTCGTCTTTGGCTGGCCTTTTTTGGGTCGGGGCGGCGCGGCGTATCGCGCCTTTGCCTTTTTGTCCGCGGCGGCGCCCTGCGCGCTTCTGATGGCCCCGCTGGTGTACGTGGCCGCCATCGGAGCGTGCGCCCGGCGCGGCGTCCTGGTTCGCGGCGGCGTCACCTTCGACGCCCTCGCCGAGTGCGGCACGGTGGCGTTGGACAAGACGGGGACCATCACGAGCGGGAGGATGAAGTGCGTGTCCATAAAACGCGTCTTTGACGACTCGAACGTCAAAAGCGGGTCGAACTCCGGAGCGACCCTGAACGGCGACGTTCGAAACGGGGGAACGAACGGCGGCGGCGGCGGGGGCGGCGGTGGCGGGGGCCGCGTTCCCGCGTACGTGGGCGCGATGAACGCCGAGGACGGTGACGTGGCGGTGGCGGAGAGAAACTCGGACCCGGCGGAGAGAAACTCGGCCAACGGACTCGGCTCCCCTTCCCCACCGTCCGTGTCCACCCCCGATGGAAAGCTTTCGTTCGCGCTCGAGTCCCCCGCCGCGTTGGCCATCGCGGCGTCGCTGGAGCGGGGCGCGACGCACCCCATCGCTCGCGCCGTCCTCGACACCGCGTCGGACCAACCGACGGGGTCGCTCCCCGCGATCGCGGTGAGCGATTTCCGCGTCGTCGCGGGATGCGGGGTGGAGGGCTTGGTGCGCGCGGCGACGACGCCGGGGATGACGCCGGAGGATGGCGACGCGTGCGGCCCCGCGCGGCTGGCGCGGTTCGGGAACCCCGACTGGGCGTGCGAGATTCTCGGCGACGAGGGCAAGAGAGGGGCGATGCGACGCGCGGCGGCGACGGGGGGCGACGCGTCCAACGCCGTCGCGGCTCTGGCGGTTCGGGAGGCGGCCGGGTCGGTGATCGACGCGAAGGCAAAGGACGTGAACGTGGACGTGGACGCGCCGTGCGACGTCCACGTGGACGCCGCGTGGCAGTCGGAGAACCTCGCGTGCGTCTTCCGGTTCGCCGACTCGCTCCACCCGAAGGCGGCCAAGTCGGTCGCGGACCTTCGCGCCGGCTCGTGGCGTCGCGGCGAGGGCATGGACGTGTTGATGCTCACGGGGGATAACCCGGCGAGCGCCAACGCCATCGCCGACGCCGTGGGTCTGCCGCGTTCCGCGGTCAGCGCCGGGCTCACCCCGAACGATAAGCTCCGCATCGTCGAGGAGGAACGACGAGCCAACGCGGCGGATGCGTCGAAGAAACACAAGCGGGTCGTCATGGTCGGCGACGGGATCAATGACGCGCCCGCGCTGGCCGCCGCGGACGTCGGCGTGGCGGTGGCGTCCACGCCCTCCGAAGCCGCCGCCGCCGCCGCGGACGTCCTCCTGCTTCACGCCGACTCGGACGGCATCTCGCAGCTCCCCGAGCTCTTCGACCTGGCGGCGAGGACCAAGGCGGTGCTTCGCCAGAACATCACGCTCGCGTGCGCGTCCATCGTGGGCGCGTCCCTTCCGGCGCTGATCGGGGCGTTTCCCCTGTGGCTCGCCGTGCTGCTGCACGAGGGCTCGACGCTTCTCGTCGCCATCAACAGCGTGCGATTGCTCGGCACCTTTGGCCGGCAGCCGCTTCGGAGGTCGACGACGGCGGCGTGTTTCGCGGTGTTTCTGGCGTGTTGCGCGGGGGGCGCGTGGCTGTATCCCACGGTGCGAGCGGGGGTGGCGTCGTGGGCGACGAGCGCGGTGGCCACCCCGGCGTTCGTGGCTGCGTCCATGGCGATCAAGAGCGGCTACGCGGGCCTCCTGGCGGGATGTCTTCACACGCTGACGGGGCCCGACCACCTCGCGGCGCTCACTCCCCTCGCCGTCGGGCCGTCGCGGGTGCAAAACGCCATGATGGGCGCGCTGTGGGGCTTGGGCCACAACACGGGCCAGATCCTCTTCGGCCTCATCTTCGTGCTGCTCAGGGACAAGCTGCCGTTCAACATGGAGGTCATCTCGCAGTGGGGGCAGGGCATCGTGGGGGCGACGCTGGTGATCATCGGGGTGATGGGCTGGCTCGAGGGGCGCGCGCTGGCGGAGGGGCGCGGGCACTCGCACTCGCACTCGCACTCGCACGGCCTCCCATTCGGCCTGGGCGACTTCGCCAAGCACACGCACTCGCACTCGCACTCGCACGACGAGAATGATCCCACCGCGGCGATCAGGTACGTGCACTCCCACGCGAACGGCGCGGTGCCGCATTCGCACGACGAGGACGACGAAGCGCACGGCCACGGCCACGGCCATTCTCACTCGCACGAGGATGGGCATCACGGGATGGGCGCCAACAAGCGGTCGGTGGACGGCGACTGGGAGTCCGAAGAGGCCGTCGTGGGGTCGGGGGACACGGAGACGGCGCGGCGGGTGCGCGAGGAGGACGGCGAGAAGAAGGGTTCGTTCCTCTCGTGGACGTACATCACCGGCACGATTCATGGACTTCAGCCGGATTCGTTGCTCCTGCTCCTCCCCGCGTTTGCGCTGCCGAGGCTGCAGGCGATCGCCTTCCTCGGAACCTTCTTCGTCGGCACCGTCGTGGCGATGGGAACGTACACCGCGTGCCTCGGCGCGGGGACGGCGGCGCTGCAGAAGAGCAACCCGAAGGCGGTGAGCGCGGTGAGCGTGATATCGTCCGGAGTGGCGGTGGCCATCGGCGTGGCGTTTATCCTCTCCGCAATCTTCGGGTTTGAGATTTTCTGATTTTATTCATTCGCGAGGAGCGAGCGGAGACGGAGACGGACTTTCTCAGTCTACCCTAGGAGAGGGTACCGTAAAACGGAGTTGGAAGAGGAGGAGGCGCCGCGCGGGGAGGGCGCGCCGCCGGCGTCGAACGGCGGACGCCCGCGGCTGGGACTTGTAAAACTCCTACGTATCGATTATTCATTCATTCGGACTTCGTTCACAGCTCGTCTGACCCGCTTCCCAGCAGCGCGTACTCGTGCGCCGGTCCGCTCCCGTCGTCCTTCGACGCGGGTATCCCGTCCACGATCCCGGCGTCCACCCACCCCCTGTCGCGGTTGTACGGGCGAGTGCTCCTCCCGTTTAACCCGCTCCTCCCCTCGCGCGACGAGTACTCATACGAAGAACCTTCGCGCTCGATCGACCACGAGGCGCCGCCGCCGTCTAAGGGTGAATCGAGCAGAGTCCCCGCGGGTCGCGTGTGCACATGCGCGTCCCCGCCCTTCGCCGCCACCTCCGGGTCCACCCCGTGCGATTCCCACGGCGCCGCGGGTTTACTCCCGTCCTTGTTCGCCGCCACCCGCCGCCGCGCGACGCCGTCTCCCCTGCGGAAACCCCCGGGGGGAGGGGCCGCGCTCGGCGCGTCGCGTTTCGCGCTCGTCTCGCGTTTCGCGGCGCTCGACGTTCGTTCGTTCGATTCGGCCCTCCCCCTCCTCCCCCTCCCTCCGCCTCCGCCGCTCGTCACGCGCGGGTGGTGGAGCGGGTTGAAGTGCAGGGTGTTCCTGTGCTCCAGCGACTTGCTCAGGACGCCCGTCGCGTCCGGGGCGCAGAGATCCGAAGGGGGCGGTCGGAAGAGCGCCGGGTCCAACTTCAGATTCTGCCCGTTGTACAACGCGTTGACTCCGACGCCGCGTTCCACGGTACCGTTCCACGCGAGGTACTTCGTGACCACGGTGATGACCGCGCCGCCGTCGGTCCTGTGGAAGATGGATCGGATCGGCGCGTGGCGCTTCCCGTCGACCGATCGCGTCGCGACGACCGTCTCCCTGGTGCCGTAGCCCGGCACGGCGCCGTCCCATCGCTCGGCGACGCGGCCGTCGTGCACGCGCTCCTTGCCGCGGAACGACGACGCGACGTGCGAGAGCCGCGTCTGCACCGCGGGACCCGGGGTCTGCGCGTGCACGCACGTCGCGTCGTCGTCGTCGCCGGGACGGTCGACGCGATACGCGACGCCCTTGCCGTGGAGGATGAGAAAGGTGGTGGCGACGCGCGTGCCGTCGCGCGAACGAACGTCGATGCGCTCGGCCTGCACCCTCCGCTCGTGGTACACCGTCGCGAGCGTGCGATCGCCGTCGTGCTCGGACGCCACCGCGTCGGTGTCGCCCTCGGCGCGCGTCACCGTCCACGCCACCTCCGCGACGAACGAGCTGGGAAACGCGGGCGGGACGAGCGGCATGCCGGTGTCGAGATCGACCTGGATCTGCCGCGGCGTCGTGCCGGGGTTCGCCGCGGGCTGCACGTAATCCCCGCCGACGAGCGCGCCGCGCAGCGCGAGGCACAGGGCGGCCAGCGCGAGCGCCGGGCCACCGCCGGGGAGCGCCCGTCGCGCCATCGCGTCCCGCCCACTGCCACGCCAAAACAAAACCAAAAACCAACTCGCATCGACCGCTCGAGACGCGCGCGCAAACCAAAACAACCGGCTCGGCTGCCATTGACAAGAAAATCAACCCCCTCTCTCCTATCCTCTCCTATCCTCTCCTACCCTCTCCTACCCGCGAATCGCCCCTCCTCTGACGTTCGCCTCCGCCGCGCCGACGCTCGCGACACCGCCGGCCCCTCCTCACTCCACCACCGGCTCGTACTTTCCGAACAGCACCGCGGAGTTGTGCCCGCCAAAGCCGAAGGAGTTTGACAACGCGACCCGGACGTCGAGCTTCTCCGACGTCGGCCCCACCAGCAGACCCATCTCCACGTCGTCCTCGGGATCCTCCAGGTTGATGTTCGGGTGAACCTCCCCGCACTGGATGGCCTTGACGCACGCCACCGCCTCCACCGCGGACGCCGCCCCGAGCAGGTGCCCGATCATGCCCTTCGTGCTGTTGATCTTAAACTCGGCGTTGGTACCGAACGTCTCCTGCAGGACCCGCAGCTCGGCCATGTCACCCGCGGGGGTGGACGTGGCGTGCGCGTTGACGTAGTTGACCGCCTCCGGCGCCACGCCGGAGTCCTTCAGCGCGCGGGCGATGGCGAGCCGCACGCCGTCGCCGTCGGGGTGCGGCTCCGTCATGTGATGCGCGTCGCAGCTGTACGAGCCGCCGAGGATCTCCGCGATTGGCGTCGCGCCTCTCGCGAGACAATGCTCCAACGACTCGAGGACCAAGACGCCCGCGCCCTCGCCCATGACGAACCCGTCGCGACCCTTATCCCACGGCCTCGACGCGGATGTCGGGTCGTCGTTGCGCTTGCTGAGCGCCTTGACCGCGGAGAACCCGCCCATGCCCGACGGGAGCACCGCCGCGTCGGAGGCGCCGGCGAGCATGAGATCCGCCTCGCCGTTGCGGATGTGATCGACGGAGTTGAGGATGCAGAAGTTGCCGGAGGCGCACGCGGAGGAGATGGAGTAGTTGGGTCCCATGAAGCCCAGGTCCATCGCGGTCAGCGCGCTGCCCATGTTGGTGATGGCGAACGGGATGCAGAACGGGTTCATCTTCTTGTGCCCGATCCAGCTCGGGTACTCCTTGACCAGATTCTCAGTCGCCGTGCTGAACGAGTGCATGCCGCCCATGGCGCTGCCGATGAGGCAACCCGCGCGGGTCTTGTCCACCACCGCGTCGAGCTCCTCCCCTTTGGCGAAGGGCAAGCCCGCGGACTGCAGCGCTTTCTTCGCGGCGACGATCTGATACGCGATGAACGGGTCGACGCGTCGAGCCATCTTCTTGGTCATGAACTCCTCCGGGTCGAATCCCTTAATCTCGCCCGCGATCGTCGTCCCCTGCTCCTCGTGCGGGGTCCACTCGGAGATTCGGGAGATGCACGACTTCCCGGCGAGGAGCTTGGCGTAGAAGTCGTCGACGTCGTTGCCGTGCGCGGTGACCACGCCGAGGCCGGTGATGACGACCCTCTTCTTGCCGTTGCGGGTGAGCGACGCGCCCACCGATGCCTCGGCGTCCGCCGCCGTCGCTCGCACGACGACGGCGCGCCCGCGGGCGACGCGGGCGACGTTCGCGCCCGGCTTGACGATCGGTTCGCGGCGCGCGGGCGCTCGAAGCTTCAGCGCCACGGCGAACTGCACGGTCACCGCGGAGGCCATCGTGACGAAGGTTTGATATCTTCGCCTTCGCGCGCGTCTCCTTTCGCTTTGCAGCGATCGCCGAGGCCCTCCTTCGTCGCGCGCGCGGGTCGATACGGCGGGGTCGAGCTCCCGACTGCGATCGATCGAGCAAACGGACGGACGCGGATGCACGCGACGCCAAACGTCGCCGCGGGGGGGGGTGGCGCGGTTGTGAGCCGTCGGGGGGCCGGGGCGACGAGCGGGTTTTAGGGCGGTGCGGTGCGCAGGGAGACGGAAAACTTTTATGGATGAATCCTCAGCCAATCAGGAACCGCCACTCGTAATCCTCCCATTGAACCCTTTGAACCGTCAACAGACCGTGAAGAATCTCCATTGACAAGCACGCTCGCTCCCGTGGCGGGAACTCGCCAAACATTTGGCTTTTCCCAAACGAGGAGGATATGATAGACTTAGACTATGATAGTTCTTCCTTGTTCCCGGAGTCGTCCCCGTCACACCGCGTGCCGAGAGCGAACCGACGCACGAACCGTCGCGCTTCGTTTCCCACGCGTCGCCTCGGACGTCACGAACTCGCCGACCGCCCGGCCAGGGGACGCTCGCGACTCCCCGAACGCGCCGGTGCCATCTTCAAATTTTCGCTCGAGAAGGTTCCCCCGCGGTAACGGACGTGACTCAGCATGAGAGGGAGGGCCAACCAGCTCCTCCGCGATGCGCGGGTGCTCCTCAAGAAGGCGACGCGGGCTGCGCTGGGTGAAACCGGCGACGCGGGTTCCCTGGGTTTGCCGAAACGCGTCAAGAACCTGCAGCGCAAGGCGCTCAAGGAGGCCGCGGGAGTGAGTCAGACCGCCCCTCAGAAAGGTTGGCCGCGCGGATACGAGTTTAAGTTTCACAGGATGACGCGCAAGTTTCGGAACGACTGGATCCACGAACCGGAGGATTCGTCCGCGGGGAAGCTCGCGTTCTGAGACGCGACCGACCGCGCGTTTCGTACCGCCGGGAGCGACGCGACGGACTCGGACGCGTCCAGCCATTGTTGTATCATTAACGAGAGAGTCATTAAAAAAAAAGTCATCTTCGTCATCTTAAAGAGTCGCGTCGACGGATGCGCGAAACAAACGCTTCACAAACGCTTCACCGCCTTCGGCCCCACGCGCCCGGCGCCTTGGGTCTCTCCTCCTCCTCGTCGTCGGAGTCGACGTCGCCGTACTCCCACATCCCGCGCCTCTCGCGTCTCGCGCGCTCCATCGCGTCGAGAAGATTCTTCGCCGAGGGATCCTTCGCCGAGCGTCGATCGACGCGCGCGAGACCCGCGGCGACCATCGCGGCGTTGACCGATTCTCCCTCGGCACCCGGGTCGGCACCCTCCCTGTCGGCACCCTCCATGTCGGCACCCCCGGGTTCGTCCCCGAAGTCGCCGCCGAGCGTGACGTGCCACTCGGGCGCCGCGTCCGGGTCCCACGGCGCATCCGGCGCCCGGCGTCTCTCGTCGATCCTCGCGTTCATCGCCACTCCGCCGGACACCAGCGACGCGAACAGCGCCTCCGCGGCTGACGCGTGCTCCGTCGCTCGCCCCGACGCGCCAAACGCGACGTGAGAGAGGACGCAGAGGTGCGCGAGCGGGGGCGTGGACGCGAGCTCGGGCGCGAGCGGCGCGAGGCGGTCGCGGGGCAGCGTCTCGCCGTTGCCGAAATCGCTGTAGTGCACGACGTACGCCTCGTTCGCGGAGCCTCTCGCCCCCATTACGGCCACGACGACGCAGCGGTACCACTCGTCGTCGCCGGTGAAGCGCCCGGCGACCAAAGCTCCCTTCCTGGGTTCGAATCCCACGCGCGACACGTTCGGCGAGAGCGTCTGCAGCTGCGAGTGGAGCCACGCCGCGCGGTCGCCCCCGGTGTTCGCGCGCTGGCAGAAGAACCTCCCCGCGCCGACAACCTCGGTGACGCCCAACTCGCAGAGCTCGGCGGGACCCGCGCGTGCGTCACCCGAGTGGGCACCCTCCCCGTGGGCACCCTCCCCGTGGGCACCCTCTAACAGTGCCGCCCGTTCGGCAGCCTCCTTCTCCGGGGACCAGTCGACCCACTTTCCCACTCGAGCCCGCTTCGCCGCGTCTTGCGCAGAGACGAGTTCGGGACCGTTTGTTCGCCCGCGAGGATCGTACGAGTCGTGCAACGTCGCGAGTCCCCGGCGAAGGAGCTCGACGCCGAGGTTAAGCCCGTTAACGCGGTTGGGCTCCTTACCTTGTTTACCGCCGTACGTCAGGGTGCCGAGAAAGGTGCCCGACTTGTCCACGGCTTCCACCTCGATTTCGCAGTCGCGTTGCGTCAACGCTCGCCGGACGAATCGATACGCCTCCGCCGCGCCGGGCTCGTCGCCCCTCGGGCACCTGACGCCGGCGATGGCGAAGGCGACGATGACGCCCTCTTTGGGAACCGACAGCTTGAGCCTGTGTCCGCTGAGGACGTAGTCGACGACGGCGTGGGATCTGCCGGCGCGCTGCAGAAACGGTAAAATCTGTCGCGACTTTTGCGCGTTGGCGGATACGTCGTTGACGTGGTGCGCCGGCGCGGGTTTGTCCTTGTTCTGGACCCCCTTCTTGCCCTTTATCGCCCGCTGTTCCGCCTGGACCAAGTCGTCGTACCGAAGTGAGCGCTCGTCGTCGTCGTTTCGGTGCCTGACGACGGTGGCGAGGCCGCGCAAGACGAGCATCTCGGCGACGTTGAGCTCGCCGCGATCCTCGCCGCCCCCTCGAGCGTCATCCGTCGCCCGTCCATCCTCCCCCTTGAGCTGATCCGTCGGGAGCATCACCGTGCCCATCTCGAGCGTGATGCCCGGCGCTTCGGGTCCGCCGTTCGCGTGTCCCCCCGTCGGAATCTTGCGCGCGTACTCCATGGACACCTTCACCTTTTTACCCACGCACCTCGCGCGGAGAAACTCCTTCGCCTCGTGCGCCCACGGCTCGGGCTTGATCCCGCGTCGCTCGTTGCCGAGCTTCGGGGCGCGGATCGAGGATAGCGTCACCCGTCGTTCGGCGTCCGTCTCGGCGTCGGCGACGACGATCGAATCCCCGGACACCGCCTCGACGACGACGCCGACGAAGCTCTTCCCGACGAGGGAGTTTGGATTCGGCGGCGGCGCGACGTAATCGCGCCACACGCACCGCCGAGCCTGCTTCGCCGCCTTCTCCGCCGCCCTCAGTTTGGACGCGCCCGCGGTGATCATCGCGAGAGACCAGTCCACGCATCGCGCGAGGCCGTTACCGGCGAGAGCTTCGGCGAGGTCGGCGCCGTCGGGGGTTTGTACCGTGCAAAAGAGGTTGTTAAACTTGTCGGTACCCTCCGGGACGATGCGCACGTCGCGGTGGAGCAGGCGAACCTCGGTGAAGTGTTTCGCCTCGCGCGCGAACGGCTCGGGCTTGGCGGCGGCTCCCGAGTCTCCCGAGGCGTCGGTCGTGGCGGACGCGACGTCGCCGCCGATCGGCGCGCCCGCGTCGTCGTCGCCCCCCGACTGATTATGATGATTCGCGCGGGATCTGTTCGAGGATCTCAACGCCGGCGCCTGAACCCCCGCGAGAAACACGACGCACGTCGCGTACCTTGACTCAGCCCCGTCGGTCATGAGCTGCACCCTCAGCGCCGCGCCGTTCAGCACCGCCTCCACGACGCACGGCACCGGCCGGCCCTTCATCGCGGGGATCAGAGCGTTTGGGTCAAAGTTGTTTTGTGGCACGTTTCGCACGGACGTCGCCAGCTGTGTCGGATCCTTGGTCCACGCGCCGACGCCTTTGGCCTGCGCGGCGGTCTCGGCGGCGACGAGGTCGTCGTGGTTGGACGCCCGGTCTCCGCCCCCGACGCGCACCTTGGCCCATCCGTTGGCGACGGATTCCAGGGCGGCGTTGACGTCGCCGACGTAGACTTGCCCAAACTCGCGTCCGATGGAGGCGACCGCGTACTCGACGCGGAACTTGACCTGCTTGCCGATGAGGAGTCGGCGGAGAAACTCGCGGGACGCGAAGGCGAAGGGCTCGTCCCGGCCGTCCCGTCGGGCCTGACACGTGCGCGCGAGAGTTGGGAACGGATGCGGTGAGCGGAGACGGATTCGGCGCGAGTTTCGGCGTCGCCGGCGCTTCGGCGACGACCGAGATCCAAAAATTGTTGACGACGGGAGGACGGAGATCGCGAACCGATCGGGATGGGGCGCGCGCACCATGCGGGGAGCGGAGACGGATTCGGCGCGAGTTTCGGCGTCGCCGGCGCTTCGGCGACGACCGAGATCCAAAAATTGTTGACGACGGGAGGACGGAGATCGCGAACCGATCGGGAGGGGCGCGCGCACCATGCGGGGAGCCACGAGCGACGCGAGGGTTATGGTCTTTTCCGGAGGAGGTCCGCCCTGTTCGCGATGGGGAGGGGTGTCGGGATATCGGATCAGGACGTGGATCGCGGGGGTCGCGGCGGCGCGCGGTGATCGAGCCGGTGGGGGCCACGCGCCGGACGATCTCGGTCGATCGTCAGAACCCTTTTTTGACGGGACGCGGCGTTGGATCGCGCGGGGTGGGGGGGGGTAAACGCGGGCGCTCACCTGCGCGGCGTTGCCCATGACGACCACGCAGTCACCGCTCGGCACGGCCTTGACGAGGCCGTGCATCCATCCCGATCCGTGTGCCATTGTTGGAGGGCGC
>Ga0181573_10003262_pt1 | contig 14489 bp, 4 predicted proteins | sample 101ome_25_FD_148643 | JGI IMG/M metagenome (GOLD analysis project Ga0181573, IMG submission 148643) | Coastal salt marsh microbial communities from the Groves Creek Marsh, Skidaway Island, Georgia - 101409BT metaG (spades assembly) | ecosystem: Environmental > Aquatic > Marine > Intertidal zone...
GCTCGTCCCAAAAACACGGGGATTCCAGCTGGATCGATCGGCCAACCTAGCCAATGGGAGCACAGGATTTTATGGTCGGTTGCAACATACGATATATTCGGTTGAGAAAATAATTCCAAAACTTCCCCCCCTTTCTCCCACGACATCGGTCGGACATCGGGCCGTTAGAAATCGCACGAAACCAAAAACCGTCCCGGGACTCGCACCTCTCGTCCCCTCTGGGCACACCCGATGGCTCACGTCGCCGCCGCCGGCGCCGTTCCCGCGCCCATGACGGCGGGGGACCAGGCCGTCGCGCGTCGCGGGATGCTCAACACGTGGATCGCGGCGACGACCGGCCACCGCCTGGACACGAGCGGAGACAAGGCGAGTGTCCGTCCAACGCGCGCCTCGGCTCGGCTCGGACCCCCCGAGAAGATCTCATCCGCGTTCGCGACGCGTCCCGTTCCCGCGCGCGCGCACCGACCCTGACCACCCGTTCCCGAACCCGCTCACACCAAACGACAGGCGTTCTGCGAGGGCCTGTGGGACGGCGTCGTGCTCTGCCGCCTGCTCAACGCCCTCGCGCCTAGTACCCCGGTCGACGCCATGCGCGCGGACGACCCGAGCCTCCTCGACGAGCCCGAGCCCGACCGAGTCCTCCGCACGCGCAACCACGCGGCTTTCGTGCGAGGCGCGAAGGACCTCGGCCTCGACGACGACGACATGTTCTCACTGGACGACCTCGGGGGCTTGCGGGGAGATCCCTCGAGGGTCCTGCGATGCCTCACCGCGCTCAAGTGGCGCACGGACGCGTCGCTCAACGACGACGCCGCTCGCCGCGAGGAAAACGCATCCGCCGGCAACCCCTTCGCCCACCCGGCCAAGGGCAACCCCTTCGGCGAACCCGCCCCCACCGCCGCCCCTCGACCGCCCCTCGCGTCCCTCGGCAACGTCGAGAGGCTCAGGCGCGGCGGCGACGTACCGTCGCCGCGCGACGGCACCGCGACGGGTCGCAAACCGCCGGCTTCGCGAAAACCGCCGGCTCCGGCTCCCGCGGCAATCGAACCCTCGACCGCGGACGGACGGACGACGACGACGACGACCGACTCGTCGTCGCTGTTTCAGTACGGCATGGACCTGCTGCACGAGGCGTCGAAGGAGGACGAGGACACGGCGGCGGACGCGGGCGGGTTCCCGGGTTTCCAGACGACGACGACGACGCGGATTGCGGCGAGCTCGGGAGGGAACCCCTTCGCGACCGCCCCCGTGCCCCCCGCCGCCTCCGCCGCTTTGCGCGGCTCGCACACGCGCGGGTCCATGACCGAACGCGCGCGCGGGCCGTCGTCCGGGAGCTCGGCGGCGGGGACGTCCCACACGCCCGGCGGGCCCAACGTTCTCGAGAGCGTCCTCGCCAAGATCACGCAGGAATACGAGCGCCGGTTGTTGACGAAGGAATCCGAGCTGGTTCGCGCCAGGGAGACGCTGTCGGAGGCGTATAAGCGCGAGGGCCGACTGACGCAACAGGCGGAGGAGCTCAGGGCGAGGGTCAAGGCGACCGAGGAGGATATCGCGGATCTCCGAGGAGCACAGCTGGCGGCGGCGGGGACGACGTCAGAGGCGAAAGCGCGGGAGCTCGAACGCAAACTCGCCGACTCGGACGCGAAAGTGCGAAATCTCGAGCGCAAACTCGCGGACGCGGAAGAGACGGAAGCCTCGTCCATCTCTGGCAAACTCGTATCCGCGGAAGCCTTCGTCGAAGCTGAAAACGCCGCGAGGGAAGCCGCCGTCGAGCTCCGCGCCGCGAGGGAAAAAACGCGCGCCGCCGAGTCGGCACTCGCGGAGAAGACCGCGGAGTGCGACGCCACGCGAGCTGAGCTGGCCGCCGTCGTCGCCCGGCACGAGCGCGCGATGGAGGATGCCAAGGAAAACGCGGAATCCGCCGCCGTCGTTTTATACGAGCGAGAGATTTCCAACCTGAAGGCGGCGCTCGAGCGCGAACAAACCGCGGCGAAGGAGTCCGACGCGAACCTTCGGGAACGGGTGGCGCGTGCATCGTCCGAACTGGAGTCCGCCCACGCCGCGTTCGAGCTCGAACGGGTGGAGTTTGCGCGGAAGGAGTTCACGCTGGTGGAATCCGTCGAGGAACTCTCGTCGCGAGCCTCGCTGTACGACAAGGCTTTCGCCGAGAATCGACACCTTCACAACGCCATCCAGGACCTCAAGGGTTCCATACGCGTCTTCTGCAGGGTCAGGCCGCACCTTCCGGGCGCGGACGGCGGCGAGAGGGACGTCGTGGAGGTTTCCGGAGACGCCGTCGCCGACCTCGAAAACGCCGCGTCGCAGGGCATCGCCGTCCGAACGTTTGACAAGCGCGGCGTCCCCGAGCGCAAGGCGTTCAGCTTTGACCGCGTCTTCGGCCCGGACGCGACGCAGGGTGGGATTTACGAGGAGTGCAGCGCGCTGATCCGATGCGCGTGCGACGGGTACAACGTGTGCTTCATGGCGTACGGTCAGACGGGCTCGGGTAAGACGTACACGATGTCTGGACCATCCGGAGCCGAGTCTGGAAACACCTCGCGCGGTATCAACTATCGCGCCCTGGACGATCTCTTCGACCTCATAAAGGAACGCCGCGCCACGCACGCGTACGAGGTGTCCGTGTCCGTGCTGGAGATTTACAACGAGCAGTGCAGGGATTTGCTCGCCGCCATCGGCGGTCACAAGGTTGAGATTCTGCCCACGAAGAAGGCCGGCTTTAACGTGCCGGGCGCGGTGACCCGCGCCGTTCGCTCGAGACGGGACGTCGCCGAGGTGATGCTCGAGGGCGAGGTGAACCGCGCGACGGGCGCCACCGCGATGAACGAGCGATCGTCCCGCAGTCACAGCGCCGTCATCGTCCACGTGGAGGGGGTCACGAAAGACTCGGGCGCGCGGACGCGCGGGGTGTTGTACCTCGTGGACCTGGCGGGCAGCGAGCGCGTGTCGCGTTCGGAAGCCACCGGCGACAGGCTCAAGGAGGCGCAGCACATCAACAAGAGCCTCAGCGCCCTGGGCGACGTGGTGTCGGCGCTGCAGCAGAGGTCGCCGCACGTGCCCTACCGCAACAGCAAGCTCACCTCGCTGCTGCAGGGCGCGCTCGGTCGAAGCGGCAAGGCTCTCATCTTCATGCACGTGTCCCCGGCCGAGGGAAGCGCGAGCGAGACGGTGTCGACGCTCAACTTCGCCGCGCGCGTCGCGAGCGTCGAGCTCGGAAGGGCGGCGAAGAACGCGGAGACGTCCGAGATGGCGAACGCGCGCGTCGCCGTCGCCAAGCTCGAGGACGCCGTGTCAACCGCCGAGGAGGAATGCGCGCGACTCAAGAGGGAGCTCGACGAGGAGAGGGCGGCGTCCAGGGGCGCGGCGCAGGCTGTCGCGGAGGCTGAACGCCGAGCCGCGGACGCGATGAGACGCGCCAAGGACGCCGAGCGGCGCGAGGCGGCGGGCGGCTCGGCGCGGGGGGCCGATCGCGATCGGGAGGAGCTCCGACTCCGCTCGCGAACCCCGCCGCGAAAGGGACGGGATCATCCATCGACGGCCGGGGGCTCCTCCTCCGGCGGCGGTTACGGCGGCGCGAGGCGAACCGGCGGCGGGTGGCACACGCCGGTTTCGAACGATCGGTGCTCCGGGGGTTCGGCCGGGTCGGGGGGGTCCGGGTCGAGCCGGGGCGGCGCGGCTCGACCGTCCACGGCTCCCGCGTACGGCTCCGGGATCCTCAAGCGTCGGTCCAGCTACGGCTCCCCCCGGCGCGGCGGCGGCCACCACCACCACCACCACCACTCGCCGACGCCGAGCCACGGGAGCATCGGCAGCGTCACCGGTCGTTCGACCGTCTCGGGAATCTCCGCGCATCCGCTGTCGCCTGCGACGATGGACAGCTTCTCGGCGGCGGATGCGTCGGAGGTTTCGTTCCTCTCGGAGGACATCGACGCCGGCGCTTTCGCTCAGGGGGACGCCGTGGACGACGACGACGCCATCTCCGTCCGATCCGAGTCGACGACGGCGTCGGAAGGGAGGAGGAGCAGATGCTCACCGTTCGAGAGGACCGCGAGGGCCGCCGCGGACCTTCGCAGGGTCGTCGCCGCCGGGCGGATTCCCGACGCCGGCGGTTGTTTCTCGAACGGCAACCCGTTCGAAACAGCCGGCGGCGAGAACCCGTTCGCGACGGCGACGAACGTTACGACGACCGTTACGATGAGCGGCGGCCGAATCGGCGCGCCCGACGACGGCATCGCCATGAGAGAGGCTGCCGCCGCTAAGCTCGCCGCGGCTCGGGCGGAGAGAGCCGCGGCGAACGCGCGCGCCGCGAGCTTCGAGCGTCCCTCGTCGCCGCCGGAGACTCCGCCGCCGATGCACTCGCCCGGGTCGCTTCCGCCCGAGGTGAACGTCCCGGTGTCGCCGCCGGTGTCGTCGCACGGCGCTGGTGATGGACTGGACGCGGTGTCGCCGCTGACGGCGCTCGCGCTCGGGCAGTTCACGCCGTCGCCGGCGCCGCGGGAGCGGCCGGGGTTGGTGCCCATTCGGCACCGGCTGTCGGTGTCGGCGGGTTCGCCCGTTGGAGCGATCGAGCGAACGGAGGCTGAGGTCGAGACGCCTCCGGAGAAGAAGAAGAGCAAGTCGTACGGCTATAAGCTGTGGTCCAACGCGGCGAGGGCGGTCGGTCTCAAGGCTGCGAAGAAGAAGACCGCGCAGCAGCGGTGGCAGTGAGCGGCGGCGGCGAATCGTTTTTTTAAAGAGTTTTAGCAACTTGAGTTTTGGTATTCTTACAGCAGCAAGCGGTGTTTACGAACGCGGCGGCTCGCGTGATGGCGGGGCGCGCGCGCGCGAGCCGTGTGCATCGGGTCGGTCCGGACGCGTTCCTCGCGAGAGGTGCGTTTCATCTGGACCGCCGTCACGTCTTCGGCTCACGCGTCGCCGTCTCGCCTCCGCGAGTGGGTCCGTCGCAAACTCTTACTCCACCGCACGTCTTCGCGCGCGCATCAGTACTTCGTGGCGTCCCTCCTTCGGACGCTCACGGTCGCCTCGCTGTGGTCCGTCCCGACCGTCTTGCCCACGAACGGCACCTTGGTCTTCTGCGCGTCGCATCCCACCGCGGCGACGGCCCCCGCCGCGCACGCGCCACCAGCGCACGCCGCAGCCTCGGGGTGCACCCACTTATCCCCACCCATCAATCGCGGGTCGTGGTCCATCCAGCATCCCACGAAGTCGTCGGCGGTCTTGCTGCCCGTCAAGCAGTCGTATCCCTTCCTTCCGAGGTACTCGACCGCGGAGAACAAAAGTCAGAGCATGTTCGAGTCGCCTCTCGCCTCGGCCCGGGCGCGATATTTTGGAGGTCTGATGGTGATGACACACACGTTGTGTCACGTGTCTCATCACGCTGCCTCTGTGGGACACTGCCCGTCATTTTTGGCAAATTCGCGAAACAACATTTGGCATTAGACTTGGCTGTACATCAGTTGTAAATGATTTGGGATTTGGCGAGACAAATCTTAACAGAAGTACATACGGCGTACGGTTGCATCGAAATCCGTGTTTTCGCGGTCGATCACCCGATACCCGAAATGGCTCTCACCCGAAGCGCGCCCGCAGTCCTTCGCATAGTAGGTAGAGAAGGGGGGATGACGAGCGTGCGGCAGCCGGCCCCCGGCCGCCCGTACGATGCCCTGTACGGTGCGTCGGCGTCCCTCACCTCGCGCGATCTCTTTCCAAATCGCGTCACCCCCTCCCAACCCTCCCTGACTCGACCCCTAATCCTTCCTCAACGTGCAAACGCGCAGACCCGATTTACACGGTGTCCGGGCAGAGGGACCACCACCGGAACGTCCACGGGGACCCAAAGGTGGAGAAGGTGCAACACTTCGATAACATGTACTCGGAGGTGAAGTCGTTCCCGAACCACACGATGAGGTGCGTCCGTCAACGCGGCGAGAGCGACCCCCCGCCCGGTTCAGCATTTCGTCTCCCCGCCCCGGTTCGCCCCCGATTAGGAATTGCCCGAGGAAAAAAAACGTAGCGCCGCGCTGACCCCGGCCCCGGCCCCTCCCCGATCCCCGTTCGTCCGCAGGGCGCGCAGGGCGAACGCCACGCTGGAGCCCGGCGCGCACGTCAGCCGCGAGTTCGACCCCGCGCTTCACGCCGGCGGCGACCCCGCCGCCACGCTCACCTCCGCCGCTTCCACCGCCCGCTTCGGCGCCGCGACGTCCTCCTCCTCCGTCGCGCACGCGCACTCCCGCGAACTCCCGGTGGGAGCCGCCGCGACGATCGCCCCGGCGTCCTCCACGAACTCCCGCGACGCCGCCGTGGACGTTCCACGACACATGCACAGGTACTTCAGGCGGCCGGTAAACCCCGCGCCCATGAGCGGTTACCCCGGTTTGAGACCCGCGCCGCCCGGCGCTCCTCGAGGCCACGTCCCGGCCGACGCGCCCGCCGCCGACGCCCTCCACCGCGCGCGCCTGGCCGCCGCCGACGCCGTCACTTCAGCGGAACGCGAGCGCATCGAGGCGCTCAACGCGCCGAGGAGTAAGACGGTCGGGACGCAGTCGCTTTATCGAGAATCCGAGGCGCAGACGACTCCGTACGAACCCGAGTATTTCGTGCCAGACCGGAACGAACGAACGGCGAAGCAGGCGGCGCTGGCGGAGAGGAACGCCACGGAAGGAGGCGGCCCGGAGCTCCTCTCGATCCGGCATCTCACGTTCGCGTCGGGCTTGCCCGCGGGGGCGGCGGAGGCTGAGCACATCGAGAAGATGCGGGCGAAACGCGCGTTCGAGGCTTCGCTCCCGCCGCTGTCGGATGCGGCGTCGCTGCCGCTGCGAAAACGGCTGATGGAGGAGTGGGAGGAGGCGGAGTGGGCGGAACGCGAGATGGAGATTGCGCGGTTGCAGGAGGAGAGGCTGGACATCCTTCGCAGGGCGATCGACGCCAGGGAGGAGAAGGCGGAGAGGGTCGCGGAGGCTCGGCTGCGTCGCATGCGCGACGGGATGCTGTCGGAGAAGCACAAAAAGTTTGCGTCGATCCAGGCGAAGCGGCTCAAGGCGCTGCGAAAGCTGGGGAAGAATCGCGCCGAGTCGTTCGAGGACGGCGACGAGAACAAGGGCTCCATCGTGGACGAGTACGCCGATCACGCCTCCAAAAAGTACGTCCCCGACCCGGTGCGCGGCTTGGTCAACCACCCGACGATTGACACCACCGGGTACCTCCCCGACGGCGTGTCGCACGGCTCCTTGGCAGACGCGAAGGCGTTTTACGAGTCCATCCCGACCGAGGCGTACGAGTGGGACGCGGAGACGGCGATGGCGCGCGTGTTCGACGCGCCGGCGCCCAAGGTGAGGGTCTGGGAGAAATCCGCGGGGGGCGGAGTGGAGGAGAAGCGGGCGGAGGCTCTGTTGGACGCGATGTACGAGGAGATGCAACGGGAGAAACGGGAGGCGGCCAAAGCGGCCAAAGCGGCGGGGGGAGGGGATGCGGCGGGGGTTGACGCGCCCGTCGCGGTCACGCCGGAACCCGTCACGCCCGGCGGCGACGCGATCGCGTCCACGCCCAAACCCGTCGCGTCGAAGCGGGGACCCGAGCGACCGGAGACGCCGACGCTGCCGCCGCCGATGGAGTCGGAGGAGGCCGCGGAGACGTACCGCGCGGTGGTGGCGCTCCAATCCCTGCTCCGGGGGCGAGCCGAGCAGAACGAGACGTTCGAGGGCAGGGAACGGCGACGCGAGCTCATCGCCGAGCTCCGGCTCGGGGAGGAGACGTCGTCGTCGAGCGGCGGGGGGGACGTCGGAACGCTCGGGGCGGAGTCGTTAAAGACGATCGAGCGAGCCGCGGGGGCGGCGGGCGCCGCCATCCTGCGGGTCCTCGCGATGAAGGACCCCACCGCGCGCGACGCCGCGTTCGAGCGAACGGACCTCGCGGCGCGCGAGCGCGACGCGGCGGAGATGGACAGAGCCGCGGCGAGGATCCAGGCGATTCAGCGCGGCCGAGTCGCGAGGCGCAGAGCCGCGGCGGAGCGGTCCGGAGGGTATCCGCGCTCACCGGGTATCCCGGCTCCCGGCGCTGAGCCGGCGCCCGGCGCTGAGCCGCTCCCGGACCTCGCCGGGTTCGACGAGTCGGAGCGGGGGATGATCCTGAAGATTCAGGCGGCGGCCAGGGGCCGCGCGGCTCGGCGAAGCGTCGAGTGCATCCGCAGAGGCGACGATCCGGACGCGTGGCGGAGGACTCCGACTTCGACGAGCGCGGCCCCGGCGGTAAAAGAGAGGCCTCTCACGCCCGAGGAGGAGGAGGCCCTCGACGTCGCGGGTCTCACCCCAGAGGAGAAGGCGGCGGTGGCCAAGATGCAGGCCAGCGCGCGGGATTTGCTCCTCCGGGGCGAGGCGACCCCCGAGGGTTTCCCGGGCGAGTTGTCGCCCGCGGAGGCGGCGGCGGTTGCCAAGATTCAGGCGAGCGCCAAGCTCCACCTCGCGCGGTCCGACGCCGTGGACGCCGCGCTTAACGAATCAGCCTCCGTCGAGGTGAACGCGGCCGCGGTGCGTGACGACGCGTCCACGCGGAGGCTGCAGGCCACCGCACGGGCTCACCTCGAGATGCGAGGGGCCGCGGTCGTCGAGGTTGACGCCTCCCCGAGTAATATCGTCGAGGCTTCTTCCCTCGTCGACGCCGACGCCGACGCCGACGCCGACGCCGACGCCGACGTCGACCTCGACGTCGCCGCGCTCGACCTGAACTCTAAGGAGAAGGTGGCGACGATGCAAGCCTCCGCGCGCGCGCACGTGGAACGCGTTCGGTCGGCGGCGGCTTCAGCGGCGGATGAGCTGGCGAAGGACCCGACGGCGGCGGCGACACGGTTGGCGGCGCGACCGAGCAGACGAGCGTCGCGACGCGGCGGCGGCCTCATGCGCCGCGACTCCTTCAAGCGTCTCGAGCTCGAGGGGGTGGTGGGTGCCGATGCGGGTGCCGAGGGGGGCGGCGAGAGTGCGGCGGCGCCCGATTCTCCCCTCCGCGTGGCGACCGCCGGTTCGTTCTCCGCGGATGATCACTTGGTTCCGGTGACGATGTCGTCGCGAGCCAGGCGCAATTCGCTCACCGGAATCAGCGCGACGGACGTGGGCGCGACGTACACGGAGGAGGACGAGGTCCACATCGTCAAGATCCAGGCCGCGACCCGGGGGCACCTCGCGAGGATGAAGTCGAGGAAGTCCGCCGAGGAGGCGGCGGAGTCGGAGGCGGCGGCGACGAAGATCCAGGCGGTGCACAGAGCCCGCGCGGCGAGGCGCGAGGCGGCGGCGTTGCGCGCGGAGAGGGCGGAGCAGGAGGCTGCGGCGGTGAAGATCCAGGCCGTGCACAGGGGACGCGCGGCGAGGAAGCAGATTAGCGCACAGCGCGAGGGAGGCGCTGTCCAGTAGTTGTCACACAGTCACAAACAATCAACTGCCGCGTTGTCTCTTGTTTTGCCCGAGGTCGTCATCATCCGGTGCGTCATCCAGGTTTTCCGACGCACGTGGGTGAAGAAGAATCGGGGCGAAATCGGTGCAGCCCCAGTAGAACACGCGCGCCCCGAGGCGTGGTGGGGTGCGCGAGGGACGTTTAGGGGTTCGGCAGGCATGTCAGGCCCGATGGATGACTCGCCGGCGGGCGTGATCGCCGGACCGTCTCCGCAGTCCTGGGAGTTCGACGTGCTCGCGGCCGCCGAGGCGGGCGGTTGCGGGCTGACGGAGGTGGCGTGGGCAATCTTCCAGTCCACGGGCGTGACCGAGCGGTTCGGGGTGCCGGACGAGAGGTTCAAGGCGTTCCTCGGGCGGATGGAGCTGTTGTACTCGGTGGAGAATCCGTACCACTGCGCGCTGCACGCTGCGGTGCGTCACCGCGCCGCGCGACCCGCCGACGGATCCGAATATTTTCTCCCGTCGGCGATTGCCCTCCCGACCTCCTCGGATGTCGAGCTGACCCCTCCTCCCCTTCCCTCGGCTCGTGATTCCCCACAGGATGTGCTCGCGGCGACGCACTGCCTGCGTATGGGATTCCCCGACGTTTTCGACGACGTGGAGGTCCTCGCGCTGTACATCGGCGCGCTGGGCCACGACGCCGGTCACTTTCGCCTCAACAACGCGTTCCTCAAGAACAGCAAGCACACGCTGTTTCGCAAGTACCCGGACTCGGTGCTCGAGAACTTTCACCTCGGGCTGGTGTTCGAGCTCGTGGAAGACCCGGAGGTTGGCATCGCCGAACACTTGGACCCCGCGCAGCTGGCGAGGTTCAAAGAGCTCGTCACGCACCTCATCCTGGCGACGGACATGAGCAAGCACAGGATCCTGGTGGACAGATTCAAGGATTGGATGACGAGGTCCAAGGAGGAACACGCGCGGCGGCGCAGGGACGCCATGCTCCACGACACGATCGCGTCCGACGTCACGAGCACCACCGATAATACCGATAATACCGATTTGGACGGATCCGCGCATCACAGCGACGCCGGGCACACGCACGGGGACGACGACGGTCATCAACGATGGGCCGGCTGGGTCGAGCCCGCGGTTGCCGACGCGAGCCCGGAGGATAAGACGCTGGTGATGCAGCTGTTGCTGAAGTGCGCCGACCTCGGGAACGTGGTGCGGCCGCTGGAGATGGCGGACGCGTGGGGTAAGCGCATCATGGAGGAGTTCTATCAGCAGGGCGAGAAGGAGCTCGCGCTGGGCCTGCCGCTGACGACGTTTCCGAATCGCAAAAATTTCGACTACATATTCGCGAGGCACCAGAACGGGTTCCTCGTGAACGTGGTCAAGCCGTTGTTCGAGACGTTCACGCAGCTGACGGATTTCGACACGCGCGAGAGCGTGCTGAGCTCCGCGGCGGAGAACGGCGACGCGTGGTCGCAGAGAGAGAACGCCAACCGACCGGGTGCCAACAAAGGAGGCGCGAAGAAGCAGAGGAGCAGGGAGGGGTCCTTGTCGCTCGTGCAGCGATCGAGGAGCAGCTTCTCCAACGCGAGAAGCGGCTCCTCGAGGTTCAGGGGAAACACCCAGCACTGGATGAAGGCGTTCAAGGAGAGCAACCTCACGATGCTCACGTCCAACGCCATGGAGATGAAGGGCTTGGAGATTGCGTTTGAGGAGAATTACGGCGCCGGCGACGAGGTCCGCGCCGCGGTGCGACTGTGCGTCCCGTTCATTCCCAGGCTGGAGCTCATACGGCTCGCCGAGCTCGGCCTCCTGGGCATGAGCGACGGCACGATGGGCTCCGCCAAGCGCCTGGCCTTCCTCAGGCGGCAGGGGGGACACTCGCGGATGCCCGTCGTCGACGTCACGGCTCACGCCGCGGCTCACCTCCAGTCTGGCGTCCATTTCGACGCCGCCGTCACGGTGGTGTCCTTCGGGGGTTTCCTCGAGCTCATGCGACGCGCGCTGGACGGGGGGCGTGCGCACGACGCGGATAACATGGGTGACGATAACGACAGGGCGCAGGTGGTGTCCGGCGCGCTTTCGAAGTTGTTGGGTCAGGCGGTGAGAGCCGTGCACGCGAACGGGGGCGACGTGGTGCGCATGGGCTTTGACGGCATGGCGTGCGTGTTTCCCATGTCCGGCCCGGGCGGTGTCGGGCGGGACGTCGCGGTGAGCAGAGCGGCCGGGGCGGTGCTGAGGGCGTCCAAATGCGCGTTTCAGCTCGTCAGCCAGCTCAGCTTCAGCACCCCCGAGCTCTCCGCGGTGAACGCCGACGACGAGGCGACGCTCACCCCGGCGCAGACGTGGCCCGGGCTTCGCAAGTACTCGGCGGGTCTCCGCGTGTTGGTGGTGGAGACGTTGCAGCTGTCGCGGATGACGCTGGGCAGGTTGCTCGATCACTTCGGCGTCATGGCACACTTCGCGGAAAACGCCAGCCAGGCGGCGGCGGCTTGCGCCAACATGGAGTTTGACGTGATGTTCATGGGGCTCATGTTGCCGGATGTCGACGGATACGACGTGTCGCGGCACATTCGCAAATTCGGCGGACCCGTCAACGGCAAGGCTTACATCGTGGCGCTCACCGCCGTCGACACCCCCGAGCTCCTGAGCCAGTGCCAGGCGGCTGGCATGAACGAGGTGATGCAGAAGCCGACGAGCATGAAGCTCTTACACGGCGTGTTCAAGCGCGCCAGGCGCCACGCGCGCGAGGAGAAAAAGAGGGTGAAGATGTCCAGGGGTCGTCTCAATCTCGGCGGATTATCCGCCGACGAGGTGGCCCTCCACGAGCGGCAAAGGCCCCGCAGGATAAACTCGTACGCCCCCGTGGATCCGTTCGCGAGGCGGGAGAAGGATCCCGACGCGACGGACAAGGACAAGGACAAGGACAAGGACAAGAAGTGCGTCCCCGTTAACCTGCCCAGGTACACGGACATGCTACTCGCGTCCTCAGCGGCTCGTGCCAGGCAAGGGTCCGCGTCCGCGTCGCGCGTCCAACAGAATGCGTTTGACGCCGACGGCGACGCTTCAAAAGGCGGGTTGCTCGCGAGGATCGCGGCGGCGTTGTGCGGGTCGAGGCGACGGCCGGATCCGGAGCCCCCCGGCGGGGGCGGGGTCGGGGGCGGCGCGACGGATAGGGACGAGCGGGGAGCGGACGCGCGAAACCTGGGCGTCGCCGGGTCGTTTGGGGCGAGACAAAGCATCGACGTTCGGCGACAAAGCATCGGCGTTCGATCCAGCGTCGACGTTCGCGGGGCTCCGGTGGCGCTCGCCAAGTACAAATCCACGGAGGGGGCGGTGGCGGCGTACAAGCCCGGGGAGGATGAGAAGGAGGAGGAGCTGTTCGAGAGCGACGACGAGGACGAGGACGACGAGGAGGAGGATGACATGCCGGTGTGCATAACGGTCACGGCCACCGTCGGTTTCGGCAGCGTGGCCGTCGTTCGCGTGGGCGGGTCAGCCGCGTACGCGGTGAACACCTCGAGGGACGCGCTCGTGCGGGCGCAGAGGGAGCGGGGTCAGCACAACGCGAGCCCGATTCGGGAGGTGCGCCAGTCGGCGGGCGGGTCCGGCTCTAAACCCGAAAAGACGAACCGGAACGTTTCCGGGAATGCTTCCGGGATGACTTGGGACGACGCCGTCGACCTCCTGCTGCACGCGTCGCGCGACGAGGTGTTCGCGATCGACGCTCCGAGCGGCGGCGGCGGAGGAGGAGGAGGCGGCGCGTGTCCCGCCGCCGCGAGAGCCGCCGCCGGCGGGCCCGGCGAGGGCGGACCGTTTCAGCAGTGCGCCACCATGTCGCTGCTCAGCACCTCGGGCGACGCGACGATGTCGCCGGTGGCGTGGAGGATCGTCCGCGATCACGTCGTGGCGGACGCGCCCCCGAGGCTGCGCGGCGGGGTCCGGCTGAACAGGCTGCACGTGCACGAGGTGGTGCCCCCGCTGACGGATCACGTGCTGGCGCAGACGAGCATCTTCTCCATCATCCCGCGCGCCCCGGATCCGGTCCTCGCGCTGATCGGCCTCGCGGGTTTGCTCCCCAGGCCGCTGCGAGCCGCCATCCTGGAGGTGGCGCCCGCCACTGCGCAGGCGCTGGAGCAACAGGCGAGGATCATCGACGAGCGAGAAAAAGCCGGATCGGACGCCGGGCAATCGGGAAGCGGTCGACACACCGCCAGTCACGGATCCAACACGAACCGATCCGAGGGCAGCGCGAACGGTGGGCTCGTCGTGGAGATGCCCAAGCTCAGGGCGCGGATATTCGACGCCGTCGAGGTGGTGATGTGCGTCCCCGGGCCGTCGTCCGCGGTCAAGGGGCACTGCGTGTGCGGCGACACCACGGAGACTAACGCCAACATATACACGACGGCGACGGCGGCGGTGATGGATCTGGTGCTCAGGTTCCCGGGCGCGGTGTTATCGCGGGTGACCAGCGACGTGCTGTTCCGGCGGGACGTGGACGCCGCGACGGGCGGCAGCGGCGGAGGCGGCGACGGCGTGGTATACTACTGCACCTTCCCCATCGCGGCGCTGGGGGCGAGCGCGGTGGGCAAGGATCCGTATTCGTCCGTGTTCGACACCGCCGGCAGCGGTACCGGCGGGAACGACGGGCGAGCGGGGCGCGCGCTGGCGTCGGAGCGCCTCCGCGATACCAACCACCAGGCGCCCGCGATGGCGGTGGCGTTTGCGCTCTCCGCGAGAGCCGCCATGGCGCACCTCGGTCACGCCTCGGTATCCCTCGGGGTGGCGATGGGAGAAACCGTCGCCATGCCCGCGGGCGAGCAGGGCGATCGCTGCGAGTGGTCCGTGGTGGGCGACGCGGTGTCCAGGGCGGAGCGGCTCGCGGAGTTTGCCGACTCGGAGGTGCTCTGCGACCTGCGCGTGCAGCGCGCGTGCGCGGGCACGCTCCTTGACTTCGACCCGGTACCGCACGCCTCCGGAGACGACACCGCTCGGGCTCGCAACCTCGCGCCGGGAGTGCTCGATTCGATCCTCGCCAAGGCGTCCGCGTCCGCCGCGGGAAGGAATCCGGAGAGCGGCGGC
>Ga0181573_10003266_pt1 | contig 14480 bp, 6 predicted proteins | sample 101ome_25_FD_148643 | JGI IMG/M metagenome (GOLD analysis project Ga0181573, IMG submission 148643) | Coastal salt marsh microbial communities from the Groves Creek Marsh, Skidaway Island, Georgia - 101409BT metaG (spades assembly) | ecosystem: Environmental > Aquatic > Marine > Intertidal zone...
TAAACTTTGCACGCCCAAAAACATCGTGAAGTTCCTGGCAAAAATTTGAATGAATCCCGATTTCGTCGGCCGGGGTTTTTTGAACTGAGGGCAAGCCCTCATGCCGAGATCCAGTCACAGTCGGCACGCTCAGCTGTCGCGTCAGTTTGAACGGCGCGTCGGCGCACGGAGCGGCCACGCGCGCGCAAAGGTGGCGACCCGAGAAATAGCCAGCCGTCCGCCACTCGGTGAAGCCGGTTTGGCGGATAACTCGGCTCTTCCTATGGATCGGGCGCAGGAACCCTCGATGCCGGGCGATGGGGACGCCGCGACAGCCGACGACAAGGAAAACGGTGCATCGATGGGGCCTGCCGGCGCTAAATCAACCGCGATGGATACGGCGGGAGCTCAATCCGCGGGCGCGGAGGGTGGCGCGGCTGCCGCCGACGGTGACGCTCCCCAGGCGGAAGACGGAGATGGCGAGGAAGACGAGGAGTCCGAGGAGGAGTCCGAGGAGGAGGACGACGGCATGACCGAGTACGAGCGACAGCGTCAACGTAACATTCAGCGCAACCGCGAGCTGATGATGCAGCTCAGCCTGAAGAACATGGCCGACAACATCAAACCCGACGAGGAGGAAAACGCTGCCAAAAAGCGAGGACCGAAGAAGGGGTGGAAAAAGAACCGCGGCCCGGTGGCGCCTTCTCGAGGATCCAGCCGCATTCAGCGCCTCCAGGAGGAGCGCAAGCACACCGCTTGGAAGGATCTTCGCGTGGACAAGCCCCTCAAGACCCACCCCAACTGCTACGTTGAGCTCGTCCCGCAGTGCCTTGGCATCGCCGACAACGAGAGGCGCGTCGACGGTTCCGACGGAATCATGATCCCCGGCGGCTACTTTGCTGAGGGGGAGTTCATGTCCGAGACGCTCTACTGCTGGACGGACATGATGGGCAAGCACTTCGTGGCGTGGGGCGAGGCCGAGGGCGATCGCCAGAGGCACGTGGAGACCGAGGATGGGGGTTCCGACACCGCTGCGGGAGCCGCGCTTTGTATCCTGCGCGAGTTGCAGAGGCGCAAGCTCGAGCTCTTTGGCGCCATTCCCGGACGTGGGGTCTCGGAGCCGACGAACATTCGCATGAGAATCGATGATTTGCCCACGCTCTACAGAGAGCCGGAGGAAATGCCGGCGGTGCTCAAGCCCCTTTTGGAGGCGGCGGCCCGGCCCGTGCTTCCTCCTAAGAGGAAGCCGGGGAGGCCGCCAAAGGAGAAGAAGGAGAAGCTGGCAAAGACGCCCAAGACTCCCAAGACTCCCAAGTCTGTGTACGGCGCAGCGAAGTTCGCCGATATCCCCGACGCTCCGGAGTGTCACAACTGCGGAGTCAAGAGGGAGCAGACGCAGAAGATGAGGTTCGGTCCCTCAGGCGCGAAGACGCTGTGCAACGCCTGTGGCTTGTACTGGGCGACCCAGGGAAGGAACAGACCCAACGGCGTGTTCAAGGATGACTACGAGCGTAAGGTGCCGGAGGGACAGGTTCCAGCCGTCGCTTACACTAGAGGGTTTCGCCCTGACACCATCAGCAGAGCTTACAATACAGCAGCTGTTGGCAATCTGGATGAGAAGAAATCCCCGATGGACTCAGCTGAGAAGAAGGAGCCAGAGGAGGGAATGGTGGTGGCGATGCCGGATTCTGCTGAGAAGAAGGAGGAGGAGGGCGAAGACGTCGCGGATGTTGTTGATGATGACGACGACGACGATGATGACGAGCCCCTTATGGATATTGCCAGGAAAGCGGAAGAGGACGAAGAAGATGATGATGAGGACGTTGATGATGAGGAAGAGGAGGAGGCAGGGGCTGAGCAACAGACCGAGCCCACTGCCGCTTCGACCCCTGCGAAAGACCTCGGGCGAGGCTCTTTCTTCCAGAACATGGTGAAGATGGCCTCCGTGGGCATCGTGACTCCGGCCATGATCGGCGCTGACGATTTTCCCGCTGTCCTTCCCGTCGGCTTCCCGGCTCCTCGCTGGGCACCCCACCTCACCAATCCACTCCCTCCCCTGCTCGGCATGACTGAGGACTCTGCGTATGAGGTCAAGACCGATCCCCAGAACTCCAAGCTGGCCAAGGCAATCGCCGTCATCGCCGACTCGGATCCCATCAAGGATGCACAGGGAGATAAGCTAAAGGATTATCCTGATTTTGCATGGTACGCAGTGCGAACCTGCGCGGCGGCCCTTTCCGGTTGGGGTGCCACCGTCGCCGGTGTCGGACCCACGGGACCCTGTGTCTTTCCCACCCGTTTCACTCCGACCAGCATGGCGCCGACCCCGCGCGTCTATGTTGAGCGCGATGTGGACGGTCTCACCTTGTTTGGTTACGCGGAACCAGAGGTGCAGCAGGCGCTGGAGGGTCAGATGGAGAAGTACGAGCAGAAGGCTGAGGTCGAGGGCCCTGAGTCTGAGGAGGCTGAACGCAAGGTGGATCTCAACGAGGCTCTCGCATTCCTTGACACGCATGTGAAACGGGCCATGAAGGTGCTTCAAAATGCCGACAATCGTGCCGACAGGGACGCCAAGTACGAACGAGCCGCGCCGCGAGTCGCGATGGCGTCTGAGGCTAAGATCTTGTGCCCACCCCTGCCCAACGCCGACAAGTCTAAGAAAACAAAGGGTAAGGGAGGTGCCGGCGTCTCAGGGGCATCCGCCGGCGATAACAGCGAACAGGCTGGATTCCTCACAGAGGATGCAGTGCGAGCTCTCCCGGGACAGGAAGAGGTGCCGGAGCCGATCTCTGTCGTCTGTGGAACCGCCACAGAGGGTGTGTTGCTCCCGTATTGTCGACCTCGCGAGGAGAAGATCCAGATCAATGACAATGAGGAAACAATCGTCACCCCCGCCGTGTACGAGCGCATGGGTGGGATGGGCGCATCCAAGAAATGGCGCAAGTCTATCCGCCTCGCCAACAACACGGACAAGCATCTGGGTAACCACTTGGCTGAGTTGGGTGCGGTCAAGGGCGAGAGCGTAGTCGGTCGCCGCATTGCCATCTACTGGGTCGATGACAAATCTTTCTATCTCGGCGTGGTTGATAGTTTCACCCCTCAGACCGGTGAACACGGCATCAAATACGACGACGGAGAGATCGAGGATCTGTTCCTGCCGATGCAGCGCATCAAGTGGCTCTCGCAGGATGTCGGCCCAGCGGGCTTTGGCCAACTGAAGGGAGACACTCCAGCGGCTGCGGAGAAGACACAGGAGCAGCTGGCGCACGAGTCCATCATGGCAGCTGCAAAGGCCAAAGAGGAGGAGGAGGCGGCGGCTGAGGCGAGGCGAATCGAAGAGGAAGCGAAGGGTATCCTGAGTCCCGAAGGCCGAAACCGCATGACCCTGGGCGCTTTCGACGTCTGGGTCAACCGCCCCTTGCAGTGGCGCATGAAGAACTCGGAGCGCCGCAAGTGCTTTGAGATTCTCCAGATTCTGCGTTCAGTCCCAGACCCAGATGACGACCCGGACGACGAGGATGAGCCCCCGCGGCTCCTCATCGAACCCTTCGACACGCTTCCAACCCCGCGCGAACTGCCGGACTACTACGAGATCATCAGGTGCCCGATGGACTGCCGCTGTATCGAACGTGTCCTGAGGAGGCCCGCCGAACGCTCGTTCGCCTCCCCGTGGATGTTCGCAGTCGCGGTTGAGCTGATGCTGACCAATGCGCAGGTTTACAACGACGAGGACTCGCAGATTCACGAGGAAGCTGGCATCATCCGCAGGGCTTTTGTCAAGGCCATGGAGGAGCGGTTCCCCAACCAGCCTTTGCCGAGGCCGTTCAAGATCTATGAGACGGTCGATGAGCCGATGTGGATGCGGCCGTGGGGCTGGACGGCGCCGCAGCCCGAGGATGTCGTGGACGAAGCTGATCCGTTTGGACCGCTCGCTTGGGAGCAGGAGGTGAAGGACGAGGACGAGGAGCGTGCGCTGGCTCGTGCCATGAAGGCGGGCGCCGCCATGTACGGAGGTGCGCCGGTGGTCATCGCCAAACCCAAGGGCAGGCCCCCAGGTCGCCCGAGGAAGGAGGATCCCGGAGCGTATGCGCGAGACGATACCAACTACGATCCCAAGAGCAGACACGGTGTCAGCGCCGCCTCTCGTGGTAACAAGCGCAAACAGACGGACCTCAACCTTGGACCCGCCGCGACCGCCGCCAAGGATGCACTCGATGAGGCTGCCGAGGCGCTCACCCTTGACGAGCTCGTGGAGGCAGCGGAGTCGGCAAAGGCCCCCGAGCTGGCTGGCGCGCGCCGGCCGGGATCTACCATGCTTTCCATCCTCCGACAGCACCCGGACATCTTCGTCGAGTCTCTTACCGGAAATGGCGCCGTGTTTAGCATCAACGAGCGTCTCGTTGAATACTCGGACGACGATGAGCCCGCGGGTCCGGCACGCAAGCCGAGCACCCGGGCCAAGCCCAAGAAATCCTACGCCGAAACGGATGAGGACGACTTTGACGACCACGACGCCGCATCCCCCGATCACCACGGCGGCAAACGTAAGCGCGAGGAGCCCCACTACGATGGACTGTCGCCGCAACAGACTGAGGCGTGCAAAAACATCCTCAAGAAGGTCAAGGAGTTGAAGGATCGCGACGGTCGCCAGGTGGCGGAGTTGTTCATCCTCCTGCCCACACGGAAGCAGCTCCCAGACTACTACAAGCAGATCGCTCATCCCATCGACTTTGATTCCATCGGCAAGTGCCTCAACAAGCAGGGCGGTTACCAGACGGTGTGGAAGTTCCTCCTCGCGTGCGAACTCATGCTGAGCAACGCGCAGGTGTACAACGAAGAGCACAGCGAACTCTGGGAGGATGCGGCTACCCTGCGCAAGGCGTTCATCGCCGAGCTCAAGAAGGTGTACCCAGGCCACCCTTACCCGAAGCCTATGTCCGTGTACGACGAGGAGGAGTGTCAAGAGCCCGAGTGGAAGCGTCCCGAGAAGAAATCGGGCGGTATGAAGGTCGTGGTCAAGGCTGGCGGTGGCGGGGCAGCTGCGCAGGGTCTCAAGGTTAAGATGCACAATGCGGGGAAAGGCGACGCGCTCAAGGTCACAATGCACAAGGCGACTGACGAGCCCGACCCGATGCCCGCCTTCGAAGACTGCGGAAAGTGCGCCACCTGCACGATGGCGCGTAAGAGCCGCGCGCACAGGTGTCTGGAAGTGCAGATGAAAGAGCAGTTGCACCTCGGGCACGAGGGTGCGAAGGTTGCCGCGAAGGGTGCGGGGGCGAAAGGCATGAAACTCGAAATCTACTGGCCCGGAGATGATTCCTTCTACTCTGGGCAGGTTGTCGGCTTCGACGCGGTCAAGCTGGAGCACAAGATCAAGTACGATGCCGAGGGCGAGGAGGAGCATATCGCACTCTGGGGCCCGGAGGAGGTGGTCAAGGTGAAGTCGTCCAAACGTTAACACACGACGACGTTAACGTGCGTCCTCTCTTATTAGAGAGCGAATTAATAAGTCTAACATAACAGCTCGTTTACTTGTTGCCAGCGGCAGCATATGCTCAGCTCTTCCGTCGCTTGTCACTGGCAGCGGCGCGCAAATCGGATATCCTGTGAATCGTGGTCTCCTCTCCCTCCTCAGCCGCTCGCTTAGCTCCCGGGTTGAAGAACTGAGCGATGGTAGCTTTCTTTGCCTGGGTCCCGGTAACAGGCTGTGACGCTCCCCCACCGCCGGATCCGCGCAGCTTGTCGAACGCGCTGGTCGAGGGACCCTTAGCCACCGCGGCGTACGTCTCGACAGCCTGTTTCATCTCCATCGGGTTCTCCTTCGCCCGCTGCTGCTGCTTCGCAAACAGGTTGGCGAGGGCTCCCACGGGGTTCTTCTTGGCCGGCGCTGATCGAGCAAACATGTTTTTGGCCGGGGCGCCCGCAGGGGCAAGCGTCGAGCGGCGTTCCACCGCGGTCCGCTGCGTCGATTCGACCGGCTCGAAACCCCAGGGCGACGTATCCGCATTCTCATCCGCGACGGGAGTCTCGTGCCCCGTCGGGGCCTCGGACTGACCGGTGTCCGGCGCGACCACGTACGGTGTCGGCACCCACGAAGATCCACCCGCGCTGCCCCCGCCTGCCTGCCTCGCACCGGGCCTCGGCGTCCAGTCTTCGCCGAGCTCGCTCCGACTGATAGCCGCGGCCGCTGCGGCGGACACAGCCTCAGACCTCGCGTTCGTCGTCGTCGTCGCCGCGGCGCTGCTCCGTCCGTTCTCGACGGAGTCCATCATCGCCGCGAGATCGTCATCCTCCACCTCGGCGTCAAAGTTCAAATTCCGTCCAACCGTCTTGGCCTTCTTGCCCGCGAAGAGGTTGGCGAACGCGATGGGCTTCGGCGGGGGTTTCACCGGGCCAGTCGCCGCGTTCTTGATGAACCCCCCGCCGCCCCCGCCCTGCGATCGACGTCGGGGCGTCCACCCCTTCTGTTTCTGCGGGCTCGGCGGCACCACGAACGGCTTCCGCGTGATCGGATCCAGGCGCCCCTCGGCAACCTCCACGGCGACGTCGTCCGCCACGGCTGCGCCCAGAAACGCGGTGTCCACGCCCCCGTGATCCTTCAGCTCTTCCGGCATGGGGTTCAGGGGCCGCAACCGGCGCAGCGCGGGGTCGTACACGCGCGCGTGCCTGAACGTCCAGAAGGCGCGCCTGAAGTCGTCGTCGTACCCGGGCGGCACGTGGATCTTCTTGTCGCCGTGGAGCACGGCGAGGACGGCGGCGACGGACCGGTGCTTGGCGACGAGCGCGTGCGCCTTTTTGATGCCGATGCCGCGGATGTTGGGGAGGAAGTCGCAGCCGGAGAGCACGCACAGCTCGAGGAACTGCTCGTGCTTCCAACCGATAAAGTTCAGCGGACCCTTGGCGCCGCCGCCGGCTTTGGACCTGGCAGCTCCCGCGCCCGCGCCTCCCTTCCTCTTGCCCCTCGCGCCGCCCACGACTGCGATGCCGTCCTCATCGTCGTCGAGCTCGTCGATGTCACACACCGCGTTCGCACCGTTCAGATCGTCGGGAGCCTCGGGCGGGGGTCCCGCCATGACGTCCTCCAGCAGGAGTTCCTGCGCGTCTCCAAACTTGTCAAGCTTGAACAGAACCAAGGGGCACCCGTAAGCCACGAGGTCGGAGTCTTCGGTGAAGACGATGTCCACCCCGCCTGGCTCGCCCTTGGCGCCGAGCTGGGCGAGCGCGGCGATCTGCGCGTCCGCCTCATACGGGGCGACGATAAACTCGAAACCCTCGCGCTTCAGAGCGGCGATGAGCTCGTGCGCCATGGCGGGAGTGATGTCGAGCCCCTGCGCAAACATGAACGTCGCCCCGTCGCGATCTCGGGCGGCGAGCCTCTCGTGGCCCTTGCGCATGCACTCGGCGCGTCGCTCGCGGCGTTCCTTCTCCTCGCCCCCCTTGGCCGGCAGCCGGTCGCCGTCGAAGACGATAACCGGTGTGATGCCGTAGTGCCGCAGCATCTGCGCCCTGTGGATGCAGTAGCGCACGTACGGGGCATCGCGCCTCTGCCGAATCCACCACCGGTTGTTGGTGCCGAGCTCGAGGGCGCAGCTGTACGCACCCTTATGCAACCAGCTGTACGCGTCGACGGCCGCGCGTTTGCCGGCGTATTTGCCGACCTGCACCGACTTCAGCCACGGCCGCAGCACCTCCGGGAGACCCTTGATACCCATTAACCCCTGGCGGCGGCCTCCTCCGCGCGCGATCCTCTGGGGTGACGGAAAAATTTCAAACCTCACTTGACAGCCCGACCGCGACAGAATTCAAAACACTCATCACCAAAACGACGCGCACCCAACTCAGGTACCATGAGCGCGTGCGGATCAGGAAAGAGCTCAAAGGGAGGTGGTTCCAAGTCCCGCTCCAAGGGCGGCAAGGGCGATGCGCTCCACAAGAAGGTGTCGCTTCAGACTTCCAAGGAACACCTGACGACCCTTCGCCAGGCACTGCGAGACGAGCTCGGCCACGACCGCGACGTCATTTCGGGATTCGGCGCGTTCACCAAGTACGACAGGAACGACCTCGCGCTCGATATCCACTTCCGCACCGGCAGCACCATCACGGACGACGAACTCGAGTGGGCTTACGAGCTCGTCAGCTCGAACCTCGGCCCGTTGGGGCACAAGTGGAAGGCCCAGGCGCTCATGGATGATCTCTGCGATCCTTCCAGCAGGTACGCACTGGTCACCGAGCGCACAGCCTCCGCCGCGGCCGCGGAGAAGAAGCCCGCGTCCAAAAGCAAGGGCAAGAAGAAAGCACCCGCGCCTCCACTCGGTAAGCCTGTCGCCTTCGCGCACTTCCGCTTCACGGTTCAGGGAGAGACCAGGGAGGCCATGGAAGGAGAGCCTGTGCTCATGCTTCGAGACCTCCACGTGGAGGCTGATTACCAGCGCAAGGGACTGGGCAGGCACCTGTGTCAGCTCCTGGAACTCTCCGCGCGCAAGAACTCCATGCGCGCGATGATGCTACTGGTTCCGTCCGGATCGCGCGCGGGCGTTCCCGGCCGCGCGTTCGTGGACCGAAAGCTCAAGGGGTTCGCGTGCGTCGACGACGAGTTCGCGCCCGTAGACGTCAACCTGTCGGCGTATAGCAAGTCCCTCGTCGCGCAGGTAGGTCCGGCGAAGAAGCCCGAGACCGCGCCCGCGGCTAGTCCCGACAGCATCCTCGCGGGTCCCGAGCGCGTCGAGAAGACGAACGTGGAACCCGAGGCGTCCGTGGCCAAGCTCGAGACCGCGTTTGAGAGCGCCACCATCGCGCCCGTGGCTGAGAAGGAGCCCGAACCCGCGGCTCCCGCGCTCTTTGCCGGTTTCGCGCCCGTCGCCGCCGCGGACGCCACGAAGGCGCCGCTCTCCTTTGCTTCGTTCGGCACCGCCGCGGCGGAGGAAATATCCGATGAGGATGACGAGAACGAGGAGGACGGCGAGTGGGAGGAGGTGGACGACGACGCCGACGCGTCGGGTGAAGCCGAGGACGAGGAGGCTGACGACATCTTGGCTCAGCTCGTGGAGCTGTTCAAGGCGGAGAACGGCAGGGAACCCACGGAGGAGGAGGTGCATCAGTGGATGCAAACCCTCAAGGAGGCTGCGGAGGAGGGGGGCCTCGCGCTTTGATCCTAACCCTTACTTGTCATAAAAATGGTCAAACGTCTCCTCGGGCTGCGGCTTGATCAGATCCGACGTCTTCGCGAACGCCTCGGGGCTCAGCGCCTTGAGCTCCTTGGCCGTGACCCACTTGAAGTCCCTGAAGTCGAAACCCGGGGCCACGCCCTCTCCGAGCAGTCCAAACTCGGCTCCAGCCTCGAGCCTCACGCTCTTGAGCGTCCCGCCTTTGACCACCAGCTGCGGCTCGTCCCCAGCCGCGACGTTGGTGCCCAGCCTGCGCTCGACGAACGTGCCGTCCGGGAGCACCAAGTTGTAGATCAGGGTCCCGCCCGCGTGGTGGTAGTGCACGTGGTCGGACATGTTGTTCACCCAGTCCTGGTGCGGCCTCTCCGCGGTGAGCATGTAGTAGATGGAGGTCATCACGTTCCTCTCGGGGGTCGGGCCGCGGTTCGTGGTCATCAGCTCGCCATCCTTGTCCGTCAAACCCCGGGAGGTCATCGGCACCGAGCCGCTCCTGTAGGTCTCCACGAAGAACCCACCCTCGGGGTGCGGGATCATACCCAGCTGGGAGATGAATTCCTCCTTCGCGGAGCGCGACTGCCCCGCAGATCCCGCGCCCTTACCGTCGTCGGACGTGCCCCACAGGGCCGGGCACCAGCTCATTCCCTTGAGGTGTGCGCCGACGAGAGCGCCGGCGACGATGCCCCCGGCGACGCACATGATCGCGCGCTGATCGACGTAGTCCATGGGTCCAACCTTGATCGGGAAGGATCTTCGAACAGTTCGGTCCGACCCGTGTGCCCCGCGTTGTGAGCGAGCCACGTGTCCGAACTTACTTGTATTTCCTGTCCTCAACATCCTGACGAACTGGAAAGCGCCAATCGAGTGTGAGGCTTATCCCGTATCCATTCCACGACGCACAACAGCTCCATGGGTTACGTGCCTCGCATCGCCGTCGTAGGCGGCGGGGTCTCTGGCCTCGTCCTCGGCAAGGAACTTGCGTCGAGGGGCCTGCACGCCACCGTCTTCGACACGGGAGAGCACGCTTGCGGAGGTCGGGCATCGAGCAGGGAGGCGGCCGATGAGCAGGGACGACGCTTCTCCTTCGACCACTCAACGCAGTACATGACGTGCACCAAGGGCTCGAGGTTCGAATCCATGGCCAAGGAGTGGGCCAAGGAGGGTCTTCTTGCGGAGTGGCCGGCGGACAGGGTGGGAACGCTGAAGGATGGATCCTTCACGCCCTTCGACGATGGCGTCGTCAGGTACATCGGCGCCGGGGGCCTTCGCCCTCTGGCAGACTTCCTAGCGGAAGGATCCACCGAGGTCGTCCGCCCGCAGTGGGTGGGCGCCATGACCCCCGTGGGCGGCGAAGGGTCCAAGCGCAGGTGGGAACTCGCGTCCGGGCCGCGGGGCAAGCCCCTCGGCACCTTCGACTTTGTAGCCATATCGCACAACGGCAAGTGTGCGCTTCGACTCGCAGAGACGGCCAAGCTGCAGGACGGCTCACCCGCGGCGGCCAAGACCCGCGCGTCGCTACAGTGCGCGTTCGGCGCGAGGCCCACGGAGGAGCTCAAGAAGCAGCGCAAACTGATCCTGTCTTCGGTGTGGGCGCTGATGTTCGCCGTGGATAATCCCCTGAACGTGAAAGATAACATGGAGGGTGCACACATTGTGGGCTCCGAGGTAGTGTCCTGGGCGTCCAACATCACCGCCAAACGTCGGCACGGCAAGGTCAGGACGGACACCGACGGAGGGGGCACGCAGTGTTGGGTCGTCCACAGCACCCCGCAGTTCGCGCGCGACAACAAGTGCCCGCAGGAGGCCATACCGAAGTCAGTCGCCGACTCGGTCATCGCGGCGATGACTCAGGAGTTTGAGCGGTGCGCCGGCTTGGAACCCGGCTCGGTCAAGCCCGTGTTCACGAAGGTTCAGCTTTGGGGCGCTGCGAACCCGCTTACCGCAGCGGGTGTACCCGCGGTTTTCGACTCCGAGACGAGGACGGGGGCGTGCGGCGATTGGTGCCAGGGTCCCCCGTCGGTGGAGGCTGCGGCGGAGAGTGCTCTCGCGCTGGCGGATGCCATCGACGCGACGTTCTCTCCCACCACCGCGAGGGACCCCGCGGCCGCGGGCAGATTGGACGCCGCGAAGGTCAGGTGGGCGCCGTGCTCGGGCGATGCCGCGGCGCTCGGCGCGTTCCCTGGTACCAACGTTCCGTCAATGGGTGAGATTGCCGCGGCTCCTCGACGAGAGGGAGGCCGTGGAAGTGGCGGCAGAGGGGGTCGCGGGCGGGGCGGCGGGCGGGATGCCGGGAGGGGCGGACAACGCCGGCGTGGCGGCGGCCGAGGAGGTCGAGGCAGGAGTGGAGCCGGCGTGAGCGTCGCCGCCATGGCTGCTGTTGCATTCTAAGCTCCTGGGATTGATCGTGACGCGTCAAACACTAGTCCATGTCGTCGAAAAATTCGTCCTCCGCCGGCTTCGGAGCCTCAACTTGCGTCGGCACGGCGATGTTCGCCGGCTCCATTTCGACGGGGAGCACCTGCGTGGGCAGATCCAAAGTGGCCTGACTCACGGGTTCCTCCTTGACGACCACCGTCCACGCGTCCTCGTCGCCGCGGGGCGAATCGGGCCGCGCCGCCGGGGCGGCTTCGGGTTCCCGCCGCGCCGCCTCGCCGTCCTCCCTCCGAGGTTGCCGAGCCGAAGCGTCGGGCACCGCCGCGTCGTCGTCGGCGGCCCCTTCCGCGGCCGTGCCATCCTCCGGTTCCTCGCGGCGCGCGGGTAACGCCTCCGTTCCCGCGCGCTTCCGCTTCCAACTGGCGGAAGTCTTCGGCTCGGTCAACTTCAGGCCGCCGCACGCCAACCGAAACGCCGCCGCCGCCTCCCTCGCCCCCGGCCCGGCGAGGGACCTACCCGCGGGGAGGGCCATCGCGGGGACTCCGGTGAACGGCGACGCAAGGAGCACGGCCGCGGCGTCGGGTCCGGACCCCGAGGCGGACGCCGGCGGCGCGGCGAGTTCGTTCGTCGCTCGAGCCGCGATGAGCGCGTGCGTTCGGGTCAGGGACGGGTTGAGGCACTCCCACGGGTCAGGGCCAGACCCGTCGAGGGCATCGACGAGAGCCGCAGCCGCCGCGCGCTGCTCGTCCGTCGGAACGAGCTTCGCCTTGGCGTTGGCGCCGAGCTGTGCGGCGGCTTTGCATCCCGGCACCGGCAGGGGCTTGAAGTCGTTCGAGTACATGTCCTCGGCGAAGGGCAGCGGGACGAAGAGCAGAAAATCGCCCTCTTTCGTGATGTGCGGCGTGAGCGCGCCAAAGGATACTTTGTCGGAGTTTTGCGTCCACACCGCCCGCACCAGCGCCGCCTGGCCCTTCCGCTGCATCGCCCGCGCCATGGCTGACATCGCCTCGGTCGCCTTGCGATGTTCCCTGTCTGTTGCGCCCGCCGAAGCCGCCATGCCCGCGGCGAGGCTTCCGTCCTTCGTGGGCCACGGCACCAACACCCTCGGCTCGTCCATCCCCATCCAGTGCGGCACCTGGTCGAGCGAGGTGAAACCGAAGATCTTCATACCCTTGTCGTTCCTGGCGGCGATGAGCTCCTTGACCTCGTCCTGTATTGGTATGTTGGCGGGTCCGTAGGGATACGCCGATATCATCATCTCCGGCGCCACGTCCACGGGAGCGTCGGGATCCGCGTAGCTGCGAAACACCCTCTCGCGTCCCACGGTGGGATCGTCCCCCGCGGCCTCATCCGCGGCGTCGCTGTACATCTTCATCGCGGGCGGCTTGGCCTCGGATACCTTCTTGTACACCCAAACCTTCAGAGACATCCAAGGCGTGAACTCGAGGTCGCCTCTGAACGTCGTCGTCGGCTTGGTCGTCTTCACCTGCGCCGCCTGAAGCGCCGCGGCGTGGTCCTCTATGCACGAACGGTTGGTGACCGCGATGGGTCCCTTATCGCTCGGTTCGTTGAGCAGGTCGCACAGCCTCTGGAGCGTCTCCCTATTTGCCATCACGGTGTCCTCCTCCTGAATCCGCGTCGTCTCGTCCTCGCTCTCCTCGCCCCGCACCACCGCCACCGTCAGCTGCATGTCAACCGCCCTCATCCCCCTCGCTATGTCCCCGATGAAGTCATCGTCGGCTTCGCACGGCGTTCGAAGGTCGGTGACGAGCATGATCCTGCGGAGGAACGCGCCGCCGCGCTGATGGTTGACCAGCATGTCCGAAGCGACCACCAGCGCCTCGAGGTAATCGCTCGGCGCGCTCCCGGCCATCCCCCGCAACGACGCGACAACCTCCGCGCTTTCCGACGAGCAGCACCCCATCGGGATCTTGACGGCGATGTTGCGATACTCCTCCTCGTAGTCCCGCTCGCCGTTCGCCGCCGCCGCGTCCAGGCCCTCGGTGTGCACATCGTTGTTGGTCTCGTCGGATCCGAAGGCAATCAGAGCGAACTCGTCGATCTTCGCGTTCAGGATGCGGTTCTGCACCACGCGCGACAGGTGGTCTCCGACGTGGCCAAGGTGCGGGTGCATCGACAGACTCACATCGACCACGAGCGCCGTGCATCTCTTTTTAGTCGCCATCGCGCCCAGATCTCTGATGGGGTGCCAAGGTATTCGAAAATCTCGGGGTGCCCACCTTCGTCGAGCGTCATTCCTGTCTCGTTCGCACCAGATTTTTATTTACTTTTCCACCGAGCTACGAAGCTATAGGAGGTGCGCCGTGTCGTTAAAGTAGCTCCTCGGCCTGTCTGTCACGTCTTTGGGGATGATGAGCGGTGCGGGTTCCTCCGGCGGATACCCCGGCACGCTCTGCAGACACAGGTCCGCGAGCATGGCCGCCTGGTTCATCATCGCCGATCGCCCCGGCCCCTCCGCAACCTCCTCCGGCTCCTGCAACGCCCGCTTAGCCGCCTCCGCCATCCTCGCCAGACCCGTCCGTCCGTCCGACCCGACCGCCGGGTGATTTAGCCTGTGCTGCAGCCGCATCCGCAGCGCCCACAAACCCTTCGCCCGCAGCGCGCCGCACTTTGGATGACGCCACATCAGTTTAAGACAGAGCGCGTCGCCGGTGCCCGCGCCCGCGTCGCCGTCGCCTATGCGCGCGCGAGCAAGCCAGCCCAGGGCGTGGCACGTCGCGTCCGCGAGCTGCACGGACAGAGGAAACCGTTCCGTCCATCGCTCCATGTCCCGCTGCAGGTGCGCGCAACCGTTCTCGGCCCGCGCGGTGGAGTTGACAGTCAGAATCTCCCTGTCGCTGTTTTTATGCATGAGCGCAGCCTGAGCGGTGGCGCCGACGGGCTCGGCGCCAACCGCGAGGAGCGCCTCGATGGCGGCGCGACACCTCATACCCCTGGAACCCGACC